>OGPU01003020.1_pt1 | contig 10815 bp, 5 predicted proteins | sample 1552991 | NCBI WGS metagenome assembly OGPU01 (sample SAMEA2580296, study PRJEB22360) | human gut metagenome | biome: human gut; feature: human-associated habitat; material: faeces | place: Denmark | collected 2008/2010 | reverse complement strand
GTTTATTATGGCCGTTTCCGCTATGGCGGCAGGCTGCGCCGACAATTCGATCCCCAAAGCGCAGCTGCCCGAACTCGATCTGTCGAATCCCCTGCTGGCCGCATGGGATACGCCCCATGAGACCCCGCCGTTCTCCGAGATAAAACTCGCGGACTACGAACCGGCGTTCGATGCCGCGATCGCCTGCTCGCGCGCCGAGATCGACGCGATCGTGAACAACCCCAGGAAACCCACCTTCGGCAATACGATCGTGGCGCTGGAGCGTCAGGGCGAGCTGCTCAACCGCATCGCGGGGCTTTTCTTCAACCTGCTCGAAGCCGACACGTCGGACGAAATGCAGCAGATCGCACAGCGCGTGCAGCCCAAGCTGACCGAACTGTCGAACGACATCTCGCTCAATCCCGAGCTGTTCGCCCGGGTGAAACAGGTCTACGAGCATCCGGGACGTCTTCGCAAAGAGGACAGGAAACTGCTCGAGGACACCTATCAGAGTTTCGCTCGCAGCGGCGCGGCCCTTTCCGACGCCGACAAGGAGCTTTACCGCAAGTACACCTCCGAACTCTCGGGGCTGACGCTCCGGTTCGGGCAGAACGCGCTGGCCGCGACCAACGCATTCACGCTCAACATCACCGATCCGAAGGTGGTGGCCGAGCTGCCCGCATTCGTCCGCGAAGGCATGGCCGCCGAGGCCAAGGCCCGCGGCGAGAAGGGCTGGACCGTGACGCTGCAACATCCCAGCTACCTGCCGTTTATGACCTATTCCTCGAACCGCGAACTGAAGGAGAAACTCTGGAAAGCCAGCAATTCGAGGGCGTTGGGCGGCGAGTTCGACAACACGGAGATCGTGAAGAAAATCGCCAATACGCGTCTGAAGATCGCCAACCTGCTGGGCTACAAGTGCTATGCCGATTACGTGCTCGAACGCCGCATGGCCGAGAATACGAAAACGGTCAACGACTTCCTCGCGGAACTGCTGGCCGCGACCAAGTCCTATGCCGACGCCGACTACCGCACGGTGAGCGACTACGCCGCTACGCTCGGTTTCAAGGGACAGCTGATGCCCTGGGACTGGTCCTATTACACCGAGAAATACAAGGATGAGAAATATGCCCTGAACGACGAGCTGGTGAAACCCTACCTGAAACTCGAAAACGTGAAGAAGGGCGTCTTCATGCTGGCCAACAAGCTCTACGGGCTGAATTTCACGCCCGACGACAAGATCGAGGTGTACCATCCCGACGTGACGGCCTACGACGTGACGGACGCCGACGGACGCTTCATGGCAGTCCTCTATCTCGACTTCTTCCCCCGCGAGTCGAAGCGTTCGGGGGCGTGGATGACCGAGTTCCGCGGCACGAAGATCGAGGACGGCAAGGAGACCCGCCCGCTGGTGTCGCTGGTGATGAACTTCACCAAGCCCACCGAGACGACGCCTTCGCTGCTGACTTTCGACGAGATGGAGACCTTCCTCCACGAGTTCGGGCACGCCCTCCACGGCATGCTGGGCGAGGGTAAATACGAGTCGCTGACCGGCACGAGCGTCTACCGCGATTTCGTGGAGCTGCCTTCGCAGATCATGGAGAACTGGGCCACCGAGAAGGAGTTCCTCGACCTGTGGGCCGTGCATTACGAGACCGGCGAACCGATTCCCGCCGAGATCGTGGACCGCATCGTCGCTGCGCAGAACTACCTGGCGGCCTACGCCAACGTGCGCCAGCTCTCGTTCGGCATGACCGACATGGCCTGGCATACGCTCACCGAGCCGTTCGACGGCGACGTGGAGCAGTTCGAGGTGGCTTCGATGGCTCCGACGCAGGTGATGCCCGTCATTGCGGGAACCGCTATGGCGCCCTCGTTCGGCCACATCTTCTCGGGCGGCTACGCGGCGGGTTACTACGGTTACAAGTGGGCCGAAGTGCTCGAGGCCGACGCTTTCTCGCTCTTCAAGGAGAAGGGTATTTTCAGCCGCGAGGTGGCTTCGTCGTTCCGCGACAACATCCTTTCGAAAGGCGGCACGGAACACCCGATGAAGCTCTACGAGCGTTTCCGGGGCCACAAACCCGAAACCAAGGCCCTGATCGAGAAGATGGGGCTCGGCAAATAGCCCTTTGGCTTTGTCCGTACAGTCGGGAGAACTCCGGGAGGAGGTTCTCCCGGCTTTTTTGTCGGCGGTGTCCGAGGCATCGTACCGTCTGTTCGCTCCGGGCGGCGGCCCTTCCCCTCCACCGGAGCGCGCAGGACGCGGGGAAATAGCCCGAGAACGAAAAAGGATGCCCCGCATGCGAGGCATCCTTTTTGAGTTGAGCTACCAGGATTCGAACCTGGAATAACAGGACCAGAATCTGTTGTGTTACCGTTACACCATAGCTCAGTAGATTTTGGTGATGCAAAAGTAGGACTTTATTTTTCAAATGCAAAGAAAATTACCGAAATTTTTTCGTACATTTGTTATAATCCCGCGAAGGGAAAACCGTTTGAAACTTAAAATTTACACAAAATCAGAAGATTATGGGAATTAAATTCCGGCTTATCGTCATGAACTTCCTCCAGTATGCGATCTGGGGTTCGTGGCTCATCTCGCTGGGGGCCTATATCGGGGGGCTCGGTTTCTCCGGATTGCAGATAGGCAGCTTTTTCGCCACGATGGGCGTTGCCTCGCTGTTCATGCCCGCCGTCATGGGAATCATCGCCGACCGCTGGGTTCCGGCGCAGAAACTGCTGGGCATCTGCCACCTCGTCAGCGGCGGGTTCCTCATCGCCGCGGCCGCGCAGACCCAATATGCGCCGCTGTACAGCTGCATGTTGCTGAGCGTGATGTTCTACATGCCGACCATCGCGCTGTCGAACTCCGTGGCCTACAACGCCCTCGATCTGGCGAAACTCGACAGCGTGAAGCACTTCCCGCCCATCCGCGTGTGGGGCACCGTGGGATTCATCGCCGCCATGTGGTTCGTCGATCTGGTGCATATCGGAGGCGTGCAGATCAAACTCACCGCCTGGCAGCTGTATGTCGCGGCGGCGTTGTCGTTCGTGCTGGCCGTCTACTCGTTCACGCTGCCCGCATGCGCCGTCAACCGCGGCGTGCGCAAGCAGTCGTGGGTCGATACGCTGGGACTGCGCGCCTTCGCGCTCTTCAAGGAGAAGCGCATGGCCGTCTTCTTCATCTTCTCGATGCTGCTGGGCGCCGCGCTCCAGATCACCAATGCCTTCGGCGACAGTTATATCCAGAATTTCGGAACGATGCCCCAGTATGCCGATTCGGCCATCGTGAAACATTCGGTGATCCTGCTCTCGCTGTCGCAGATGTCCGAAACGTTCTGCATCCTGCTGATTCCCTTCTTCCTCCGGCGTTTCGGAATCAAGAAGGTGATGCTGATCTCGATGCTGGCCTGGGTGCTGCGCTTCGGCTTCTTCGGCGTGGGAAACCCCGGTTCGGGAGCCGTGTTCCTCATCCTCTCGATGATCGTCTACGGCGTGGCGTTCGACTTCTTCAACATTTCGGGGTCGCTCTTCGTCGAAAAGGAGACCAGCCGCGAGATACGTTCTTCGGCGCAGGGCGTCTTTATGATTATGACCAACGGCTTCGGCGCCTTCTTCGGATCGTATGCCGCGGGCGCCGTGGTGGATGCCTTCCATTGGCCCGATTCGTGGTTCATCTTCGCGGGATACGCCCTCGCGGTGGCTGTCGTCTTCGCACTCGTCTTCAAATACAAGCACAATCCCGCCGAAATGGAGGGTGTGAGCCATTAGGAGTCCGATGGAGATTTCGATCCGGGAGAGCTGCATCCGCTGCGGCCGTTGCGTGAAGGTGTGCCCTTCGCAGATTTTCGAACAGGAGGGAGCCGGGGCTCCGGTGACGCTGTGCAACCCCGGGAGTTGCATCGTCTGCGGTCATTGCGTGGCCGCCTGTCCCACGGGGTCGGTGGCGCACGAGGCGTTCCCGCCCGAACGGGTGCACGCCGCCGATTACGCCGCGCTGCCGACGCCCGAACAGGTGGAGCTGCTGATGGCCGTGCGGCGGTCGAACCGCGCACTTTCGGCGCGCCCCGTGCCGCAGGAGCTGCTGGACCGCATCGTTGCGGCGGCGGACCGCGCCCCGACGGCGAGCAATGCCCGCCAGCTGGGGTATACGCTGGTGACCGACGTGGCGCAGCTGCGCGCTGTCACGGAATATACGCTCGGGATTTTCGGCACACTCGAAAAGCGGCTGCTGCATCCGCTCGTGCGGCCGTGGCTGAGCCGCATCGTGCCGGAGGTGTACCGCTATGTGCCCGTCTTCGAACGCCTGCGGCGTGAGTACGCCGAAGGTCGCGACCGCGTGCTGCGGGGCGCGACGGCGGTGCTGTTCATCCATGCGCCCAGGGAAAGCCGGTTCGGTGCGGAGGACGGGAACCTGGCGTATGAAAACGCTTCGCTGATGGCCGAGGCGCTGGGCGTGAGCCAGATATACATGGGGTTCGTGCTGACGGCCGTCCGGCAGGACAGGAAGGCGAAGCTGGCCGCGATGCTGGGACTGGGCGACCGCCGCATCTGCGCGGTGATGGCCCTCGGGATGCCGCAGTTCCGCTATCCTAATTACATCGACCGTGCGCCGGTGCCGGTGACGCGGAAATAGCCGTTTCGGCGTTTTGCCGTTACAGATGGAAAGTCCTGTATGTATAAGGTTTCGGTCGGGCAGGTATGCGTCAATACATATTGTCGTACATCGACTGCGATTTGTCGTATTTCAGGTCGGAGAGCGATGCGGCCTTGACGCCGATGTTGAAACTCCACGAACGGTGGTAGCCGAACGGAATCCATGAAAAGGACATCTGCCAGCAGTGGAGGTCGCGCGTGATCGAGACCGACGAGGTGGTCAGTTTGTTGGCCTTGATGTCGTAGCCGCCCTGGAAGGTGATGCCCGTCTTGGGGGTGACGTTCAGCGAACCGTTGAAGCCGATGGTTTGGGTGACGTTCTTCCGGTAGCCCGTCGTGCCGTTGTTGGTGTACGAGATCGAGTAGTTGACCGCGTAGTTGAATCCGAAGTTCCACGGCAGCGAGAAGTCGTAGTAGCTTTGCGCCATGTACTGTCTTCGCAGCACGGGGTCCATCTGCCCGTAAGGATCGTAGAACGGGTTCTGGTACTCCGGAGGTATTGACGTGATGTCGTTGATGGCCGTTTCGCTCCGGTCGTTGCGCGATTTGAACGTATAGCCGAACGACCAGCCCGTCGAGACGACGCGGCCCGGGAAGAAGAGCTTGTTGTAACGCTTGCCCTCGGGCGAGACGCGGTAGGGGTCGAGCGTCAGCGAGAGGTTGATGCCGAAATTGTTGAACAGCGTCGTACGGAACGAGACCGGGATGTTCGAAAGTCCCATCGAGTCGGCCAGAAAGTTGTACGAACCGCTGATGCGCAGTTCGTCGATCAGCTTGATCTTCTTCACGCCCGAGGTGTCGCGTTTCGAGAGGACCTTCATTTCGAGGTTCTGCGACAGCGAGAAGTTCATCGACATCGAACGGCCCGACGAGGGGACGCCGTAGGCGTTGACGGCATAGGGCGAATAGGTCGTGAAGCGGCCCGTGGAGTCGGTCTGGCGGGTCTGGTAGTAGCCGTATTTGGGGTCGCTGAAGTCCGGGGCGTAGGAGAAGCCGATCGAGGGGGTCAGCGTGTGGCGGATCGCCTGGATCTTGCGGTCGCGGCTCTTCTTCGTGAAGTCGTACATGCCGTAGACCGTCGTGGAGGCCGAAACGCTGAAGTTGTAGTTGTAGAGGCGGTAGAAACCGTAGTTCGTTGGCAGCGTGTCGGTCTGGTTGGTGACGGGGTTCCACTCGAACTCGACCTTCTTGAAATACCACTTCTCGTTGTAGTTGACCGACGGCGAGAGGTTGATGTAGTTTAACAGGTTGAACGACGCCGAAATCGGAATCGAGTGCTCGATGCCGTTTTTCATGTTTTCAAGCGTCTCCTTGGAGAAGACCTCCGATTCGGTGGTGGTCACCGAGTTGGTCATCTTACCCGTGTACTGCATCGAGATCTTCTCGTACCAGCGGTCCTTGCCCTGCTTCTCCTTGCGTTTGAAGGGGTAGAAGCGCGAGACGTTGAAGACCATCGTGGGGAGCGTGATGGAGATGGTCTTGTTCTGCGAGTTCTGCGAGATGGCCATGTTCGCCGAGAGCGAGAAAGGCGTGCCGGCCCAGTTCTTCGAGTAGGAGATCGTCGAGTTGGTCTGCGTGGCGAGGATGTCGTTGAGGTTGGTGGCCGAATAGCGGCTGTAACCGCTGGTGGCGAAGTTCACCGAGGCCGAGAACGTCGAACCCGGGTTGGCCTTGGCGTCCTGCGAGTGGGTCCACTGGATGCGGAAGTTGCTCTGCTTGATGTAGTCGTCCTCGCCCTTTTCGCCCGTCTTGACATTCGAATACTGCATGTTGAAACTGCCGCTGTACTTGTAGCGCTTGATGTAGCGCGAGGCGGCCGATGCCTCCCACGAACCGAGCGTGTAGAAGCCGCCGCGCACCGCCAGGTCGGCGTATTCGCCCAGGGTGAAGTAATAGCCCAGGTCGCGCAGGAAGAAACCTTTGGAGTACTCCTCGCCGTAGGTGGGCATCAGCAGGCCCGACTTGGGACCCATGTTGATCGGGAAGAAGCCCTCGGGGATGCCGAGGAAGTAGATCGGCACGTCCTCCATCACCAGGTAGGCCGGGCCGGTGACGACCTTCTTGCCCGGAATTACCTTCGCCTTGGTCATCGCCAGATAGAAGTGCGGGTGGTCCGTCTCGTCGCAGGTGGTGTATTTGCCGTGCTGGATGTTGATCGTGTTGTCGGGCATCTTCTTCACGCTGCCGCCCACCAGCCAGCCGTCGCCCTGCTGCGTGGCCACGCCCTTGATTTTCGCCTTCTTCGAGTCGAGGTTGTAGGTGATCGTGTCCATCTGGTAGGTGGCCGACCCTTCGGTGAATTCGGGTTTGGTGACAATATCCTTGCCGTCGAGCGTGTCGGGCTTGCCGTAGGCGTAGACCATCTTCGAATCCATGTCGATGCGCATGTAGTCGGCCTTGAGGTTGCTGTTCTGGTAGGTGACGTCGCCCTTGTTATAGATGTAGACCAGCTTGTTGCGCACGTCGTAGACCAGCGAGTCGGTGTTCTTGCCCGCGATCGGATCGTCGAGGAAGGCGCCCGCGGGCCGCGGTTTCTTGACCGTGTCGCGGTGCAGCGTGTCTGCGGCGAGCGAGTCGGGGCGGGACATGTTCAGCGAGTCTGTTTTCCGGGCGACGAGCGAATCGACTTGCGCCGAGAAGAGCGAGTCGCGCTCCTCCTGCGGCAGGGCGTTGAAGGCGGCGCGCCGCCGGGCCTCTTCGCGGGCCTGCCGCCCTGCTTCGCGCCGCGAGGGGGCCGGCGCTTGGTTCGCAGACGGGCTCACGGTGTCGGCGGGGAGGGGAGTCGGAAGGGTGTCGGACACGGGGCCGTCGAACGCCGCGCGGGGGGCCGCGCCGCCCAGGACGATTTGGGCGAACAGGAGCAGAACCGTCGCCGACAGGAGATATTTTACCCTAATTCTATCCAAAATCCCAAAAATTTTCCATACCTTTGCCGACAAGTCGGCAAAAACGCCCGGATCGAGGTCCTGTGCCCTTCCCGCCGCGTTTTCGGCCCGACAAAGATAGGTAAAAATTTATAGAAAGCTCACACTTGGTACCATTAAATATGCGCACACGACTCTTGTTGCTACTCCTCTTCGCAGCCGCAATCGTTTTTACCAACGTTGCCGCCGCAGAGAATATTGCGCACGGCTTCGAAGTCGTGGTGATCGACGCAGGACACGGAGGCAAATTTCCCGGGGCGCATTACGGGGGAGTCTATGAAAAGGACCTGACGCTGAAGGTGGCCTTGAAACTGGGCAAACTCATCGAGGAGGGGATGCCGGGCGTGAAGGTGGTCTACACCCGCAAGACGGACAAGGAGCTGGGGAAGGACCTGGCTTCGGACTTGCAGGCGCGTGCCGACATCGCCAACAAGGCCGGGGGCGACCTCTTCATCTCGATCCACGTCAATGCGGCGCCCGTCGCGGCGGCCCGGGGCGTCGAGACGCTCATCATGGGCGAGAGCCCCAAGGAGCAGCTTTACAACGAGAACGCCCTCTACGAGAGCAACCGCGAGGACCTGATCGACATGTCCGACGAGCGGACGGCGGCCATCGTGCGGGCCTATATCCAGAACTTGCAGTTCACCTACGGCGAGTACAGCATGGCCCTGGCCCGCTGCATCCAGAACAATTACCTGAAAGCCGGGCGTCATTCGCGCGGCATCAAACCGCAGCTGCTGCGCGTGCTCTACGCTACGGACATGCCGGGCGTGCTGACCGAGATCGGATTCATGTCCAACCCGCAGGAGGCGGCCTACATGAAGTCGGAGAAGGGGCAGAACGAGATCGCCCGCTCGCTTTACCGGGCCGTGCGGGACTATTCGTCCTATGTGATCGGAACGCGCATGGCCGGGGAGGAGCAGGCGAAGCCCGCCGCTCCGGAACCCGCGGCCGAGACGCCGAAGCCGAAAACGGAGCCTGCGAAGCCGAAAGAGAAACCCGTCGCGGAGAAACCGAAAGCGGATGCCGCGAAACCGGCCGCTGAAAAACCGGTGCGGAAGCCTGCCGCACAACCCTTGCGCTACACGGTGCAGGTGATGGCCTCGGCGTCGCCGGTGTCCGTCTCCTCGGCGCAGTTCCGCGACTACAAGGGCAAGGTGAAGCAGTTCACTTCCGAGGGGCGTTTCCCCTACAAATACTGTGTGGGCGAATACGAAACCCGCGCCGCGGCCCAGCGCAAGGCGGCCGAGGTCCGCAGGGTATTCCCGGAGGCTTTCGTGGTGAGCTGCCGGGGAACGCAAATCGTAAAATAAAATTTCAGCTATGAAGAGAGAAGCTAAAATCGGAATTTTCGCCGTGGCGATGCTCATCGCCGCATGGGCCGGAATCCGGTTTTTGAAAGGATTCGACATTTTCAGCCGCAATTCGGTCTATTACGCCGCCTATGACCAGATCAACGGTGTGCAGACGGCCTCGCCGATCATGATGAAGGGCGTGAAGATCGGTACGGTGACGGGCATTTCGTTCGATCCCGAGCGCAGCGACAACGTCGTGCTGCAACTGACCGTCAAACGTCAGTACCACATTCCGACCGACTCCGAGGCCAAGATTTTCAGCAACGGACTGATGGGCGCCAAGGCCATCGAGATCACCTACGGATCGGCGCACACGTATCTCGAAAAGGGCGATACGCTGCGTTCGAGCCGTGACCGCGACCTGATGGACGTGGCCGGGTCGGAACTGGATTTCTTCAAACAGAAGATCTCGCAGGTGACGGGCGACCTCTCGCGTACGCTGACGACCCTCAATAACCTGATGGAAACCAACGCGCAGAGCATCACCGGGACGCTGGGACACCTGAACACCATCACGGGCGACATGGCCGGTATCATCGATGCCGAGAAGCACAATCTGAAAACCGCTGTGGATAACCTTACGGCTTTCTCCGTGATGCTCGGCGAGAACGCCCCGCGTGTGGACAGCATCGTGGGCAGCATGAACCGCATCACGGCTGACCTGGCCGGTTCCGGGTTCGTGCAGCAGCTCTCCGACGCGGTCGGCGAGGTCAACGACCTGCTGGGCCGGATCGGCTCGGGCGAAGGAACCGTCGGCAAGCTGCTGAACGACGCGGCGCTTTACGATTCGCTGACCGAGGCGAGCGACAACCTCGCGTCGCTGCTGGCCAACCTCGAACAATACCCGGGCCGTTATGTCCATTTCTCGCTCTTCGGGCGCAGTCCGGAGAAGATGCAGGAGAAAGCCGACCGGAAAGCTGCAAAAGCTGCCGCCAGGGCCGAACGGGATTCGCTCAAACGGCTGTAACGCCGCGGTTTTCCGGGAGGACCGGAATAAGGATTTTTATTTTATGTCATGATTTACCCTGCCACATTCGAGCAGAAAATAGGTTTCGACCGGCTTCGTGAGCAGGTTGCGGCCCGTTGTACGATGCGCGCCGCCCGCGAGCGGCTTGCCGACGAGGGCTTTTCGACCTCGCCGCGCGAGATCGAGCGGCGACTGGCGCTGGCCGACGAGATGCGCCTCGTGCTTGACATGGAACGCGATTTTCCCGGAGGAGACTATCCCGATATTGATTACGTCGTCGCCAAACTGCGTGTCGAGGGTTCGTTCCTCGACGTGGAGGAGGTCGCGGTTCTGCATAAGGCGCTGTCGGTCGTCGGCGGCATCGTCGCTTTTATCCTCGGCCGCGAAGAGCACTATCCGACGCTGTACGCCCGCACGCGCGGCGTGGCGGCGTTTCCGGAGATCGTGCAGCGCATCGAGGGCATCCTCGACCGCTTCGGCAACGTGAAGGACAACGCCTCGCCCGCCCTTCAGGAGATTCGCCGGGCCATCCGCGAACGCGAGGGACAGGCGGCCAAACGCCTGCAGGCCGTGCTGGCTTCGGCCAAGGGGGCGGGTATCGTCGATGCCGACGCCCAGATTTCGATCCGCGACGGGCGGGCCGTGATTCCGGTCGCCGCGGGTAACAAACGCAAGCTCAACGGATTCATCCACGACGAATCGGCGACGGGAAAGACCTTCTACGTCGAGCCGATCGAGGTGGTGGAGATCAACAACGAGCTGCGCGAGCTGGAATATGCCGAGCGGCGCGAGATCGTGCGCATACTCACCGAGTTCACCGAGTCGATACGTCCCGACGCCGGGCTGATCGCCGATTCGGGCGATTATCTCGCGGAAGTGGACATGCTGCGCGCCAAGGGCCGCTGGGCCTCGGAGAACAGATGCGTGCGGCCGA
>OGPU01003018.1_pt1 | contig 10816 bp, 8 predicted proteins | sample 1552991 | NCBI WGS metagenome assembly OGPU01 (sample SAMEA2580296, study PRJEB22360) | human gut metagenome | biome: human gut; feature: human-associated habitat; material: faeces | place: Denmark | collected 2008/2010 | reverse complement strand
CAGCTGCCGGAGCGGTGCTTAAGCCGCAAGGCGGGAATTGTGCGGTGTTGCCCTGTATTTATTCTCCGCGGCAGGCAAAAAAGTTGTCCTGATTATCACAGGCAGCATAAAACGTTTCGCTCAACTGGCCGATGCCCGCGCGGGAAAGCTGGGTGTTCAACCAGGTGCGGTCCTTTCCGCTGGTGTGCAAGTTTTCTTCAATCAGCTTGCCATCCAACACCAGGTCATACCACTTGCTGGCCGGATCTGTCTGGATGGCAAGGTCCTGCGGAGTGACCGGGCGGTTGAAACTTTTGGGTAAAAAGCTGATCTGGCCGCTGGTTTCCAGCATGGCACACTGCACTTCATTCAAATCAAAATATCCGGCTACTCTGGCTTGTGCTAAAAATTCATTCAGGTCTATTTTGGCGCGGTCCAGCTCCGCTTTATAAATCGTTCCGTTCTCCATCAGTGGAATGGCCTGTCCGCTCAACCAAAGGCGGACGTTCCGGTTTTTGCAGGTGCCGTAATGCACCGCAAAAGCTGCGATACCATACACGATCATGGCGGTAAGCGGGCGGTACCATTGTTCCAGGTTGGTGGCCATCTCTGCCGCAATGGAACCAATGGTAATGCTGTTGACATAATCAAACAAGTTCATCTGGGCAATCTGCCGTTTGCCGCCCAGCCGCGTTAAAATAAACAGTACCGCCAGCGAAACCACACTGGCAACAAACACATTGATAATTTCCTGTACTGCCTGCATCTTTCCCATCTGCTCCCTTATCATTTGCCATGCAACCCGCATGGTAACCTTATTGTGGCCCCACCAGCGGTGCATTATACGCACAATGTACCAACGGGGCTTGCACAGGAAGGGGAAAATGTTATAATAAAGTTGTTTCTGTATACTTCGACTTCCGGCGGCTTTGGGCCCGCTGCGCCGGAGCCGGGCAGGGATTGGCAGCAACTGCCAGCTTGATAAAGAATTGATATCAGGATGTGAAATCATGCAGATTTACCTTTTGCGGCATGGGCAGACAGAATATAACGCCCAACACCGGTACCAGGGTCAACAGGATATCCCGCTTTCCGCCGCGGGCCGCGCCCAGCTGCGCCCGGCCGGGTTTATGCCGGATGTTGCCTATGTCAGCCCGCTCATCCGCGCACGGCAGACGGCGGAAATCTTTTTCCCCGGCTGCCCGCAGATCATTGTACAGGACTTGCGGGAAATGTGCTTTGGCAGTTTTGAGGGGCGGCATTATATCCACATTGAGCACGACCCCGACTACCTTGCCTGGCTGGAAGCCAACAAGACTGCTGCCCGCCCGGATGGGGAGCGCATTCAGGATTTTTGTAACCGCAGCTGTGCCGCCTTTGCCAAACTGGTGGAAGAAAGCCTTGCGCAGCACAAACAGCAGCTGGTGATTGTAGCGCACGGCGGCATCCAGATGGCGGTTATGTCCCGTTACGGTCTGCCGCGGCGGGATTATCACGACTGGTGCGGTCCCAACGCGGGCGGCTACCGCCTGGATGCCGCCAACTGGCAAACAGACCACACCTTGCAGCTGTTGGAAACCGTGCAGTATACCAAAGCCACACAAAGCGAGGCAGCCTTATGAGCAATGGTTTGATTCATTTATACCACGGTGACGGCAAGGGCAAAACCACAGCTGCCATGGGCCTGGCTGTGCGGGCGCTGGGCTGCGGGCGGCGCGTGGTGATCGTGCAATTTTTGAAAGGCGGTGCAACCGGGGAACTGGAACCGCTGCAAACCCTTGGCGCTACCTTCTACCGCGGCAAAGCCGGGCAGAAGTTTGTATTCCAGATGAATGAGGAAGAAAAGGCCGCCACCCGTGCCCTGCAAACTGAAAACCTGCGCCGGGCGCTTGCCGAACCGGCGGACCTTTTGATTCTGGATGAAGCCTGCGCCGCCTGGAATCTGAACATGGTGGATCGAGAGTTGCTGCAAAACGCCGTACTGCACAAGCCTGCCGAGCAGGAACTGGCAATGACCGGCCGCGACCCGGCCCCCTGGATGCTGGATGCCGCAGATTACATTACTGAAATGTGCTGCCGCCGCCACCCATACGAAAAAGGCATTCCGGCAAGAAAAGGCGTTGAATTTTAAGTTTGCCGCAGCGCAGTTCCATACAGGGAAGCGCACCAGGCAATAAGAAATTAAAAGTATTTAGGACAACCAGAAAAAGAGAAAAACAGCCTGCCCAAACAGCAGGCGGGGAGGGGTATCATCATGGCTACACATAGCCGCCAAATGTCCGATGCATTCCGTACGACAGTATTTCTAACCCTGTCCGGCGGATTTCAGGACGCTTACACCTACATGGGCCGCGGCAAGGTTTTTGCCAACGCTCAAACCGGCAATATCGTGCTGATGGCCACCAATTTTTGCGAGGGTGATTTTGCCAAAGCGCTGCGGTATCTTTTGCCGCTGCTGGCCTTTGCCGCCGGTGTCTATTTTGCCGAGGGCATCCGCAACCGCTACCACCTGATGGAGAGATTCCACTGGCGCCAGCTGATTTTGCTGATTGAGATTGCACTGTTGTTTGTTGTTGGCTTTATCCCCAACAATCTGGACTGGCTGGCCAATATGCTGGTCAGCTTTGTCTGCGCCATGCAGGTACAATCTTTCCGCAAGGTGCACGGCAATGCATATGCCAGCACCATGTGCATTGGCAACATGCGCAGCGGTATGCAGTACCTGTACACCGGCCTGCACACAAAAGACCGCGCTGTATTGCGCCGCGCCATGCAGTATTTTGCTGTAATTGCACTGTTTGCTGTGGGGGCCGCTGCCGGCAGTCTGCTGACCATCCATTTTGGCAACCGTGTGATCTGGTTCTGCTGTGCTTCGTTGCTGGTCAGCCTTAGCTTCATGTTTATCCGTGAAGACATTGAAGAGAACCCTGAACTGCAGCGGGAAGCTGCCGCTTTGCACCAGGATGTAAAAGCCATGGAGCACACCATCGGCAAAACCTTGCAGGAGCAGCAGGAAGAACTGCACCCCTTAAATCACAAATGATATGGACAATATATAAAATTTGAACAAAACTTTCGCAATCTCGCTTGTCGTTTTCCGGCACAAATGCTACAATACAGTCAAATGTTAAATATGTGCGCGAAAGCGAGGGATTTCTGTGAAAATCATCACCGTTACACTTGCTCCTAACCAGGCTGTTCTGACCTGTTATCTGCAGGACCAAAGCCCCAAAATGCCAAATGCCGCCATCCGCCCGGCTATGCTGGTCGTGCCCGGCGGCGGCTACCAGTATTGCTCTGACCGTGAGGGCGAACCGGTTGCCCTGGCTTATATGGCACAGGGGTTCAATGCGTTTGTTCTGCGCTATACGGCAGATGCAACCACCCCGATTGACAAAGCATTACAGGATGGTGCCGCCGCAATGGATTACCTGCGCGCCAACGCCGCGGAGCTGGAAATTGACCCGCAGCAGATCGCCGCCGTTGGCTTTTCTGCCGGTGGGCATTTGGTTGCTTCGCTGGGCACACTGCTGCCCAAGGCACAGCGCCCCAACGCCCTTGTGTTGGGCTATGCCGCAACGCTTGGCGCAATGTGGACCGTCGCTGGCCGCCAGGAGCCCGACCTGCACGCGCTGGTTGATGATGACACCCCGCCCACATTCCTGTTTGCTACCCAGGGGGACGCGCTGGTTCCTGTTAAGAACAGCCTTGTTTTTGCAGATGCTTTGGCTGACCACAGCATCCCGTTTGCGCTGCACATCTTCCCGACCGGGGCACACGGCATTTCCCTTGCCACAGCCTGTACCTCCGGGCCGGAAGCTTCCCGTGTCAACCCGGCAACCGCCCAATGGCTGCCGATGAGCGTTGACTTTTTGCAAAAGCTGTGGGGCTGCCTGGGCGTTACCGCACCGGATACCGAGCTTGCCGCCCAGCTTGCCGCCGGGCCGCTCAGCCTGAATATGCCGGTGCGCAGGTTGATGAAGAACCCGCAGGCCAGCGCTCTGCTGCAGGCTGTGCTGGGGGATATGTGGCAGGCCATTGTGTCTAACCCACTTTCCCAGGGAATCAGCCTGCGCGAAATTTCCGGCTTCCTGCAGGCGGCATTGCCGGAAAGCGCATTGAATCAGCTGGATGCCCAGCTAGCCAAAATCCCGGTTGAATAACCCCAAGGAGCTTATCATGCTGTTTATTGAATATCCCAAATGCTCTACCTGCCAAAAGGCCAAATGCTGGCTGGATGAAAACGGCGTTGCTTACACCGACCGCCATATTCTGGAGCAGCCCCCCACCTATGAAGAGCTGAAAGAATGGCACGCTCGCAGCGGGCTGCCCCTGCGCCGCTTTTTTAATACAAGCGGCCTGAAATATAAATCGCTTGCCCTGAAAGACAAACTGCCCACCATGACCGAGGATGAGCAGCTGCACCTGCTTGCCACAGATGGCATGCTTGTCAAGCGGCCTTTGGTGGTCGGGGATGATTTTGTCCTTGTCGGATTCAAGCCTGACGAGTGGGCCAGCACCCTGAAATAATCCACCTTCTAAATAGCAAAGCAAAAACAGCACCGCAGTTTGTTGCACACACAGTCAAGTAAGACGATGTGCACGGCAAAGATTGCGGTGCTGTTTTGTTTTTATTCTTCCCAAAAACGCCAGAGTTCCCGTTCCAGTTTTTCTGTATCATAAATCATTTTCAGGTGGCTCCAATGCGGGGGCATCAGGCGGCGGTAGTCCGGCATGGCAAAGCGGTTATCGATCAGCAGCACCACGCCTTTGTCCCGCGGGGTGCGGATCACACGCCCGGCGGCTTGCAGCACCTTGTTCATGCCGGGGTAACGGTAGGCGTAGTCAAAGCCGGAACCGCGTGTCTGCTCAAAATAGTCCCGCAGCTGCTCCTGCCGGGGTCCAACCTGCGGCAGCCCTGGACCCACGATGCCTACACCAATCAGCCGGTCGCCGGTCAGGTCAACGCCCTCCCCAAATACGCCGCCCATCACGGCAAAGCCAAGCAGGGGTTGGCTGGGGCCCGGCACAAACTGGGCCAAAAAGGCCGCTTTCTGCTGTTCATCCATCGCGTTTTCCTGCTTGATGCAGTTGATTTCCGGGCAGTGCTCCTTGAACTGTGCATAAGCCTGCTCCATATACGCATAACTGGGGAAAAACGCCAGATAATTCCCGCAGCGCGCCCGCACCATCGTCGCCAGGCTTTCCGCCACAATGGCAAGGCTTGCATCCCTGTCCTTATACCGGGTGCTGACATTGCCGATGCAGAACAGTCCCTGATTGCCCGCGGGGAAGGGGCTGCGCAGGGCAACGGCCCGTGCTTCCGGCACGCCGCACAGGTCCTTATAATAACTGGCCGGGGTCAGCGTTGCACTGAACAGCACCGCGGCGCGCCCCAGGGCAAAACTATCCGCCAAAAAGGCGCTGGGGTCAAGGCAGAGCTGCGCTGCACGCACCTCGCTGCCGGATGCCGTGATTTGCAGCACAAAATGATCGTCAAAGGTATCCGCTACGCGCAGCCAGGCCCGCACATCAAAATACAACTGCAGCAGTGCCGTGTGGGTTTCATCCGGTTCTCGGTGGTCGTCCAGCCATGCTTCCAACGGTTCACACAGGCGGTTCAGCAGGTGATCAAACTCCTCGCTGCGCTCTTTTAGAAAGAATGTTTTGCCAAACCGTCCATCTCTGGCGGCAGTTTCTTCCTCGGCACGGTGGCGCCATTCAATAAATACATCATTTACTTTGGTCAGAGCGTTTTTCAGGCCGCTTTTGCCTTTGCCCAACAGCTTCTTCGCTTCATAAAAGCTGGTTTTGGTCAGGGCAGCACTGTGCATTTCCCGCGCACGCCCCGGCAGGTTGTGCGCTTCGTCCACCAGGAAGATATAATCCCCGGCAGATTCAAAAAATCGCACCAGATGTACAACCGGATCAAACAGATAATTGTAATCCCCAATAATCACATCGCTCCACAGGCTGCTGTCCAGCCCCAGCTCAAAGGGGCATACCGTGTGGCGTTCTGCATATTCCTGCAAGGTTTCCGCCGTCAGGCAGGGGACATCCAGCACATCCCAGAGAGCACTTTTGATGCGGGCATAATACCCGTTGGCATAGGGGCAGGCTTCCGGGGTACACTCCCGCGTCTCACACAGGCAGATCTTGTCTTTCGCTGTCAGCGTTACACTGCGCAGGTGCAGTTCCGGCTCGGTATCGCGCAGGATAGCCAGTGCGTTTTCCGCTGCCGTACGGGTTGTGCCGCGGGCCGTTAAATAAAAAATCGGTCCCACACTCTCATTGCCCATAGATTTCAGGGCAGGGAACAGCACGCTCATGGATTTACCAATCCCAGTTGGTGCCTGGCACAAAAGCCGGCCGCCGTCCCGGCACACTTTGTATACCTCGCTCGCCATCGCGCGCTGCCCGGGGCGATACGCAGGGAAAGGGAACTGCATGGCCTGCAAATCCGAGTTCCGGGCCTTTTTCCACTCAACCGCCCGCCGCGCCCAGGGGGCATATTCCGCCAGCAGGGCTTCCACTTCCTCCTGCAGCTGCTGCGCGGTGTAATGCCGCTCAAACCGCAGAATCAGCTCTTCATCTACCTGGAAATAGGTCAGCTGAACCCGCATCTCTTCCAACTCATGCTGTGCCGCATAAATTGCTGCATACACAATAGCCTGTGCCCAGTGCTCCGGTGCAAAATCCGGGGTAATATCTGCCGCCGGGCATGCGGTGGTCTTGATCTCATCCACCACGGTAACACCGTCCGCTGCGGTAAAAATGCCATCGGCGCGGCCTTCCAGCGTAAATTCAATTTCTTCATACACAAAAATACCGCGAAGAAATACCTCCGCGGCGTAATCGGCATGTTCTTTTACAGCGGCGCGCTGCAATTTGCGGTGGATGCGTGCGCCCTCATTGGCGCGGTCAAAGCCGGTAAAGCGGTTGTCAATGCTGCCAACCCGGCGCAAGAATTCCACCAGCTGGCGCACCGGCAGCGTGATTTGTATTGGGGATACAGGTTCCTGCAAGGGCTCGTCCTCCTGTCAGGGGCAGTCAGCTGCGGTTATAGGTATGGTCACACACCTGCTCAATTTTCTCGCGCAGGGCTACAAAATCTTCAAACGCGGATATTTTGCTTTTTGGGTTGCGCAGCAGCGCTGCCGGGTGCAGAGTTGCCATAAACAATGTGCCCTGCTTATCAAAAAACTTACCATGGTCCCGCGTGACGGAAAAGTCTTTTCCAATCATCTGCTGGGCGGCAATGCGGCCCAAGCACACCACGATTTTTGGGCGCAGCAGCCGGAACTGCATGCGCAGCCACGGGAGGCAGGCGGCGGATTCTTCCGGGGCAGGGTCGCGGTTTTCTGGCGGGCGGCACTTAACAATATTGGCAATATAAATATTTTTGCTGCGGTCAAGGTCAATCGCTTCCAGGTAATGGTCCAGCAGCTGGCCGCTGCGGCCCACAAACGGCAGGCCTTGTGCGTCCTCGTTGGCGCCGGGGCCTTCGCCCACAAAAAGAACCTCGGCGTCCGGCACACCCTGCCCAAACACCACATGGGTGCGGGTCTCACACAATCCGCAGCGCTGGCACGCCAGGCATTGCTGTTTCAGCTCATCAAAATTCATGAATATCCCTCGTATTGCCCCCTTGCACAGGGGACTATAATATAATAAAAGACAACCGCTGCCCAAACAGTGGTAAAAAGGAGCTATCATTTATGCATCCAGACGCCTTGGCCGCCCGGCTGGCCTGTATCCTGCTGGGTTATCTGTTCGGCAGTTTTCTTACGGCAGAAGTTGTCGCCCGCGTTGTTTCCGGCAAAAGCGCGCGGCAGCTTGGCACCGGCAACCCCGGCATGGCTAATATCATGGCCCAACTGGGCAAGGGGGCCGGGCTGCTAACCCTGGCAGGTGATACGTTAAAAACGGTTGCTGCCTGCGGTGCGGCGTATTATGCTGCGGCACCACTGATCGGGCAGGCGTCGATTTTATATGCCGGGCTTGGCGCAGTGCTGGGCCATAACTATCCCGCATGGGCAAGGTTCCGCGGCGGCAAGGGGGTTGCGGTAACCTGCGTTTGGCTCGTTTTGTATCTTCCGTTTTGGGGCACGCTTTGCTGCATCGCTGGCGGGGCACTGGTCCTGCGGCTCGGCTACCTGCCGTTGGGGGCTGTGGTGATCCCAGCGCTGGCCATCCTGCCCGCGTGGCTTTCCTATGGCCCAGAAAGCGGCATTCTAACTTTGGCCCTGGCCATCATTATGTTCAGCCGCCACTACCACGGCCTACTGCGGATTCGGCAGGGGACAGAGCCCCGATTTTTCCAACGCCGCAATCCAAAATGAACAACTTTATCATAGCATATTTTCACCAGCCTGAAAAGCTGTAAACACATGAAAAAACGATATGATCTTAGAACCATCCAGTCATGCCGTTGCCGTCCGATTTTGAGGTGAAATCTCACAATCCAAACTATTTATACCGTAATTGCCCATAAAAACAGCAGAACAACAGAAACCCTAACAATCCCAAGGTAATAAGTTTGTGTAACTTGGTGCCTTGCGTTATCGACATATCAGAATTACAATATAATTATTACGGAATTGTAAAATGGAGGCAAACTGAAAATGAAGTATTACTTGGCTTACGGTCCCAACCTCAACCTGGTGCAGATGCGCCAGCGTTGCCCCAATGCCCGTGTGGTCGGGTATACATATTTATTCGGTGTGCGCCTGGTCTTCCGTGGTTCCAAGAACGGCTGCTTTTTGACCACGGATTTTCAGCAGCCCTGGTGCCCGTCTATGGTGGGCTGCGGGGTTTATGAGATTTCTGATAAAGACGAGCAGGCTCTGGATGTCTATGCGGGGGTTCCTTATTTCTACCAGAAGCAGACAATGCAGGTACAGTGTGTCTGGGACGTCACTACGCGACGGGAAGTTCTGCATAATATTGAAGCAATCCTTTACACCCTGCCCGCCAGCCACCCCTTGGGTGTTCCTTCCCGCCGCTATCTGCAGGAGTGCAAGAGCGGGTATGATGACTTTCATTTCAGCTTCCTTCCGCTGCGCCAAGCTCTGATTGACAGCAGCCCGGAGCCGCACACGAAGTAAAGGAAACACTTTTGTGTGAAAGAAAAGGCAAAAGCAAAAGATAGGCAAGCGGGAAGCAACGTTCTACCGTTTTGTTTCTTGCTTTGCGAAACAAATTTGAAAAAATTAAAAAAAATATGAAAATATCTGTTGACAAAAGTGGTACTGCTGGTTATAATAATACTCGTCGCCGGTGAGGCGGCCAAACAAAATAAGCGGATGTGGCGGAACTGGCAGACGCGCTAGATTCAGGTTCTAGTTCCCTTAAAAGAGTGTGGGTTCAAATCCCTTCATCCGCACCAAAGAGCTTCAAGCTTTGGCTTGAGGCTCTTTTTCTTTGTCTTGCTTTTAAGTTGTTTATTGCCCTGCCAAAAGCAGAGAGAGGATTACCGCTCCGGTATCAGTGAGGGAAAAAGGCCATATGAAGGTTTACCACAAGCTGTCAGGCGAATTTCCATATGCCTGCGTTTCCCTGTGGCCCTGAATCTGGCTCTAAACCGCGTTCCCAATAAAGCAAGATAAAAGGGCAGTGTATTCGTATGCTGCCCTCTTTCATACAACGAAATGTCCACGGACGGAACACAGATATACTGCCAACAAAAACATTTTTTAAATATTTTTTACTTCGTATCAACGATAAAATAGATTGTTTTTCCACGGGGCACACCTGTCCGCCCTCTTGCAATCTTGAACGATTGCGGTATAATGGAAAACATTCCGCGAAACCGTTTGTGCGGGCGGCTGCGGAATGGGTAGGTGCGGAACATCTGCCAAACCCAATTAAAATAGGGAAGAGGAATCGTTATGAATCAACTCACAAAAGCGGCCAAAACGCTGGCTGCCAAATACAACTCCACCAGCCTGATCCTGCGCATTGCAATCGGCCTGGTGGTCGGTTCGGTGCTGGCTTTGATCTGCCCCGGTGCTGCATGGATCGAAGAATTCGGCAACCTGTTTGTCGGCGCGCTGAAAGGCGTTGCACCGGTGCTGGTGTTTGTTATTGTTGCCAGTGCACTGGCGCAGGGCTCCTCCAAGCTGGACCGCCGCTTTGGTACGGTGGTCTGGCTGTACATGCTCACCACCTTTGTGGCGGCTGCGCTCAGCGTTGTGACCAGCAAGCTGTTCCCGCAGACGCTGGTTCTGGCGGAAGCTGCCACGGCGGATGTGGTGCCCCAGGGCCTGGGTGATGTGATGCACACCCTGCTTTCCAACATTGTTTCTAACCCGGTTGCTTCCATCATGAACGGCAACTATATCGGCATCCTGATGTGGGCCTGCCTGTTCGGCCTTGCCATGAAAAAGCTGGGCAGCGATACCACCAAGAACTTTATGGCCAACACGGCGGATGCAATTTCTACCATTGTGCGGTGGATCATCAACCTGGCGCCGTTTGGCATTATGGGCCTGGTGTTTACCAACGTGGCGGACAACGGCCTGTCCATCTTTACCCAGTACGGGCGCCTGTTGCTGCTGCTGGTGGGCACCATGCTGCTGATGGCGCTGGTGATCAACCCGCTCATCATCTTTATCTACCTGCACCGCAACCCCTACCCACTGGTGTTCCGCTGCCTGCGTGAAAGCGGCCTGACCGCTTTCTTCACCCGCAGCTCCGCCGCCAACATCCCGGTCAACATGTCTCTGTGCGAAAAGCTGGGCCTGGATAAGGATATTTACTCCGTCTCCATCCCGCTGGGCGCAACCATCAATATGGACGGCGCTGCCATTACCATCACCATCATGACGCTGGCTGG
>OGPU01003017.1_pt1 | contig 10817 bp, 7 predicted proteins | sample 1552991 | NCBI WGS metagenome assembly OGPU01 (sample SAMEA2580296, study PRJEB22360) | human gut metagenome | biome: human gut; feature: human-associated habitat; material: faeces | place: Denmark | collected 2008/2010 | reverse complement strand
ATACTCGTTTTCGATGGTGATTTGCGCCAGACCGGCCTGCTTGAGCTGCGCAATGGCCGAATCCTTCGGCTGTCCTATCAGATTGTCGGGAATCTTGGTCATGCCGGACGAAATGTACAGCGTGATGATCGTGCCCTCGGTTTGCTTCGAATTGGCGGCAGGATCAGTGCTTACCACCTTGTCTTTTTCGATGGATGCGTTGTCTACCGTACGCACGTTGCCCACTTTGAAGCCGGCGGCCTCAAGAATGGACTTCGCATCGTCCTGGCTCTTGTTCGACACATCCGGCACTGCGACCGACTGCGGGCCGGTGGAGAACCATACGGAAACCGTGGAGCCCTTGGAAACCTTCTTGCCGCCCCTTGGATTCTGCTTGGTGATTGTGCCTTTCGGCTTGCTCGAATCGGAATCTTCGCGGGCGTCGAGCTTCAGTCCTTTGGCTGCGAGCTGCTCTTCGACGCGCGCCTCGGAAATATTCGCCGTGGCGGTGAAATCAGGCACTTCCACCATGTCGGCTGCGGAGTCGCTCTTGTTCAGCATGAAGAACACGCCCAGAATGACCAGCAAAGCCACCAGACCGCCCACGACGGAGCCGATAATGATCTGCTTCTTCTTGCGTGCCTTCGCGGCCTCCGCACGCTGTTCCGCACGGGTTTTCGTGGCAACGCCGTTCTGTGGGTTCGGCACGGCCTCGAACTGGCCTGTGACGGGATTGAACGCCTGCGTTGCGGTCGTTTCGCCGGCAGGGGTCATGGCCACGGTATTCGCAGTCATTTCGGCCTGCTTGCGTGCCCTCATATTGGTCAGATCGGTCAACGGATTGAACGCGGCAGCCATCGGCACACCGCCGTTCATGAACGTCAGCAGATCGTTCTTGAATTCGGAAGCCGTGGCGTAACGGTTCTGACGATCCTTCGCCATCGCTTTCGCACAAATCGAATCCCACATCTTCGGCAATCCTGGAACAACCGAACTTGGGGGAGTGGCGACCTCTGAAACATGCTGGTAGGCGATCGCCACTGCGGAATCGCCGGTAAATGGCGGTCTTCCAGTAAGCATTTCATACAGCACACAACCTGCGGAATACAGGTCGGAACGCATGTCGACGCTTTCGCCGCGCGCCTGCTCGGGAGACAGATACTGCGCGGTGCCGACCACGCCCTGTGACTGCGTCATCGTGGCGGCGGAATCGTCGAGCGCGCGGGCGATGCCGAAGTCCATGACCTTGACCACGCCCTGCTCGGAAATCATGATGTTGCCGGGCTTGATGTCGCGGTGGATGATGCCCATGCGGTGCGAGTATTCGAGCGCGTTGAGCACGCCCATCATCACCTGCTCGGCGTCGCGCTGGCTCAGCGCGCCATTCACCTTGAGGATGTCACGCAGGGTCTGACCCTTGACGTACTCCATCACCAGATACGGCAGATGCTCGATCTCGCCGGTTTCCGTGGTGACGGTTTCCTCGCCCGAATCGTAGATGTTCACGATGTTCGGGTTGTTCATCTGCGCGACGGAATGGGCTTCACGGCGGAAACGCTCAAGGAAGATGCTGTCAGTGGCGAAATCGGCGCGCATGATCTTGACGGCGACGGTACGCCCCAGACGCGTGTCGGTCGCCACATGCACTTCGGCCATGCCGCCACGGCCGACGAGTTGGCCGAGCTGATAACGGCCCCCGGCCAGAGAGGTAGGCATGTTGATGTTCATCCCTGTTCCTTCCAATCATTGCTCACGGAGATATGGGGTTTGCTGACCACACGTCGGGGAAGCCTTCCTCCCGAAGAGACGACCATCGTGTCGGCCAGCTGCGTCTGCTGGTCGAGCAGACGGCGTTCGATGCGGGACAGGGTGCGTGACACCACCAGCGCGTCCTTCGGACGGTCCAGCGGGTCCTTGGCCAACATCGACATGACGAATTCACGCAACTGCACATCGACGGTGTCGGGCAGCGGCGGAACCGGATTATTGACATGTGCTGCGGCGATGTCGACCGGTGTGGCGCCCGTGAACGGACGGTGTCCGCACAGGCCCTCATAGGCGACGACGCCAAGCGAATAGATATCGGATTGAGGTGTGGCATGCTGGCCCTGCGCCTGCTCCGGGGAAATGTACTGCGCGGTGCCCACGACCATGCCGTCCTGCGTGATCTGCTCCTGGTTGGTGGAGTAGGAGACGCCGAAGTCGGTGATCTTCACCTCGCCGGAATCGGACACCATGATGTTCGCCGGCTTCACGTCACGGTGAATCACGCCATGGGAATGCGCGACGAACAGGCCGCGTGCGGTCTGAATGAGAATCGGCAGCAGCTTGATCGGGTCCATCGGGCCGTTCTGCTCGTGGTACAGGTCTGCAAGCGACTTGCTCGGCACGTATTCCATGATGAGGAATCCGATGCCGTCATGCTCGTAATATTCGAACAGCGCAGCGATGTTCGGATGCGCAAGATTGGCGGAATTATGGGCTTCCGCGCGCAGACGAAGCAGTTTGGCCTCCTGGGTGACGCCCAAATCGCCACGTAGCGCCTTGATGGCCACCGGACGTCCAAGTTGGATGTCATAGCCTTTCCACACTTCACCCATACCACCTTGGGCCAGGCGGGAATCCAACCTGTAGCGTCGGTGGATGAGCTGTCCTTCAACCAGTTTCATTCTGCCAGCGCCTCCTGCATCATTGCTTTCATAATCGGTCCTGCCGCGAACGAGCCGTACAGGTCCACGTTATGCACCACGACCGCCACCGCGATCTTCGGATCGTCCGCCGGCGCGAATCCGATCACCCAGCCGTCGATGGACGTATTGCCGTTTCCAATCTGCGCGGTACCCGTCTTGACGGCCACCTGCACGCCGTTGATGGCCAGATTCGTGTTCTCCTTGGTGACCACGGCCTCCATCATCTGGGTGAGCTTGTTGGCCGTATCCGCACTGAACGCATGGGACATGACCGTGGGCTTGGTCTGCGAAATGACCGACAAGTCGGCGGAACGCACGCGGTCGACCAGCGTGGGCTGCATAAGCTTGCCATCATTGGCTATGGCGGCGGCCACCATAGCATTCTGCAACGGTGTCACCACGGTGTCTCCCTGGCCGATCGACGCCAATGCGAGCTTGTCGTCGTTGATGTCGATCGGGAACTTCGACGTGACCGACACCCACGGGGTTCCGGTGTAATCGGAACCGTCCACGGTAATCGGGCTGTCAAAACCAAGTTTCTTGGCCATGGACGAGACGGCGTTGTCGCCCAACGACACGCCCAACTGGGCGAACGCGGTGTTCGACGAATATGCCAGCGCGTCCTCCATGGAGATCTTGCCGTCAGCGCCGTCGGCCTGCGGTACGGCGTTGGTCAGTTGCGTGACGGTGCCGGGAAGCGTGTAGCTTGCTCCTGCCGGAATCTGCGTATCCGGCTGGTATTGGCCGGTTTCCAAAGCCGCGGCGGCCACCACCGTTTTGAACGTGGACCCCGGAGGATACAGCTGCGAAGTGGCTCGGTTGAGCATCGGATTGGTGGCGTCCTGGGACAGCACGCCGTAGTTGCTGTTCGCCTGGCTCATGTCATGGCTGGCCAGCTGGTTCGGGTCGTAGCTGGGCGTGCTGACCATGGCGAGGATACGGCCGGTTTTCGGCTCGATGGCCACTGCGGCGCCATCCGTGCTGCCGAGGCTGTTGTATGCGGCCTGCTGAATCTTCGGATCGATGGACGTTTCGATATTGGCGCCCTTGTTCTCCTGCCCGGTGAACAGCGACTTGAACCGCTGCCAGAGCAGCTGCTCCGACTGGCCCGACAGCAGCGAGCTGCGGGACGCTTCGACACCGCTCCAGCCACGCTGGCTGATGGAGAAGAATCCGGTGACCGGCGCATACAGTTCGCCGGCGGAATAGGAACGCTGGTACGAGAACGAATCGTTGGAAGGATCGGATTTTGCGATGACCGATCCGTCCGCGGCGAGAATGGACCCGCGCGGTGCGCCGTATTCGTGGTACAGCGCGCGGACGTTACGTGCGTCGTTGGTGAGCTGGTTGGCTCGGATGGCCATGATGATGGTGGTGGACATGCCCAGAATGACGAACAAGGCCACCACGATGGTGAACAGCTGGCGGAGCGACTTATTCATGCGATGCTCCTTGCTGGTCGATCGTCGGCAGGACTCCGGTTATCGGAATCGTCGGATTGGATTGATCGGTCTGGCCGGCTTGGCTGGTTCGATTGGCGGGCACGGCATGACCTGCTTGCCCGGCTGCGCCCGCATGGCTTGCCCGCACGGCCGGGATGGCCGAAGCCTTCGCCGCACCCGAACGCGTATTGCCGGCGATTTCGGTACGACGGTTCCGCTCGCGTTCGCGCAACACCCTGACGGCTTTCTGCTGGAATGTGTCGCTGTCGATCTCGGATTCCGGCCTGTTCGCGGAATTGGAGATGACGATCAGCAGCGCGGCCAGCATGTAGTTTGCGATCAGCGACGAACCGCCGGCCGCCATGTAGGGAAGCGTCAGACCGGTCAGCGGAATGACCAGCGTGATACCGCCGACCACGGTGAACACCTGGAATGCCATGGTGAACACCAAGCCGGACGCAAGCAGCTTGCCGAAGCCGTCCTTGATTTTCATCGCGGTGATCATACCGGCTGCGATGATCAGTAGATACAGCATGAGAATGGCCATCAGGCCGGTCAATCCCAGCTCTTCGCCCAACGCTGCGTAAATGTAGTCGGAATTGGCGATCGGGGTGATCGACGGGTGGCCCTGACCGAGGCCGGTGCCCATCAGGCCACCGGAAGCCAAGCCGAAAATGCCGGTGACGAGCTGGTATGAGCCGCCGAATTCCTTGTTGTATTGAGCCGCGGAGAACGGGTGGAGCCAAGCGTCCACACGCGAGCCGACGTGGCTGAAGATGCCGCCGCCACCGCGCCGGCGGCGAAGGCGATGAATCCGATGACAATCCAGCTTTTACGCCCGGTGGCCACGTACAGCATGGACACGAACATGGCGAAGAACATCAGTGACGTGCCCAGATCATGCTGCAGGACCAGAACGCCCATGGAGACGATCCACACCACGATGATCGGTCCCATATCCTTGATGCGTGGCAGTTGGATGCCGAGAATCTTCTTTCCGCCGACGGCAAGCTGGTCGCGATGGTCGAACAGATACGAAGCGAAGAAGAACGCCAGGAACAGTTTGGCGAATTCGCTCGGCTGGAACGATCCCAAGCCGGGAATCTTCACCCAGATGCGTGCGCCGTACTGTTCGGAACCGACCACCGGCAGCATCGGCGACAGCAACAGCACGATGCCGATCACCATGCTGACGTACGAGAATCGCCGCAATACGCGGTAATCCCTCATGAACACCACCAGCAGGTTGGCAAACACCAGTGCGATCGCCAACCAAAGCAACTGTCGGAACGCCACTGTGGTTTTGGTGTCTTGGTCGAGGCGTGCGATCATCGTGACGCCGATGCCCGTCAATACCAGCACGCAGCACATGACCGATTGGTCGGCGTGCGGCTGGAATCGCAGCAGCAGACCCCAGGCGGTCAGGAACAGCGCGCCCACAAACGCGAGCATCCACACATAATTCTGCGGAAAACCGTTCGTGGTGCGTTCAAACATCTGGAAGAACGCCACCGCGCACAGCAGCATGCTGAACAGCAGCATGCCAAGCTGTCTCAAGCGTGTTGCGATCATGACTTGTCACCGCCCGACTTGTTGGTCTGCGCGGCCTGATCGGCGGCCTTTTTCGCCGCTTCCTCCTGCTGCTTCTGCTTGGCGGCTGCTTCGTCCTTCGCCTTCTGCTCGGCTTCGGCCTTCTCCTGCTGCTTCGCCTCTTGCTTGCGCTTCGCATCGTTCAGCTGCTTTTTGATCAGACGGGTATGGCTTTTCGCTTCGCCGTATGTGTCGAAGGAGATGCCCTGGTCAAGCTGTTCGCGCCAGCTTGGCGGCAGATCGCTGGTCTTCATATTGGTGTCGGTGACGGCATGTGACAGTTTGACACCGAAGATGCTCGTCGGCACGCCTTGGAAAATCGCCACTTTGCCGTTGTTGTCGCCGATGTAGTACTTGGTTTGGCTCCAACGGTAGGTGCCCACGCCCACGCCGGCAACGCCAAGCAGCACCAGAATGATGATGAGTATGGTGATGATGCGGTTGCGGAATTTGCGCGACCGTTTCGTCTTACGTTCCTCGATATGTTCGTTGCGAATCGCCTTGGCGACTTCCGGATCGTTCGGATCGGCGGAAATACGCCCGTTGCGCTTCTGCACAATCGGAATTTCCCCGGTATCGGTATTGACACGGTCGCCATTGTCTTCGCGGACCGACGACGGCTGCGCGACGCGCTGTTCCGGCTGTTTCGGCTCCTCGTTGGGATCCTTGCCGCTGCGCAGGGCCGCGGCGCGCGCCGCCGGCGACTGCTTGCCTTCGCGCAGAGGCGGGGCGGAAGCGACCGGTTCGTTGACGATATCCGCGATGGTTTCCAAGCTTGCGCTGGCCGCGCCGCCGACCAGCGGCGTCTGATGCGGCAGGTCGAACGCGTCCGCGTCGAGCGCGAGCGTCGCGTCGGCGATCACCGCGGTGACGTTGTCGGTGCTGCCCGCACGCAACGCCATCGATACGAGCCGCTGCGCGCACTCCTCCTGATCGGCGCAGGTGGACAGCACTTCTTCAAGCGTGGAATCCTCCAGCACGCCACACAGGCCGTCGGAGCACAGCAGCCAACGGTCGCTCGGATGCGCTTTGCGGATGGCGATGTCAGGGCGCGAATCGATGTCGAAATCGCCCAGCACGCGCATCACCACATTGCGTTGCGGATGGTTGCGCGCCTCGGCCTCGCTGATACGGCCGGTGTCGATGAGATGCTGCACGTAGCTGTGGTCGCTGGTCATGCGGACCAGATGGCCGTCGTGCAGCAGATACGCGCGGGAATCGCCGATATGCGCCAATACCCAGCAGCCGGCGACCAGCGCCACGGACGTGACGGTGGTGCCCATGCCGGCAAGACGACGCTCACGCTTGGCTTTGCCGACGATCGCGTCGTGCGCGGCCATGACGGAAGTCGCCATCATATGGGAGACGACCTGCACGTCGCCGTCAACATTGTCCTGTTCGATATGCGCCAGCGACCGGATGGCGATGGTGGAGGCGGTGTCGCCGCCGGCATGCCCGCCCATGCCGTCGCAGATGGCGATGAGATGCTCGCCGGCGAACGCGGAATCCTGGTTGTTGGAACGCACGGTGCCCACGTCGGAGACGACGGTGGAATACATGAACAATTGTTGCGAAGCGGTGGAAGTCGGCAAAAACGTCACCTCAATTCGAAGGTGGTCGCACCGATGCGCACAGGCACGCGCGCGCCAAGAATCATCGGCGCGTTCAGACGCTGATGATTGACGACGGTGCCGTTGGTGGATCCCAGATCCTCGATGGCCCAACGGCCGGTGGCGGGATCGGTGTAGACGCGCGCATGGTGGGAGGAAACGAATTCATCATCCAGTACCACGGTGTTCGAAGCGGAACGGCCAAGTGTGATGGTGTTGCCGGCCAGAGGGACGGAACTGCCGGCAAGGGGGCCATCGATAATGACCAGCAGAGTTGGTTTGGCATTGGTTGCGGCGCTTGCCGAAGGGGCTGCGGCGGCTACGGGCGCAGGCGATTCGACGGCCTTGCGCGCGGCACGCTCCTTACGACGATGAGCCCGCGACTTGCGCGGGCTGAGCGTTTCGATATCCCTGTACAGCGAACGTACCGTACAGGCCACGAAGATCCAGAGCAGTACGAGAAACCCGTACTTGAGGATCGCAAACGTTAATTCAGTGAGCATAAAAGGCGGCTCTCCGGGTTGGGGCTGATTACTCCTGCTCCTGCGAGGAGGCCCAGTACAGGATGCGGGTTCGGCCGATGGTGATCGTGTTGCCGTCGAGCAGCGTTGCCGCCTCAACATGATGGCCTTCGACGTACATGCCGTTGGTGGAGTTCAGGTCGCGGGCGATGACGGTGTTGCCATTGTCGGTGACGTCGATCTCCATGTGACGACGGGAGATGCCGGGGTCGTCGATGACGATGTCGCAATCGGAACCGCGGCCGATGATGGTCTTTTCCTCGGTGAGCAGATACTGGTGCTCGCCGATCTCCAGCATCGGGCAATCCTCGGTCTGCGCGTCGGTCGTGACCGGCACGGTGTTGCCCTGCACGGATTCGCTGGAAAGCCGGTAATCGCCCTTGGAAAGTTCAAGATCCTCTTCGAAGATCACCACGACCGGGCCGACGAACGCGTAGTTCTGGCTCTTCGCATACTGGGTGAGGTTGTCGGCAAGTTCATTGGCGAGCGTTTCGGCGCCCCACTCGACGATGTTGTTGAAATCCGGAGTGCTGAGCTTGAAACGGTACTCGTTCGGCGCCACGGTACGGTCTCGCGTGACGGGCATGGCCTCTTTATCAATCTCACGTTCCAGCGCGCTGGAAAGGTCGACGGGCTGCAGGTCCTTGGACCCGAACTTGGCGAAAACCCCGTTGACGGCGCCTTCCACGCTCTTCTCAAATCGGTCGAGAACACTCATGCTTGTCCCTTTCTATCCTCACCCATCCTACGCGGTAGAGCGCCGAGCGCCAATTCGTAAGCTCTTTAATTGCAAAAATTTCATTCAATATTTCGGTCTTTATACCATCTAGGGGGTATATGATTCTGGGTTTGTCACCATCATTTCGATTCCCTGCTGTGCGATGGATGTCTGTGGGAAAGGAGATGTGGAATGGTGATAGGTTGGAAATATGACAGATGCGATTCGACAGTTTCCTCGTAAAAAAGCTCGTACACTGCGATTTTCCTGCGGAGCTCCGCGTTCCGCGCGTGTGATTGCAGACGGTTCCCGTGCATTGTTCCTGCGTTCCGACGGATCGGAAGACACCGTCACCTCACTGTGGATGAGCGTGATCGACGAAAACGGCAACGCCAGCGAAATGCTGCTCGCCGATCCACGCACGCTGCTCGCCGATGCCGACGCCGAAGACGTTCCCGCTGAGGAACGGGCGCGTCGCGAACGTGCACGCGAAGGTGGTTCCGGAATCGTCGGCTATTCCACCGACGCAAGCGGCAACCGCGTGACCTTCACCATCAACGGACAACTCTTCCTCACCGACATCGCAGTCGGCGTGACGCGAGCTATCGCCATAGAAGAAGACGAGCTCAAGCCGGTACTGAATCCGCGTATCAGCCCTGACGGGCAGCATGTCATGTACACCACCGGCACCTATCTGGTGAATGTCGATCTTGCCGATACCGCTTTCGACACGGCTTTCGGTGACGACGATTGCGAAATCGGAGACGCGATTTCGGTAGTCGCTTCAATCCCGCAAGACGGCGAATGGAAGATCGGCTTGGCGGAATTCGCAGCAGGCGAGGAAATGAACCGCTACGACGGCTTCTGGTGGTCTCCCGATTCCAAATATGTGCTGTTCGAAACCTACGATGAATCCCCGGAACCAATCTGGCATCTTTCGGACCCAGCTAATCCTGCGAATCCTGCACGATCCAACCGCTATCCGCAAGCATTGACCGCCAATGCCAACGTGCGACTGACCCTGCTGGAACTTGGCTTCGACAGCGACAACTGCTGCTACGGGGCAATCGCGAATGAGGTGCATTGGGATCATGAAGCTTACGAATATTTGGCCGCAGTCAGCTGGACGAGCGGGCATGAGCCGATCATCCTCGTGCAAGACCGACTCCAGCAGCACGATCAGGTGCTCGCCATCCACGTGGGCGAACCGATCGCTACCATGCGAGACGCGGAAAACGGATTCACCGACGATGAAGGCGATCAAGTCGAAACCTTCTCCATCGCCATTCCCGAATATGCCGAAGGTGAACGCCCGGGCAGCACGCGCGTGCTCGAAAAACACAGCAACGCCTACTGGCTCGATCTGATCCACGGCACGCCCGCATTCACGCCGAATGGACGACTGATCTGCGCGATGAACGACATGGATGCCGACACGAACCGCCTTACCGTCGATGGCGTGCCCTTCACGCCGGCCGGACTGCAGGTGCGCGAAGTGCTCGACGTGACCGACGACGACGTGCTGTGCGTGGTGCAGCGCACGCCGGAACTGCTGCCGGCCGCCGATCTGCCGTTCCTGTGGCAGTCCAACGCGGACGATCACGACGCCCGCAGCTTCGATGTGGTCTCGATCCGTTACGACGGCGACTGGGAGCCGCTCACCTACGTTCCCGGACAGTGGACGATGAGCCGCGCCGGCGACGGTTGCGTGGTGACCGGCCGTGGCATGGACGATGCCGCGATGCAGATGCAGCATTGCATGAACGTGCGCACGACGGACGGTGATGGTGATGGCGTCGACGCCGCCGACATGATGTCGATGGTGGTTTCGCCGATCGAAAACCACTCTGAAATCCCCGGTTTCACACCGAACGTGCGATTCACCCGACTCGGCGAACGTGGCCTGTACGCGGCTGTCATCCTGCCGTCGGCCGACAGCGCATACGCGCATGCCGACCAGTTGCCGGTCCTTATGAAGCCTTACGGCGGCCCCGGTTTCCAGCAGGTCGTGGAAAGCCAGTCGTTCTACTGGGACGCGCAGTGGTGGGCCGACCAAGGCTACATCGTGGTCACCGCCGACGGTCGCGGCACCACCGGCCGCGGACCGAAGTGGGATCGCGCGATCTACGAAAACATGAAAGCCGTGACGCTTGAGGACCAAGTCGACGCCGTGCATGCGCTGCCGGACGCGATCGCCTCGCTCGCCGCCGAAACCGGTGTCTCCATGCCGAAACCCGACCTGGACAAGGTGGCGATGATCGGCTGGT
>OGPU01003006.1_pt1 | contig 10869 bp, 7 predicted proteins | sample 1552991 | NCBI WGS metagenome assembly OGPU01 (sample SAMEA2580296, study PRJEB22360) | human gut metagenome | biome: human gut; feature: human-associated habitat; material: faeces | place: Denmark | collected 2008/2010 | reverse complement strand
AGAAAAGCCCGGAGAGCAGAGGTACAAGGACCATGCCGACTACGGCTACACCAGCACCGGCCATGAGCTGCTTCATGCCCTGGCTCTTAGGACAGTAGCAGTAAAGAAGTTTTTTCGGAAACATTGTAAAGACCGATACAGCAAGCTATATAAGTACGGAAACATGATGTTTTACTGAAAGGACGATTACCATGATTGATATGATTTACAACCTCCGTGTGGGTGATATTCACGCTGCTGAGTTCTCGGACGAGTTCAATACGCTCTGCATACCGTTTGAAAATACGCTGAGTGAGGAGCAGATCGATGTGTTCCACAAGATACTCGACTGCGTGAGCGATACTGCAGCCGATGAGATGAGAGCTGCCTACAAGGTAGGCTTTAAGGACGGCATTGCATTGATGAAGGAGATTCAGGAATAACCGCATAGATAACAGGGATATGTTCTTCGATGTGAACGGCGAGGGCATATCCCTTAGTTTTTGCCTGTAACAGCCAGCGTTTTTCTGATAAATTACCCAGTGGGAACATAGATTTTTTGTTCTAAAACGATTGACTATTTGTGCAAATTGTGGTATAATATCAATAACTATATTTACTTGTACATTATCTTGAAAGAGGTATCTATAAATGGCTAAATCAACTAAAAAGGAAGTTCAGGTTTCCCTTGAAACAGTGCTGTGGAACTGCCGTGTCGCTCTGCGTGGTATAGGCAGTACCGAGAAGAACAGAGATGCTGTTATCGGTTTGGTATTTCTGAAATTTGCAGGAGATAAGTTTGAAAAGCGTCGTGCTGAGCTTATTGAACAGTACGGTGAGATTCCAGCATTTCTTGAAAAGGTATCGTTCTATAACGCTGTTAACGTGTTCTATCTGAAGGAAACTGCCCGTTGGTCTTATATCGTCAAGAACGCTTCGGCTAACGATATTGCAGTTATCATAGATCAGGCTATGGCTGACATTGAGGACAGCAACCCTCCGCTTAAAGGTGCGCTCCCGTTAAACCTCTTTGCCACGCTTGGTGCTGACAAGTCTAAGATAAAAGACCTTATCGACAATGTTAATCAGATAAGTGAGGAGCGTTTTCAGGAAGAAGACCTTATCGGCAGAGTATATGAGTATTTTCTGCAAGTGTACGCCGCTTCGGGTACTAAGGAAGATGGTGAGTTTTATACTCCTGCCTGCGTGGTAAAGCTGATTGCTGAAATGATAGAGCCTTACAGTGGGGTAGTTTACGATCCGTGCTGTGGTTCGGGCGGTATGTTTGTCCAGTCGCTGAAATTTGTTGACCGTCATGACGGTAACAGATTAAAGGTATCTATCATCGGACAGGAAAGTAACCCCGACACTTGGCGGCTTTGTAAAATGAACCTTGCTATCCGTGGTATTTCCCATAACCTCGGTGATACCAATGCTTCTACATTTACAAACGATCTTCATAAGGATATGACCGTTGACTACATAATGGCGAATCCTCCCTTTAACCTCAAAGGCTGGAGAGCAGAAGATGCTCTGACGGACGATCCTCGTTTTATGAGAGCGGGTTATTCTGTTATGCCGCCTGTGGCTAATGCCAACTATGCGTGGATACTGCATATGCTTTCCAAACTCGATGTGAATCACGGTGTTGCAGGTTTTCTGCTTGCGAACGGTGCTTTGAATATCGGTGATGCTGAGGGTACGCTTCGTAAGGAAATATTGGAGCGTGACCGTGTTGAAGCTATTATTGTTCTGCCCCGTGATATGTTCTATACTACGGATATTTCCGTAACGCTGTGGATCGTGAATATGAATAAGAAAGCAGGAACAGTAAACGGCAGACAGCTTCGTGACCGCACACATGAAGTGCTGTTTATGGACTTGCGCCGTTGGGACGAGAATATAGAGGAAATCGTTATCGACAAGGGCAAAAAGAAGAAAAAGACCGTTCTGTCTGATGCACAGATAGCAAAGATAAAGGAAGTTTACAGCAATTGGCAGAATGCTGATACAAATCTGTATTCCGATGTGCCTGAGTTCTGCCGTTCGGTAAAGCTCTATGATAGTGACCTTACGGAAGAAGAAAGGCAGGCTAAAGTTCCTACTATCGAATCGAAAGGCTATTCTCTCGCACCGAGTAAGTACATTGAGTTCATAGACCATGATTTAGAGATAGACTTCGAAAAAGAAATGGCTCGTATTCAGGCTGAAATGCGTGATATTATCTCTGCGGAGAAGAAGTCCCAGACAATGCTTGAAGATGCTTTCAGGGGGATTGGTTATGGCATTGACTAAATATTGTTTAGGCGATCTATTGGAACTTACTACCGAAACCAATGCTAATAATGAGTATGGTGCAAGAGATGTAAGAGGTATGACAATAACGAAAGAAATCATACCTACAAAGGCAGATGTTTCAAATACTGACCTTAGCAAATTCCTTGTAGTTCACCCAGGTGAATTTGTTTTCAATCCCCGTACTCATGGCAAGAAAATCGGATTTGGATATAATGATACAGATAGTAGCTTTCTAATCAGTTGGAATAATATAGCTTTCAGAATAAAAGACAGTATGAGAGATAAGGTCTTATCTGAATATCTTTTCTTTCATTTTAATCGTGCTGAATGGGATAGAGAAGCCTGTTACCGTTCTTGGGGCAGTTCCACAGAAGTGTTTACTTGGGAAGCCCTCTGCGAAATGGAGCTTGACCTTCCGTCTATTACCGTTCAGCAAAAATATGTGGATATTTACAACTCTATGCTCGCCAATCAGCGGTGCTATGAGCGTGGGTTGGAGGATTTGAAGCTGGTTTGTGATGCGTATATTGAAAACCTGCGCAGGAAAACACCGACTCAGAAAATAGGTGTTTATCTTACGCAAAGTGATAGAAGAAACGATATTGGCTTGACGGTTGAAAGTGTGCGTGGCTTGGCAACGAGCAAGGCTATGATTCCTACAAAAGCTGATATGGACGGCGTAAGCCTGAATAATTACAAGGTTGTACCGCCTCGCTATATCGCATATGTTCCTGATACTTCAAGGCGTGGTGATAAAGTATCTTTAGGTTTCAATGATACTGATGAAACATTTCTTGTATCTTCTATCTCTACGGTATTCGGTACAGATTTGAGTGTTCTTATTCCCGAATATCTTATGCTTTTTTTAACAAGATCGGAATTTGACCGCTATGCCCGTTTCAACTCTTGGGGCAGTGCAAGAGAAACATTCAACTTTGAAGATATGTGCGATGTGGAGATACCTATTCCCGATATTTCCGTACAGAAAGCGATTGCTGATATATTTACTGCATACAATACACGCAAACTGATAAATGAACGCCTGAAAGCCCAGATAAAAGACCTTTGCCCTATTCTTGTTAAGGGGGCTGTGGAGGAAGGGGGAAAATAATGGAATTATATACTCAAAGACATGGTATGAGAGGTTCTAAAGAAACTACATATGAGATTTCAATGGACGCATACGCCATGATTTTAAATTGTTGTGAGAAATACTATGATAATTTAGCTTGGAAATACCCTGAGACTTGTAGGTTTTGTCATTCCAAATTGTCTCTCAATAGAGAGATTTTTGATATAGCATTAAAACATGAAATACCTAACTTATTTAGAAAAGATGGGTGTGTAGTAGCACCTTCAAGCAGTTACAATGTATTTGATAGAAAGACAAAATATGATTCTTACGATCAGTATTCTCTTTTGGACTTAATTGAATTTATTGCATTATATTGTAGGAATTATGAAAAGTATTACGATAATGAATGTGAACACTCATATTTGGTGTTTAATAACTTAAACACTGCATTTTTAAGTTTTCAAAAAGAAATAAATGCTATTTTTGAATTAATGGGGCTTTTATATATACTAACTAACAAAAAGCAGGTTGAACGAATTATACAGAATAGTCCTATTACTAAAGAAGTAGAAAACTCAATAAATACTATTCAGGAAAATGAAACAAAAAAACTGCTTCGTGAAGCAATTGATCTTCATAGAAGTCATTACCCAGAAGCTCCAAAAGATGCAGCAGAAAAGATATGGGATGCTTTTGAACGGTTAAAAACATACTATACATCTTTGGATAAAAAAAAGTCTGCTGAGAAAATCGTTAACGATATGTCCAATAATGAACAGCCATTTGCAGACTTGTTTAATGCTGAATTCAAAGCATTGACAGACATAGGCAACAAATATCGCATACGACATCATGAAACGGATAAGATTGATGTTACCGACTACAAGCATTATGATTATTTCTTTAATCGGTGTTTATCCTTGATTGCTTTGGCAATTCAGTATTTGAAATGACATATATAGGAGATAATAGAGATGACCTACGATGAAATGAACAGCTTCATTCTCAACTATCTTAAAAACGATATAACAGGCAGAGCTATCATGCTCACAGGCGAATGGGGTTCAGGTAAAAGTTACTACGTTAAAAACACTCTGAAACCGTTTCTTGAAGATAAGGATAATGGCAAGCATAAATGTGTTATTGTATCACTTTACGGTCTTTCAGATACTTCTGAGATCAGTAAAGCGATATATATGGAACTGCGGACTATTATCAAATCTCCTTCTACCGAAGTAGGAAATACTGCTAAAGCAGTTGGAGAAATCATAGGAAAGACAATTTTCAATGGGCTTGTAAGCAAAGTTGGTTTTGATATAGGAAGTACTAATGACAAGGTTTTTCAAGATTTATATGAATCTATTGACCTGACAGGTAAGCTCATTGTATTAGAAGATATAGAACGTACTCAAATAGATATTATCGAACTGCTCGGTTATATCAATAATATGTGTGAAAATGACGGTGTAAAGGTTCTGCTTGTTACAAATGAAAGTGAGCTGCTTACTACATATGAAAAAACCGATGACAAAGGAAAAACAACAAAGTATTATACAGATCGTGCTTTAGCTTATAAACGTGCAAAAGAAAAGACAATTGGCGATACTATCTATTATTTCTGCGATTACGAAAATACAATACAACAAATAATAGGTTCTTTTGGTGTGTTCTTGCAGAAATATCGTACACCTGAGTGTGCCGAAGATATTCGTGACATATTCATCCTTATGACCTCGCATAATTTAAGAGCTTTTATTTACTGTTGCCAGAAAATCAAAGAAATTTTCATGTTCATTGAGAATAATCATATATCTATTAAAGACGAAATACAACAAATTATATTCTATGGATGTGTCGCATTTACTCAACGCCAAAGCAAAGGCGCAGATTTGCAATTTGAAAGAGACACGTATTTATCTGCTAAACTGGGCTTGAACGAACAGTATCCTTTGTTTCGATTTTGCTATAATTATATAGTTTGTCAGGTGCTTTCAAAAGACGACATTAAGAAATCCATTGCTTATTATACCGATTATCGTAAAAATGGAAAATGGAATTCTGGACGTGATAGTGATTTAAAAATCATAAGAGCTTTTGGTGTAAAAACTGACAAAGAAGTAATTGATGCTATTCAAAACTTGCCGCATAAATTAAACTCTGGTGATATACCATATTATGATTATGGTGTTTTAATGAATTATCTTGTTGCTATTAAGTATGAAGCAGGCATTGGTTTTAATATCGCAACTATCGAGAACAGTATTATCGAATCCCTAAAAAAAGCACCTGCCGAGTTAAATATCGAATCATTATTTAGTTCAGGTTATGAACTAAATAATGAAGAAGCTATAAGTGCCTTTGCCAATATCAAGACAAGAATGAAAGAAGCTATAGGCGGTATAGATGCATTTGACTTTCCATATGATCCTGAAAAAATAATAGAATATTATGATAAAAACATAAGAATCCTGCAAGAAAACAGGAATTCAAAAGGATTTGCACACAATTTAGATATAAACCGCTTTGTTGATATGTTAAAGAACTGTTCGTCAGCTCAGATAAGCAAGCTACGGTCTTTATTCATGGATTTATATAGAGACCAGCACTATTCACAAATACTGGAAGATGACATATTTGCACTTAATGAAATAAGCGATAGAATTTCTGCTTTATTGCAATATGATAAGTATGACAATATTCAAAAAATGCAGATGTTTTGGTTTAATAAGAACATAAACGACATTATTCTCACTTTTGATAGTCAAAAAACACAAGGGAAGTGAAGAAATGGATTATCACTTTACAAAAGGCAAATTTACCGAAGCAGAGCTTGAAAAAGCTATCATAGAGCTGTGTGAACAGCAAGGTTACACCTATGTCTGCGGAGAGGATATGCACCGCAAGTATGAGGATATACTTTTACTTGACGATCTCCGTTCCTATCTGACCTCACGCTATCAGGGCTTGTCCGATACTGAGATGCTGAAAATTATCAATAAGCTGAACCTTATTAATGCAACTCCGCTGTATCTCGGCAACCGTGAAGCATTCAGGCTTGTGAACGAGGGCTTTGACCTCGCCCGTGATGATATTTCAAAAGTCGCACTCCATATTGACTATATCAACTATGATGAGCCTGACAAAAATATCTTCAAGGTCGTAAATCAGTATTCTGTACAGGGTGAACATCTGCGCCGTCCTGATATGCTGTTGTTTATCAACGGTATTCCTGTGGCTATCTTTGAATTCAAGACAGCAATAGAGGAAGATACAACAATTTACGATGCTTGGAAACAGATCACGATCCGCTATTGCCGTGATATACCTAAGTTGATGAAATACTGCTTTTTGTCGGTGATAAGTGACGGTGCGAATACCCGGATGGGCAGTATTTTTACTCCGTATGAATATTATTACGCTTGGAATAAAGCAAATGATACCGATACGGTCGCAAACGGTATCAGCTCGCTGTTTACTATGATAGAGGGTGCTTTCGCAAAAGATCGTGTTGTTGCTCTGCTCCGTGATTTTGTATTCTATCCAGATGATAGCCCTAAAAATGAAGCTATCGTCTGCCGTTATCCTCAGTTCTTCGGTGCCAGAAAGATGCTTGAAAACATCAAGTTGCATATGCATCCAGACGGTGACGGCAAGGGCGGTACATATTTCGGTGCTACGGGGTGCGGAAAGACCTATACTATGCTGTTTCTCTCCCGTTTGATTACGCAACGTGATAATGAAACATTCAATAATCCTACGATCGTTATCATTGCCGACAGAGAGGATTTGGATACACAGACCTCAGAGCTGTTTGTGACTGCAACTAAGTATCTACACGAGAAAGATGTGCGGAGCATTGAAACCCGTGAGGACTTGGCGAAAACGCTTGGTGACAGACCAAGCGGCGGAGTTTATATTACAACAATTCAGAAATTCTGCGAAAATACTGGTCTCTTATCCGAGAGAAGCAATATTATTTGTATCTCTGATGAAGCACATAGAACTCAGACTGGTGTTGGATCTAAGCTGAAAAAGACCGATAAGGGCGTGTTTACTACATACGGATTTGCCCATTATCTGCGGACAAGTTTCCCGAATGCGACTTACTGTGGATTTACGGGTACTCCGATCGATGAAACAATAGCGGTATTCGGTGATGTGGTGGACAGCTATACTATGAAAGAGTCCAGCGATGACGGCATTACCGTTCGTATCGCATATGAACCTCGTCTTGCCCGTGTCATAATTTCTGATGAGCAGGCAAAGGCAATACAGAAGTATTATGAAGCGTGTTCGGAACAGGGCTCTACCCCTGAGCAGATAGAGGAAAGCAAGAAGGCTATGACAAAAATGCGAGTTATCCTCGGTGATCCGAGCCGCCTGCATAAGCTCGCTGTTGATATTGCTGACCATTACGATGCTCTGTGTGCTGAAAAGCCTGACATAGTGCAGAAAGCAATGATTGTATGCTCAGACAGGCAGATAGCTTATGATCTTTTGCAAGAGATACTGGCAGTTCGTGAAGATTGGGGCATACCTCGTAAAGCAGAACACGAAGAAACCCTTACAAAAGAACAGCTTGACAAACTCCTACCATTGCCGAAAGTTAATCTTGTAGCAACGCAAGGCAAGGACGATGATAAGGCTTTGTTTGATGCTTGCGGTAATAAGGAATATCGCAAAAAACTCGATAAGCAATTCAAGAATAATGATTCCAATTTCAAAATAGCTATCGTGGTAGATATGTGGATTACTGGCTTTGATGTGCCGTCACTTGCTGTGATGTACATTGATAAACCTTTGCAGAAACATACGCTGATACAAACTATTTCCCGTGTCAATCGTGTATTTGAGGGCAAGGACAAGGGACTTGTGGTAGATTATATCGGTATCAAAAATGATATGATGGAAGCTGTTAAACGCTACGGCAGCCCACAAGAAAGCCCCATTGATGAACTTAATATCTCACTTGGCATATTCCGCAATCACCTAAAACTGATAGATGATCTGCTTGTAAACTTCAATTCGGAGAAATTCTACAATGGTGAGCCGTTGGAAAGGCTGAATTGCCTTAACAATGCGGCAGAGTACATTCAATCAGGAAAAGAATTGCAAACACGATTTATGGGGCTTTCTCGCCGTCTAAAAAGTGCCTACACAATATGTTTCCCGTCCGGTGAGCTTACTGTTGAAGAAACGGCTAAGGCTCAATTCTACCTTGCGATACGCTCTATTATATATAAACAAACAAAAGGTGATGCTCCTGATGCCGAAACAATGAACCGTGTTGTTGAAGATATGGTTCGTGATGCTATTGCTTGTACGGGTGTCGAGAACATTGTTGATGAGCATAAGTCCGTTGACCTGTTCAGCGATGAATTTCTTGATGAACTGAAAAAGGTCAAAATGCCCATAACAAGGTTTAATGCTCTGTTAAAGCTATTGCGTAAAGCTATAACAGCATACGGCAGAACTAACAAAGTCAAGGCTATTGCTTTTGATGAACGGTTAAAACAGGTAGTCGATGCCTACAACAGCAGAGATAAGCTCGTGTTTACAAGTGAAGTCGTTGCTGATTTTGTTAATGACCTTTCTGACCAGCTTATACAAATCATAAAAGATTTGCAGGAGGATAAGTCTTCTTTTGAGAAGCTCGGCATTACCTATGAGGAGAAGGCTTTCTATGATATTCTTGTCAAAGTTCGTGACGATCATGGATTCAAGTATGAAGATGAGAAATGCCTTGTACTCGCAAAGAAGATAAAAGAATTGGTTGATGATAGACTGCAATATGCCAATTGGTCTACAAGCAACGAAATCAAGAGTTTGCTTAATATGGATTTAACGGTGCTTCTTTACCAAAACGGCTATCCGCCTGAATGGGACGAAGAAGTATTTGAGAAAGTAATGGAACAGGCTGAGAATTTCAAAAAATATAGTGTATAGTATGGATAGAGATAGTAATTCATAAACCATAGCCTATTGGCGCACCTGTTTTCCGTTCCACACAAGTCATAATCAGAATTGTGGAGCATACCACAACAGGCACAAACCCTAATGGAACTAAATAACCGCAAGCTCTCGGAAACGCTCTGTAAGCGTTTCTGAGGGCTTTTTCTTTTCAGCGGTTAGTTTCCCGCTCCGCAGGCTCGGACGGTGCTGTGGTGTTTTTCCGTTCGCCTGACGGTCAAGCTGAGGTCGGCTCGGTTATTTCGTGACGGAGTTCATACTCACGCACACGGCGGTAGAAAGTATTTGCTGACATATCCATTCTCCGCATAAAGTCACGCCCTGTGATGTGCTTCGCTCTCCATTCCCCATAGAGCTGCCCGAACCTCGTCCAGTCGGTAGGGATAGGCTTTCGCCCGGTGTACTTGCCCTGTGCCTTAGCGATCTCGATGCCCTCACGCTGTCGCTGTTTGAGCTGTTCACGCTCCAACTGAGAGAGGGCAGCGAACACGGTGAGCATAAATTTGCCCGTAGGTGTGTCGGTGTCGATGTTCTCCTTGTGGCTGACGAGCGTTACCCCTTTGTCGGTGAGCGTGTCGATGATGTTCAGCAAGTCCTTTGTGGAGCGTCCTAAACGGCTAACACTCTCAATGTAGAGGGTATCGCCCTCACGCACATAATCAAGCATAGCCCTGAGCTGAGGGCGGTTTGTGTTCGCTCCTGACAGCTTCTCGGAGAAGATGCGGTCAACCTGATAACTGCACATGATCTCCTGCTGTCTCGCTGTTTCCTGATGCTCCGTAGAAACACGGATATAACCTATTTTGCTCATAGTTGTTGTTTCCTTTCTTTATTCAAGTGTATTTTTATTTCTGTGTTTCGCCTGTGTACGCTGACGGCTTTTCTCACGCTCACGCTTCATGTACTGCTCGTTAAGGTACTGGCGCACCTGTCGGGTGTACCGAAATGCCGTGTCATGTTTGAGAAGATATGCCTTGTGTTCGGGCATAATGGCTTTACGCTTATCTTTCAACTGCTTTGACAGCGCTGCAAGCTCGCTCCGCTTGGGTGCTTTGCCGTCAACATAAAAAGCCTTGATATGCTCGGTGATGTACTTGTCGGCTTCTTCATAAGCATCGATAGCAGCAGCGTTTTTCTTGCGGAAATGCTTTTGCGTAAACGCTGACCGTTCCTGATACTCCTTGTATGTAGCGGAATTGTCGGAACGCTGTTTCATCATTGCAAGGAGCTTATCAATCGCTGTGTACTGTGCTTTCAGCTCGGCAACTTCATCGGTGTGATCTTCGGGCGAATGGATATTGTGCATAAATCCACCAAACTCACTTAACGACATAATGCCGACAGCTTCAAGCTCTGCAATGATCTTGTCGCTGTCACGCATACCCCTGACCTCTGCCCACGGATCTTTTTTCTTTTCAGGTGCTTTACTCTCCGTAGGTGTGGGCTGTGGTGTCGGGGTAGGCAGTTCAGGTTTCGGCTCGGTGGGCTTGGCAGCAGTTGCGTTAAGCATATCAAGCTGTGCCTGCCGTCTTGCTCGTCGGGCTGCA
>OGPU01003004.1_pt1 | contig 10874 bp, 12 predicted proteins | sample 1552991 | NCBI WGS metagenome assembly OGPU01 (sample SAMEA2580296, study PRJEB22360) | human gut metagenome | biome: human gut; feature: human-associated habitat; material: faeces | place: Denmark | collected 2008/2010 | reverse complement strand
AAAGAAATTGCTGACGTTTTTCTGTAAGAAATAGAATAGGGCAGTAGTATCAAAAGAAACCTGTAACGAAATAGTGTCAAAAGTGGACCGTTGGGTTTGACAAATCATATAAAAGTGAGTGTCAAATCTAACGGTCGTTTTTTGTGATACAGAAAGGAAAAGAATCATGGGAAAGATTTATGGGTATGTGCGAATTTCTACAAAGAAGCAGAATATGGAGAGACAGATTCGGAATATTCAAAAAGAGTATCCAGAAGCGGTCATTATAAAAGAAGTGTATACAGGGACGAAGTTTCAAGGTAGAAAGGAGCTAAATAAACTGATAAAGCAATTAAAGACTGGAGATACCGTAGTGTTTGACTCAGTATCAAGAATGAGTCGTGATGCAGAAGAAGGGTTTCAAGTATATCAAGATTTATATGAGAAAGGAATAGAACTTATCTTCTTAAAAGAACATCACATTGATACTATGACGTATAAGGTAGCTCTGCATAATGGGATTCCACTTACAGGAACAAATGTGGATTATATTTTAGAGGGAATTAATAAGTACCTATTGTCATTAGCAAAAGAGCAGATAAGGCTTGCGTTCTTACAGTCACAAAAGGAAGTTACGGATTTGCGGCAAAGAACAAAGGAAGGAATTGAGACAGCCCGTATAAATGGAAAGCAGATAGGTTTAACGCAGGGAACAAAGCTTGTTACAAAGAAATCCATAGAATGTAAAGAAAAGATTCAAAAATACAGTAGGGATTTTGAGGGAATGTTGAGTGATAAAGAGTGCATACAGCTTATTAGAATTGCGAGAGGAACGTATTATAAATATAAAAGAGAAATAAAAGACGAAATTTGTCGAAAAAAGTAATGATAAATATAGTAAAAAGTGGTAAAATCAATACAAATAATTTAGGAGAAGATAATATAATGAAACAAAATTTGAGACTTAGTAAAAGTGAAAAAGAGATTATGGATAAATTTTGGGAGAATGAAGAAGGATTTACATGTACAGAGCTTGTAGACGCATCTCCTGATAGGTCGTGGCATAAAACATCTGCTCATTTGCTGATTAATTCATTATTAGCAAAAGAATTTATTGAGGTATCTGGATTTAGAAAATCGACAAAAAACTATGCAAGAATTTTTAAAGCGAAATTTTCATATGAAGATTATGCAATTAAGATTATTATGGTTAATTCAACAGCAGATAGCAGAAAAAAGCTAATGTATAAGCTGATTAATGAAGCAACATTAGAAGAATTAGAGGAAATGAAGGAAATTATAGAGTCACAAATGAATAAGATTAAATTATAAAAAAGGGAAAAAGACGCTAAATTCCTTAGATGGAAAGCGTGCTAAAATATGCTATAATTTAGTTACTAGGAGCAGGAGATTAATCAAAAAATAAAAAGGTGGTAGAATGTATGAGCAGTATTATGCCGATTAAAACAAGATTAACTGTAACTAAAGATATGGCAGAGAGATTACTAAGTAATGGAAAATATGGCTGTATTGCATTGGGGATGATTTTACTTTATACTTTGTGCGAAGATGCAATGGAAAAAAGATATGCATTTAATGCCAGTTGTTCGGAGGGAAAGATTGATTTTAATTTTACTCCTCCAGTAACTATGGAAAAATAATATTTGATTTATAAATTTCGCTCTTTATAGGGGACTGTAAAATAAGTCCGTAGATAAAGAAACGCCAGTTCCGGTAAATGCCGGTTCTGGCGTTTCTTTGTATGAATCTTTCTACTGACAACCGTTGTGCCAATGGCTGCACCGCCGCTGACAAACAGTAAGGCAATCCATAATGCAAGGTTGCTTGTGTCGCCGGTCTGCGGACCCTTATCGGATGTTCCCAGTTTGGTACTGGCAGGCTTTTCCTTCTTCAAAACATTTGCCTTAGCAATGGCTGCATCAACATTAGCGTAGTCGGCAGACTGGACACACCCCAAGGTAAAGGTTAGGCGCTTACCTTTTCCACGCGGGTCAGGTAGCTGTCAGTTGTTACTTCTGCGTCACCTTGCCATTCTCATACAGCCACTTGGTGACATTGCCCTTGGAATCCGTCACACGGATATAGAACTTGGTAATTTCCGTGTCGCTGGTAAAGCTCGTGCCGGTGAGATAATGTTTCCCATCGTCGGAATACTCCACCTTATCAATATCCACGCCGTTACCGGTTGCGGTGATGCGTGCCTCCCACGTTGTGGTCGTCGGGCGTTTCCACCACCAGCCGCCACCGCCGGAGATGCGCTTGGTTACAGTCGCGCTGACCGAAACGCTGGCATTGTCCGGATCCAGTGCGCCGCAAACCGTGCACGCACCGTTTTCATAGGTACAGTCGCCGGTCTCGGTCGCGCCGCAGATCGTGCAGGTTCTTGTGTGCTTGCCATCTTCCGCAGGCGTCCACTTGCCGAAGCTGTGCTCCGTGGATTCCATCGCGTCATACAGCTTCACATCCGCATTTGTGTCCGACTTGGAAATCGACAGGTCTGTTCCGCCACCGACGAGATACCAGTTGGTCCCCTTGGTGCTCGGACGGCCCCACCAGCCCCAGCCGGAGCTTGTCTTTTCTTCCGTCGTCGTGTAGAACTTCGCGTCATACTTCCAAACATACGCCGTGTCACGCAGAACCAGCTTGCCGTTGGCAAAGGACAGGTACTTGCCGTCGGCATTCTGAATCGACCAGCCCGCCTTATAATTTACCCACGCGAAGGTAAACATGCCGTAGCTCTTGCCGTGGATGCGCATTTCATGCGCGCCGTTGGAAATCTTCACTTCCTTGCCGCCCTTGCAGATCTTCGGCTTTTCCTTGTATTGCAGGGCTGCAATCGCATCTTCAATTGCCTTTGCCATTGCATCTACTTCGCTCTGCTCGGTAATATTTTTGCCACGCACAACAGCGTTGATAGCAGCTTCCACAGCAGTAAAATCCTTGTAGTCATCCTTGTTCAGGTTATTTGCCTTGGCAATTGCTGCATCAACCTTAGTGTAGTCGGCAGACTCGACGCACTTCAAGGTAAAGGTTCTTTGGTTATCCTTTCCACAGTCATATTGGTATGTAACGGTGTCTTTGTCACTATCTACTGTCAACGTGTTTCCACTTACTGTCCCACCACTCCAGTTGCTTGTCTTGACAACGTTGAAGTTTCCCGGCAAGGTGGAAAGGTCAAATGTGCGGTCATTGCCAACAACGATCTGGTAGATATTATCATCACAATCCAGGTCATCCATATTTGTGTTGCTGACATCCAGAGAGGTCAATTGGTTAGAGTAGCAGTACAGCGTCTCCAACGCAGTATTTTTGTCAACATCCAGAGCGGTCAATTGGTTTTTTCTGCAGTCCAAATAAGTCAACGCCGTATTCTTGCTGACATCCAGAGCGGTCAATTGGTTGCTTCTGCAGACCAACTCAGTCAACGCCGTATTCTTGCTGACATCCAGCGTTGTCAACTGGTTTTTTCCGCAGTCCAAATAAGTCAACGCCGTATTCTTGCTGACATCCAGAGAGGTCAACTGGTTTCCGTAGCAGTCTAAATAAGTCAACGCCACATTCTTACTGACATCCAGAGAGGTCAATTGGTTATAGTCGCAGGCCAAATCAGTCAACGCCGTATTCTTACTGACATCCAGAGAGGTCAACTGGTTATCGTCGCAGTTAAGAGCCTTCAATGCTGTAAAATGACTGATACCGGTAAGATCGCTGATTCCTTTGTCTGCGCAGTTTATATTCTCGGCCGCATTGATCTCCGTATCGCTCAAATAATTGTCGTTGTCCTCGTCAAACGAAGAAGCAACAAAGCTGCAAAAATTTGCATCCGGAAAGTTGGTATTGTCAATAGCAACACCGGCACTCTGAACAGCGATGCCATTCTCTCCTTCGCCACTCATCTGTGCTAGAGCTGCTTCGGATTGTGTATCCGGCATATCGCTGTCCTGCTTCTCCTGAGTTTTCTCTCCTTCCGGCTGGGATGCTTCCCCCTCGGCTGCTGGTTCGGCATATTTTCCACAGTTTTCTGCCAAAGCACCCTCTGCACCGCAGACAGGGCACTCTGTGTTCATTGTTTCTTCCGTGCAAGCTATTTCGCAGGTGCATACAGGTGTTTCTTCCGTCTCGCTCTCGGCAAATGCCGTGGTCGGCACAAGGCAGAGCACCATGCACAGAGCAAGCAGGATACTGAATAATCGTTTCTTCATCTTGTTTCCTCCATTTCGTTGTTCTTTGACAGCTTAAAATCGTATTTCATTTCCAGCATTGTAAACAGCTTATACATAACATCTGTAGCAATTGCTTTAATATCCAGTGATTGAATAAAGGCAAGCACCTTTGCCTGTTCTTCCTCTGGCACACGATACACTCTCATTGCTTCCGTCAAAAAGCGACTGAGCTTGCGTTCCAACGGAAAATGAATATCACATTTTCTCGCCATATAGCTGCGCATCAATCCCGCCGTGCCAATTTCCATCTCATAAAAGTCGCTCTCGGTATCATCGGGAAAATTTTCACCGAAAATCTGCTTCAGCTCTGCCGTAGTATGCAAGTAAATATATTCCGACGTGTCGGGCAGGGAATAAGCTTCAATGTAGATTTCCCTCAGGTTCTCATTCAGCTCGGTCAGTGTCAGTTGGATCGCCGTTTCCACCGCATAGGCGTAAACCGGTGACGGCTTGCTGTCTGCAATGTTTCTTGCCACACCGAACTGTCCACCGAACATCGTTTCGGTCAATTCCAGCAAAATTCTGTCCTTGGTAGGAAACAGATTCAAATAGCTTCCCCTTGCCACACCTGCCTCGTCCACAATCTGACTGACAGTGGTGTTTTTATACCCCTGCTCCAAAAAGAGACGGACGCATACGGTCAGTATTTTCCTCTTTGTTTCGCTACTGTCTCTTCGCAAATATATCACCTCTCTTCAAATATTTTAGTATTTATACTAATAATATCACAGCAAGTACAAAAAGACAATCGGTATTTGAAACTTTACATCATTTTATGTAATCATCATGTTATAAACAAAAATATATTATCAGTCGTTTTTAATTACTCTGAATCACTTAAAATGCGCTCCTTCTCCTGTTCCTCGTACTTTACAAAATCTTTTTTTTGAAACTCTTTTGATATATGTGTATAATGAATAACCATTTTCTCTCTCGAATGGCCTACAATCAAAGCAATCGTCATAGGATCCACACCCGCTTCATAACATCGTGTTACAAATGTGTGTCGGAAAAGATGTGGATATATTTTAATTTCTTCACATTCTTTGCCCCCTTCCACCTCCCTATTTTTCCTATTCGCAACTGAACAGATACGCCTACATTCAACAGCAAGAGTACCTGGGGTAAGGCAATTGCCTGAAGTAGTCGTAAATATAAGATGTGGATATTCACGCATAAGTTCATTGTTCTTCCCCCATTTTTCTCCCAACTTCTTCTTATCATATTCCTGTTTTCTTTTCCAGATAGCAAATGCCTCTGTCACATCATCTGACATAGGAATATAACGATTGCTTGCTTCTCGCTTCGGTGTAGTAATCTGAATCACATGTTCAGGTTTTTCTCATTTCATTCCGCTTTCATCATAATATTTAGTAATACGGTTAAGTGTCTTACATAAAAGCAAAGAGTATCACTTTAAGCAGTTTTTGTTCATCACATCTTGGACGGCCTGTTTTGTAGCCTTTCTCTACAAAATATCCTGATAGGTCGATGTGGTCCATAACTTCACAAAAAGTGTATACCGGATCAGAAATATCAATTAATTTTTCGATTTCTAATGGTAATTTCAGTTGACGAGCTGTATAATTATTATTGGTATTTTGGTTTAGTAGCATAAATACATTATACCAAAAAATCGCTCAGACCACACACGGTCTGGGCGATTTTTCTGTTAGGGGAGTTTTTTTACAGCCCCTATATTTTTTTCGCAAATTCTTTGATGATAATTATACACCATTTTTATGTAACAAAATAAAAATCTTATCACAAGGAGGATAAAGAAATGGGAGCTATTAAAACAATCTTTAACATTATTATCATTATCGTAGGAAGAAAGGGAGGAAAATAAGATGGCTGCTAATATTGAAACAATGTTTTACACAAGAACCGCTCCGTGGCATGGTTTAGGTACAAAAGTTGACGAAGCATTAACATCAAAAGATGCTTTAATCTATGCAGGATTAGACTGGCAGGTTTTACAGGAGCCTGTCTATACTTCCGCAGGAGAGCTTGTATCTGGTTATAAAGTAAATGTTAGAGATACTGACAGAAATATTCTTGGTATTGTGAGTGACCGCTACAAAATTGTACAGAATGAAGAAGCCTTTTCATTTACAGATGCTTTATTGGGTGAGGGTGTAAAGTACGAAACGGCTGGAAGTATTGCCAATGGAAAAATTGTATGGATGCTTGCAAGGATGCCACAGAGGTATATTATCTCTGGCGATGCGATTGAGCCGTATTTAGTATTCTCCAACACTCATGATGGTTCTGGAGCCATTCGGGTAGCTATGACACCAATTAGAGTTGTGTGTCAGAATACTTTAAATTTAGCACTTAGCGGGGCACAGCGTAGCTGGTCAGCAAGACATACCAGTAATGTTTTAAATCGTTTGGATGAAGCAAGAGAGACATTACAGCTTGCTGATAAGTATATGAACCGCTTGGGAAAGGCGATTGATGAATTAAACCAGAAGAAATTATCAGATAAGAAAGTAATCAGCATAATTGAAGAATTGTATCCAGTATCAGAAGATATGAAGGAAATGCAGAAAAAGAATAATTTAAAACAGCAGGAGACATTAAAAGCCTGCTATTTTGATGCACCAGATTTGCAGGAGGTAGGAAAGAACGGATACCGCTTTATGAATGCAGTTTCTGATATGTCTTATCATGCAAAGCCGCTCCGACAGACAAAGAATTATAAGGAAAATGTCTTTAAAAGAACAATCGAGGGAAGTCCGATATTGGATAAAACATATCAGATGATTTTGACAGCGTGAGAGGAGAAGTAGGATGAGAACGATAAAAGAAGCAACAGAAGCAAAGATTCTTAAAGAAATGAAAAAGTACAGACAATCAAGCAGTTTCGCATCTAGTACAATAAATAGCGGTATAGGGGAGAAGGAAAGTGAAGGACATCCAGTCTATGAGATTTTCTGTATTATTTTAAAGAAAGTTGACCCGGTACTCTTAGAAAAGTTATTAGGAGTAGCCGATTTATTTGAATACTTAAAGCAGTTATGGAACAAGTCAGAGAAAACAGAAGAAAAGAAAAGTGAGGAAAGATAATGAAAGCGAAAATGTCAGAACAGGAAGTATTAAAGAAAATCGTAAAAAAGAGTTTATTTGTAAAGCTGATTAACACAGAAAGAAATGAGGCATTAATAGAGAAGTGCATATCAAAGGAATTTTTAGACCTTTCCGCAGTCGTAAGAGTTATTCTGAAAATGGATAAAGAAGGAATGGCTTCAATGGCATTATCAAAAGGGGATGCTGAAATCTTAGGTATGACCGAAGAAGAAATTTATGCTGCGGCATTGGCAAATACATTAAGACTCTTTCCACCTAAATTAATGAATTTAGGGCGATACGTAGAAATGAGTATTGGAGCAAAGCTTCCACTGGGAGAAGATGAAGTAACAACATATATCCTGACAAATCAAAAGGAAGTGGATGGAGCAATCTATTTTATGAGTCCAGAAGTAGTTGGAGCCATTGCCGAGGCATTAGAAGATGATTTATATATCCTTCCATCTTCCGTAAATGAGGTTCTTCTTGTAAGAGCAAGTGAACTGGAAGATGGAGTCGATAAACTGAAAGAAATGGTTCGAGATGCCAATGAAACCGTTGTATCCGAAAAGGATATTTTAAGTTATAGCGTATATCATTACGATAAAGAGAATGGTATTACCATTGCAGCATAAAGGAAGGGGCGGTTAAAAATGAAATATGATATTGTATGTTCCACGAAAAATTTATCAACAGAAGAATGGCTGAAAATAAGAACGCTTGGAATAGGCGGCAGTGATGCAGGTATCATTGCCGGATGTAATCCTTACCGCAGCATCTTTGAGTTATGGCAGGAGAAACGTGGGGAAATTCCAGTAAAGGAAGAAGAATCCGAAGTGATACATTTTGGTAAGGTTCTTGAAGATGTCGTAAGAAAGGAGTTCATCCAGCGTACAGGCTTAATGGTAAGAAAGAAAAATTCCATTCTTAGAAGCAAAGAATATCCTTTTATGATTGCAGATTTAGATGGTGTCGTCAGTGAGTTTGACGGCACTTATTCTATTTTTGAAGCAAAGACCGCTATTGAATTTAAAAATAATGACTGGAAGAATGGAGAGATTCCTAAAGCCTATCAGTTACAGGTTCAGCACTATCTGGCAGTCACAGGCTTTCAGAAAGCCTACATTGCTGTATTGGTAGGCGGCAATAAATTCTATTGGACGGAAATATACCGGGATGAACAGCTTATCAAGATGCTGGTAAGCATGGAATCTCACTTCTGGCATTGTGTTAAGACTGGAGAAGAACCGGATGTGGATGCATCTAAAGCCACAAGTCTTTATTTGGGAACAAAATATAGTAATCCAAAGGTTGGTTCTATCATTGATTTGGATGAGCAGATGCTTTCAGCCATCGAAAAATATGAGCAGATAAAAGTAGAGTTAGATTCATTAACAGAGCAGAAACAGCTTATTGAGAATCAGTTGAAATCTGCATTAGCAGAAAATGAAGCAGGCAGAGTAGGAAGGCACATCGTAAAGTGGAAACCAATAGTTCAGACCAGAATTGATTCTAATAAACTCAAAAAAGAACACAAAGAGATTTACGATGCCTGTAAAAAGGAAGTAAGCTATCGTAAGTTTTCAGTAGCATAATGTTAAAAAGACAGTGAGGGGGTATCTATGATAGCCTCTCTTTTTTGGAGACATAAAATTATGAAGGAGATTAGAACATTAAGAGCCGATGAGATGGAAGTTCGTGTCGGTATTGTTAAGAAAAACGGTATATCGTTATTACTGTACAAGGACGCACGCTGTGATATGAATATATTAGATGAAACATTTGGAATCACAGGCTGGCAGCGTAAACATGAATTGATAAATGGTGCATTATTTTGTACAGTCAGCATTAAAGGAGAAAATGGAGAATGGATTTCTAAACAGGATGTAGGAGTAGAGTCTTACACAGAAGCAGTAAAAGGAGCAGCATCCGATTCTTTTAAACGTGCCTGTTTTAATATCGGCATAGGCAGGGAACTTTATACCGCCCCGTTTATCTGGATTCCATCAGACAAAACAAGTATTGCAGAGGACAATGGAAAGCTAAAAGTAAGAGATTCTTTCTTTGTGTCTTACATTTCTTATGATGAATCAGGCAGAGTTATTAAAAGCCTGGAGATTCGTAATCAGCGAAAAGAAGTAGTCTATCGGATTAATATGGAAAATAAGGGTTCCGGACAAATCTCACAGCCAGAAAAAACAAGACCAATTTCGGATTATCGCATGAAAAAGCTGCAAGACGAAATGCAGCGTACAGGAGTTACAGAACAGCAGATTATCGCAAGATATCATGTATCACTGGCAAATATAACGGAAATAGACTACAAGCGCATTATGAACGCATTGAAGAAGACTGATTCAAAGGTAGCATAAAAAGGAGAAGACCATGGATAAAAATACATTTATAGAAAAATTATTTGATTTATTAAGAGAAAAGTTAGGCGAGGAAGTTACAATCACACAGAGAACGATTGAAAAGAGCAATGGAATTTCTTATGAGGGTTTTACTATTGAGAAAAAGACGGAATACATTTCTCCTGTCGTTTCTATTGATAATTGTTATGATGATTATTCTTCAGGAATTAGTCTGGATGAGATTATAAAAAAGATTGTACATCAATATGAAGAATCAACCCGTAATAATCCATTCTTAAGCGCACAGGATATTCAAAATTACGAGAAAATAAAAGACCGCCTATATATGCAGGTGGTAAATCCAAAGTGGAATCAAAAGTACCTGGAACACAAGTATTACGTTCCGTTCTTAGACCTTGCTGTTGTATTCTACATAGATACGCTGAAAAACTGTAATAGTATATCTCAACATGGCGGAGCAGCTGTGACGAAAGAACTTATGAATATTTGGGAGATTGATGCAGATACAATCAAAAAGCAGGCTCTTAAAAATCTTAGAAAAGAAAGTCTATTCCAATTAGTTCCAATAAAGAATGATGGAGATTCTCTGCTGACTTTCTGTGATATTCACAATAAAAATCAAGGAGCGTTAGCTTTGATTCAAAAAGAATTATTGAATAACACAAAAGAGTTGCTGAAAGAATCCTTCTATATCTTTCCAGTTTCTTTATATGATTTAATGATTGTGCCTGTAAGCTTGGCCGATACTGTAGACGAAATGAAGAGACAGCTCTTAGAGTCAAATGATGAACTGCCGGAAGAATATATATTATCAAATAATATATATTATTATGGTGAAAAGGGACAATTAAAAATTATAAAATAAACTGTACTATAATTAACTGGAAGAAGTCCACCATTCATATATTATGAATGGTGGACTTCTTCCAGTTACTATTTAAAATCATTATTTTTTTGTGCGGAATAAATCTTATTAAACATCTGTATGTACTGTTGAAATAAATCTATTTCTTTTTCTGTTCCTGTTTGTAGGGAATGAATCAAAGTGTCAGGAAATAAGTCAATATATTTATTAGAGAAACGGCGGCCAAGAATCAAATAATCCAGGGTAACATGAAATAAATCAGCAACTTCAATCAATTTTTCAATAGATAATCTTGCATTTCCACATTCGATAGAACTACAATACTTGTTGAAGTAGGAA
>OGPU01003000.1_pt1 | contig 10888 bp, 10 predicted proteins | sample 1552991 | NCBI WGS metagenome assembly OGPU01 (sample SAMEA2580296, study PRJEB22360) | human gut metagenome | biome: human gut; feature: human-associated habitat; material: faeces | place: Denmark | collected 2008/2010 | reverse complement strand
AGAAGCTGGAAAAGGAGAAAAAACTCCAGCAAGCCATGCTGGGCATCAAGAACAAATACGGCAAAAACGCCGTGCTGAAAGCCAGCAGCTACGAAGAAGGTGCCACCATGCGCCAGCGCAACGCACAGATCGGCGGGCACAGCGCAGGAGGTTCGGCAGGAGGTTCGGATGGAAAACTACAAAAATAGCAAGATCGGGCGGGAGACCGCCCAAAAGTACGGGGACATTCTGGAGATGGAACGCCCCCAGACCGAAGAATCCCTCCGCAAGCACCCCCGCATGACTTTACAGAACCGTGCCAAAATTTTCTCGCCCTTCTCTCCGCTGCGGGGCTACGACGAGCAGCTTGCCGCAGAAAAGCAGCGCACGGAGCGTGTGACCAAGCGCATTTTGACCGAGGAAGAAATGTCGGCTCTGTCTGATCGGCTGATGCAGGTCACCAAGGGCATGACCATCACGGTGCGGTATTTCAAAGAGGACACTGCCCACCCGGAGGTTCCGGCGGTGGGCAACTACATCACGCTGACCGGAAAAGCAGACCACATCGACCCGGTGTTCCGCACCTTGCAGGTGGGAGACACCGTGGTGCCTTTTGAAGATCTGGTGGAGGTCAGCGGGGAAGGCATCATGGACATTGATGTGTATCTGGGCATTGGGGAAGAATGAGATGACAAAAAATGCTGAAAGAGATGTTTATAGGACAGCTCTTTCAGTAAAATGACCTCAGAAGAAGCAAAACACACTTCGGATGGAGGAAAACACAATGGCAAACGGCGATTACGGCTATTTCGGCAAGGGCGACACGGGCTATGCCCAGTACATGACGGCTTTCAACCGCAACTTTGGCGGTTCGTCTGGCGGCGGTGGCGGCGGAAATCACAACAATGGCGGCGGCGGGGGAGATGGCAGCGGTCGCGGTTGCCTCATCGCCATTGCGGTGGTGGTCGTGCTGGTGCTTATTGCCATGGGAAGCTGAGGGCATCCCCACGGTGCAGAGCTGCTTGTGGTAAACGGCGGAAAAACTAAAAAAGCACTTGACCCTGACGTTGCGTCATAGCGTATACTGAGCTTGTCGCAAGGGAGGAAAACGAAATGATGACTGTCAAGGAAGTGAGCAATCTGACCGGGATGAGCATTCGGACGCTGCAATATTACGATAAAATCGGTCTGCTGCATCCGGCGCATCGAACACAGGCGGGATATCGCCTGTATGATGATACTGCACTGGAACGATTGCAACAGATTTTGCTGTTCCGAGAACTGGAATTTTCACTGGAGGATATCCGAAAAATTCTGAAAAACCCGGAGTTTGACCGGGAAAAGGCACTGGAACAGCAGATCGCATTGCTGACCCTGAAAAAACAGCATCTGGAAAAGTTGATCGCTCTTGCGGAGAAGATTCGGACAACAGGAGGAAACGTTATGGACTTCAACGCATTTGACACACAAAAGATCAAGGAATACGCAGAACGTGCAAAGAGAGAGTGGGGCGAAACTACAGAGTATCAGGAATTTGAGGCAAAAAATGCCCGGCGGACGCAGAAGGAATCTGACAACATCAACGAGCAGTTGATGGGACTCGTAGCGGCATTCGGGGCGCTGCAAACCAGAGAACCGGCAGACCCTGCGGTGCAGGCACAGGTGAAAAAACTACAGGACTTTATCACGGAAAATTACTATACCTGTACGAAACCCATTTTGTATCAACTTGGACAGATGTACGGTGCTGGCGGCGAGTTTACGGAGAATATCAACGCTGCCGGGGGAGAGGGCGCGGCAGAATTTGCTCAGAAAGCCATTGAAATTTATTGCCGATAAGCCCAAAGTCGGTGGTAATATACGCCTACTGCAACCTGCATGGTCTTTGGATGACGAAATCTTAAGAAACGAACGGGTTCCTGCCAGTGGTTAAACGCTTGCAGGAGCCTGTTTTGCGTGCAGTCGGAGGGATGATGCAACGTTAAAAATGTTCTGCTTGACCTTGTGCAGAGGATGAAGTATTATACTCGCAAGAAACTAACTTCCGAGTATATTGTATGCAAGTACGCTTTGAGGAGGAAATGCCATGCGCTCCGAACTAATCAAAAACCAACTGGAAATCGTGCAGGGAGACATCACCAAGCTGGACTGTGACTGCATCGTGAATGCGGCGAACCGCAGTCTGTTGGGAGGCGGTGGCGTGGATGGAGCCATTCACCGGGCAGCAGGGCCGGAGCTGCTTGCCGAGTGCCGCACCCTGCACGGCTGCCGCACCGGCGAAGCGAAAATCACCAAGGGATACCGACTGAAGGCAAAGTACATCATCCATACGGTGGGCCCCATCTACTCCGGCACCCCGGAGGACGCTGTGCAGTTGGCAGACTGCTACCACAATTCGCTGGAGTTGGCAAAGACCTATGACATCCACAGCATCGCCTTCCCGGCAATTTCTACGGGCGTGTATGGCTATCCGCTGGATGCCGCCACCCCAATTGCGGTGGATACAGTGACCGATTGGCTGCAAAACCACGCCGACTACGATATGAAGGTCATCTTCTGCTGCTTTGATGCCCGGACGAAGCAGGCGTATCAGACAAAAATGGAGTAAACATTGAAATACAGAGAGATCGCGGACGGCATTTTTCTTGACCGTCCCAACCGTTTTATTGCCCATGTAGATGTGAACGGTGCGGTGGAAACCGTCCATGTCAAAAACACCGGGCGGTGCAGAGAACTGCTGCTGCCCGGTGTGGCGGTGCGTCTGGAAGTGTCGGACAACCCGAAACGCAAGACAAAATACGACCTTGTGGCGGTACGCAAGCAGGAACTTGGCTGGGTCAACATGGACAGTCAGGCACCCAACAAGGTGGTAGGAGAATGGCTCTCAAAGCAGGAATTTGACCTTGTCAAGCCGGAGTTTTCTTATGGCAGATCCCGTATCGATTTTTACATGGAAAAGGGCGAACAGAAATACCTGCTGGAAGTCAAAGGCTGCACATTGGAAGTGGGAGGCATCGGTTATTTCCCGGATGCACCCACCGAACGGGGCGTGAAGCACTTGCACGAGCTAGCCCAGGCACAGCGGGTAGGGTATCGGTGCGCAGTAGCCTTTGTGATCCAGATGGAAGGCATCACCGAGGTGAGGCCGAATGTTGGCACGCAGCCGGAGTTTGGCACAGCGCTGGCCGAAGCGAAAGCCGCAGGCGTGAGGGTGCTGTTCCTGCTCTGTCATGTCGGGCGGGACAGTCTGGAGATCGTGGAGCAGCGGGAAACATGAAAATGGGATGGAATGAAGAAAGCCATGTGAGGGAGGAATCAGCATGCCTTTTTTGATGATCCGCAACGACATCACCAAGGTAACAGCGGATGCCATCGTCAACCCGGCGAACCGGCAGTATGTGGAGCAGACCTTCGGCTACGATTTGAGCCGCACCTGCGATGAGATTCGGCCGACCTATCATCATGTGGAGACCTGTCAGGAAACTGTGCCGGAAGCAATCATTGCTTTTCTGGAAAGCGTCAGTTTTGAGGATGCACTTCGCAATGCGGTCTCTCTGGGCGGCGACAGCGACACCCTTGCCTGCATCACCGGCGGCATTGCCGAAGCCTTTTACGGGATGTCACAGGAACTGCGGGCAGGGACCTTGAAGCGTCTGCCGGAGGATCTGCGGGCAGCGTATGAGCTGTTCCGGCAGAACCTTGAGCGCAGGATGTGACACCGTCGGCGCTGCACAGACCCAAGCTGTATTTAAAAAACTGAGGATCGTACCGGAAGAACAACAAAACACCCGCCTGTGTATTGTGTGCAAAGCACAGTACATGGGCGGGTGTGGTTTTATTGTGGTTTGTTCGCACTGTCAGAACAGGTCGAAACATAATTTTTGTGGAGTTCCGTCCAGCAGATACCGGATATAGAGACGGTCGTTTTCCGCTTCTGCCTGCACCTGCGTGGCGTGCTCAAAGAGGGTGCGCAGACGGCGGTACTCTGCCCGCTGCGCATCCGTGTAGTGAGACGGCATATCCGAGGTAAGGAACACATTGCCCAGCAGGGCATTGACCGTGGCAAGGGTGCGTTTTTGCTCTGCCGTCAACTTGCAGTTTTCCTCCCGGAGGAAGAACACATCCGGGTCGCTGCCGTAGGCACGGCCATTGAGCTGCCGCCGGAATAGCGTGTTGTTGATGGCCTGCTTTGTGGACACCCGCTCCCGGTGGAACAGGCGCATATACCACACATCGTCCCAGTCCAGCCCTACGTCACAGCTGACACGGCAGTAATCCACCAGCCCGAAAGCCGGCATCACCGGTACGCCGCAGCCGAGAATCTGCTTTTGCCCGCACCATGTGCGCAAAAGCTCCATAGCACGGTACATCCGGGCTGCCCGGCTCTCGCGGGCATTGCCAAAGGGGGCAGCACCGTACAGAAAATCCAGCTTGACAAGGTCGAAGCCCCAGTCGTTCAGCACCCGGTCAAATACCCGGCGCAGATAGTCCAGCACGGCCGGGTTGTCGAGATCCAGCGCATAGAAACTACTCCAGTTGCAGCCGCAGCACCACGGCGCACCGTCCACTTTCAGCAGCCAGTCCGGGTGCTGCCGGAAAAGGGCAGAGTCCTTTTCACACACAAAGGGCGCAAGCCATAGCCCAGCCTGAAAGCCACTGGCGTGGATCTCCTCCACCATGCCTTTCAGCCCGTGGGGGAATTTCTGTTCATCCGTTTCCAGCCAATCGCCCACCTTCGGCTCCCAGCCATCGTCGATCTGGAACAGGTCTCCCGGGCAAAGCAGGCTGCGACATCCGGTCAGGTCCTCCCGGATGGTATCCTCGGTGATGTCCTGATAGCGGTTGTACCAACTGGAATAGCCTGCCAGCTTCTTTTCAGTCCGGGGCTTGATGCCCATAGCCTGAAACCAGCCGTCGAACACCTCGGCCTCGCTGCCCTCGGCAAAAAACAGGTCAAGGAGTGGGAAACTGCCGCCGGGATGCTCCACCCCGGCGCAGTCACGCTCCAGCGTCAGCAGGGCTTTGCCGCTGTCGTATCGGAGGATGGTGTAGCCCGGCTTCTCGTCCAGCGATGCCACCAGCCGGAACTGTGTGCCCTTGCGGAAATAGCAGTAGGAAAAGCCGTGGCTCTGCCCCTTTTGATGCCCATAAGGCGCAAAATGATAATCGCCGTAGCGGTCAAAGGCGTATTTCTTGCGCAGAAAGCCGGGGATATGGTCGGTGCCGCGCAGCTTGCCGTTCCGGTCCAGCTCCGGGCTGTAGGTCCATGTCTGGTAGCCGTTCATGAACAGACGCTCGTCTGCTTCCATCGTCCACGGCATCTCGGCACGCACCGCCTTCAGCGTCCCGGCGGGCAGGTCTGCCGTCAGATGCAGCGCACCGCCATTCTCCGTGACCGTGCAGTTGCCTGTCTGTACGCCGCCGGAAGTTTCCGCGTACCAGTGCAGCGTTTCAGTCATGGTGCGCTTCCTCCCCGTGGAGCTGTGCGCTGATCTCGGCAGCGCGGGCATCGGTCAGAACGAACTTGCGGCGGAACAGCACCAGCGCACCAGCCAGCACCAGCATGGGCAGAACGGTCATCATCAGGCGCAGACCCAGCAGGGTTCCGGCGCTTTGTACTGCCACCGGGCCGGTCTCCTCCGTGTTGCCCACAAGACCGATGAGGTCCAGCCCGATGCCGGTCAGGAATACCGCCACACCGGAGGCAGCCTTGACCACAAAGGTCTGCATGGAAAAGATAACGCTCTCCTCCCGGCGTCCGGTCTTGAGCTGACCGTAATCCACGCTGTTGGAAAGGAACAGGGTGGTCAGCACGGTCAGCATTCCGTTGCAGGCAAACACCACCACGCCCGGAATGCACAGCAGGGCAAGGCTATGGGAAAGCCCGGTCAGGCAGAACACCAGCAGCGTGCCGTAGCCGCACAGCGCCAGCACAAGGCTGAGCTGGAACACCTGCGTACTGCTGAGCTTTTTGCGCAGCAAGGGGTAAAGCACCATCATGCCAAGGATCTGCGCCGCACCGCCCACGGTGGAAAACAGGGTGTAGGTGGCTTTCCAGCCTGCACCGCCAAGGTCGTATTTGAAGAAATAGATGATGAAGTTGGAGGTAAGGTACAGCGCCGAGTTGATCAGCACGATGCTGCCTACCACTACCATAGCCTGATCGTTGCGGAACAGGGCGGAGAACATCTCCTTTACGGTGGCGGTCTTCATCTCACTGGGGGTGGTTTCTTTCATGGAAATGCAGCACACCAGCTCTGTCACTGCAAAAATTGCCGCTACGATCAATGCCACCCAGCGGAAGCCAGCGCGCTCGCTGTCGCCGCCAAGGGCTCCCACCAGCAGCATGGTGAACATGGCAATCAGGGCAGAGCCAACGCCCGCACAGGTACGCCCCACCATGGAAAGATTCTCCCGGTCTTTTGGGGTGCGGGTCACGGCAGGGATCATGGACCAGTAGGGGATATCCATCATGGTATAGGTGACGCCCCACAGGATGTACACCACGCTGAAATAGACCATCAACGCCGCTTCATCCAGCACCGGGGCGGCAAACAGGGCGTAGAGCACCAGCGCATTGAGCAGCGTGCCGGAAAAGATCCACGGGCGGAAACGTCCCCAGCGGGTGTGGGTCTTTGCCACCAGAACCCCCATAAAGGGGTCGTTGAAGGCATCAAAGAACCGGGCTGCCATGAGCACGATGCCCACAAAGCTGGCCGAAAGCCCCAGCACATCCTGATAATAATACATGACGTAAGAAGCCGACAGAGCATATACCATATCCTTGCCCACGGCACCAATACCAAATGCGGTTTTCTGTTTCAGGGTCAGTTCCATACAGCGTCCTCCTTTTCAATGGTGAACCGCAGCACAACGGGCTGGGTCTGCGGTGCAGAAACGGTCAGCAGGGCTTCTCCGGCAGTGCCCACGGTGCGCAGATAGGTTCCGGTCATGCCGCCCTCGGCAACGGCGGTTTGCGGGCCCACAAGGGCGGCGCTGCCCTCCACCGCAAACTGCACCGGGAACTGTGCGTAGGGGGCAGGGGTGCCATTCTCGTCCAGAATGCGCACCCGGACAGCCGCCATATCGTAAGTATCTTTTTCCCGAAGAGTCGTCCGGCTGACCTTGACTTCCAAGTGCAGCTTTGCACTGGGGCAAAGGGTCACGCTGCGCACCACGTTGCCGTCCTGCACGGCATCGAACCGCCATCGGGTAGCCTCGCCGCCCCAGTTGCCCACATATTTGCCGTAAAGCGCCACGCCATCTTCAAAGCTCATTTTGTAGTGCAGCATACACCAGCCGAATTTGACCTTGTAGGCCAGCGGCAGTCCCGCCAAGCCGTATTTTCCGGCGGCCAGCAGGCAGTCCCGCACAGCGGCTGCCTTGGCAGGGGAAAAGTGCTCCTGCGTTTCCAGCAGCTCGCCAATGGTGTCGTCCATCACAAAGGGAGGGTGGGGCAGCGCCGTCCACTCGCTTTGGCGCAGGGCGGTGACGAACACATCGTTTTTGTAAAGCCTTACCTGTTGGGCATTGCTGAAAACATAGGCCGTGCCCAGCTGCCCGGCGGGGTTATCGCCGATGTCCATGGAGGAGCTGACCGCCAGCACCGGGTCAGTATCGCCCTGACTGGTATAGACCGCTGCCGCCAATTTGGGGTTGCGGAAGCTGTCCAGCACCCCGTGGTAGCAGATGCGATCCCCGGAGCCAAAGTCCTTGTGGGTCTGGTAGTCGAACATACACCAGCCAAAGCACCCGGCGTGCTCTCCGCTGGCATAGGCGGCGTTCTGCACCCGGACGTGCCGCAAGGCGTGCTCCTGCCGATGGGGACCATCGTCAAAGGGCTTGGTGGGGTACATGTGACCGTTGCACTCCGAGATGAGCAGCGCCTTGCCCATATCCGGGGTCACATCCTTTTTGGGCTTTGCGCCGGGCGTTGTGCCGTTGTGGGAAAAATCGTTGTAGGCGTAGACATCCTCCAGCAGATGGCTTTTTTCCAGATACCGCACACCGGAGGTGGCGCGGCTGGGGTCCAGCTGGTGGGCAATTTGATTGGTGCGGGTGTAGAAGGCATCGTCGTCCACGCTCTCGTTGATGCGCACGCCCCACAGGATGATGCTGGGGTGGCTGCGGTTTTGCAAGATCATCTCTTGTAACATCGTACAGGCGGAGTCTTTCCATGCAGCATCTCCGATGTGCTGCCAGCCCGGCAGTTCGGTGAACACCAGCAGACCCCGCCGGTCGCACTCGTCCAGAAAAAATGGACTTTGGGGGTAGTGGCTGGTGCGCACGGCGGTGCAGTGCAGCTCCTCCTGCAAAATGCGGGCATCCTCCCGCTGCAGGCTTTCCGGTGCGGCGTAGCCGATGTAAGGGTAGCTCTGGTGTCGGTTCAGACCCCGCAGGAAGGTCTTTTTTCCGTTGAGGTAGAAGCCATCCGCCCGGAACTCTGCGGTGCGGAAGCCAAACGTCACCTGTTTGCGATCGATGGGCTGTCCGGCTGCGTTCAAAAGCTCTGCCGTGGCATGATGCAAAACCGGGTGCTCGGTATCCCACGGCTGTGCGTCCGGGACGGAAAACTGTATCTTCCCGGTTTCTGCCGCCTGTGCGGTCTGCTGGGCCAGCAGGGTGCCGTCTGCGGTCTCCAGCCGGATGCGGACCGCCACGGCTGCGGGTGTGAGCTCTGCCGTCCACTGCACCACGGCATCATGTAGGGTGGGCGTGTAGACGAACAAATCGGTTAGGCGGCTCTCTGCCGTAGCTTCTAGCCAGACCTCCCGGTACAGCCCGCCGTAGGTCAGGTAGTCGATGACAAAGCCAAAGGGCGGGATAGCGGGGTCCTCCCGGGTGTCCAGCTGCACGGTCAGCAGGTTTTCACCCTCCCGGTCCACAAGGTCTGTGATTTCCACCGCAAAGCCGGTATAGCCGCCCCGGTGCTGCCCGGCAACCCTGCCGTTGACCCGCACCACTGCCTGATGGGCGGCTCCGTCAAAGCGGAGGAACAGCCGGGGCGCAGCCTGCACCGGCGGCACTCGGAACCGTTTGCGGTAGCCGCAGACCATCTCATAATCGGCGGGGGAGGCATAGTGCAGCGGTACCTCCCGGCAGGTATGGGGCAAGCGGACGGCTTGTTGTTTTGGCACCGGCAGCCCCTTGCCAAAGGCTTCGGTCCAGTGGTGGGTAAACTCCCAATCATCGCAAAAACTGTGTTTCATCGCGGCAGCACTCCTTCCAGTAAGATTGAGATCATTTCCTCCAGTACAGCCACATACTGCACCCCGCTTTCTGCCAGACTGCGGTCTGCCAGAAAGCTCTCAATGGACGCGGTGATCATCTGCCGCAGCACCGGCAGGGACACCGGGCGCATGACCCCCTCTGCCACAGCCTGTTCCAGCAGCGCCATGGTGGGTTCCCACCCGTTTTCCAATTGACTGCGCACCCGCGCCGCCACCACCGGGTATTTCTCATCCAGCTCCTTCATCTGCCGCAGGTCCAGCGCGGCGTATTCTGTCGGCATGGCAATGATGACCGCCCGCAGCTTTTCCTGCAAAGTACCGCTGCCCGCCAGAATTTCCTGCTTGCAGCGGTGGATGTCCGCAAAGGCATGGTCTACCATGTCCAGCAGAAGGGCCTCCTTGGAGGGGTAAACGGTGTAGATGGTTTTTTTGCTGATGTGCAGCGGCTCTGCCACCTGTTGCATGGTGAAATGCAGCCCCTGTTGACGGAATAACTGCATCGCCTGTGTGCGCACCAGCGCATCGAGCTTTTCCTGCATGAGCGTCCTCCTTGCGGAAACTGTGCTTGCTTTTCTGGTTTCCATTCTAGTGCGGAAACCGAGCTAAATCAAGCAGTTTCCGCATTTTCTGCGTTCTGCCAAGAAAGTGCAGACATTTTGCAGCAGAATGACAAAAAGAACCCCGGCGTGCCTTGAAAGCTGCCGGGGTCTTTTGCGTGCAGGTGCTTTTCCGCAGCGGCAAGCCTCGTCAAAACTCCGGGTGCCATTCGTCCCGGATGCCAATGTCGGCACAGACGATTTTTCCGCACAGCGGCGCAGAAGCTTCTGCCATATGCAAAGGCTTATAACTGTCGAAGGTTACGGTCAAATCTGCATGGGCAGCACCCTCGGCAACCTCCCCGGTATCCGTGTTGATGCCGCTGGGCAGGTCTACGGCCAGCACAAAGGCACCGCTCTTGTGCAGACGGCGCATCAGCCCGCAGGCAGCAAGGCCGGAAGGCCGCAGTTCACCATGGAACCCGGTGCCGTAGAGGGCATCCACAGCAGCATCAAAGTGCTGGGTTTCCAGTACAGAGCAGTCGGTGCAGATGTGCACTGGCAGGGAGTGCAGACGCTCAAAATTGAGGATGGCATCAGCAGTTTTCGGCTCGCCCTCGGCCAGAAGAACGGTCACGCTCCAGCCGTCTTTTGCTGCGGCGCGGGCAATCACGAACCCATCACCGCCGTTGTTGCCCTTTCCGCAGACCACCAGCAGCCTGCCGGAATGTGGGAACTGCTTTTGCAGTTTAGCATAAGCCGCCAGTCCGGCATTTTCCATCATTTGCAGGTAGGGCAGACCGTGGGCATCCCCGGCGCGTTCAATTTCCTTCATCTGCGCAGCCGTCATAACGCGATGTTTCATGTTGGCACCTTCTTTCTATCTCTATTATAATGAATGAGAATGTTTGGAACAAGATGAAAGATACCGGTGCATAGAATCTGTCCCCGGAGAGTTGGAACAAGCCCTCCGGGGGCATTTTTGCTTTTCACTCTCTTTTCCGTAGGGGAAAACCATGGTATACTGGAAGCAACGAATCCAAAGTAATAAACCGGGAGGTACCGTTATGAAGTGGGGAATTTTAGCCACCGGCACCATTGCCAAAAAGTTTGCGTCTACGGTGGAACAGATGGGCGCAGAGG
>OGPU01002993.1_pt1 | contig 10902 bp, 7 predicted proteins | sample 1552991 | NCBI WGS metagenome assembly OGPU01 (sample SAMEA2580296, study PRJEB22360) | human gut metagenome | biome: human gut; feature: human-associated habitat; material: faeces | place: Denmark | collected 2008/2010 | reverse complement strand
AAGTCGCTTCAACAAGGTCCGCAACCGCACGTGCATCGTCATAGCAAGCTGAATTGCAAATGAAGCACTTTTCGGAATAATCAAGTCCGTTCTCCGCATTCTCGACCATTTTTTGAACGATTTCGTTAATTGCGCGCTTTTTCGTGCGTATCTTGGCGCGCGGAGTGAGCCTGCCCAAATCATCGCAGTTCAGCAGCGGGCAAATATGCAGAATCGAGCCGATAAACCCGGCGGATTTCGAAATTCTTCCCCCGCGCACATAATATGTCAAGTCGGTTGAGAAGAACCAATGATGCATGTTAAGCTTGTGTTCCTCCACCCAGTCATGAAGCGCGTCTATATTCATGCCGGAATCGCGAAGCTCCGCCATCTTATCGATTATAAGTCCGTACCCCGATGATGCACCGAGAGAATCGACGATATAAAGCTTTCTTTCGGGATATTTTTCGCGCAAAACCTGTGCTGCCGCGCATGCGGAATTAAACGAACCCGAAATTCCGGAGGACAGAGTAACATGCAGAACATCCTTTCCTTCTGCAAGGAAGGGTTCAAAAAATTGCAAATACTGATCCATGTTCACCTGCGAAGTGGACGTCATTGCGCCTTCCGCCATGCGGCGGTAAAACTCATCGAACGGGATGCTCTGCCCGAGATCATCCGGATACGTAACTCCGTCAATCGTGTAGTTGAAGCAAACATAGGAAACTTTGAGCTGTTCGAATCGTTCCTTGGGAAGGTCTGCAGTTGAACAGCAAGTGAGGACAAATTCGTTCATGACATTAAGAACCGTTGACTTACGGAGTCCCGCAAGTCCCTTTCATATTTCATAATTCGATACACAAAAAACACCTGATTTGCAGTCGGCACATACCGACCGCAAAAAGATGCAGTCTGTTTTATGAAATTCCCCCACACATTCACCAGCGCGTATCGAACCCGCGCGCTGCATGTGCAGGTCAATAATATAGAAATTTTATTAAAAAGTCAACCGCTGTTCAACAAATCAAATAAATATATAATACGCGGGCGCATTTCCTGTCAACAACGCTTTCCTGCCGGACGATTACATAAAAATACCCCCTGCGCATTCGGCAAGGAGGCATCGGCTGATATGAACTTTGAATCGGTATGCTGTTTGAAGTGTTTATTAAACTTGCTGTGGATTATGTGTCGGTTAAGTGTTATAATGCATATGAAGCTGTTTAAGCTCGGGTTCTGCTTTCAGCAAAGCTGAATCTGTTAATTGCCGCTCGCAGACGATGAATGAAGTTGAACATGCGGGTTGGGAGTACAAGGAGAGAAACAAACATGAGGAAACGCAATTTCTTTTCATTCATCGGCTGCTTTGCGGCCGTCATTTCCGCGCTGTGCTGTGCAACGGCATTTGCGGAAGGAGCAAGCTCCGCCAAAACGACAAGTTTCGGGACGCTTGTGCTTATCTGCGCCGGCATTGCGCTGCTCGGTATCATTGCAGGCATTATTTTAAGGCGACGCTGATAAAGGTTCTGTTCGAAACGGATTATTCATCCTCTGTATCGCTTGTATCGCTTGAAAAATGTGCCGAAAGCCTCGACAGAATGTCTGCCGTACTGTCGTTCGTGCTGCCCGATTCTTCGGTGTCGTTGTCCGCGCCGTCTCCCAGGTCATTTTCACACATGCTGCAAGCTTTTTCGGGGTCAATGTCCGAATACAGCACCTTCAGCAAGCCGTCGCCGTACCTGTCAAGCATCATTGCCGGCACATATATGCTGCGGCGAATAACATCGGCACAAGGGGCTTCTCCGCCGCACGGAACGAAGGTTTTGTAGCGAATTTCGCCGTCGTGCATGTCCATTTCGAAGTTGCCGAAAACAAGTCCGTAGTTCGCTCGTGTCAGGAACTCCGCCGTGCGCTTCATCGTTGCGGCATCGCCTTTATCCGGGCCCAGAGGTGAAAAAACGTAGATAAGATAGTCTTTCTCGCGCACATCAACAATGTACCGAACCGATTTGAGCTTGCAGCTCAGGCCGAGGTTGAAAATGAACCTGCCGTGCTCGCTGTCAAAGTCGAAACGCCATTCGTCCTCCTTAAGTAAGGTGTTGATGCTGTCCGCAATTGCTGTTGAATAAGCTTGTCCTGTTCTTGCCATTTTAGTTTTCTCCTTTCGGTTTCTGTGTTTTTAGTGAGTTTTCAGTTCTGCTCACTCTTCATTAACTTTATCGGGCATTTTTGTTTTTCCCACGGTTTTCAATGATATATTTTTATCGCCCGCGGGAAGAAAACCTGCTTATCCGTTCGGGAGTGTTTCAAACGCTCATGCGCTGCACGCTTCGGCGTCAGTCGTCCGCGCATCAAACGCATGTGCATTCGTTTTTCCCTTACACTTTATTTATCGGGAAAAATTGCTTTTTCCCGGCAGCAACGGTTAATATATTTTCAATATCCGCTGCACCGCTTTTACGACCAGTCCCATACATCGGTGTCTCCGCTCAGTTCGGGCGGCTTCAATACATCCCCGATTCGCCTGCGCTTTTTTTCTTTCTTCGGTTTTTGCGGCGCAGAGCGCAGCTCCGTCCCCAATTTTATCGGATAATCAAAAATCAGCGGAACATCTTCCGCAAGATACGGGCAGCATCTGCCGTGGAAGATAATGGTTTCGTTTTTTTGCAGCCTTTGCAGACGTGATGTTGAAATCAGCGGCCTTCCGTACTCGTTGTTCCCCGCAAGTCTGCTGATATACGTCAAAAAATCCATTTCCCGCGTGTGAAGATAGATCATGTTTCCGCAATTGTCGAGAATGGCGCGGCTTACATTTTCGCCGTACTTTTCAACAAGCTGTCCGTACGACTGAATGACCATGTGCAGCCGGATATTGCGGCTCCTTGCCGCCGTGATCATCGGAACGATATCGCCGAGCGCGGGCAGGTTGCAAAACTCCTCAAGGATGATATTCGTCCTTCGCGGCAGCGACCCGCCGTGCCTTTCCGCTGTTTCAAGCAAGGTTGTGTAACACTGGCTGATAAAGAGCGTCGCCAGAAAATGAAAGGTTGTTTTTTCATCCGGGATGACGACAAAAACCGCCGCTTTTGCCTCCCCAATCCGTTCAATATCAAATGACGTATCATTCAGCATCTCAGTCAGTGCAGGTGCGGACTTGAACACGCGCACAAGCTGATCAAAGGTTGACCTTATGCAGGACTTTGTGTTCTCGGCCGTCATACCCAAATAACCCGCAAGGTTTTGGTAGATCTCGCCGTCCGTCGGCAGATTTCGGAAGCATTTATCAAGCGTTCCGTCGGCAAGCTTTTCATATCGCCATTTCAGCAGATTCTTCATGTTCAACTTTTCGCCCAATGCAAGAAGCAGCAGGCATATGCCCAGAGCAAGCTGCCCTGCGGACTCGTTCCAATAGGGATCCTTTGTATCGACTCTTCGAAAGAAAATGTCGTTCAGCATATCATTAAGCTGCAAAACGGCCTTTTGCTGCCCCTCTTCCCCGCTTTTGTACGCCCTCTCTATAACCCCCATCGGGTTCCATGTGTCGGGCGAACGCTGCGGATCCCTCATGTTGATGATAACTGTTTTATAGCCCTTTGCGGAAAGAAAACTTTCGGATTTCCGCGCAAGCTCGCCCTTCGGGTCAACAATAACCATTGATTCATCCGCCGCCGCACAGGAATAAATGAGAGGAAGCACGAATCGCAGCGTCTTCATTGAACCCGTATCCCCGACTATCAGCGAATGCGAATCACTCGGATCCGTATAAACCGTGTCGCCGTCGCGCAGCAGCACCGGCCCGCCCTTGGACTTTGCAGCCGCATCGTGCAATGCGAACGGCGCAAGATCCTGCTTCATCTCTTCGCAGGTCGCCATCCTTGAATCCTGATACTTCAATCCATCACTCAGCATATTGTGTTCCTCCTTATTCCTTTGCAGAAAATCCGATGCGGCCTCGCCTTTCACACGTCCTTTTTTGAGGCATTATATCCAAATCGCCCGCTTCAATAACAGGGTTGGCGTTCTTGACTTGTTTGTTCAGCTTTATTTGCTGCACCGTTCGAAGAACAACCTGATCAAGCGGCAAAACGGAAACATCGGCATTTTCAAGTGTTTTTTTAAGCTCCTTTGAAGCGGCATCCGAAACGGTCATTCCGACTTCCTTCGCCGTTTTGAAGAAAAGATTTATGCACTGCCCTATTTCCGCCGTTTTCATGCGTATATCGATCCAAATCGTGCTTCCATTCAAAGCTCTCCTCATATCGTCAATCGATGCCGACTCTTTTTCCGCTTCAATAATGACAATGTACGAAATGCATTTATGCATTCCGATATAGCCCGGCAGGCATGAGAATGCATTGTTGATGCCTTTCTTTGCCCATTCCTCCGAAAGTTCAATTATCACAACACCTTTGAACTCGCTGTAAAAGTCCGCCGCTGTGTTCATGCTCTCGTCAAGCCGCGCAAGGAATTTTTCCGAACCTGCCATATCCGAAAAATAGGGCATTTTGATTGAAAAATACTTAACGATTCCGCGAAAAAACATGTTTTCGCATCTTTTCAGCGTCTCTGCGGTTTTAACTGCCTCGGTTTCCAGTGCAAACACGGATGAACCGTGAATGAAAAAAGAGGGCGGCTGCTGCGTTGTTTCCACTGCGCATTTAACGGCTGCATTGATTTCTTTCGTGTCCATGGTTGTATCTCCTTATTTTTTCTTTCACTTGTGTTATCGTGAAATGACCCGATTATCCCGCGCTTTTGCCGTTTTCCGTTAAATATATTATTATGTTCAATTTGAACAGGTTTCGCTTTCTGTTTCATTCTTCGTTTTCCGTTCCCTCTTGCCGATATTGGTATCGTATGGTACAATTGACATATATTCTTCACCCGCCCGTCCGCGCATTTGGCGGCTGCAATTTACGGACGAAAGAGGAATCCGTCCGCATATTGAACCGACCGCAAAACGGATTAAATCGAACAGAAAGGAGCGCACCGTATGCCGTCAGCACCCACTCCCCACGCTGTTTCCCCCTGCGATTTGCGGACTGTTTTCCGAACGACAGCCGCCGATTACGGATTCTTACAGGTGTTTTTTACAACGCCGCGCAAATTTGGCCTCGGCCGCAATCGGTTCAATCTTACCGCCGATGCTCCGACAGCATATCCATGGGCAAACAGCATTGCGGTGCTTGTGTACCCCTATGCGCCGTTTACGGCTGACGAACGTATACCTGCATACTACATTGCATCTAACCGCGCTTATCACAGTGCAAAAAAGCTGGCGGAAGCCCTGACCGCTGCGGGAATTCACGTCGAAAAAACCGATATTCCCGTCAAAATGCAGCTTGAAGCGGAAGGCATCGGCATTAAATGCCGCAACTCATTGATTGCACTGCCCGAATTCGGAACGCGGATCGTTCTTCTTACGTTTGCGGTTCGGGAAATTCCGCCCGAAACACTTTCCGAATTGCTGACCGTCCTTCCCTCGTTGAACACTCGGCAAAGCGAATGCGGCAATTGCTCCCTCTGCATGAAAGCGTGCCCCACCGGTGCAATATCCGAAAACGGATTGACGACCGAACGCTGTATGCGGCTGCAAATGGAAACCGCGCAGCATCCGGACAGCGTTCGCGCCATGCAGAAAACTTTTATCGGATGTGAAATTTGCCAATATGCCTGCCCGCGCAACGCGAAAATTCCGCCCGCCGATACGGAGAGTTTTCGTGCGGCAAACGGTGACGAAATCAATTTGAACGATGTTTTTAATCTCAAACGGCTCATCACCGGCGACGCTGCGCAGGCACGAAGCCTTGTCGGGCGGAATTTTACCGGCAACGGAAAGCTGACCGCAGAAGCAATTGCCTTTGCCGCAAATGATTCTGAACTCTTTTTGTCTTTACGCAATGAGATATTTGCGGCAGCCGACTCGCCTTTCGATGCCGTGCGCGATGCCGTGCGTTATGCCGCAGCAGTCGAAAAAAAGCGCGGTTCACGCTTCTGATGCCGTGTCCCGCACGATTTGGGATTGGTTTTGAACAATTTGAGTTTGGGTGCAATCCAATAAAAACTGAGGAACTTACATGAAAAAAATTAAAAAAGATACGAATCACCGAAACATTGTCCCCGCAGGTGGGTTTGTGAAAAATATCGGACGACGCGGCATATTGATTGCGGCAGGCGCAATTCTTCTTGCCGCCGGGCTTATCGTCTGCCTGTCTTTAAAAAAAGAGTCGAACCTCGTCCCGCCCGAGCCCCCTGCTGTGCCCGCCTCCGAAACACCTTCGGCGACGCCCGAAACACCCGCACCTCTTCCCGTGCCGAGCGAGCTTCCGTCCGTTCCGTGCGGTGCAGTCGCGGCAGGAGACGGTCTTTCGTTCGGGCTGTCCTCCGTCGGGCTCATGTCATATATCGGTTACAATAACGGACAGGCTTATTGCTATGATTGGCGCGATGTCAAGGCAATTGCCGCCGCGCCTGCCTTTACCGTCGGACTGACAAATGAAGGCCGATTGCTCTGTTCCGGAAGCGATGCGCTTCGACAGGAATCGGCAAAGCTTAACGACATAACCGCCGTTTGCTGCAGCAGCGAAATTGTGTATGCACTTTCCGGTGACGGAAGAGTCATTGCCATCGGTGCGCGAACCGAATCCGCAGCGGCATCCGATGCCGAAGCTCGGCTCTACAACGAAATGCTCAACACCGGTGATTTGAATAATATCCGCCTTATCGCAGCGGGCAGCGATTTTTTCATTGCGGTTGAAGCAAGCGGAAAGATTCATTCCCGCGGCAATACGCCCGAGCTTTCTGTCTTTTCCGGGCACAGCCTGACAGCAATTGCCGCATGCGGCAGTAATCTTGCCGCGCGGACGGAGGGCGGACTGTATCTTTGCGCAAGCAATGCGGCAGATGCCTCGACTTCGGTGCTTTTTGGTGCGGCGGACTGCAAATATGCCTTTGCGGGCAATAATTGTTTTGCCTACGTTGACTATGCGGGACGACTGCATACGGATTGTGAACTTGCCGACACGGACGGAAGGCGCATATCCGAGGCATTCACGGAAGATGATGCAAACGTTGTGGATTTTTCCTGTGCTTTCGGGCACGCACTTGTGCTGTCGGATGACGGCACGGTACACGCATTCGGAAGCAACGACTTTTGCGAAGGTGAAACCGCTTCATGGCGGCTGCGCCCTTATCTTGCGGACGGCGGTTTTGTACTCGGGCTTGCACCGGATGCAGATCCGTTAATTCGTACGGGTGATGAATATACGCTTGAAAACGGAAACCGCGGCACAGCGGTCATCCTCGGCGATATAAACATGGACGGGAGCATAACCGCCGCCGATGCAGATCTTCTCTCCGCTTACCTCAGCGGCAATGTTCAGCTCGATCCCGTTCAGCTTCAGGCGGCAAATATACTGCGCGATGCCGCAAAGCCGAATTCCGTTGATGCGGCAGATGTCGAACAGCTTCGCTGTCATCTTTCGAATTACACCGTAATCGATCAATATGCAAAAAGTTTCCGCTATTCCGAACAGACCGCAAATGCGGAGCGAACAAATGCCGATACCGTCGGCTATATCAAACTTGACGGCACGAATATTGACGCACCCGTGATGTTCGGTCCGAATTTTTATTATCATTATCATGATGCACGCGGCAACTCATCCTCGCGCGGATCAATTTATCTTTATTACGGCTATCCCTCGCAAAACATGGTGATTTCCGGTCATAATCTGCGCCGCGCAGGCATAATGCTGCATCAATTGCACAAGATTCAGGATGAGTACGCACCGACTTACGGTGAATTCAAAAACAGATTATGGACGCTCAACCTTTTCGGCGAAACGCATACTTGGGAAGTTTTTGCAATGTATGAAGAAAAGCCCGCTTCTGCCGAGCAATCTTCCCAGTACTATAACTGCAATTATCCGCAAACCATGGAGAGCATGACCTCCGAACAGATTTCCGAATGGATATCCTATCAGCAGGCGCGGACCGAGCTTGATTATTCGGTTCATGTCACTCCGAACGACCGTTTTCTGACCGTTCTTACCTGCGCCGATCAGCATTGGGAATCCAACCTCGGCGGACGCATCTACTTTTTCCTGAGAATGGTTGACGGGCATTGATTTAAAACCCTTTTGCCCCTTCGGCACTTTTTTGCTCACGTCATCAATGCCGAAACGGAGCAGCATAGGTATAATAATCTGAATTTAAAAGAATCCGAACTTAAAAACCGTGCGGCTTGAGTCATTTCGCTGCCGCACGGTTTTCTTTTTATTGTTTTCCTTTCATCCCGCATCGAAAAAGTTCAACACGGGACCTTTGCCTTGTTATTTCGCAATCTTGTAGACCGTCAGCTGCGCATTGCGGTACACGACCCGAAGATTTGCATTGAACCATTCCGTGTCAACCGCATAGCTTCCGCGCTCCCGTGTTCCCACAAGCACATAGTCAATATCGTATTCCGCCGCATACCGAAGCAGGCAAGTTTCGGGCTGTTCATACATGGGCTTTATAAGCTCTTTGCGCGGGCGATAGTTAACGCCGTGGTATTCAAGGAACGAGCCCGAGCCGCAGAAAATGTTGCGTCCCGTGAGCATTGCAACAGCATTATTATGGTTGCTTTCGGTCAGGAAGGTTGCATCCGCCGCAATGGGTTCGTCGGTATTTGTGTTTATCCATTCCGCAAGCTCAACCTGCGCCGCCGGCACAACCTCGTAGCCGCTTTCAATGTATTGCAGGCTCCTCTTCCCGTCCGCATCCGCGGCGAATGCAATGTGATCGCCCGAGATGTATTCGCGCACCAGCGTCAAGCTGCCGGAAAGCAGCATTGCAATAAGCATCATTGCAAGCAGCAGATAGCGACCGGCGGTCTTGCCGCGCAGCACGCGGCGTTTCCCGCGCTCCAGTCTTGTAACGGGCCGTGCAAATGTTGTTATGAGATAATTCGCAACTATGCCGCAGGTAAATGCGAACCAAACGAAAAGCAGCTTGTTGTTGTCGTACGGGTTGGGCTGGAAAATCAGCACTTCACACAGCAGCCATATAACGAGTGTTCCGTAGTAGAACAGTCTGTTCTGCTTTTTTTCGGAAAGCAGCGCAACAGGCATCAGAATGAAAATGAGTCCGAGATTCTTGATATAGAACCAAAGCCAGCTGTCACTGACATTGCACCAATTAAATCCCCAACGCAGGAACGAGTCGTTGTTCACGGACTGTTTAAACGTGAATCCGAAAAGCTGCGGTGCGGCAAGCACGACCGCAATCACGCCGAACAGAGCAAACCAACGCACATGCTTCACCTCATCGGAAGCAGGCTTCCTTCCTGCCTTTCTGCCGTTGTAAACAATGGGCAGAACCGTTGCTGCAATCATAAACACCGGCAACACGAAACCGAGCGCGGATGCTTTTTCCTGCAGCATTGATGAAATCGCAAGACCAACCGCCGATGCAATTCCGACTGCTGATATGTATTTGCGTTCGGTGACTTTGGACATTGGCATAAGCTCCGTCGCAAGCTCGGTTTCAAGGCCGTCATCGGATCCCTTCCGCTCACCTTTGGCGTTCTTTTTGGGCATAGCAAGGGCCAGCATAACAACGGAAACAACAACAGTCAGCGTGCCCGCAATGATCGTGAACCTGTCATCCAACCCTTCGGTAACAACACGAATATTTAACATTCGCAATGCACCGACAATTGCCGAGCAAACGAACAGTCCGAGATTGCGGACAGCAAGCTTCTCGTGTTTTTCGGAAACACCGCTCATCAGCATTTTTCCGAGAGCGGCAACGAAAAGGAACGCGGAAATAATTCCGATCGCAAGGAAACTGTGCGTATGAACAAGCGGCATGCATCCCGTAATGATACCGAGCGGAACTATGCATTTGTATTCGCGCTGCATGACCGCCCTGTGCAAAAGCTGAAGTGCGGGGAAAAGCAGCGCCCAGCCAAACAAAGTTGCACGCTGCGGAATAAGCATGTCAGCAATTGAATTGACCCAGCGCAGTCCCTCGGCAGGCAGATTGGTGGGCGTTTTGTAAAAACCTTCAAGCATTTCCTGCCAACGGCTTATGCCCTCGCCCGCAAGCAGCTGTTTGTTGTTGAAAAGGTAAGCGAACCCTAAGCCTCCGCCGATAAAGAAAAGATATGTCGCAAGCACGGAGACGCGTGTGTTTTTGAACCATTCATCAAAGAAACAATACACACCCAGCACAACAACAAGAAAAGCGTACAGTGCGGGAAGCATTGCCGCAATTCGAAGCGACGCTCCGAGTGTATAAAAAGTCGAACTGACGCTGTCACACAGGAAAGGATAGCCCAACGGGGTTCCCGGCAGAAGCGAATAATTCGGCGGGAACGTTTTTTGCACACTGATGCTTGTGATAAAGCTTAAATGCATACACAAATCGCCGAAAGTGCATTGCCCGACGTGCAGCGAACCGTCCGATGCATTTGTTATCGTGTGATTCGCATGAAGTATCCAGCCGACTGCAACCAACGGCACTATCGTGACCAGCAGCGGAACAAGGTCGCGCTTTGAAGCGGCTTTATACTTGATTTTGCCGTTTTTTTGCTTTTTAACGGCAAAGAATGTTGATACGCCCGCAATGAACACCGCTGCGGCAAGCGCAAGAATCTGCGCAGCAAGTGTGAAATCGAGAATAAACGCAAACAACACCGGAAGCCAAAGAAGCATTACAAGTCCGAAAGTTAATCCGAACAGAATCCTCTTCAGCGGGCGATCCGATGCAAAAATCGGACGTGCAGTGAGTATGCCGCAGCCTGCAAACGCAAGGATGTACAGCACGGAAATGATGTTTCCCATTAACATACCTTCCTTTGTATAATGATTTTTCCGTCTGAGGGAATTTTCCGCAGGTAAAGCGCAGCCGAATCAAATTCTTACGCTTTCGGAAACA
>OGPU01002981.1_pt1 | contig 10961 bp, 7 predicted proteins | sample 1552991 | NCBI WGS metagenome assembly OGPU01 (sample SAMEA2580296, study PRJEB22360) | human gut metagenome | biome: human gut; feature: human-associated habitat; material: faeces | place: Denmark | collected 2008/2010 | reverse complement strand
GTTGATGCTGGAAAACGATCCGGAATCCGATGAAATGTTTATGGCGACTGTCCGTGAAGAGTTGCTCCGGCAATTGTATCTTTATATTGATGAATTGCCGTCCGAACAGCGTAAGGTCATCCGGCTGAGCATAGACGGATTGTCCGTCAATGAAATTGCCGAAAAGTTGGGCATATCCGTCAATACGGTGAAAACCCATAAAAAGCGCAGCTTTAAACAATTGCGCGGGAAAATGAGAGGGGACGCCAGCGTGTTCTGGTTGGCGTTTTTCTTGTCTTGAAAACTTAAATAATATCCCTCCTTATAAAATACCTTCTTTTTCAAAAAAAATCAGTTTTCTTGTCACCCTTTTTCATTTGTTATGCACAATAGGTATAAAAATGAAAAAATAATGGATAAAAGTGTTGAAAAAACGGTGACTTTATTTCGGAAATCCTATGCGGGAAGACTCACGGCAGATGAGCGGGCGGAGATAGCGCGTTTGTTAGAGGACGAGAGTATGCGGCGGTTGTATGAGGAGGTGGGGGATGATGAGTACCTGATAGGAGAATTCCGGCAGTATGTCGGTTGGGAACCTGTACGGGGCTACCGGAAGTTCCGGAAGAATATGCGGCGGCAGAGCATCCGAAGAAACCTCATTCGTTTGTCAGTGGCGGCCAGTCTGCTCATGGCCTTAGGTGTAGTATGGTTGTTAGTGAAACAGGACAGACCGGAAGTCAGCGTGAAAATGGCGGAAACCGTGGTGGAGCCGGGTACCTGCCGGGCCTTTTTGCAATTAAGCAGCGGCGAGCGGATTGTTTTGGAAAAATCGGGACAACGGGATTTGCAGGAAACGGCCGGGAGTATCCGGATAGATTCGGGTAAAGTGGTTTATTCCGCCCCGGTGGCGTCGCAGCCGGAAAACGTGGTTTACAATACCTTATCCATACCCAATGGCGGGGAATACCGTTTGCTGCTTGCCGACGGTAGCGCCGTGCATCTGAATGCCGGGTCGGAACTTTGCTACCCGGTGGCTTTTGCGGCGGCGGAAAGAAAAGTATATCTGAAAGGCGAGGCCTGGTTTGAAGTGGCAAAAGATGCGGAGCGTCCGTTTTATGTGGAAACGGACGAGGTGAGCATCCGGGTGTATGGCACTGCTTTTAATGTGAATACCCATGGCCTCCGGGCAACGGAAACGGTATTGGTGGAGGGAGAAATCGGTATTTCCGGAAAGGGAAGTACCGGAGAGTGGCGGATGCGTCCGGGACAGTTGGCCGCTTGCGACCATCATAGCGGGGAAATCACTTTCCGTGAGGTGGATGTCCGGAAGTACACCGCCTGGAAAAACGGGGAATTCTGCTTTAACGACGACACCTTGGAGGAGATTCTCGAAGAGTTGGGACGCTGGTATGATGTAAGGATAGTCTACCGGTCGGCCGGGAAAAAGCACATCCAGTTTTCGGGCCATCTGAAACGGTATGAAAATATCCGGAAAATTCTCGGAGCCATTTCGGAATCCACAGGGATTGTTTTCCAGGTCGGCGACCGTATGATTGTGGTGGAATAAAATAAGAGAAGTGTCCCCACACTTCCCTTATCAAGATAGGTTTGCTACGGGACGGCTGTCATCCGTTCGGTAGCCATGTTTAATCTCAGTTACAAATTTATGAAAAAGAAATCAGAATGCCTCGGTATTTATCATTACCGCTGGCAAAAAATCGGAAAAATGATGAAATTGTGTATTATTCTGGTTTGCCTGTTCTCTTTCAGTTTGTCCGCTACCACGTTGGCGCAACGGGAACGGGTGAGCATGAAATTGCAGGAAGTGTCGCTGCGGCAGGTGCTGGAGCAAATCCGCGAGCAGACCAAATTGCAGTTTATGATGAGCAAAGAGCAGGGCGAACGTGTGGGACGGGTGTCCGTGGATGCCGTAAACGAAACCGTAGCGGAAGTGTTGGACAAGGTGTTCGCTTCCACCGGTCTGACGTGGGTGGTCAAGGATGATATTATTGTGGTGAAAGAGCGTCCGCAACAACAGACTCCGGCTCCGGTGCGGGTCGGAGGTGTCGTGAAGGACGAAAAAGGCCATCCTCTTCCCGGAGTGACTGTGCTGATAAAAGGCACGATGATGGGTGTGGTTACCGATGAGAACGGAGATTACAGCATCGAACTGCCTGATTCAAAAGATATCCGGCTGATATTTTCCTTTATCGGAATGAAAGCGCAGGAGGTGGCCTATACCGGACAAGCGGAATTGAATATTGTTATGCAGGAAGATATTACCGAGATGGATGAAGTGGTGGTTACCGGTTATCAAAACATTAAAAAAGAGAATGCGACCGGTTCTTACCAAACCATTACTTCGAAAGAATTAGAGCGACGTTATTCGACAGATATAATTAGTAGTTTGGAGGGTATGTTGTCCGGTTTGGTCAGTTATAATAAGGGTTTGAATGATGATGCCGAGAGTAATATCATGATTCGGGGGGTATCCACCTTTACGGATAGGACAAAACCCTTGGTGGTGGTGGACGGTTTGCCTATCGAGGGATCGATTGAAACCATCAATCCGTACGATATTTCTTCCATTACCGTATTAAAAGATGCCTCTGCAGCCTCCATTTATGGTGTACGTGCATCCAACGGTGTCATTGTTGTTACTACCAAACGTGCGCAGAATGACCGGGTGGAAGTTAATTTCAATATGGACATTACTATTAATGAAAAACAGCAATACGACAATTACGGCTGGGCAAATGCTGCACAGACTATTGAACTGGAAGAAAAATCCTATGCGGCTACGATGCAGGATCCGATGTATAGTCAATATATACCGATGTATGTCAATATGTATCCGAGCAGTATTAATCCGATTCTTTCCATGTTGGTGCAAAGAGATGCAGGTACATTGACCGCCGATGAATATAACCGTCAAATTGAACGTTTGAAGAAGAACGATTATCTAAAGGAATGGAGCGATGCTGTTTTGCGTAATCAGGTACTCCAGCAATACAATATGGCATTCCGTGCTAAAGGAAACCGTTTGACCTCCAGTATCAATTTAAATTTTAAACGCTCTAATCAAGGCATTGTCAATGAACATAATAATATTCTGAATTTCAGTTATCGGGGCGATATCTATGCTGCTAAATGGTTGGATGTGGCGGTGGGATTCAATGCCAACATGGTTCGTAGCAAGAAGCATATCGATGCTTTGGGGTATTTGCTTTCTCCTACAGGGAAGGAACCTTATCATACGATTTACGATGAAAACGGTAACCGTGCTTATTACAACGCTGCCGTTGCCTTGAATGATCCGGTGTTACAAAACACTTCACTTGGATTCAAATCGGAAGCATACAACTTGCTCGATGAATTAGACAGAAACTTTACCCGTGCCCGTAACTCTAATTTACGTTCTTTCGTATACGCTACGTTTAAAATATTGCCGCAGCTTTCGGTGAATGCGCAGTTCCAGTATGAGGATATCACGAATAAAAGTGAAAGCTACTTGGAAGAGGAATCCTATGATATGCGGCATATCTACAACCTTTATACAAGTGGTGGCAAACACCTCTGTCCGGACGGCGGAATCCTGACGACCACACAAAACAGCGCCGACCATTACACCTTCCGTGTACAGGCGAATTATGCCCAGGTGTTTAAAGAGAAGCATCATGTGGAAGCTATCGTCGGCGTTGAAAACCGCGAGACCAATACCCGCAACCTGAATAATCGGCTTTTGGGGTACAAGGACAAGACACAGACTAATACCATGGCTTCAAGCAATTTGAACGCCGCACGTAATTTGCAAACTTCTGATTTGGGACCGATGTTTTCGAATCCATGGATGACTTTCAATTTGGTAAGCGGTTGGGAAACCGCTGAAGTGAAGCATCGCTATGTTTCGGGATATTTTACGGGAAATTATACCTATGACAGGCGTTACAGCCTTTCCGGTTCATGGCGTATCGACAAAACCGATCTTTTCGGAGCAGACCCGAAATACCGTGGCCGTCCGTTGTGGTCGGTGGGTGCCGGCTGGAACATCAACAATGAAGCTTTTATGGCTTCTGCCGAATGGATTAATGTTTTAAAATTGCGTGCCAGTTACGGATTAACCGGAAATATCGACCAGTCGGTATCTTCTTTTCTGACAGGACGTATATACAATAATTCAACACTGAACGGAGCTCTTTCTGCAGGTGTCAATACTCCACCGAATGAACAACTCCGTTGGGAAAAAACAACTTCTTATAATGTAGGAATGGATTATGCCCTATGGGGACACCGGCTTTTCGGTGCCTTGGATGTATATTATAAATACAGTAGTGACCTGTTGTCTTCCACTGATTTAGATCCCAGCGAGGGTTTTACCTCGTTGACCATTAACAACGGCGAGGCGGTAAATAAAGGTGTGGAGCTTGCACTGAATGCTGTTATACTAAAACCTTCCAAACCGCAGGGACTGGGGATTAAGGCTCATTTGAACTTTGCTGTGAATAAAAATGAAATCAAGAAGATTACGACGGATGTCTCAATGGGGATAAATAAACTTGGTTGGGGTAGTACACAACATGTTCTGCAGAAAGGTTATCCGATCAATTCTCTTTATGCTTTCCGTTTTGCTGGCTTTAAGAAAGAAGAGGGGTATTATCAGTTGGCCTGGTACAAAGCAGACGGGAATACATCTACCGAAGGTGTATATTCTGCCTTAGAACCGGAGGATGTAGTCTTTGCCGGAGGAATGGACCCGAAATATACGGGAAGCTTTGTTCCGGAAATCACTTGGAAAGGATTTACCCTGAATGCTATGTTCGCTTATTATGGAGGGCACTATATGCGGGCAAATGCATCTGCTTGGCAGGCTCGCGGTTCGTTCCTTGGTTATGGTAATGGAGCATTGGCTTCTTGTTTAAATTACTGGAATGATCCGGAGGCCGGCATATATATGCCACAAGGAGTGTATAGTTCTTCTATGAAAATAGAATCTCAAGGTTTGCCGTTTATAGACCAGTGTGTATTTCCTGCCGATTATCTAAAACTCAGAAATATTGTGTTGAGCTATGATTTACCGAGAGCTCTGTGTGCAAAATGTAGAATCGGTTCGGCCCGTTTGCGTTTCCAGATGAATAATGTCGCAACCTGGGTGAAAAATAGTCTGGATATCGATCCGGAAGCGAATAACGCATGGACAGGAACCCACTTGAACAAAACCCCGAGAAGTTATACTATTAGTTTGAACATCAATTTTTAGGATATGAATATTATGAAACATCGCATCAGGATAACAGGTTGGTGCATAACATGGATGATGTTGTTGTGTGCCTGTGAGAATTATTTGGACCTGACACCCAAAGGGGCAACTCTTTTGGATAACCTGACGGAAATCGAATATTTGCTGAATGGTAACTATACGAATAGTGCCTACGAGTTTGAAGATTTGTATGTTATGACCAACGACAGTTATGGTAAAATGGCCAATCCTTCTACGGTGCTGGCCAATAATATCGGCTTAGAGTATGCCTTGATGGCATACGATGAAAGTGTAGACCGTTATGTTTACACAAATAGCAATCCGCACTATAGTGGTTATTATTCTAATATCAACAGCATGAATATTCTGTTGGCTCGACTCGATGATTTGTCGGGTGATATCGCTCTGAAAGCCTCTTTGGCAGCAGAAGCGAAGATATTGCGGGCTTATTGGCATTATATGCTGGTTAATATTTTTGCCGCCCAATATGACGCTGCTACAGCGGATGCGCAGGGAGGAATCCCTTATGTAACGGATATGGATTTGGAAAAAGTGAACGAGAAACTGACCTTAGCAGAGGTTTATCGTCTGCTGTTAGAAGACTGTTCGGAGAAGACAATTAACAATTTGCCGGATAAGGCTGTGAATATCCTGCGTCCCGGGAAAGCTATGGGGTATGCTTTGCGGGCGAAAATTCATCTTCAGATGAAAAATTATCCAGAAGCGCTTAAAGATGTAGAAAAGGCTTTGGCGTTCAACGGCAACATTGAAAATCGTTTACCCGTGATAACTGAATCGTTATATTATTATGATAAGTATCATCCGTCGGTGATTTTTTATGCAGAACCGACTACGGCAAAAGCATATATCATTACACAGGAAACTGCTGCACTTTTCGAGCAAGGGGATATCTTGATGAAATATGGCAGGTCTGCCTTGACAGAAGTAACAGAGACTCGCGATAATCGGATATGGAGTGCGACGGCTGCTGCGACCTATAAAAACGGTATTGAAGGTGATATTTATATGTGGCAGGGTTATTCTAATGCCAAATGGACTTCTGCCGGCATTACCAGCGACCAGCTTTATTACATCAAGGCAGAATGCCTGATTCGTGCCGGTCATTATCAGGACGGACTCGATGAAGTGAATAAGGTACGCAGGTTCAGGATTGACCCGGACGATTACAGTGACCTGACTGCTGCCAACGAACAGGACGCGATGGCTAAACTGATGAGGGCAAAACGGATAGAATGCCTTTTTACGTATAACAACTTTTTTGATATGAAACGTTGGAATTCGGAAGAGGATTACAAACAAACCATTACCCGTATGGTAAATGGGAAGACTTATACTTTGCGCCCGGATTCGCCGATGTGGGTATTCCCTTTCCCTGCCAATGCTGTAAACTACAATCCGACCCTGACACAGAATTATTAATGATAAAGCAATAAAATTAATATGAAGAATCTACTATTAGTATATGTTATATTGCTGGGATGCTTTTCGGCAAACGCCCAGGAGTTTGTAAAGAAATTCAGAATCGAAGGTCATATCAAAGGCTTGGAAACACCGGACGGCAAGATGTATCTGAGAGGATTGGTAAACGCAAACGGTGTGAACCAGACGGATACGGTAGAGGTACACGATGGCCGGTTTTCCTTTTCGGGAGAAACGGAACCGACCTGTGTGAAGATTTATTCCAAGCGTGTAGGATATCCGAACTATATTAATCCGATGGATATTTTTGTGGGGGAAGGAAACATTTATGTCGAAGCCATATATGACACGACAGAGTATACCTTTCTGAGGGATGTTAAAGTGAAAGGTTCCCCATTGCATGATGAATCTGTCATTTATAATCGCAAACTGACAGATGCATTGGGTCATGTGGATTTTGAAAAATTGCAAAAAGATTATATGACAGCGCAGGAAAAACGGGATACTACCGCCCTGCGTAAGTTGAACGAGATAAATGATGAGTTAAGTACCAAACTCAAACAAGCGATGGATGATTTTATTCGGGATAATCCAACCAGTTTTGTGTCTATGCATGTTATTTCAGAAATATCCCGTGCAACAGGTGAATATTTGGCGTTGGCAAAAAAATGGTTCGGATACATGAATGCTTCTGTGAAATCTTCTTTAATCGGAAAAAGGATTGCTAAAAATTTGGAGTATGCTTCCAAAGGCGAGTTGATAGGAAAACCTGCCGGCGATTTTGAACAGCCTACAGCAGATGGAAAACCGGTCAGACTCTCTGATTATCGCGGTAAGTACGTGCTCTTGGATTTTTGGGCAAGCTGGTGTGGTCCCTGTCGTGCGGAAAATCCGCATGTATTAGCCGCTTACAAACGGTTTCATGATAAAGGGTTTGACGTTCTTGCTGTTTCGCTTGACACTGATGCTGACAAATGGAAAAAGGCTATTGAGGAGGATGCGTTACCCTGGACTCATGTATCTGATTTGAAACGTAAAAATGCAGCAGTAGAGCAATTCGGTGTTTCCGGTATCCCGGATAATTTTCTGATAGGACCTGATGGCATAGTCATCGCCAGAGGTTTACGGGGAGATGCTCTGATGATGAAATTGGAGGAGATATTTAAAGTGAAGTAAACACCTATGAAACGAATCGTTTTTATGATATGCCTGTTGGGCGGGTGGATGACGTGTTGCTTCGCCCAAGGCATTGTTTTCTGCGAATTGACTCTTGAGGCGGCCTGTCGGCAAGCAGACTCCGAGGGAAAGTATGTTTTCGTGGATTGTTATACTTCCTGGTGCGGTCCTTGTCGGCAGATGGCGACAAGGGAGTTTGTGAAGCCGGAGGCCGGCACCTATTTCAACGAAAAATTCGTCTGTGTGAAGTATGATATGGAACGCGGTGAAGGCATACAGTTGAGAGAGCGGTTCAAAGTTACGGCTTATCCTACTTTTTTACTGTTGAAATCCAACGGGACGGAAATCGGACGTCTGGTCGGAGGAAACGAACTTCTTCCTTTTATTGAGAAAGTGGAATATCTGCTGAAGCCTGAGAATTCCCTTAGTCTGAAGAAAGAACGTTTTAAAGCCGGACAATTGAACAAAAAAGAAATGATGGAATATGTGGATGGTCTTTTCAACGCTTTGGATGTCGAATATTGTACGGTTGCCGATTCCTTGTTTAATCTGTTAAGCGATGAGGAACGGCTGGCGCCGGAATATTGGAATATTTTCACCTATCGCCTGATGTTTCCGAAAGGACGTTATTTCGACTATTTGGAAGCACATCAGGCTGATTTTGTTCGTTTCGTGGGAGAAGAGAAGGTGGATGGACTTCTTGCGCGATGCTATAAAACTGCTCTGGTTCCTTTCACGAACGCAACGATGTCTTCCAATAAATTCCAGGAGTTGGACGAGGTATTGGCTAGTTTGAAAGAATCCTCTTTCAAAGATAAACCCGTTATCGAACGAATGGCGGAGGTTGCCCAGGCCCGTTGCCAGAATGATGCCAAACGTCTGTTAAAGGTTCTGACACAGTTGATGGATGAACAGAACATGGATGTTTTCCGGCTGTGTATGCGGGCTCCTTTGCTGATAGACGCCACTTCTATGACCTCAAAGGAACGCAAGGCGTTTGTCCGCTTGGGTGACCGATATGCGGAAATGTGTCCGCCTGAATCGCAAGCACAAGTCCAAGAGATGTATAACCCTTTAAGAAACTATAGAAAATCATGAAAAAACAATCATTATTCTACAATATCATTTGTGTGTTGGCCCTGACGGCATGTTCGTCATCAACACGCTATGTTATCAGCGGAACAGTGCCGGAAGACCTGAACGGTAAATATATATATATGTTGCGGAATGGGAATTTCCGCTATGGAGAACGTAATACTAACTTAGATAGCGCATGGGTAGAGAATGGAAAATTCCGTTTTATCGGTAATGTGGAAGGAAACGCCGTGCGGTTTATCTCTACAAGTCAGCAAGCATTTACATTCATTTTAGAGCCGGGAGAGATTATGTTCGACATAACCGATGAAATGAGTTTGAAAGGTACTCCTTTGAATGACGAACTGACACAATATCGGAAAGCATTGAAAGGAGTTGAAGAAAAGTATCGGGAAATAAATGAGGCGGTTAAAGCCGATCCTGCGTTTGTGAAAACTGAACGTTTCAGGACAATGAATGAAGAAGCACGTCAGATGAAAAAAGGTATTTGTACTTCTGTTATTGTAAAACACAAGGACAATGCTTTGGGCGAATACGTGTTGAGAGAGTGGTTGATATCCTGTCAAAAACTGGAAGAATTTGATACAGCTTATGATTTATTGGAGCGTCGTCCAGTTGACTTCGGGCCGCTGAAAGGTGATATTATGCGTTGGGAGGAAGTTCGTAAAAGCATGCCGGGAATGATGTTTACCGATTTCACGATTACAGACGGCAATGTGGATGGTACACCTGTTTCATTATCCGATTATGTCGGAAAAGGTAAATATGTATTGGTGGATTTCTGGGCAAGCTGGTGTGGTTGGTGTCGGGCAGAATTTCCCGTATTGAAAGAGGTATATGCCAAATATAAAGATCAGAATTTCGAATTACTCGGTATAGCCGTAAACGACGACAGAGAAAAAACATTGAAGGCGATGAAAGAGGACGGTGTGACCTGGCCACAAATCCTCAATACGGGAAAAGTCGCTATGGAAGCTTATGGCATAGCAGGTATTCCGGAAATTATCCTTTTTGCTCCGGATGGCAAAATTCTTGCACGTGGTCTCCGTGGTGATGAATTGAAAGCCAAAGTGGTGGAAGTAATGGAATAATAAATTCGTAGAAGTTGCCATATTCTTCACCAATGTGTGGAAGGACGATACGTCAGCCTAGCAAAAGGCTTGCGACAAAATTTTGGAAGAGTTGAAGAGTCGGCCGATAGAGTAATATTTTATGTGATATTTGGTGTAAAAGCCTTTCGGTTCCTGCCATTGTGGGAATCGGGAGGCTTTTTTCCGCAAAGATATACCGGCAGATTTGTTTGCGGGCCTTAAATTTACTGTTATGAGTGAAATTTTACGACCTGAGTTTCCGTTAGGTTCAGTAACCTACCGGCATGTCCGAGACGGTATTTTTATCCGTCAGGACGATTATTATAGAAAATGTTTGTACACCGATTTGCTTTGGGTGGAGGCATCGGGCAGTTACAGCGATATCCATTTGCGCGACCGTTCGCGTATCGTCGTCGCCTTGCGCATCGGAGTGATGGGCCGTTACCTGCCTGCCAGCCATTTTGTGCGGATTCACCGGAGCTATGTGGTCAGTCTGTTCGATATCGACACGTTTGTCGGCAACATGTTGCGTATCGGCGACAAGTGGTTCCCGATAGGGCGTTTGTACCGCCCTGGAGTTCTTGCCCTGCTGAACATTCTGAACTATGTTTGCAGGTCTCCGGAAGACGGAGGGTGATGAATTGATTTATTTACTTTCCTGTGGATGATTTTGCCGGCATTTTTCAGGTTTTTTCCTAGTCTTTTTCTGGTGTATTTCAGGTGTTCTCCTGCATTATCGCCGATTTATCCCTGCATATACCTCCGTTACAACTCCCATTGGGAGCGGCGCTAAAAGGAAGGAGAAAAGAGGGAGTGATAGTATTATTGCCTGACAAGAGTAGAAGGATAGCCGTTGTATTATCCTGAAAAAAGTTTACTGTAAATCTAAGTAAACCTATGTCAGAATCCTTAAAAATCATCAA
>OGPU01002976.1_pt1 | contig 10969 bp, 5 predicted proteins | sample 1552991 | NCBI WGS metagenome assembly OGPU01 (sample SAMEA2580296, study PRJEB22360) | human gut metagenome | biome: human gut; feature: human-associated habitat; material: faeces | place: Denmark | collected 2008/2010 | reverse complement strand
TCAGCGGCGTAATCAGCCCGTGCGCCCCGGCGCACTCGGCCGAGCGGGCGATGGCCCCGAAATTCCGCACGTCGGTCACCCCGTCGAACAACACCACGAGCGGCGTCTCGTCTTCGGGCACGCGTTCCAGAATGTCGGTCAGCTGCACATACTCGATGGCCGCGGTCTGCGCCACGACGCCCTGGTGGTTGCCGCGCGTCAGGCGGTTGAGCTTCTCGACCGGCACCTCCTGGAAACGCACCCGGTGACGGATGCAGAGGTCCTTCAATTCCTGCATCAGCTGCCCTTCGGCGCCCTTGCGGATGTAGAGTTTCTCGATCTGCTTTCCGGCCTCGATCGCTTCGGCCACGGGACGAATCCCGAAAATAAGGTTGCTATCCATAGTTAGGTATATTTGCTTTGTTCGTTCTTCGCCATTCCCGATTTCCGATTATCGCGGAGCATATTTTGAGTTTCGCGAGTCAGGCAAGGCAGGAGCATACTCCACGTATGTGACTGTCTCGACCGGCGAGGGAAGTTCGAAAGGTGCCCGAGAGAATTGGGAATCACTCGTTTTCGATGATTTCCAGTTCATACGACGCCTTCTCCCACTCGTGCATCTGGTGGTCGTAACGGGTTTTCAGTTCGTTGTAAGCCTTGTAGTCGGCCTCGTTGTATTCGGTCGCGGCGGCGAACCGCGCATCGTACTCCGCGATCCGCTTCTCGATGTCGGCCAACTCCGCCTCGATCGTCTCCACGACCTTTTTCGCTTTGCGCAACTGCTTCTCCTGCTCCTTCTTCTGCTCGTAGGAGAGCTTTCCGGATACGGCCGGCTTCGGTTCGTCGCCCTTCGCAGGCGTTTTGGCCGGAGCGTCGCGCCGCTCGACCTCCTGCAACGACTCCAGCTTGCGTTTTTCGAGGAAATAGTAGATGCCGCCCAGATACTCCTTCACCCCGCCGTCGCGGAACTCGTAGACCTTCTGCACCATGCCGTCGAGGAATTCGCGGTCGTGCGACACCACGACCACCGTGCCGTCGTACTTCATAATGGCGTTCTTGAGGATGTCCTTCGAGCGCATGTCCATGTGGTTCGTCGGCTCGTCCAGCACCAGCAGGTTGCGCGGTTCGAGCATCATGCGGGCCATCGCCAGACGCGCCCGCTCGCCGCCCGAGAGGACCTTGACCTTCTTGTCGATGTCCTCGCCGCGGAACAGGAACGCCCCCAGAATGTCGCGCAGGCGGGTCCGGATGTCGCCCACGGCCACACGGTCCAGCGTGTCGTAGACCGTGAAATCGCCGTCCATCAGATCGTCCTGATTCTGGGCGTAATAGCCGATATTGACGTTCGCCCCGAGGCGCACCGACCCTTCGGTGGGCGTCAGCTGGCCGATCAGCATGCGTGCGAGGGTCGTCTTGCCCTCGCCGTTGCGGCCCACCAACGCGATCCTGTCGCCCTTCTCGATGACGAAATTCGCGCCGCTGAAGACATGTTTCTCGCCGAACGACATGCCGGCCTCGCTGATCTCCGCGACGATCTGCCCCGAGCGGGGCGCGGGCGGAAACTTGATGTTGAGCGTGGCGGCGTCCTCCTCGTCGACCTCGATGCGCTCGATGCGTTCGAGCTGTTTGATGCGCGACTGTACCTGGTTCGACTTGGTGGGCTTGTAGCGGAACTTCTCGATGAACTCTTCGGTCTTCTCGATCATCCGCTGCTGGTTCTCGTAGGCGGCCAGCTGCTGCGCACGCCGTTCGGCGCGCAGCACGACGTATTTCGAGTAGGGCACCTTGTAGTCGTAGATCTTGCCCAGCGACAGTTCGACGGTGCGTGTGGTGACGTTGTCCAGAAAGGCGCGGTCGTGCGAAATGACGAGCACGGCGCCGTTGTAGCTTTTCAGATACTCCTCCAACCACTGGATCGACTCGATGTCCAGATGGTTGGTCGGTTCGTCCAGCAGGAAGATCGAGGGGCGTCGCAGCAGCAGTTTGGCCAGCTCGATGCGCATGCGCCAGCCGCCAGAGAACTCGGAGGTGGCGCGGCCGAAATCCGACCGCTTGAAACCCAGTCCCAGCAGCGTCTTTTCGATGTCGGCGTCGCGCGTCTCGCCGCCGAGGATGTGGTAGTGATCCTGCGCGTCGTTCAACCGGTGCAGCAACGCTTCGTAGGCGGGCGATTCGTAGTCGGTGCGCTCGGCGATTTCGCGCGTCAGGGCAGCGATTTCGGCTTCGAGCGCCAGCACCTCTTTGAAGGCCGATGCCGTCTCCTCGACGAGCGTCGTCGTGTCGGCGACCTTCATCTGCTGCGGCAGGTAGCCCACCGTGCATTCGCCGTTTTTGGAGACCGCGCCCGACGTGGGCTGCTGCTCGCCGACGATGAGTTTGAGCAGTGTGGTTTTGCCCGCGCCGTTTTTGCCCACCAGACCGATGCGGTCTTTGGGATTGATCAGAAACGAGATATTATCGAACAGCGTCCAGCCGCCGTAACTTACCGTGAGATTATCGAGCGAAATCATGGATGACGAACAGGGTAAAACTTGGTTGTGTCGCGCACGTGCGCGATTCCGACGACAAAGGTAACGAATTTAATCCGATATATCGGTTTGCAGCCGGATTTTTACCGTGCGGCAGGGCTGTTTCCGGAGTGCGGGCTGCGGCTCTTCGGGCTTTGGCCGAAGAGCGAATCTTTTAAAATCGTATTTTAGCGGGTTCCGGCCTGCGGGAATGCAGCGGATGAAGTGACGGCATCGGCGCGAGCGCCCGGAGCGGGTGTGCAAAACAGCGGAGTCTTTTGTGCCCGCTCAGCGAGCGCCGGTGTCGACACCCGCTACTTTTCGCGGTGCTTGATCTTTTGGTGCTTTTGGATCAAGTCAAAAGCACAAGAAAAACTGAGAAAGGAAAAACTTCCCGATCGATTCTTCGGGAAGAATCCCGCGTTTTCGACGGTGCATCCGCCGCCCGTTCTTCATCCCGATTTTTCGCAAGGCGGAGCGATGGGTGCTTTGCGCAGCCATTGTCTGCGTTATTTCTCGTACTTGTAACCTACGCCCTTGACGGTGATGATGTGTTCGTCGCCGATCTTCTGCCGCAGTTTGCGAATGTGGACGTCGATCGTGCGGTCGCCGACCACTACGTCCTCGCCCCATACGCGGGAGTAGATCTCCTCGCGCGAGAAGAGCCGTCCCGGATCGGACATCAGCAGCGTCAGCAGCGCGAACTCCTTGCGCGGCAGGGAGATCTCCTCCCCGTTGCGTTTGACGATGTAACGGGCCGGATCGATCGTGACGCCGCCCGTATCGCGGGGTGCCGCATCGCCGGCGCCGATGCGTTTGAGGATCGCTTTCAGACGGCTGACCAGGATGTGCATCTTGATCGGTTTGCTGATGTAGTCGTCGGCTCCGGCGGCGAATCCCGTGAGCTGGTGCTCGTCTTCGCCCAGCGCCGTGAGGAAGACGATCATCGTGTCTTTCAGTTCGTCGTGCTCGCGCAGGCGGCGGCAGGTTTCGAGCCCGTCCATGCGGGGCATCATCCGGTCGAGCAGGATCAGATGCGGATGCACTTCGAGTGCGCGGGCGACCCCTTCGGCGCCGTCGCGGGCGGTGAACACTTCGTAACCTTCGCGTTGGAGGTTGTAGCGGACGAATTCGAGGATGTCGTCTTCGTCGTCGACCAAAAGAATGCGGTGACTCATAATCGGTAGCTGGTGTGAATGTGCCTCTTCGTTTCCCGCGTCCGGCTCGGCCCTCAGGCGGTCGCTGTCTTCGCTCGACGAAAACGGCCGTTAATTTCCCGCTAAGATAGTTAAAATCCCGAAAAAAATTGTGAAAATCTTCTGAAAATGGTATCTTTGCCAGATGTATATGCGCGAGTATATACCATGGTTAATCAAAACTTAGCGTAAGATGGCTACTAAAATCACCAACCCCTCTGTTCCGGAGGAACAAGTCAGCAATGCTGAAGATGTGCAGAAAACGTCCGCTTCCGAGGCTCCCGCAGCGGAGCTTGTAACCGTCGCCGTACCGGCCGAAGATCCCGCGGGGGAACCCGTGGCGGCCGCCGTCGGGGAGACTGCCGCTCCTGCGGAGGAGCCTGTCGGGGCCGCACCGGTGGAAGAGCCGGAGACGGCTGTTCCGGCCGTAGCGTTTGCCGGGGAAGCGGGCGCCGCACCGGCCGAGGGGATCGATTTCGCGGACGAGGAGGCTGCATTGGCCGCGCGGAGCGCGGGGCTCGACGAGGAGGAGCCGGCAGACGGTGAAGCGGTGGACGAAGGTGCGGCCGGAGCGTCGGATGCGCTTTTCGACGGCCGGAGCGAGGAGGAGATGGTCTCCCTGTTCGCCAAGATGCTCGACGAGGAGCCGGTGCAGTCGCTGCGCCGGGTGGTGGAAGCCGTCAAGATAGCCTTCTACAAGGCGCACCGCGCCGAGGTCGAGGCGCAGCGCAGGGCTTTTGTCGAAGCCGGCGGCGACGAAGCGGAGTTCGTGCCTGCTGCCGATGCGCAGGAACTTCGGCTCAAAGACCTGTTCAAGGAGTACCGCCGCCGCCGCGACGAGTTCATCGCGTCGCTCGACGCCGAGAAGGAAGCCAACCTGAAAATCAAGTTGCAGATCATCGAGGAGTTGAAGGAACTGGTCAACTCGGACGAGACGCTCAACCATACGTTCACCAAGTTCCGCGAATTGCAGCAGCGCTGGAAGGAGACGGGGCTGGTTCCCCAGCAGAACGTCAAGGATCTGTGGGAGACCTACAACCTGCATGTCGAGAATTTCTACAACTTCATCAAGATCAACAAGGAGTTGCGCGACCTCGATCTGAAAAAGAACTACGAGCAGAAGCTCGCGCTGTGCGAAGCGGCCGAGGCGCTGGTTCTGGAACCGTCGATCGTGGAGGCATTTCACAAATTGCAGAAACTCCACGACGAGTGGCGTGAGACGGGCCCCGTCGCCAATGAGTTCAAAGAGACGCTTTGGGAGCGTTTCAAGGAGGCTTCGAGCCGTATAAACAAGCAGCATCAGGCCTTCTTCGAGAACATCAAGGCCGAGCAGACGAAAAATCTCGAACTGAAAGCGGGGCTCTGCGAGCAGACCGAAGAGCTGGCCCAGCAGCTCTACACCACGCGCAAGGAGTGGAACCGGGCCAGCGACCGTCTGTTGGAGATCCAGAAGGTGTGGAAGACGATCGGCTTCGCGCCGAAGAAGGACAATACCCGCATCTACGAGCGGTTCCGTACGGCGTGCGACCGGTTTTTCGAGGCCAAGCGCCGCTTCTATGCCGACGTGAAGACCGAAATGGAGCACAACCTTCAATTGAAGAACGAGCTGTGCGAAGCGGCCGAAGCGTTGCAGATGAGCGAGGAGTGGAAGAAGACGACCGATGAACTGATCGCCTTGCAGGCTCGCTGGAAGGAGATCGGCGCCGTGTCGCGCCGTTACTCCGATCAGGTGTGGAAGCGTTTTCGTGCCGCGTGCGACAAGTTCTTCGAGCGCAAGGCGGCGCACTTCTCGGACGTGGACGGCCAGTACGAGCAGAACCTCGTCCGCAAGCAGGCGCTTCTGGACGAAATGGCTGCAGCCGACGTCAAGGAGGGCGGTTTCGAGATGATCAAGGAGTTCCAGCGCCGTTGGAGCGAGATCGGTTTCGTGCCCATCAAGCGTAAGGACGAGATACAGAAGCGCTACAAGGAGTGCGTCGATACGCTCTTCTCGGTGCTGCGCGGTTCGGAGCGCGACCGTTCGATGTCGCGGTTCCGCGAGAAGGTCTCGGCCTTCAAGGCGTCGGGCGACCGCCGGATCCGCACCGAACGCGACCGTCTCTACAATCGGGTGAAGCAGTTGGAGTCCGACATCGCCCTGTTGGAGAACAACATCGGTTTCTTCGCCCATTCGAAAGGCGCCGAGGCGCTGATCGCCGACGTGCGCGAGAAGATCGAGCGCGCCAAGCGCGAAATGGCCGACACGATCGAGAAGGTGAAGCTCATCGACCGCGAAGCGGCCCGGGAGTCGGAGGATCGCGAGGCATAGGCCGCCGTTGCGGCCGGCGGGGCCGACCGTGCCTGCGAGGGTGCGGCCGCGGACGAGTTATTAACGAAAAACTTTTCAGACCATATACGTTCAAAAGAGGATATGAAACTCAAAAAACCGAAGTACATCTTTGTTACCGGCGGCGTGGCTTCTTCGCTGGGCAAAGGCATCATCTCGGCATCGATCGCCCGCCTGTTGCAGGCGCGCGGCTATACGGTGACCATTCAGAAGCTCGACCCTTACATCAACATCGATCCCGGGACGCTCAACCCCTACGAGCACGGCGAGTGCTACGTCACCGAAGACGGTACGGAGACCGATCTCGATCTGGGGCACTACGAGCGCTTTACGTCGATCACCACCTCGAAGGCCAACAACGTCACCACGGGCAAAATCTATAAAAGCGTCATCGAAAAGGAGCGCCGCGGCGATTACCTGGGCAAGACCGTGCAGGTCATCCCCCATATCACCGACGAGATCAAGCGGCGCATTCAACTGTTGGCGCAGCAGAAGGTCTACGACATCATCATCACCGAACTGGGCGGCACGGTGGGCGATATCGAGTCGCTGCCCTTCATCGAGTCGGTGCGCCAGCTGCGCTATGCGCTCGGCTACCGCGATACGGCGCTCGTGCACCTGACGCTGATCCCCTACATGGCCGCTTCGGGCGAGTTGAAGACTAAGCCTACGCAACATTCGGTCAAGGCATTGATGGAAAACGGTCTGCAACCCGACATCCTGGTGCTCCGCACCGAACGGGCGTTGTCGCAGGGGCTTCGCCGCAAGGTGGCGCTCTTCTGCAACGTCGACGCCAACGCCGTGATGGAATCGATCGACGTGCCTACGATCTACGAGGTGCCGTTGCGTATGCACGATCAGCATCTGGACGAGGTGGTGCTCTCGAAACTCGACCTTCCGGCCGACTGCGAACCCGATATGGAGCAGTGGAAGGCTTTCGTGGAGAAGGTCAAGAATCCGCACCACAAGATCGAGATCGCGCTGGTGGGAAAATATACCGAACTGCCCGATGCCTACAAGTCGATCAGCGAAGCCTTCATCCATGCCGGCGCGATGAACGACTGCAAGGTCAAGCTGCGTTACGTCAATTCGGAGAAGATCGACGATGCGAACGTCGACGAGATACTGGGCCGGATGGCCGGCATCCTCGTGGCGCCGGGCTTCGGCAACCGCGGCATCGAGGGGAAGATCGCGGCCGTGAAGTATGCCCGCGAGCACGGCGTGCCGTTCATGGGCATCTGTCTGGGTATGCAGTGCGCCGTGATCGAGTTCGCGCGCAACGTATTGAAGATGAAGGATGCCAATTCGACCGAAATGGAGCCTTCGACCAAACATCCGGTCATCGACCTGATGGAGGAGCAGAAGGGTGTGACGGCCAAGGGCGGCACGATGCGTCTGGGCGGTTATCCCTGCCAGTTGCGGCCCGATTCGAAAGCCGCCGCCGCTTACGGTGCGACCGACATCGTCGAGCGGCACCGCCACCGTTACGAGTTCAACAACGATTATCTGGGCGATTTCGAGTCGCACGGCATGATCCCCGCAGGCGTCAATCCCGAAACGGGGCTGGTCGAGGTGGTCGAGCTGACCGGTCATCCGTGGTTCGTCGGCACGCAGTATCATCCCGAGTACAAGAGTACGGTGCAGCGTCCGCATCCCCTGTTCGTGGCCTTCGTGGCTGCGGCGTTGAAATACAGTGGTAACTAATCCCCTCGCGTCGAGAAATTTCGAATGGATAAAAAATCAATCATAGGCATCGTACTTATCGGGATTCTGTTTTTCGGTTTCACGATTTACAGTTCCCGGCAGCAACAGAAATATCAGGAGGAGCTGGCCGCTTATCAGGCGGCCCATCCCGAATTGACGCAGCCCGTCGTCCCCGATTCGTCGGCCGTGGCCGCAGCGCCGGTCGTGGAGTCGCTCGGTGCGGCGACGCCCGATTCGACTCGTCTGGCACGCGAAGTGGCCGTGCTGGGTGATTTCCTCGCCGCGGCCAAGAACGCTGCGCCGCAGGAGATCGTCGTAGAGAACGACGTGATGAAGGTGCGCTTTTCGACCGGAGGAGGCATCGTGCGCTCCGTGACGCTCAAAGACTATACCCGTTACGGCCGTCAGGGCGAACGCAACGAACCGATCGAGATGTTCGTCCCCGAAAGCGCGAAGTTCGATCTGTCGTTTTTCATCAAAAACGGCCTGAACAACGTGAAGGTCAATACGTCGGAATATACCTTCACGGCCGATCCGGTCGTCCGTACCGACACGGCGCAGATCGTCCGTATGCGGCTGCCCGTCGCCGAGGGCGCGGCGTTGGAATACCGCTACGTGGTCTACGACGAGGCGACGCCCTCGCGCGACTATCTGGTCGACTACACGGTGCGTCTGGTCGGGATGGCCCCCTACATGGCCAACCAGAGCAGCATCGGCATCGCGTGGAGCAACACCTCCTACCGGAACGAGCGCGGTTTCAAGAACGAGAACATGTACACGACGGTCGCCTACCGCGTTCCGGGCGAAGGGTCGATCGACGACCTGTCGATGAGCGAGGGGGCCAAGGAGGAGAAGATCTCTTCGTCGGTGGAGTGGATCGCCTTCAAGCAGCAGTTCTTCTCGTCGGTGCTCATCGCCCGCGACGACTTCCTCTACGCCGACGTGGCGTACGATACCGCATCGCCCGATTCGGGGCTTATCAAGGCTTTTTCGGCCGCGATGGCCGTACCCTATACGGCCCAGACCGAACAGTACGACTTCTCGTTCTACTTCGGTCCCAACAAGTACGCCGTGTTGAAGAAGATCGACGACGCGCAGGGCCAATCGCTGCTGCTCGACCGGCTGATCCCCATGGGCTGGGGCATTATCGGGTGGGTGAGCCGCTGGCTGGTGATCCCCGTCTTCGATTTCCTGCGGCAGTATATTCCGAGCTTCGGCTGGATCATCCTCATCCTGGCGATCCTCATCAAGATCATCGTTTCGCCGCTGACTTACAAGAGCTATATCTCGCAGGCCAAGATGCGCATCATCAAACCCGAGATCGACGCCCTGAATGCCAAGTATCCCAAGCAGGACGACGCGATGAAGAAGCAGCAGGAGATGATGGCCCTCTACAAGAAGGCGGGCATCAATCCGCTGGGAGGGTGCATCCCGATGCTGATCCAGCTCCCGATCCTGATCGCCATGTTCCGTTTCTTCCCCTCGTCGATCGAGTTGCGGGGGCAGTCGCTCTGGTGGGCGCACGACCTGTCGTCGTACGACAGCATCTTGAATCTGCCCTTCTCGATCCCCTTCTACGGCGACCACGTGAGTCTGTTCGCGCTGCTCATGGCGCTCTCGACCTTCGGGTTCTCCTATATGAGCTATCAGCAGACGGCCTCCGCACAGCCGCAGATGGCGGGCATGAAGTTCATGATGGTCTACATGATGCCGATCTTCATGCTCTGCTGGTTCAACGACTATTCGAGCGGTCTGTGCTACTACTACCTGCTGTTCAACCTGCTGACCATCGCCCAGACCTTCCTGATCCGCCGCATGGTGGACGACGGGAAGATTCACGCCGTCATGGAGGCCAACGCCAACAAGGCGAAGAACAAGAAGAAGTCGAAGTTCCAGTTGCGCTACGAAGAGCTGATGCGCCAGCAGGAGGCGCAGAGCCGTTCCGGAAAGAAAGGCACGAAGCGCAAGTAAGGCGGAACGCTTCCCGTTCGGGAGACTCTGCAAACGAAAAAGGATACGACGTGCGTCGTATCCTTTTTCGTTTGCAGGAAGCTGCGTTCTATTTTTTCAGGTCGTTTCGTGTCGGATTTCCGGGTGCGATCTTGACCAGCACCACCCCGTGGGGCGGGACTTGTGTCTCGAAGCCCTTGTCGGTGGTCGTGAGGTCTTTCTGCCTCCATAGGTCGCGCACGACCTGCGTACCCCTGATGCCGAGTTGTTTGAGCGTGAAACCGATCTTCGCGGGTTCGAGGGTTTTGTTGAATAACCCTACGGCCATCGCACCGTCTTCGAGGTGCTTGACGTAAATCACCCGTCCCTCCTTTTCCCAGATCGCCGCGGCGTGCACGCCCAGCGGATCCTGGTTGACGGCGATCACCTCGTCGTTGGTAAGCAGCGATTTCGTGAAAGGATCGAGCCGCGCCAGATCGCAGCCGATGAGCAGCGGCGAAGCGAGCATGGCCCAGAGCGACATGTGCGTATACTGTTCGTCGGCCGTGAGCTTCGTATAGTGGAGCTTGGGGCCCCATCCGACGAGTCCCACGACGAGCATGTCGGCGTCGGGCCAGTGTCCGGGGCCGCAGAAGGGCGCCCAGCGCTGCTGTTCGAAGCCGATGGATGAGATGCTTTTCCACGTGTCGCGAATATCGCCCGTGGTGCGCCAGCAGTCGGTATACTCCACCCATAGCGGAGCGTCGGCATAGGGTGCCGAGTTGGAGATGCTGTATACGATGTCGCGATCCGTTGCGCGAAGCGCGTCGTGCATCTCCTTTACGTGGTAGAGATCGTTGGGATTCCAATCGTATTTGAGGTAGTCGATCTGCCAGTCGGCCCACTGGCGTGCGTCGGCCTCGACGAAGGAGTAGGCGCCGTGGCGGTACATCTCCTTGCGGTCCTGCCAGTAGTTGCCGCCGGGTTTCTCGTAGCGGAAATTCTCGTTGTGGTTGCCGTCCTTGATCCACTGGTTCTCGCCGTCGGGGTTGTCGGAGTACGATCCGATGTGCGCGGCGTAGGTTCCGATCCAGGGCGAGGAGTAGATGCCGAGTTTGAGTCCCATGGCGTGTACCTGCTCCGAGAGCTCCTTCATGTCGGGGAACTTGTCGTTGGTCTGGATGGCGTTGTAGCGGCCGCCGCGCCGGCCCTGCCAGCCGTCGTCGATGTTGATGTACGTCCAGCCGTGGTTCACGAGCCCCGATTCGACCATCGCACGAGCCGAGGAGAGGACTTGCTCCTGCGTGACGTCGCGCGCCCAGCAGTTC
>OGPU01002973.1_pt1 | contig 10989 bp, 6 predicted proteins | sample 1552991 | NCBI WGS metagenome assembly OGPU01 (sample SAMEA2580296, study PRJEB22360) | human gut metagenome | biome: human gut; feature: human-associated habitat; material: faeces | place: Denmark | collected 2008/2010 | reverse complement strand
AGGACGGTGGGTCGGGCATCGGCGGCGGCGTCACCCCCCCCGGCGACACCCCGGCGCATCCGATTCTGCGGGGCGTCATCCGCCGCAAGCCCCAGAACGATCCCGACCTGTACGACAGCTACACCTGCGCCACCTATACCAAGATGCAGCTCGACCTGACGAACATCAAGCCCCGGTTCCGCAGCAAGCGGCTGCAACGCAATTTCGGGTTCGTCTTCGACTACATCGACACCTCGGCGCTCACCGGACAGGCCTACCTGCCGGCCATGATCTCCGAAGCCACGGCCGACTATTACCACAGCAGGCGCACCCCCGCCGTTTCGCGCGAAATCATCCGCGCCAGCCGCGTGTCGGGCGTCGAGGACAGCTTCGCCATCGCCCAGTTCACGGGCCGGATGCACGGCAACGTCAATTTCTACGCCAATTACATCGACATCTTCAACGTCCGCTTCGCCAGTCCGCTCTCCGATTCGGGTCTGGCCTTCTACGACTATTTTCTGGTGGACAGCATGCAGGTGGAGGGGCGCAAAACCTACAAAATCCGTTTCCATCCCAAGCGGCTCGCCACGCCCGTACTCGACGGCGAAGTCAATATCGACTCGGCGTCGTACGCCCTGCAGTCGGCCTCGGCGCGCATGCCTAAGGGCGTCAATGTAAACTGGATCAAGCACCTGCGGCTCGAAAACGACAACCGCATCGTCGCCGACAGTACGTGGTTCCGCCACCGCGACCGGGTGTCGGCCGAATTTTCGATCGCCACGGGCGACTCGTCGAAGCTGACCTCGTTCATCGGCACGCGCGAAGTGGTCTACTCCGACGTGCGCGTCGGGGTTCCCATTCCCGACGAAGTCGCGCGCATGGACAACAACGTCGTCATCGGCGACGAAGAGGGAGTCAGCCGCACGGACGAAGCCTTCTGGGAACAAGTGCGCCCCTACCGGTTGAGCGACAAGGAGAAGGGCATCTACTCGATGGTCGATTCGGTGCAGAACGTGCCGCTCTACCGCAACATCTACACGCTCATCAACACCGTGATCGTCGGTTACTGGAACACCAAATACATCGGTATCGGCCCCTATTACAAACTGGCCAGCTTCAACAAACTCGAAGGGTTCCGCATGCAGCCGGGATTCCGCACGACCACGGCCGTCAGCAAACGCATACGTCTCTCCGGATATGCGGCTTACGGCACGCGCGACGGCATGTTCAAGGGCGGCGGCAGCGTCGAACTGGCCTTCAACCGCCGCCTGACGCGCAAGCTCACCGTTTCGGGCCGGCACGACGTGATGCAGCTGGGCGCGGGACAGAACGCGCTCACGGAGAGCAACATCCTCAGCTCGCTGCTCTCGCGCGGCGACTCCCGGCTTTCGATGGTCAACCGCGGCGAGATCGGCTACGAACACGAATGGAGCCACGGCACCAGCAATTTCCTCGGCGCCCGCATCCAGAAGATCTTCGGCAACCGCTACGTGCCGCTGGTGCGTCCCGACGGCCGGATCGTAAACTCCGTATCGGACGCGGCGCTGCACGTCGGGATGCGTATTTCGAAGAACGAGAGCATCTACCGCCTGCCCTTCGACAAGCAGTACATGGGCACGGTCTACCCCGTCCTGACGCTCGGATTCACGGCCGGCGTTCCCGCCATGCTGAACGACAGCTACGAATACTACCGGCTCGAAGGGGGCATCCACTACAAACCCGAACTGCCGCCGCTGGGCTATTCCAACATCACGTTGCAGGGCGGCAAAATCTTCGGCAAGGTCCCCTATCCGCTGCTCAAGCTCCACGAAGGCAACGGCACCTATTTCTACGATCCCAATGCCTTCTCGTGCATGAATTTCTACGAATTCGCATCGGACGCATGGGTGGCGCTCTTCTTCGAACACCACTTCAACGGCATCCTGCTGGGCCGCATTCCGCTCGTCAAGAAACTCAAGTGGCGCGAAGTGCTGGTCTGCAAGGGCGTGTGGGGCACGCTCTCGAAGGAGAACGACGGCAGTCTGCCCGACACGCAGGCCCCACTGCTCTTCCCCCGCGGCATGACGTCGGTTTCGGACCCTTACGTCGAAATGGGCTTCGGCGTCGAAAATATCTTCCGCCTGCTGCGCGTGGACTGCATCTGGCGTCTCACCCACCGCGATCCCAAGCCGGGACAGGACGTGCAGAACTTCGCCGTAAACCTTAGCATGCACCTCAAATTCTGACATAGGGTTCCTTGTGTCGAAGATTTTGACTACCTTTGGGGCTTAAAATACGGAATCATATGATAAAAGGCGCCATATTCGACATGGACGGTACGCTCGTGGCCAATTCGCCGGTCCACATCCGGGCGTTCGAAATCTTCTGCGACCGCTACGGCGTGCGCGGCTGGAAGGAGAAACTGGGAGGGGCTTTCGGCAGGGGCAACGACGACATCATGCGGCTCATCATGCCCGAAGAGGTGATCCGCGAGAAGGGAACTGCGGCGCTTGGCGACGAGAAGGAGGCCGTCTACCGCGAAATCTACGCTCCCGAAATCGAACCCATGCCGGGACTGGTCGCCCTGCTGGGCAAGCTCCGCGATGCGGGCATACGCTGCGCCGTAGGTTCGTCGGGGTGCAGGGCCAATGTCGATTTCGTGCTTGAGAAGTGCGACATCGAATCCTTTTTCGACGCCAAAATCAACGGCGACATGGTGACGCGCTGCAAACCCGATCCGGAAATCTACCTGACGGCGGCGGCCGCACTCGGACTCGCACCGGCCGAATGCGTCGTCTTCGAAGACGCCAAGGCGGGCATCGAGTCGGCACGGCGTGCCCGCATCCATCGTCCGCGTGGCGCCCACGCCCTCCCGCAAAATGCTGGCCGCCGAAACCGACGCCGACGTCATCATCGGCGACTTCCGCGACATCACCGACCTCGAAACATTGCTGAAATAAGCGCACGGCCCCGCAAAAGGCCGCCGCAATTCCCGACCACAATAGGGTCGGGATTTTTGTCCGGCGCCCCTTCGGCGGATCATGCGGATCGACTGCCCCCTCTCAGAAGCCCGACCCAAGAAAACGCCCCGCCTCCTGCCCCTCGCGCCCCCTTTGCAACCTCCTCAGCATTACCTTTCCTCTGCTCCTCCCGGATTCGGGATTCGGCCGGCCGACGCAAATATTTCCCCGAAGCGGATATCGTACGGAAATTTTTGATACATTTGCGGGATTTTTAATCCGGACGCATATATGTTCAAAGGAATCTCCACTGTCGTTCTGCTCGTCATATCGAACGCCTTCATGACGCTCGCATGGTACGGACATATCGCATTCAAATCGAAACTCGAACGCTTCGGCATGCTGGCGATCGTCCTGCTGAGCTGGGGCATCGCCCTGTTCGAATACTGCTTTCAGGTCCCCGCCAACCGCATCGGCTCCGCGCAGTTCGGCGGCCCGTTCTCCATCTGGGAACTTAAAGTGATACAGGAGGTCGTATCGCTTTCCGTATTCACACTCTTCGCATTGGTCTTCATGAAATCCGACACCCTGCGCTGGAACCACCTCGCCGGATTTCTCTGCCTGATTCTGGCCGTCTATTTCATCTTCCGGAAATAACCCTCGTCCGGTAACAGCCTCGCATACACACAAGACAGCCGCGACCCGAAATCGCGGCTGTCCTATTTTTCGTGACGATTGCAGGCGGAAGAAAAGCCCGGCGCCGAAGGGCGCTCAATCCGACTTCCGCTGATCGTGGCGGTAAATCTGATAGGAATTGACGAAGTTCTGCCACATATTATTTACTTGCGCTTGTATTCGTCTGATTATTAATCTATAACATAAAACAGTTCTTGCAGCAAGTAACAAAATAGCAACAAAAATATGGATAAAATTGGGTTTCCCGAAATATTTTAATTCTTGTCAATCTTTTTCTTCTTGCCAATAAATAACTCCTCCAAATACTCTTTGGGCATAAAACCGGTTTCTACCCTTTTATGTACGAATAAATTATCTTCGTACACAACCACTCCAAGTTGATAGTCCAATTCACTTTCACTAAACTCGTCTTTATTGAGATTTGCTATGGGAATAGGCATAGAATCTCCATCCTCTTGGCTTTGCCACACGTATGCGGATTTAGTCATTACATATAGAGAATTTCGATCTTCTGAAAATCCATACTTGTCTACTACATACTCCCGATCTCCATTATTGTTCCGCCAATAAACTGCATTTTCGGTCAAATTGGCGGCATAAGCAGTTAAAGGATCACCACTATATTCCTGCGGAGTACATGGGTATTCATTGGGCTTATCATTATAAAAATAGATTTCTTGGGCTGCTCCGGGTGTTAACGAGAGCATAACATTGGGTTTTCTTTGTTCCGGCTCAACGGGACGTTCATATGCTCGAGGCGGAATTTGGCCCCACCCGTTTAAGGAATCGGATTGCAACTTGTCAATTTCGTCTACATTCGATGACTGACCGTCATTTTGCGAAATTGACTGCCGACCATATACCCATTCGCCCAAAGTGCCTCCGGATGCTTGCTTGTCGCTTTCAGCCCATGCCAATAATCGCTCTTTGCTGACTTGGGCTTCTGCATCCGTTACAGTTCTCATCCAACTGAAATCGGGGGTAACATCGCTTTCTCTCAACAAAGACGGATTGGCTAAGAACGCTTCGATACTACCGCAACGCATAATGATACGTTTGCGGGTAATCGGGTTATCGAGTGCGTTCTCCAATCGTGTGACCCATCGAAGATTGTCCGGGCGATTGTTGCGGCGATTCGTATCTATATGATCGACGACATGGTCTTCCGTTGGTTTCGGACCATGAAAGGCCGTTGCCACGATAATGTGAACACGAACGGACGCAATCTCCATGTATCCGTGTTTATCATTGGACTTACCGAAAGTCCAGAAGTTATCATATTGACGAGGCCGTTTACCATCACGAGGATACCGGAAAACAGCTCCATTATCTCGGACAGAGTATTTTTCATCTTTATAAATACACTCTATCTCATGCTTAAAATCATCAATATCAATCATAATTTACATTACACAAACTCAACAAACGTGGTCATTAACTTTCTAACTTCCCCAACCGCATGACGATGGAAGCCTGACTGCGGCCCATCTTCTCCGCAATATATCGGATGCTCTTTCCTTCACGATGGAGCGTCAGCAAAAATTGGTCGGCACGGCGCGTCCACCGCTTGTTGGCATTCGGATGCTTGGTGTAACTCTCCACCGTAACTTTTTCGGGACGCAGAAACTCGTCCACAAAAACAGAAGGGAATCGTGCATCGTAGAGCACCCATGTTTTGACTTTGGCCCGTGTGATTGCTACATAAAACAACCGTCGCTCCTCGCCATAAGGGAAGTGGTCGCTTGCCGTCAGCACATATTGCAAAGACGGGTCATCGCTTACGAGAGAGGGGAAACCATAGGTATCCTTGTTGCATTGGAGCAGAATCACATAGTCGGCTTCAAGCCCTTTGGATTTGTGCACGGTCAGGAATTCGACCTTTCGGCCGCCAATGATATAGTAAAATCTGTTCCCTTCTTTGACGCTTTTATACATGAACGAAAGGTAGTAATCGTCGAATGAATACCGTCCCAGCAGGAACACAGATTTGTCGGACGGAATAGATGCAATAAGCTGTCCGATGACATTGCAATAGCTGTTTCGGTCGTAGGCTTGGAACGATAGCTCGGTTTTCCTTTGCTCGCTGAACGGCCGAATGTTCTTTTTTATTTGAGCCGTATTACGTTGGATGAATCGAGCCGATAAACCAACCAACGGCTCACCGAAACGATAGGTCGTTTCGATTTTATTGATTTCGGTCGGGCCGAAAAAAGCTGCGAAATTATTGAAAAGAGCCATATCGCTTCCCGAGAAACGATAGATGGATTGCCAGTCGTCACCTACGCAATAGAGTTTTGCCGGAGGATTTCCCTCGCGCAAGGCTTTGAGAAAGTTGTAGCGGTCAACGGATATATCCTGAAATTCATCGACAATGATATATTCATACGACACAGGATGCGTTGCCCGGCAAAGTTCGGTCGCCTGCAAGATGGCATCCGTAAAGTCGATTTGTCCGCCACTGCGCAAAGCCTCCGCATAGCGTTCATACACGGGACGGAAAATGTTTTTGACTACGAACTCACTACGCCGGTCATTGGCTTCGTCAGTCTGTTTCAAGACGTCTTTCAATGATCGACAACTCGATTTCAGCAAGGTGACGAATGTAGCGATCAATCTAATAAATGCCTTTTCCTGCTTGCTGCCCTCCGGTAATACCATGCTGTACAACTCTGTATCTGTTCGTTCTTGCAAAGGGACACCGGCATCGAGCAACAATTGTTTGAGCGTCTCACGAATATCCGAACGGTAAAAATCCACGCTGGACGTCGTAATTAGTCTTGTTCCGAATTTCTCGTGGGCGGCCCGCTTCCATGTGATGCCGTCGTTGTACTTTTGATTGGCCTCCTCGTAGGATATATTCCGATCTTTGGCGAACCATGCGGGTACGAAGCCGTGTTCATCTACCCCGAAATGCTCCAGATAAAGACGCTGCGGTTTACCGTCACGCTCAAAATAGATTGAAAAGTCCGGTCTATATTGGGAGTGCATCGCATCGGCCACCGGATGCTCGTAAGGCTCCTCGTATCTGAACTGCACGCCAAGGGACGATAAGACGAAACAGATTTTCTGCTCTTGCTCGCTCCGCACGTAAATCTGTTTGCCGTCCATATCCGGAACCATGGCTTTCAGCCGCACGTCCTTTTGTTCGGACAGCTGCTGCCGTCTTTCATTTTTCCGTTTCTCCCAATCCGCCTCGTTGGCTTGATAATCGACGAAATACTCGACCGCATGTTTACGGAATCGCGAATCGGCCAGCAAATCGCGGTATATTTTCACGAACAACGCATCCGTATTGTCGCAGATCGAAGGTTTATTACCTGTTTGCTGCCCGATCAGATCAAGGGCCAACTTATGGAATGTATAGCCGCGCAAGCCCTCGATTCCCATTCGTTCGGTCAGCTCGGCGGCAGCCTTGTTCGTATAGCTGATAAGAAGAATCCGTGTCGGATCGACTTTCTTTATTTCAATCAGGTATTTGACCTTTCCTACGATGGAGGATGTCTTGCCGCTTCCGGCACTGCTTACGACCAGACAATTATCCTCTTCCGATACGATGGAACGCCTCTGCTGTTCGTCCAACGGATATTTCAAACAATGATCGAAAAAGAGTTTGTGCCTATCGAGCGAATTTTGGATAACTTGCTGGTTATGCAATCTGACGAGCTTGCCGATATTATCGAAATCATGGAGAAATTTTACAATGACATCCGATGGCTCGATACTGAACTTTTTGAGTTGTGGAACGAGCGCATTTGCTTCTTGGTAATAATCCGCGTAATAACAGGTAAATTCTTTTTCTTGCGCAAAGGTTATATAACGGGCGGCAAAACTGGTCTCTAAATCCGTAATAATATCGACTGAAAAACGCTCATTGTGAGCATAAACAGCTTCTTTTCTACCGTCGTTCGTTATTGCACTTTCATAGGAGGGAATACGACCGATCTTTGCGGAAAGTTGTTCCGATTGCTTTGTAAGACGCAGTCGTTTCACTATTACAACTATTATGGCTATAATAATTACACAACCTCCTATAACAAATAACAAGAACATACTAATTGGCAAAAAGCAAATATAGGGAATCAAGCTTCGCACATATCATGAATTTTATGATAAATGTCGAGGAATTCATCATGCTCACCGTCTGGGCAGAATGTTTTTCTTAATAAAGGAAATGTTAGTTTGAGGAAATGCCTATCGCAAACTCCTTTCCCGCCTAATCGCCCAGACATAGGGTGTTCTCCGCATATTTTTTTTACATCATCCCAATCTCCATATTCAATTTCTATTGGAGGTGTTAAATTGCGGAAATAATCCGGATGAATATAACTTTCAATCTCTCGCTTTTTTGTAACGCCACAATTAGAATCGTTATACCCCAATTTTCTCAGTTTTATCAGATTAGGTGAGTCCATTACCTCCTTTGTCTTATCTGAATCCAGCATTATATAAAAAGGTTTACCCAGTTTATTGATAATCTGCAAATTTGTCCAATGTTTGATAGCGTCACAACCTCCAATGGGCATTACATGAACACCTAACTCTTCAAACGTGGAGTCAATTAGTCCATTGGCCTTGTATTGTACGGCACAATGCGTAAAAGCTATTACATCATCTGGCCCTTCAACTAAAAAGAAACCTCTTATTTTCTCAAATGCTTGGAGTAAGCGGCTATCGTGCTTAATCCCTAGTTCTTCTACAATTTCGCTAATCTCAATTCTATCATATTGTCGGACTGTATACTTACCATCTACTCGTTGAATGAAAATAATTTCATCCATATTACTTTCAGCTACAATATTGGGGGAATGTGTCGTTACCAATATTTGGTATCCATTATCTTTCATCCCGATTAATTTTGAATATAATTGCTGCTGTGTTTCGGGATGTAAAAAAGTTTCAGGTTCTTCAAACCCAAATAACATATCCCTCCCAGAGTGTTTTTCTTCGGCTAACATCTCAAAATAAGACATCATTGTAATCCGTCTGAAACCATCCCCTCTGGATGTTAGAGGAATATTAGCCTCATCTTTTTTACAACGAAATGATGTAGATATTAATTTCGACCAATCAAACTCCACTTGAGCTTCAACTTGTTCATCTTCTGGAACTACTTGATTGATTTTTTGTGTAATTTTGCCTAATGCCTCCTCAATATGATGCCTAATCGAATCTTCAACTTCATCTGTCGAAATCTCTGATTTCAATAATTTATAAGCCTGATCCTTAAAATATTTTTGGACAGAGGTATCACTATCTGAAAGTGATCTGTCAGCTCTAAAGTATTCAAAGGTCGGTAAAATACCTTTTAATGCTTCTATTATTTTTTTAGGACGAGTTGTACCCGTAGCAGGCATTTCTTCAAAATCGAAATGGAAAGACGTGCCTGCTTCATGATGATATGCACGCAATTTCTCCCGCTTTTCTTTATTGTTATATTCTTCTCCGTTTGCTTTTGCCGTTTCTATATGAAACTTTGCACAAAGAGTACGTAACTCTTTTTCACTCAACATAACAAAGTCATCTGCATCATATATCTTGCGACATAAAAAGATTTTAGGTTTAATCGTTTTTTGGGATACATCCCAGACCTTTTTAACTGAGATTAATCCATTTTCATCAACTAATTCTTCATCAAAAAGTGATACCGGAATAGTATCATCCAAAATAATTGGACTTGACGCAGAATCAAAAATTAAGTTTATTTCGATAAAATTGGAATCACTATATACGTTTTTATCCTCTATATTAGGATTATTTTCATTAAGGAATGCATCTATTGCTTTCAATAAAGTAGATTTCCCCACATCATTTTTACCCACAATACAATTGAAATCCTGAAATGAAACCAATGTCTCTTCTTTGATACCTCTATAATTCTTTATTACTGTACTTTTAAGTTTCATTATTTATCAATTTTTTAGCTGTATCAAAATTACAAATTTTGAATTAGGTTGCCATAAAATTCTTTCATAATTTTCAGTGGTTAATATTAAACTCAAGAAAATTGCGTATTTTTGTATTTGGATAGAGTTCGCTCGTTCCAGACATATTGAGAAGAAGCGTTATGCTTATCTTGTAACTTGAAAACGTAGGAAGTCTTTAATAATACCTCGTTAATCTATTAATATTCAGAATTATAAATCTTGATCCTGCTTGAATAAGCAACAAAGCAGGCACAAAATCAAGTATTTAAGCAAGTCTTAGGTTTTTTTACTTTGCAGTTGGTTGCAGTTTTTTCATTTGCTGGCATACATAGGCCTGTTTTAACAACGATACTCAACTCGCATACGCTTATTCTCATTTCAGGGCTACGCTAGTAAATCGCATCGCCTATTATTGCAGCCAAAAGAGAAAGGAGACAAAGCACTATTTCATCTTGGATTCTCCGCATCATCTTGTTCTCGGCTATGATTGCTCTTTCCGACATAGGCATACAGAAAAACAAATATGCCTTTCTAAATAGTTTACTTCGGTTTAGCTTATATATGGCTAACCACCCAAACTAAACCGAATTTTCGGCTTTTTCCTCTCTGCATTCTGAAAATATGCAGCCAAAAGAGAAGACATTGTTACTGCGTATTTTCTCTTTTCACTGCAATTTTGTTGGCAATACTCCATAATTTCATGGAAATATCCAATTCAATATGCTCGTCGTATCGAAGGCTGTGCCGGACTGAGGCTCGAACTATATAAGGAGTTAAGCGAGAACCAATCGATCTACTGGATTGGAGAATGTACGATTTTCCAATCTTCGTTCTGTATCGGTCATTGCCTGCTTTGTGGCCGCTTCGAGTATAATATACGTCTACTATATATGTACAATTTCTTCCGATTTGGGTTACCGCCATTGCCGATTATAAAAAGTACCACGGGCTTGCCTGTTGTCCACTGAAAACCCTTTCGGGGGAGCCTAATACCCCAACCGCCTTAAGTCGCTGGGAGGGTTATCCGGATGAATTGCAAGCAAAAGAGATAGTGATGTTATAGTATTAGAGTTAATTTTATTGCCTGCAATATCAGTATTAAAAGAAAAATCATAACTTTGTAAAAAATAAAAAGACTAAATAATGAGAGCGGATAGATTGGAATTATATCGACAAATAGAAGAATCTCGCGGCTCTAAGCTTTTGGTATATATTACAAGCACGAGACAAGGTTTAGAGACGCAGATTGCTAATGATATTTTGCCAAAGGTGTCGGAACATCTGGATAAAATCGGAGATGTAGAAAAGATATCATTATACTTGTACACTAATGGTGGTAATACATTAACTGCATGGAGCTTAGTAAATCTCATACGAAGTTTCTGTAAAAATTTCGGGCGTATAGGTCATTTCGGGTGCTAAAATCGTTGTAATACTGGTGTCTGTCAGTA
>OGPU01002970.1_pt1 | contig 11001 bp, 10 predicted proteins | sample 1552991 | NCBI WGS metagenome assembly OGPU01 (sample SAMEA2580296, study PRJEB22360) | human gut metagenome | biome: human gut; feature: human-associated habitat; material: faeces | place: Denmark | collected 2008/2010 | reverse complement strand
ATTTGATCTATATACCGGGAGCGCCAATTTGGTTTGCTGCCATTGGCTGCAGCGGTTTTCGTGCAGACGTCGATGCAGCGGTATACACCTAAATTTTTAATTAGTTTTGGCATTGCTTACTCTCGCCCTCTCTTGATTACGGGTATCAAAAAAGCCAGTGTTTATGCTGAATTTTTGAATTATACGTTACCGTTTTCTTCCTAACTTACCACCCGATATCATTGTTTTCTATGATCGGCAGCAAGTACCGATAGATATTTTTGATTTCGCTGCGTGCATTCGTTTTTGCGTGACGTTTTGCGAATAACAAATAATTGTAGATCTGCTGATCCAGATCGCTTCCGGTAAAATGGCCGCGGGCATCGATGTGCTTACGTGCGAGTTGTACGAGCCCATCAATTTGATCGTCTGTAACCACGTAAGGAGCAAGAGCGTCGCGGTACAGATCGCGGCGTTCGGCTTCGCTCTGCGAAACATCAAAAATAGGCTCAGAATCAGTAAATCCGGGCATTTCAAGCTGTTCGGGAGCTCCATATTGTTTCGGAAGGGTTTCAACTTCAAAACGAATAGCTTTAACAGATCGCCCTCTTTTAATAGGGAAGTAGGAGTATTGGCATTCGGTTTTTTCGTGCATTTCTTTCTGGACTTTTTTCAAAATTTTGACATTAAAAAACCTAAACTCGTTGTAAGTTGCTTCATTTTCACAATGCAGGATTTTTTTTAGTTCTTCAAGAGGAACTTCCCAAGACTTTCGGAAACGGTTTGCTTCAAGGTATATAAACATGATATAGGTGTACCGGCTTGTAAGCGATGTAATGCAACGGAGCTTGTAACGGAGATAGCCCAGGTTCTCGATATTAAAAAAATACTTCATGGCTTTCTGAGTACATTCCAATTTTACGTTCCAAAGTCCGTCATCATCCCGCTCTGCTTCGGCTTCCTCAAAGAGCGTCACAAGCTGAAATCCCTTTTTTTCGTCCTTGTCCGGGACTTCCACCACATTTCCCATGAGATGTTTAAGTCGTAATTTCAAGTCTTGATTGTTGATTTTCTGAATGCCAAGAGCGTTTTCGATTTCCCCCTTTTCCAGAATAATGGCTCTTTTTTCAGGTTTATGGCTGTCTATTCGTGAAAGGTAAGTATCTAGAATTTTGAACTCAGAGAGTGTCAAATCCGACCGCCAAAGGGCAAAAAGAGGTAAGCTCTTTTGAACGGTTAGCTTGTTTTCGTATCCTAATCCAACAATGGGGTCGATTTTTTTTCGTGCCATTATTTCACCTCTTATTTTGCTGCAGTTATCTCTTATTGGGTTGATAAAATCATCATAACAAATACGTTACCAATTGTCAATAATAAATGGTAACGTGTCAGGAAGAAGACGGTAACATATCAGGAAGAAGACGGTAACATATCAGGAAGAAGATGGTAACGTGTCAGGAAGAAGATGGTAACGTGTCAGGAAGAAGATGGTAACGTTTAATCAGAAAATACGGCATAAATACTGGATTTTTTAATACCTGTAATCAAGAGAGTAATCAAGAGAGTAATCAAGAGAGTAATCAAGTCTATCTATCAAGAGACCACGCGGCCTACGGCCGCAGATGACAAAAAGGGTGGGGCTTGCTGCCCCACACCCCGCAGCGCACAAATGCGCAATAGTACCTTTTCGCTTACCAAAACGCTTATTTGCATACGTTTTTGCAGAATCTCTGCACGATTTTGCTAAACAGGGGCACAAGCGCCCAGGAATGAGAACGGCAGCTCGTTTTTTTTTGGTATTCTGCTCGGGAGATGTTTCACGCAGTGGTGAAAGTGAAACACTATATCTTGTGGTCGTTTCGACCACCCTATTTGCAAAAAAATCCTTGAAAATCTAACTTTCATGCCGTTTTTACCCCTCTCACTCGGCTTTCGGCGTTCCTGAATTGGACAAAATAATGATTTTGGCTTATTTTGGTGTAGATGAGCAAAAAATCGACACCTTACACGTGGAAATACGAAATAGCTGTAAACGGCTCTAAAATCGTCTGTAATCGATTTTAGATTTTGGACGGGTAAAATTTCATGTTTTTGCCATAAAAATCGATTTTAGGGGCACTGTGGACGATTTTAACGCTATTCGAGCACTAAATTTGCAATTTGAAATGCAAAAAGCCGGTTCCACACATGGAACCGGCTCATTTTTTCGTGTTATTTTTAATTTTTCCGCCCGAAAAATCTTTCCCGCAGCGTTAGCGGACGCTGCTTTTCACTCTCCAACTGCTGCCGGAGCTGCTCGATCTCGGCTTGCAGCTGCTGCTCTTTATCCTCGAATGCTTTTGTTGCCTCTGAAAGCTTCGAATTTGCGCTCTGTGCGCTTTTTTCGGCATCAGTAAGCTGCTGTGCCTTTGCTTCATTATCGGCTTCCAAAAGCGAAATGCGAGCGTTTTCGGCGATAAGTTTTGTATTTTGCCTTTGAAGCTCTATTATGTCAGTCTGCACGTTGTGCAATTCTTTTAAGAGTTGCACGTTTTCTGCTTTCAGTTCTTCGGCTTGCCGAGCGAGAGATCCGTCACTCACAACAATGGGCTGCTGCTTCATCTTTGACCGTAAAATATCACAGGCTGCATCGGAGAGCCAAGTACCATTGGGTCCTTTGCGTTCATACAATCCGTTAAGTTCATCTGCATATTTGACTAGGTGTTTTTGAATTGCTCGATCGGTAACACCACATTCCTTAGCAAAATCCTGCAGTTTAATCACAAATAACTCTCCTCTTAACAATATCGAACCATTCGGAATGGTGCGGAACATATTCGGCGAACATATTCTGATCTATTCGGAACGGTTCGATATTCAATTATATTTATTGTTTACTGAAAGTCAAGCATATTTCCGCAAAAGACCAAAATGAAAAATGAGTTTATTCTTTCCAAATTTTTCTTGAAAACCCTTTAGGGCTTTTTTCGGCATGTTCGAACTGTTCGACGGCTTCTTGCAGTGCCGGAAGATCACCATGCTCGATTGGACGACCGAGAACGTGCTCCATCACAGCGCCAATCTCAATCAGACGTTTGGTACGTGCTTTGCGTTCTTTTTCACGTTCCCTATTTTGTAGACGGCGCTTTTCGGCTCTAATTGCATCGATTTTTACTTTTGCGGCAGTTTCGCGCTGCTCGATTTCTGCAAGACGTTCTGCGTAATTTCTTTTAGTTCTCGGCATGGCTATTATCCTTTCTATATGTGAAATTCAAAACGCTAACTCTGTATATTGTATCATAACTATTGACAAAACACAAGAACAGTGCGTATAATCATTGTGAAGATTATCTCGCAGCAAATCCCATAAGGGCGCACTTACATCTGGGCAAAGCCCAGATAATTGCGTGCGCTCTCCGAGGGGCAAGGCTCTGCCTTTGCAAACCGTTATGCTGTATATGAGAAAGGAAAAACCGTGGCGATTTATCATTGCTCAATTAAAATTATTAGCAGGGGGAAAGGGCGCAGCGCCGTTGCGTGTGCAGCGTATCGCTCCGGCACAAAGCTCACAGATTTAGCAACCGGCAAAATATTCGACTACTCGAATAAACCCGGCGTAGTTTTCTCCGAAGTGTTGCTGCCGGAAAACGCTCCGGCTGCATTTGCAGTTGATAGGAATATTTTGTGGGATGCAGTAGAGCGTAAAGAAACCCGTTCGGATGCGCGACTTGCGCGTGAAGTGGAAGTTGCGCTGCCGCGTGAATTTACCCGGCAGGAGCAGATCGATACCGTGCGCGAGTACATCATGAAAAATTTTGTCCGCGAGGGAATGTGTGCCGATTGGGCGCTGCATGACAAAAGGGACGGAAACCCGCATGCTCATATCATGCTGACAACCAGAGCGTTTACACGCAATGGAAAATGGGCTGAAAAATCTCGTACGATCTATAAGCTTGACCCAAACGGACAGAAAGTTCCGCTAATTGACCCAGAGACCGGCGAACAAAAAGTGCGTGTGCGTAAAGGAAAGGGTGTAGAAAAACTTTGGCAGACCGAAAAAGTACCGGCTAATGACTGGAATGACCGCAGTAAGGCTGAAGAATGGCGTGCAGCATGGGCGACAGAGTGTAATCGGCGTTTAGATCGGCAGCATCAGATCGACCATAGGAGCTATGCTCGGCAGGCGGTAGAGCAGGAGCCGACCATACACGAGGGCTATGCAGCACGCAAAATGGAACGCGAAGGACGGGTATCAGACCGCTGCGAGATCAACCGAGAAACCAAGGCGCTCAATGAGCAGCATACAAGAAGTTTGGAAGTAGCGAACGGTGAGCTGTATAATGCCACCAGTGAGCACTTGCGACTGTATAGAGATGTTATTCGAGACCTTGAAAGCGAAAGCAAAGAGCTTTCCGGGGCAATACAGCAAGCAGAAGATGCGGAAAGAGCGCTTTCTGCGCCTGTAGAGCGCTGTAAGCCGTGGGAGAGGGCTAAGCGAAAGGAGGAACAAGCCGAACAACGCGAAAACGCGTTACAGAAGCGTACAGAGGCGTTTACAGCGCTGTATGAATTTGGCTGCGCTACGATTGAAGCTGCAAAATCCTTGCTGCAGAGCATTTTACAACGCATAAGGCAGCTTCGCCAGGAACAAGCAGAGCTGCGAGCCGATCTGGAACGCCTGGGAGAAGAATTGCCGGCTGTTAAGCACGCGGCGGATCTTCTGCAGCCGGCTGCAGCGGTGGAGCAGATCGGCGTGCGTGAACGGCTTCAAGCTATTCGGCAGCAACGCGAAGCGGAACGGAAAGCACATGCTGAATGGGTCGAACAGCAGCGCCGCGTAAATATGCAGCGCGAGCAGCCAGAGCTGGAGCGTTCACCGCAGGAAACTCTTGACGATGCAGCTGCACAGCAAGAGCAGGAAGTGCGCAGCGTAGCAGATTTTGCCGCAAAATACCGTGCACAGAACAAAAACAGTGCACCCAAGCATCACCGTGGACGGTCGCGATGAATTTTGAAATATTAGAATTTTAATTTGAGTAAATCATTAGGTCAATGATGAGTTTGGTGATCAAAAAAGCGGCATGAAATCTATGCTTTTTTGAATGTTTGGTGACGTACTCGTCACTAAACTAATTTTTCGTCACCAAACTTTTTCTCGAAAAACCCGCACACTGTGCGGGTTTGTAGGTGCATCGCCACCAGTTTGGTGGTGATGCTTTATCCTGCATTCTGAAAAAGCACTTTTTGAGGGACTTTTTGAAAATTTAATAGTAGAAATTAGCTGTAGCTAAATCGGGAGCTGTTTTTAATAAAATCACCGAAAGGTGAGATTTAAGAAAACTGCTGCCAAACAGCTACAATATAAAGCCTCTTTTAATCGGATAAACAGAGAAAAACAGCTTAAAATTTAGAGCAGACGATTCCAAATTTAAATTTGAAGAGATTTCTTGAGGCAACAAATAGGGCAATGTAAAGGTTATGGTTTCTCCAGGGTCAATATTTAAGGAAAAACTTTGAGTATTATTCAGTAAGTAGTAATAGTCGCTGTTGATTGAGTTAGCCCAGTCTTCTCGTTCAATATTAAAAATATATGCAGGAACTTTAATGGGGGCATCAGATTTATTGGTTGCAGTTAAAGTAATACAGTACACATGCAGGCCGTCAACAAGTTCTGGAGAGAAAGCATCGAAAAGTCCAGAAGGAGTTTCGAATTGATATTGGTTGTTTAATTCATCAATACTGTAGATTTTCCCTTGTTTATAAGTTAAATTGAGTGCAGAATCAGAATAAGTTTCTCCAAGGCTATGTATATCTTCTTTTGGAGAGGGATACGCAGTATTTATCGAAACAATTTTTATAATTGCAAAGACTAAAAAGGCGATTGTAATAACACTGCTAAAAAGAATCTTCACTTTTTTCATTACCATTTTCCTCTTTTCCTACAAGTTTACCGTTTTCAATTTTGTAGATAATATCGGTCATGGAGATCAATTCTTCTTTATCATGGCAAGCAATAATGATCGTGGCGCCGTTTTCTTTGAGTTCAGAAATAATCTTATGAACACGCTGTATGCCATCATCATCAAGTGCATTTAAGGGCTCATCTAAAATAACGATTTTAGGCATCTCCATAACTGCGGCGGCAATTCCGAGTTTCTGCTTCATGCCTAAAGAATATTTTCTGTATTTTCTGTTATCGTGAGGGTCGAGACCAACTTTCTCTAAAGCGACTTCAATTTGTTCATCGGTAATTTTTTTTTGAATGGAAGCTAAGAGCTTTAGATTTTTAAAGCCAGTATAACTATCAATAAAAGAGGGATTTTCAATTAGAATTCCTGTACCATCTGGAAAAGATGAAGAATCATGCCCGAGTTCATGGCCGTCAATTAAAACGCTACCTTCAGAGGGTAAAATTAAACCGGCAATAGCTCGCATGAGCATGGTTTTTCCCGATCCATTGACGCCCATTAAGCCGTAAACTTTGCCAGGTTCAAACGAGCAGTTCACATGATCTAAAATCAGTTTTCCTTTAATTTCTTTTGAAAAATTACGCACTTCAATCATTGCAAAATTCCTTTCTGAATCATATCCTTTTTTGTTACATAAAAAGCGCCTATCAGAAGACAAAGTATAGAAACTAAGCAACTCAAAATAAATTCAGTAGAGAAATGTATGCCGACGGGGTCAAATAGGCTGTTTCTAAAGAACATAGAGATGTTGCCTACTAATATCGGAGTTTGCCAGTATACGGTCATCAACTGAACTGCAAATATAATAATTAGTGACCAAAAAGGCGTTAAAATTAAGGAAATAAGAAGTTCTATACTGGCAAGTAATAGGGTGCTGATTATAGGCGAAAAGAGACAAATACAAATGTTGTAGGCCGAAAAAGTAAGATTGAACGAGTCACCCATCCAATAATGAATGGCAGCTTCACTATACCATGAGCCATGAGTTACTGCTACAACAATTCCGCAAATTGCAGACAATGCCAGGTAATACAATATTATAGTTATGTACGCCCAGGCGTTTTTGCTTAACCACCATAATATCCGGCTTTTTGATCGTACTAAAACATTTATGCCGTTACTGCTTTTTATGTTTTCAACGGGATAGGTGAGAACCAAAAACAAGGGAAGCGTTTGCACCGCTAACCATCCTGGTTCAGGCAAAAGTAATTGATCTGGCGCTTCGGATAGGGGATATTGTCCTCTAAATAGATATATCCATTGGTCAAAAAATCCGATACCGGCTTCTATATGTTGGGCAATGAACGCGCTATTGATACTTTCATAATAAGAAATACAGAGTATTCCAAACACGCAAAGGCATAAAATAATTTTACCCAGATTTATTTCATAGCCGCGCTTGAAATCATACCGCAGCAATACTCTGAAAGTATTGAGCTTGTTACCTCTTTTCATAAAAATTTCACCTGAAGAAGTCTTTTGCGTCGATTTTAATGTGAATAAAAATTGATAGACATACAACGATAACGATTAGAGAGCCATATCCAATGAAAGGGAAGCTTTTTTCACTACAATCGAGGTAACTCATGAAGATGAGGCCTCCCGGCATATACGGGGCAGTAAGGTCGAAAGAAGAGAGTAGCGTGTAAATAAGGACGGCGATCCATGCGCTGCCACGAAATGGAACTGTTAGATCGATAAGTTCAAAAAGACGTATATCTATGACGATAAGCAATAGAGAAAATAAAAAAATACTAAGAGCAACAACGTATTCATTCAACTGTTCCGGCCCAGGAAAGCCTATTTCATACATAAATTCGCTTGTGTATTCGAACCAGTTATAAGTTTTTGAAAAGAAAAGATGAGCGGTAGCGAAGACGCAAAGAAGAAAATACAGACTGGCAACAAGCCCTATTAAGAGATCAAATAAAGATTGCCGAATAAAGATGCTGTGCCGGCTTTTATGTTGAATTAAACATATTGCGTTTGCTCGGTACAGTGGTTTAGAAGTTACGAGAAAAAGTACGGGAAAACCCACAGAAACCAAAAAAACAAAAGAATCTTGAAATAGCATATATGAATCGAAACCGCATAGCTCAACACCCACGTTTTTTGCATCATTGGACCTGAAATAAGAAAACAAAAAAACAGCTGCAGGAATCCAGATTATAAAAAAAAGTATTTTCTTTTTTTGAGCCAGTAGCCTACTTAATGCATACGTCATGTTTTTTCTCCCGTAAGTAAAAGCACAAGATAATGGCAGCCATTACACACCATTCAACTACGATAATCCAAGTTCGGATGCCCCATGTCGGTTGATGCGGAAAAAGAAAATACATCGGAGAAAATTGAGCGATTTTAAGCCACATACACGCAAAATATGAAACGATATAAATAACAAAAGGAAGAAGCAGAACTTCAAAACTGTTGGAGCAGAATTTTCCTATTGCGACGGAGCACACGATGGTAGTAGAAATAAAAACAGTGTCTAATAGGGTATAGAGTGCTACGTAAAGCCACGGATGAAGGTAATATATCTTGCTCCACATTCCCAGGTATGTGACTGGAAAAGTATTTGTAATTGGTTGCGGTGTGATGGCGGGAATCCACATTGCGGTTAAAAATAAATCCAAAACCAGAGGAATAAGCACCAATAGAGCAGAAGAAATACCAACGGCCAGCAGCTTGGCACGTAAGTATTTAGCGCGCGAACAGCGAACTAAAATATTTTCCGCATAACCCTTCTGAACGTCCCAGAAATAGGAATCCGCAAAAGGAAAAGCTGCGATTAACGGAAATAGCCAGTATAAGGCTAACGACATAAAACCGCCAAAATCTAACCCTATCCATTTATTAAATAATGAGTGCGGGCACATCATGGGGTCTCCGCTGAACAAATCCAAATACTGGCTCTGAGGAATAATGAAAAATATCTGATGGATACATACAAGCAAAATTACAAAAATCAAGCTTACAGCAAACCGCCAGCTTTTAATGGCGCGACTTAATTCTTCTTTTAGCATAGACGGGTTCCTTTCTGATTTTTATTATTCCAAAGCCATATATTTGGTGGTAAGTTTTGGCGGATATACGTCAATTAGGGCGTAATATAAATTGCTGAGGTTACAATCTTCATCATCAATAACGAACAGCATGGTGGTTTCAATTTCTTCTTCAGGTTGAAACTCATATTGGCTTCCACCATGTCCATCAAACATTTTTTTATCGAAAGCTTGCATTTCGTATAAATTTTCGATTGAAAGGTCATTCGACAAAATAACGACTCGTTTACTATGAAAATTTTCATTGATGGATATTGTACGAACATTCTTAATACGAAAGGTGATATATAAAAAGGATTCATTTCCCAATAATTCTCCATCTTCAAATTCTAAGCTGGGTATTTGCCAAACGTCCTCCGTATCAAATCCTGTTAAAGTTTTCGATATATTAACGTCTAAAATTTGCCATTCTAACTTGACTTCTTTAACAGAGTCACCGAAAGCAACTATTTGTTTCTGATTTGGGCCTACCAGTTCTTCTTCAAACTCGGAGTCATCTGGCACAGAAATATCCGGGGACAGGGAAGGAGGTGCGCTTGGAGCAGAGCTGTCGGAATCCTTTACCGTAAAAGATTCAAAAAAGTTTGAATCTTCGGATGGCTGATCTACACTTGCGTTTGATGAGCAGCCTGTAAGAAAAAGAGAAAAGATCAGAAAGAAAGCCAAAATCTTTTTCATTTGCCCATAATCTCCTTTTAACATCGACTTAATTTGAAAATGCAGAGCAGGTAATGAACCTGCTCCGCATTTTTTTGCATAATGATCAAACAGAATCCGGGCTCCACACACCTTTAGCATAACCACCGCCGTTTAAGCGCCCGCAGCGGATAGCACCATAGGTGTAGCCCCATTCATTTACCCAGTTATTCAGGAAGTACTCTCTGCCCTGAACGTTGATCTGGAAGATATAGCCGTTGTCACAGCGGTTTTGGTTGGAACCAGAACTACTCTTAGCTCCCATTGCATAAGCGCTATATGAAGTGCCGAGATACGTAGCTTTCATATACATGGAGCTATCATCTACTTTTCGTCTGTACGAGGTTTGAGCCGAATTCACGCCGTATTGGAACATAGTAAAAGGTTCATCATCATGGTTATTTGCGGATGCCGGAATTATGGCTGCGGAAATCATCATGATAGCGCAGATGCCGACCGTGGCTAACCGTTTAATTCTTTTCATGTTTGATTCCTCCCGTTTTTTCAGACTCATAGAAAACGTCTTTAATATGAGTCTGCTATTTTGATTATGTAGAATTCTACATAATCAAAATAGCAGACTGCACACAAAAAGTCAACAAAAATATCGTTTTATAGATGATTTCAGCGTTGTGACAAAATTTCACAATGAAGTTTTATTCAAATTATAGCTTAGCTGTGAGGTGAGTCGGAAGTTTTAGAGTAGATATGCTTGAGATATAATCGACATTTTGATATACTTAAAAGGCTACCGCCCCCATAACCGGTGCAGAAAGGGGGTGCTGCCCAGATGGAGTTTTTTCTATCGTTTATCATTTCCATCGTGGCGAGTGTAGTAGCCTACTATATTTGCAAATGGTTGGATGGAAAGAAGTAACAGGTAGCCAACCTTGGGAGTAGCGGCCCAACACCAATAAGCTAAATGAAAACCCCCGGAGCTTGCACCTCCGGGGGTTTTCGTCTGCCCAAATGGACATTCTATCGTTTTGCCTACCGTTATTATACTACAACAGCAGGTCTTTTTCAAGTATATGGCTAATAAAATAATTTATACCAGTAGATCGCCGTAAAAAAGGTTAGCTCCCATGCAGCTTACTTCAAAATAAATGTGTACCGGCTATTTTGGGTTGTAATGATGACGGTGCGGCCGTCATTTGTGATGCAGCTGATGTAGCTGCGTAGATACCAAATGTTATTCGAAAAGGAGAAAAAAGGAGTGCCAGGAAATTTTCTTTCGCTTTCATATAGGGAAAGTGTGCCTATTTGATCTATATACCGGGAGCGCCAATTTGGTTTGCTGCCATTGGCTGCAGCGG
>OGPU01002967.1_pt1 | contig 11014 bp, 8 predicted proteins | sample 1552991 | NCBI WGS metagenome assembly OGPU01 (sample SAMEA2580296, study PRJEB22360) | human gut metagenome | biome: human gut; feature: human-associated habitat; material: faeces | place: Denmark | collected 2008/2010 | reverse complement strand
GTGCGGGAAACACCGGGGAGGCTGTGCGTCGTGCGCCTCGGAACAATGTCCGCTGAAAAAGCACAACCGAAAGAATTAAATCTTATCTTTGCGGCCGCAAACAAAAACGAACGTGGTCGGACTTTTCTACATCCTGCTTTTCTGGCTCATCGGCAATGCGCTGAGCCTCGTGACCGGAGGATATGTCTCGGGGAACATCATCGGCATGATCCTGCTCTTCGCGGCGCTGTGCATGCGCTGGGTGCGGGCCGAAACGGTGCGTCCCGCGGCGCGCTTCCTGCTGGGGGCCATGGCGCTGTTCTTCGTGCCCTACGGCGTGGGGTTGATGGACTCCTACCGCGTGATCCTCGAAAACCTCGGGGCCATCGTCGTCTCGGGAATCGTCTCCACGATCGTCGTGCTGCTCTTCACGGGCAAGACCTTCCAGAGCCTGAACCGCCGCGCCCGCCTGCGGCACATCAAACACCTTCGCCACGATGCCTGACGCCTCTTTCCTCTCCTCGGACCTCTTTCTGCTGACCATCACCGTGGGGCTTTATTGCCTGGGCGGCGCGATCTACCGCCGCACGCGGCTGCCGCTGCTGCACCCCGTGCTACTGACTTTCGTCGCCGTGATCGTCTTTCTGCGCTGCGCGGGAATCGGCTACGCGCGCTATCAGGAGGCGACGGGCGTACTCAATTTCGCCCTCGGGATGTCGGTCGTGGCGCTGGGATACCTCCTCTACGAACAACTGGAACGCCTGCGCGGAAGCCTGCTGCCCGTGGGCATCGCCACCCTCGTCGGATGCGTCGCAGGGGTGCTGAGCGTGGTTTACATCGCCATGATGTTCGGTACCGAACGCCAGATACTGACCTCCATAGCCCCCAAATCGGTCACGGTGCCGATCGCCGTGTCGGTCTCGGGACCGCTGGGCGGCAACGTGTCGGTGACATCGGTGGTGGTTTTCTGCGTGGGAATTTTCGGCAGCATCTTCGGCGAATGGATACTGCGTCGCTGCGGCGTCCGCGATCCCGAGGCGCGGGGATTCGCGCTCGGAGCCGCCGCACACGGCATCGGGACGGCCCGGGCCATCGAAATGGGGGCCGCCGAAGGTGCTCTGAGCGGCCTGGCGATGGCCCTGATGGGGCTTGCGACGGCGCTGCTGATGCCGCTGATTGAGAAGTATCTGTATTGAGGAAAATTCTTTTCCCGAAAAGTTTTTTATTTCTGCGATATGTAGTAATTTTGCGCCCGACTCGACAAAAGGCACAAAATTAGGTTAATATGGAGTGGTTGTATACCCTGTTTTTCGGCAACGGCATCGCCCATGCCGTACTTATTTTCGCGTTGGTAATCACCATCGGCATTCTGTTGGGAAAAGTTAAAATCGGAGGCATCTCGCTGGGTGTCACATGGATACTGTTCGTCGGCATCCTGTTCAGCCATTTCGGGATGACTGTCAACGGCGAAGTGAGGCACTTCGTGCAGGAATTCGGACTGATCCTTTTCGTCTTTTCGATCGGACTGCAAGTCGGCCCGGGATTCTTCGCGTCGTTCAAGCACGGCGGAATCACCCTCGTGGGATGCGCCACGGCGATCGTCCTGCTGGGCGTCGCAACGGCCTATGTCATCCACGTCGTGACCGGAACGCCCATTCCGACGATGGTCGGCATCCTCTCGGGCGCCGTGACCAACACCCCCGGACTGGGCGCCGCACAGCAGGCTTATGCCGACGCCTCGGGATTCAGCGATCCCAGCGTCGCGCTGGGCTACGCCGTGGCCTATCCGCTGGGCGTCGTGGGCATCATCTTCACGATGATCTTCATCCGCTATGCCCTGCGTGTGAAATTCGAAAAAGAGGACGAGGCGCTGGCCGCACTCTCCAAGGAGCAGAAATTCGCCGAGAAAGTTTCCGTGGAGTTCACCAACTCGATGCTCGACGGACGCACGGTGGGATACATGCGCGATCTGGTCAACCGTCAGTTCGTGATTTCGCGCATCAGGCACACCGACGGGGAGATCACGATGGCCGACGCCGACAGCGTGCTCCGTCTGGGCGACAAGCTGTGGATCATCTGTCAGGCCGAGGATGTCGAAGCCGTCGTGGCCTTCTTCGGGCACCGCGTGGAGCTCACCGACGAGGACTGGGGCAACAACACGCCCAATGCCGAGCTGATCTCGCGGCGCATCCTGATCACCAAATCGTCGATCAACGGCAAGAAATTCTCCGATCTCCGCCTGCGGACCAAATACGGAATCACGATCACCCGCGTCAATCGCGCCGGTGTGGATCTGATCCCCTATCAGGGGCTCGAATTGCAGGTCGGCGACCGCGTGATGGTCGTGGGACCCGAGAAGGCCGTGACACAGGTGGCCGACGTGTTGGGCAACTCGCTCAAAAAGCTCAACCAGCCCAATCTGGTGACGATCTTCGTGGGCATCGCCCTCGGAGTGCTGCTGGGGTCGATTCCCCTGATGAACGTTCCGCAGCCCGTGAAATTGGGTCTGGCAGGCGGTCCGCTGATCGTGGCGATCCTGATCGGACGCTTCGGAACCCACTTCCACCTGGTGACCTATACCACCATGAGCGCCAACCTCATGCTGCGCGAAATCGGCATCGCGCTGTTCCTCGCAGCCGTGGGAATCGGCGCCGGGGACGGATTCATCGAAGCTATTGCGGGAGGCGGTTACCGCTGGATCGGCTACGGCGTGATCATCACGGTCGTACCCCTGCTGATCGTCTCGCTCTTCGCGCGGCTGAAGCTGAAAATGAACTACTATACGCTCATGGGAATGATCGCCGGCGCGATGACCGATCCCCCGGCGCTGGCCTATGCCAACGCCACGGCCGGAAACGACATGCCCGCCGTGGGCTATTCGACGGTCTATCCCGTGGTGATGTTCCTGCGGGTCCTGACAGCGCAAATCTTCATACTGTTCGCATTGTAACAAAAAGCGGCCCGGGCCGCTTTTTTTGTTCCTATAATTTTTTAATATTTCCATTATTTCCTATCTTTGTCCGGAAAGCATAATCCCAAACATAATTCAAGCTATGGCAAAAGCAGTCAACATCGCCCGTTCGCACCGGCTGGACGGCATCGGAGAGTACTATTTTTCGCGCCGTCTGCGCGAGATCGCCGAGATCGAAGCGGCAACGGGCCGCCAGATCGTAAAACTGGCCATGGGCAGCCCCGACCTGCCGCCCCACCACTCCGTGATCGACCGCCTTGCGAAAGAGGCGCAGCGTCCCGACGTGCACAAATACATGTCCTATCAGGGCGAACCCATCCTGCGAAAGGCTTTTGCCGACTGGTACAAGAAATGGTACTGCACGGAGCTCGATTTCAAATCGGAGGTGCTGCCCCTGATCGGTTCGAAGGAGGGTATCATGCATATCTGCATGACGTTCCTCAATAAGGGCGACAAGGTTCTCGTCCCGAACCCCGGCTACCCCACCTATTCGGCTGCCGTGCGTCTGGCAGGCGGCGAGATGCTGCCCTATGCGCTGAACAAGCAGACCAATTTCTACCCCGATTTCGACGCGATCGAAAAGGCCGGGCTCGACGGCGTGAAGATGATGCTCGTCAACTATCCCAACATGCCGACGGGACAGACGCCCTCGATGGAACTGTTCCAGAAGATCGTCGATTTCGGCGCCAAGCACAATATCCTGATCGTGCATGACAATCCTTACAGCTTCATTCGCAACGCCGAACACCCGATCTCGATCATGGAGGCCGAGGGCGCGAAGGACGTGGCGCTGGAGATGAACTCGCTGTCGAAAGGCCACTCGATGGCCGGCTGGCGCGTAGGCGTCGTGGTGGGCAAAAAGGAGTGGATCGACTCGATCCTGACCTTCAAGTCGAACATGGACTCGGGTATGTTCTACCCCATTCAGGCCGCTGCCGCCACGGCGCTGTCGCTGGGTGAGGAGTGGTTCAAGGAGCTGAACGACATCTACTACGGCCGCGAGAAGCAGGCATACGAACTGCTCGACGCGCTGGGATGCCGCTACCGCAAGGGACAGGCGGGCCTGTTCGTGTGGGCCGAGCTGCCCGAGGGCTACGAGGGCGACAGCTTCGCATTCTCGGACGAGGTGATGGAGAAGACCGACGTGTTCCTGACCCCCGGCGGAATCTTCGGATCAGAGGGCAAGCACTACATCCGCATCACCCTCTGCTGCCCCGAAGAGCTGTTGAAAAAGGCCACTGACAAGATCAAGATCGCTTTCGGCAAATAAACGCCGCGACATACGAGAACAGAGAGCCGCCCCGATGGTGTGGATTACAAAGATGTAACGACTTGATTTATCGAGTCGTTACATCTTTATATAGGAGATAGGAACGAGTAGGCAACGGTTTATTCCGCTTTCACGTACCACGGCTTCATCCCGAAAGTCGAAGCCGCACCACTATGGAAGCTGTGGTAGGTAATCCGCAACACGCGATCCCCATGCATAGCATCAACGATCTATGTAAAGTACTCTTGTTCTGAAGGCCCTCTGAACGATCTGCTTAAATCCGCACACCCGAATATCACGAAACGCTTTGATGGAAGAGTGCAGGCGAAACCTTAAGCCGGATTAATAATCGGGGCTTCGGGATCAGTCGAGATGGTAATAACAACACGCGTATAGGTTATCGGATCGACCTCCGACCTCCGTCACACCACCGTATCGGGTAAGGGTTTCGAGCAGATAGGGCAACCGTCGCGAACGGTCATAGGTCCTCGAATGGTAAGTGGCCGGAGTAATCAGCTTCGTGTCAAAAAGATAGTTCAGTTCCGCACGTGTGAATTGTTGCGTCCGCCGGAGAATCCGGTCGATGTCGTATTCAACTTTTCCCATTCGCTTCAACTGCTTTATATGCAGGTTTTGACGGTGATCTCGCATCCGTTTGGGGCGATTCCGGTGACGTTCTCAACGGGTGTACACCCTCCATTCTTCTATCGTAAGTGCATCATGTGCAATTGATTCCGAAAGCACTTTCCTGCATTTATTGGCCGAACGGGCATAATTGGTAAACTGCCGATATTCCAATAACGCGGCCTGCTCTTCATAGCGGTTTCGCGGTGCATGGCCCAAATAACCGCAATCGTCAGGAGAATAACCGCATAACGTGATACTCCACAGACATACATATAAAACAAGGACAATTAGTTGTTAATATGGATGCACTCTCGTGGCATTCATCCAGTAGGTTTGCGATCACTACGTATCCCATTCGAAAAGCGGGGATATACTAAAAAAAGCTCTGTTTGTTACAACAAAAAGCAATTACTCCGTCTATTTTTGTTTTTTTTATTTTGAAAATTAAAATTAAAAACATATTTTTGTTTCATATCGAAATAATATCTATTACATATTGAAATTTTATAAAAACGATATAAGATCAGTTTAATGCCCCGAAAAGGCAGTTTGCGGTTAGCCTCCATAGCCTAATTTCGGTTTCAGAAGAGACTTTTGCAATAACAGAAGGTTAACATAAAATGAAAAGAATATTACATTTCGATAACAACGGCGCACAGGAGTAAATCTTAAATATTTTTGCAACCGGAAAGACTCCGAGTCTTCGAATAATAAACGACCTTCAGAAACCTCAAAATAACCTTGACTATGAAAAAAAGGTTGATGCTACTCTTTCTGACCTGCTACGGTCTTTGTGCCACAGTTTTTGCTCGCCCGGTACGGGGAACCGTCAGATGCAACGGCAAACCGATGTGCGGAGTGACCGTAACCGACGGCTACACATTTACCGAGAGCGATGTACAGGGTGTATTCATGTTTGATGCAGACGACGAGGCGCTGTTCATCAGCCTCGTAACTCCGGCCGGGTATCTGGCCCCTTTGGAAGAGGGTGTTCCCCGGTTTTACCGTCCCTACGATCTAGCGGCGAAACATTACGATTTCGAACTGTTGCCATGGCCCGGCTCCGAAGCGTATTACGAACTGCTGGCCGTCGCCGATCCCCAGCCCAAAACCGAAACGCATTTCGAACGGCTCTGCACGGAGATCATCCCCGTATTGCAGACGGAAACCGCCGCGAAAAAAGCCCGAGGTATCGCCCAGGCAACGATCTTGTTGGGCGACATCGTATGGGACTCCCCTCAGTTGTTCGCCGGCGTGAAAGCGGAGTTCGCCTCGCTCGGCATCCCCGTATACGGCGTGATCGGCAACCACGACCATGACCTGAACAAATACACCGACCGGGAGGCGACGGAGAATTACCGCAGACATTTCGGCCCCACGTACTATGCGTTCGACATGGGACACACCCATTACATCGTGCTCGACGACATCATCTACCACGGGGCGAAAAAATACGAGGAACAGATTGATTCGATGCAGTTGCGCTGGGCCGCAGCCTATGCACGGCGCCTGCCTGCCGGATCGCGCGTCTGCGTGGCGATGCACGCTCCGGCCATGAAATCCTGGCTCGGGAACCGCGTCATGGAATCGGCCGTACCGCTGATGGAGGCATTCGCCGGACACGACTTGCATTTCATCACCGGACACACGCATCTTAATTCAAATTTCGACATCCGTGAAGGCGTCATCGAACACAACGTGGCGCAGATTTGCGGCAACCTCTGGTGGGACCCCATCAACTGGGACGGAACTCCCAAAGGCTACCAGCTATTCCGCGAATGCGGCGGGGAGTTTTCGTGGGAATACCGAAATCTCGGGGAATTCCCGGCCCGGCAAATCCGCCTGTGGGGGCCCGGTGAGGTGGCGAAACATCCCGCCTGCGCTGTCGCAAAGGTGTGGAACTGGGACCCGCATTGGACAGTGGTGTGGTACGAGGACGGTCGCTACCGCGGTGCCATGCAGCGCACACAACTCGACGACCCCGATTACGCCGCACGCCTCGACTCGCTGAGAGCTGCCGGAACGAAACTTTCCAAGGTGCAGCGTCTCCGGCCGACGAATTTTTATTTCACGGCACGCCCTTCGGCGTCGGCGCATGAAATCGAGGTCGTCGCTACCGACCGTTTCGGACGCCGTTACTCGGAGCGCATGCCGATCCATGCAAACCACTGAAAATGAAAACACCAACCAAAATTACCAATTGCCTATGAAAAGACTCATTACGTTATTCACCGGGTTGCTGTTCATCGCCCTGCCGGTCGTGCTGTCCGGCTGCGATGACAGCGACGAACAGGTGAACCGTCCCGACGAACGCTTCGTCTCGGGAGTGGTGATCCCTACCGCCCTGGACGTATGCGAGGGCTTGGAAATGACCATCGAAGGGCAGGGCTTCCGCCAAGGCGATGCCGTGACCCTGCGCGGCGACAGCGACATGCCGGCCCAAACCACCGGAATCACGCCGTCGTCAATCTCATTCGTACTACCGACGGGCATCGAAGATCAGGCCGCGTACAAATTCCTGCTCGTCCGCGGCGGAGAATTGCAGGCCCTGGGTGCCAGCCGCCTTACGCTCAAACTGGCAGTCAACGTGGACTTGGGCGACATTATCGCCGGTTCCTGGAATGAAGAAGCCTCCATCCGGGGGAACGGATTCACCGCATCCGACGAACTGATTCTGACGCAAGGGGGGGGGAAATTCTCCGCTTCCGTAACGCAGGCAGATAACCAATCCCTCCGGTTCCGGATTCCGCAGACAGCCGTAGACGGCGACTGCGAATTTACCCTCCGCCGCGGCGACAAGGAGCAGACGCTCGGCACCGCGAAACTCGCCCTCTCACTCGACAACACCATACCCGACCAGACGGGCGCTTCGATCAAAGGTATGGTTCATTACGGAGGCAAGGGCATCGAAAACGTCCTGGTTTCCGACGGCGACCGAATCACCGCCACCGACGCCAACGGTTACTATTGGCTCGCATCCGACAAACGCAACGGCCTGGCGTTCGTCATCCAGCCCTCCGGCTACGAAGTTCCCACCGACAAGGCCATCCCCCAATTCTGGCATCCCTGCACCGGAAGCGCATCCACGGTCGAACGGATCGACTTCCAGCTCCAGCCCGTCTCGAATGACGATTTCACGCTGCTGGTGGCCACCGACATGCACCTGGCCAACCGGAACACGCCCAAGGACTACACCCAATTCGCGGACGGATTCGTCAAGGAGCTCACCGACACCTACAACGCCTCGGCATCGAAAGTCTATTGCCTCAACCTGGGTGATTTCGCCTGGGATCAATACTGGTATGTGAACAAATGGGCAATCCCCGAGTGCAAAAAGGCCATCGAAAGTTTCAATTTCCCCTTCTGGTCGGTGATGGGCAATCACGACAATGACCCCTACGGCACCAGCGACTTCGCCGCCGAAACTCCTTACCGCGAGGAGCTCGGTCCGGTGTACTATTCGATGAACATCGGCAAGGTACACTTTCTGATGCTCGACAATACGGTCTACCTCAACAACCGCGGCGGACCGGGCGTGATCGGCGACCGGACCTACAACAAGTATTTTACCCAGCAGCAGCTGGACTGGATCAGGGAGGATCTGAAATACGTGGACAAATCGACTCCCATCGTCGTCGGCTTCCATTGCCCGATCTACACCTACGGGTGGAACGGCACCTCGCTCACGACGAATATCTCCATGGACAGTTCGGCGGCCGTCTCGGCCCTGCTCGGCTGTTTCGACGGTTACACCTCGGTTAACGTTGTCACGGGACACACCCACGTAAACCGCAACATGCAATCCCCGGCCTTCGCCAACGTCTACGAACACAACGTCGCCGCCGTCTGCGGCACGTGGTGGTGGACCCAGCAGTTCGGCAAGAACAACGTCTGCACGGACGGTTCGCCCGCCGGATACAAGGTCTTCACCGTCAGCGGCACCGACCTCAAATGGCAATTCAAAGCAACGGGTCTGCCCGCCGAACGCCAGTTCATGACCTACGACATGAACAGCGTCAAGGAGTATTGGGCGACGAACACCGTGGTGCAGAAGGCCATCGAACTGGGCAAGGATTTCGCGGGCCGCGGCAACGACTATTCGGGCGTGGGCGAAAACGAAGTCTTCATCAATGCTTGGAGCCACGAACCCGGCAAATGGGACATCAGCGTTACGGAAGACGGCAAACCCCTCGAAGTGCGTCAGGTATGGCGCCGCGACCCGCTGCACACCATCTCCTACGACGCCCCGCGTTGTGTCGCCAACGGCGGCGAAATGACCTTCCCGTCGGGCTATACGCCCCACATGTTCGCAGTGACGGCTTCATCGGCTACCTCTACGCTCGAAATCCGGGTCACCGACCGCTTCGGCAACACCTACACCGAAACAATGAAGCGTCCCAAAACCTTCTCGACCGACCTGAACGAATAACCCCCAAAACCTCAGACAATGAACCGATACATTCAGAAATGGTTATGGATATTCGCCTGTACTGCAACCCTGCTGGCCGGAGCGTGCAGCGACGACGACACCGACGACGGAACGACAACGACCGTCCCGCCGACTCTGGAAATTACGGGCATTCCCGATACCGGGATGCATTTCCTCTACTACGCCATCCCGCCGCAGACCTTCACCATGAAGGTCGATGCGCCGTGGGAGATCACCAAGACCGCCGGCTGGTTCGTCGTAACCCCCAGGCAGGGCAAGGCCGGGGAGGCGATCGAGATCACCGTGACCGGCGATTTCAACGACGGCGACACCCGCAAGGGTGAATTCACCATCCGCGCCAACAGCGGCAACAACCTGCACCCCTGCTACACGGAAAAGACCGTCGAGCTGTCGCAGGACGCCTGCAATCAGGCCGGCATCACCGTCGAGGGGCTTACCGGCGAGGACGCGGTAGCTTTCCCCGCGGAGCAGAGCGAACCGCTGACGCTCAAGGTTACGGCCACCTACGACTGGACGATGACCGTAAGCGATGAATCGTGGGTGACGGTATCGCCCAAAAAAGGCGCTGCCGGACAAGCGGTCGATGTGGTGCTTACCCCCACGCCCAACACCAAATTCGAGACCCACACCTCGCAGCTCACCATTACGGCGGGCGATCCGGACTATCCGGAAAACAGCGCCGAACGGATCATCACGCTGACCCAATACCCGCCGGCCGACTCGCACGAAACGGGTTACGTCTTCTTCGAGGACAATTTCGCATGGGTGACAGAGAACTGGGTGGAACCCTATTCGAAATACGGTTGGCCGGGAGTGAAGACCGACGGCGCGAACACTAACGAGTTTGCGCTCACCAATGCCAAGATCAAACCCGTCGCCGACGGAAAAGGCTACACCTATTCCGCTTCGGTCTACGCCCGTTACGAAGGCTCCGTCAAACTGGGCAAAACCAGCCTGTGCGGATTCCTGCAAACACCCGCATTGTCGAAAATCGACGCGGGCAAGAGCGCCACAGTGCTCGTATCGTTCTACGGAGCGCTCTACGCCTCGGCCTCGGGGAAAAAGGATTCCGCGAAACCGGCGTTCCCGATCTCGATCGAGGGCGGCGGAACGATCGGAAACGGTTCGGAAACCGAAACGGCGATCGTCATGGACAACCACTTCAGTTGGACCAAGTATTCGTTCGTCATCCAGGGAGCCACTTCGGCAACCCGGATCAAGTTCGGCGACGAAGATACGAAGACATACCGCATTCACCTCGACAATATCCGCGTGGAAAAAGCCGAGACCGGTGCCGAGGCGCCCGAACCGCAGCCCGTCACAATCCCGCTGGATGTCCGGATTACGCCGCAGAGTTTCGGGGAGATTCTCGCCGAAGGCGATGACCTGGCGTGCTCGATCCACATCAACCGGGCCTGGTCGGCCGCATCCGACAGCGAATGGCTGACGATCGAAAAGGTGAATTGCGGCACGGCGGCAAACGGTGCGACGCTGGCAGCGGACAAACGCTCGGTAACGGTGCTGGGAACCTGGCTGCCGTACAATGACATCGTGCTGAAAGCCGCGCCCAACACGGACGGCGAAGCCCGTACCGCCACGCTGACGTTGACGATCGATGGCGAATCGACTCCGCTGACGATGAACGTCACGCCGTTTTCATCATAAAGGTCACACCCTTCAAAACAGGTCGAAGTGTAAAAGTTGATTTTCTTGACAG
>OGPU01002962.1_pt1 | contig 11025 bp, 9 predicted proteins | sample 1552991 | NCBI WGS metagenome assembly OGPU01 (sample SAMEA2580296, study PRJEB22360) | human gut metagenome | biome: human gut; feature: human-associated habitat; material: faeces | place: Denmark | collected 2008/2010 | reverse complement strand
AACAGCGACACGAGCGACGAGGCCAGCTCGGGCAGCGATGTGCCGCCAGCCACGAGCGTGATGGCGATCACCGATTCGCTGATTCCGAGCCGCCGGGCGATCTCCGTGGCGCTGCGGAGGAACATTTCGCCGCCGAAAATCAGTCCGGCGAGGCCTCCGACGATCATCGCGGCCATGAGCCATCCGGCCATTCCGGGTTTCGCTCCGGCGTCCGGGGCCGTCGCCTCGGGCCGTTTCGTGGTGCGGATCGTGTACCACATCAGCGCGCCGTAGAGCAGGAGCATGACGATGCCGTCGATGCGTCCGATGCGGTCCGCCGCACCTTTGAAGACATAGGAGTCCGCTGCCAGCGCCAGCAGCAACAGCGATACGATCACTCCGAACGGAATGTCGCGGCGGATGTTGCCCGCCGTGAGCGGCAGGGGGCGGATCAGGGCGCAGACGCCCAAGATGATGAAGACGTTGAAGAGGTTCGATCCCACGACGTTGCCCACGGCCATGTCGCCCTCTCCTTCGAGGGCCGAAAGGAAGCTCACGACCAGTTCGGGCGTCGAGGTGCCGACGGCTACGATCGTCAGTCCGATCAGGAAACCCGGTACGCGGAAACGTTCGGCCAGCGCCACCGATCCGTCGGTGAGGTAGTTGGCTCCGGCCAGTATGAGAACGAGTCCTGCGAGGAGGTAGAGGTATTCCATAATGAGTCGATGTTGTACGATTCGTCGGTAAAGACGGGCGGTCGAACTGAAATCGGGTCGGTCCGATCTGCCGGAACGCCGTCTGTCCGGACGGAAATTCCGCATGGCAAAGATACGAATAAGCCGCGGGCAAAAGCAAATTTATTTGCATTTTGCCGAGGCGGAGTATCTAAGACGCAGTCAAAGATAGAAAATATCGTGCAATTATCCGCCGGCCGCCGGATCGGAATTTGGCCGTTCGGCGGAAAAAGCCTACCTTTGACGCAATTTCGGTTGGAAAAATGAAACTTCGGACGATCTTCGGTTGTGTGCTTGCCGGCGTGCTGTGGGTGCTGCTCGCGGCCGACGCCCGGTGCGTCGCATCCGACGGGGAGACGCCGCTGCCCGCTCCGAGCGAACTGACGCGGCAAGTGCCGGTGCGCGTGGCCGACGCCTACGGTCTGCGGGCGCTGTTGGTGCGGTTGAGTTTGGAGGCGGGCGATACGTCCGCATTCGACCGGATGCAGGATCTCGGCCGGGACTTTCCGTCCCGCGACGGGGCGTCCGGCGGGTGGGGACAGGATGCCTCATATGTCCTGTCGGCGGTCGAACGGCGTGTGCCCGGCGACGCGGATCTGATTCTCCTGCTGCGGAAAATCCGGATTTAGCGGATGCTCCGACCCCTGCCGGTCGAGGGTTCTTCCCGCCGGCGCGCAATTTGCCGTTGCGCAATCTTTCCGACCGTTTTCGACCGGCGGGTGCCGAAACTGCCCGAATTGTGCCGAATGCGGAAAATAAAGAAGGAAAATTTTCGTTTTCGATCAGGAGGACCGCATTGTCGGCAGGCTCTTCCGGGTGCAGAAAACATCTCTTGTAAATAAACGGATTTAAAGCGATCGAGTAATTATGATTACAACCATGCTCATCCTGTTTGTCGTAGGCTATGCCTTCATTGCCTTCGAACACAAAACGGGAATCAATAAATCGGCCATCGCCCTGCTGATGTGCGGTATTCTTTGGAGTATTTTCAGTCTGGAATACCCCTCCGCCCTGCCCGGTCTCACCCAGACGACCGTGAGCGACGAGATCCTGCGGCATCTGGGATCGACGTGCGAAATCCTCGTCTTCCTGATCGGAGCGATGACGATCGTCGACCTGATCGACTTCCACGGAGGGTTCGAGTTCATCACGCGGCGCATCACCACGCGGCGCAAGGTGCGTCTGCTGTGGCTGGTGGCGCTGCTCACCTTCTTCATGTCGGCGCTGCTCGACAACATGACCACGACGATCATCATGGTGATGCTTCTGCGCAAGATCGTCCCCACGACCAAGGAGCGGATGCTCTTCGCCTCGGTGATTGTCATTGCGGCCAACAGCGGCGGCGCGTGTTCGCCCATCGGCGACGTGACGACGATCATGCTCTGGATGAAGGGCAACGTCTCGTCGGCCAAACTCATCGAGAGCCTCCTGCTGCCCTGCCTCGTGTCGCTCGTCATCCCTCTGGTCATCGCTTCGCGCTGGCTCAAAGGGTCGCTTCCTGAAACCGATCCGGCCGATGCAGGGTCGTCGCAGCCCGATTATATCTCCGACGGCGAGAGCCGCGCGATCCTCTTCCTGGGCTGCGCCCTGCTGGTGGCCGTTCCGGTCTTCAAGAGCGTGACGCACCTGCCGCCCTACATGGGAATGGTCACGGCGCTGGGCATCATGTGGGTCTTCACCGAGCTGATGTACCGCCGCAAGCGCAACATCGAGGAGTCGATCAAATGCCGCGTGGCGAAGGTGCTCAAACACATCGACATGTCGACGATCCTCTTCTTCCTCGGTATCCTGATGGCCGTGGCAGCGCTCGAAAGCGCGGGCATCCTGTCGGGTTTCGCCACGGGACTCAACGAACACCTGCACAACGTCTATGCGATCAATACGTTGATCGGCATCCTCTCGTCGGTGGTCGACAACGTGCCGCTGGTGGCCGCCTGCATGGGCATGTACCCGGTGGCCGACGTCGCAACGGCTGCGGCGAGCGCCGACCCGGCTTTCGCACAGAGTTTCGTGGCGGACGGGCTGTTCTGGCACCTGCTGACCTACTGCGCCGGCGTGGGCGGCAGTCTGCTGATCATCGGCTCGGCGGCCGGCGTGGTGGCGATGGGCCTGGAAAACATCAACTTCGTATGGTATTTCAAGAAGATTTCGCTGATGGCCTTCGTCGGTTATCTGGCCGGCATCGGGGTCTACATGCTCGAAGTGTTTCTTTTCGGAATTTAGCCCGCATGAGCGGAGCGGATCGGGCGGACTTGCCGAAAAGTCCGCCCGATTTTCGTATCTTGCGGGGGAAAACGAACGAGTTTATGATACGGATTTACGAAGCGACCGAACCCTCCGACCTGTTGGCGGAGGCCTTTGCGCGGCTGCTGCCGCAGCTGTCGGAACGGATGACGGCACCCGACCGGGAGGCTGTCGCACGGATCGTCGCCTCGCCTGCGACCCGTCAGCTGGTCGCCGCAGCGGAGGACGGCCGGATCGTCGGGTTGCTCAGCGTGGCCCTTTACGACGTCCCTTCGGGGCGCAAGGCGTGGATCGAGGACGTGGTGGTGGATGCGGCGACGCGCGGTCGCGGCATCGGCGAGGCGCTGGTACGCGAAGCGCTGGCGTTGGCGCGCCGCGAGGGCGTCGCACGAGTGATGCTCACCTCGAATGCGACGCGCAGGGCGTCCCACCGGCTCTATGAACGAATGGGGTTCGTGCGCTACGAGACGGATTGTTTCCGGCTCGATCTATGATTCCTGCGGCAGATCGCTCAGGTCGAGCGTCTCGCCGGCGAAGGGTTCGCCGGTGAGCGGCAGTACCATGGCGCGGTCGTGCGCAGGGTCGCCCGTGCCGAAGTCGAAGTCGTCGTGCGTACGGAAGCGCGCGGGGTAGTCCCCCGCGAAACCGAAGCCGGCATACCAGCGTTGCAGCTCCTCGCTGCCGGGGATGAGCGCGGCGTAGCGGAATCCTTCGGCGCGGCAGCGGTCGAGCGCTTCGCGCAGCAGTCCGCCGGCCAGTCCCTGCTGCCGGCAGTCGGGCGCCGTCGCCACGGCGTAGATGTAGGCCGTATCGCGGAACGGCACGATGTGGAGCATCGCCGCGATCCGCCCGTCGCGTCGTGCGACGAGGCATCGCCGTTCGTCGTAGCGGCTCAGCAGAAACTGTTCGACATCGTCCTGCGTGTCTTCGGGGAAGCAGGCGAGCCACAACGCGCGGAGCTGCAACTGCTCCTCGGTGAGCCGCTGCGCCGTGAGTTTCGGTTGCAGGAAAAGGGGGTGGTAGGAGAGTTTCGACTGCCGCAGCCCTTCCAGTCCCAGATCCTCCTCGCGGTCGATGAGGGTGTAGTGCGGCGGCAGGTGTTGCGCGAAGAGACGGTTTATCATCGTGAAGGCGCCGTCGTAGCGGGTGTCGGCCTTCTCGACGTGGATGCAGAAGGCTTCGTCGTTGATGGCCGATCCGATCGTGAAGGCCACGAGCTTCTCCCCGACGAAGAGCGCGCCTCCGCGCAGTTCCAGCTCCCCGAAGTGGTCGAATGCCCGTTGCATGGCGCGCTGTTCGGCCGTCAGTTCGGCCGCATGGCTGTCGTGGCCGGCGCGCCATTCACGTTCGAGGCGCATGCATTCGGGGGCGAGTGCAGGCGTCAGTTCCTCGTAACGGTAGTCGTAGGCAGCTTCGAACCGGTTGATATGGTTGCGTTTGGGCTGGTAGCGCCGTCCCGTGAGGTTGCGCAGGTCGTCGGCGCGGTAGACGTAATCCTCGTAGTCGCGGTTGCGCCAGATGCCGAATTCGGGATGGGCGCGGCGCACGGCTGCGGCCCCTTCGGGCGTAAGTCCCGAAATGCGCAGCGGTTGTCCCGCGGCGCGGGCGTCGGCTTCGAGACGGGGGATGAGGTGCGTGAAATCGCCCTCGCCCAGCGGTTGCATGTAGCCGATGTGATGGCTGCCGTCGATGTAGAAGCGGATCAGCAGAAAACCCTCCTCGACGCACCATGCGCTGCGGTAGGTGCCTTCCCAGCAGTACATGTTGGCGAAGGCCAGATCGCAGTTGCAGATGCCCGAAGGGCGGGTGAAGCGTTCGATGGCGGCCTTGTCTTCGAGCCGCACGGGTCGGAATTCCATAGGATTATTCGACGGTGAAATCTTTTTGTTCGAGGTGACGGTAATATTGCTGGACGAAGGCTTTGACGCGTCTTTCCAGCGCTGCCGCTTCGGGATCGTTTCCCAGATCGTGTTCGCGGCGCAGGTCGTCCGTGCGGTAGGAGCCGGTCGTGCGCCGCTCGTCGAAGAAGAGCAGGCGGTCGCCGCCGACGGCTTCGAATCCGCTGTCGTAAGCGAGGGCGAAGCCCCCTTCGGGGGTCTGTTCGCCGAAGAGGTCGCGCCCGAAAGCGAAGTAAGGCTCGCGGTTGCCCATGAGTCCGAGCAGCGTGGGCATGAGGTCGATTTGCGAGACGGCCTCGTCGCAGCGGCCGCGCAGTGCGCCGTCGGGGGTGTACAACAGGCCGATGATGTGGTGGTCGCCGGGGAAGACGCGCGTGGCGTCCGCGAATTTTTCACTCGATACATGATCGGCCACGAATACAAAAACCGTGCGACGGAACCACTCCTCGCCGGCGTAACGCGCGAAAAAGCGGCGGAAGGCGTTGTCGGTGTAGGCCACGCACTTGTGGTTGCGCGTAAGCCCTTCGGGCAGCAGGTCGCGGTAGGCGTCGGGAACGACGAAGGGGTGGTGCGACGAGAGGGTGAACAGCGCGGCGAAGAAGGGTTCGGGCAATGCGCTCATCTCCTCGCCGGCGTATTGCAGGAAGGGTTCGTCCCAGATGCCCCAGTAGCCGTCGAAATCGTCTCGGCCGTGCCTGACCTCGTAGTCCTCGCGGCTGTACAGGCGTTCGATGCCTGCCGAACGTGCATAGGCGCCGAAACCCATCGAGCCGGCCGCCGAGCCGCAGAAAAAGGCGGTGGCGTAGCCCTTGTCGCGCAGGATACGCGGCAGCTGCCGCGTCGGTGCGAGCGCCTGCGGCATCAGCACGAAGGGGGTCTTGAACGAGGGGATCGATCCCAGTACGGCGGGCAGCGCCTGAATCGAACGGGTGCCGTTGGCGTACATGCGTTCGAAGCAGTAGCCCGCCTGCATGAGCGAATCCAGAAACGGCGTGTAGCCCTTGACCTGCCGGTCAGCGTAGAGTTCGGGATGGAGGTGGGCCGAGTGTTCGGCCGACATGCTCTCCATGACGAAGACCACCACGTTGCGTCCTTCGAGCGGTGCCGCGCCGACCGAGTCGGGACGGTGGACGGGCGTGTAGATACCGTCCAGTTCTTCCGGTGCGAAGTAGCGTTCGTAGCTGATCTTTCCGCCCGACCCCACGGTGCGCAGGATGCAGAAGGGGTTCGAGAGGATCAGGTTGGCGCGGGCGTTGTCGGAGGCGTAGAGCGTGGCGTTGGAGAGCGTGACGGGGCGCGTCATGCGCGTGACCCCCCCCCGCATTCCCGCTACGGAGAGCAGGGCGGCGACGACGAGCAGAACCGTACCGCCGCCATAGTAGCAGAGCGGACGACGGCAGAGCGGTTCGGGGCGCGCCTTGCGCCCGCCGGCCAGCGCCAGCAGAGCGATCAGGCCGATCCCTGCGAGCAGCAGGGGGATGTTCTCGGCCATGAATTTGCCGACGAGTTGCAGCGAATTGTCGTTGTCGGCGAAGAAGATCTCTTCGGCCGTGAAGCGTTTCTGCGTATAGCGGAAATAGACCGCATCGCCGAGGTTGACCGCCACGACCAGCAGGGGGTTGATGACGACGTAATAGAAGTAGAGCATCCGCTGCCACCAGCGCCGTTCGCGCAGATGGAGCGGGATGAGCGAGAGCACGATGAGTAGGGCGTTGGCGTAGAGCACCGACACGGTGTCGAACAGCAGTGCACCCCTTGCGAGTGCCGGCAGTTCGGCGTCCGCGAGGGGGCCGATGCCCGCATAGTTGTAGCGCCAGAAGATCGCACGACAAATCGCCAGCACCGCATAGAGCAGCGCCAGCCGCCACGCCAGCAGGGCGATATGGCTTTTCAGCAGCCGTTTCATGATCTCTCTCGATCGGGGTGTTCGCACGCCTGCCGGCTCCTGCACCGGCGGGCGGTCACTGCCTGCGGCCTGCTACTCGCAGGCTTTGAGCGACATGTCGAGCGAACGGATCTGGTGCGTGAGCGCGCCCACAGAGATGAAGTCCACGCCCGTCTCGGCGTAGGTGCGCAGCGTATCGAGCGTGATGCCGCCGCTCGACTCGGTTTCGCAGCGTCCGGCGACCTTTTCGACCGCCTTGCGCGTCATCTCGGGCGAGAAATTGTCGAACATGATGCGGTCGACGCCGCCTGCCTCGAAGACGAGGTCGATATCTTCGAGCGTGCGGACTTCGCACTCGATCGGGATGTTCTTGTCGCGCTCGCGCAGGTATTGCTTCGCGCCGCGGATCGCGGGGACGATGCCGCCGGCGAAGTCGATGTGGTTGTCTTTGAGCAAGATCATGTCGAAGAGGCCCATGCGGTGGTTCTCGCCGCCGCCCAGTTTGACGGCCATTTTGTCCAGCACGCGCATGCCGGGCGTCGTCTTGCGGGTGTCGAGCACCTTGGTGTGCAGCCCTTCGAGCCGCGCCACGTAGACTGCCGTCTGCGTGGCTACGCCGCTCATGCGCTGCATGATGTTGAGCAGGATGCGTTCGGCCTGCAACAGCGAGCGCAGGGCTCCGGACACGTAGAAGGCTACGTCGCCCGGACGCACGCGCGTGCCGTCGGCGATCCGCTGGTCGAACTCGACGGTGGGGTCGAGCCGTTCGAGAACGAGCCGTGCGATCTCGATGCCGGCGATGATGCCCTCCTGCTTGCACAGCAGGCGCATACGCCCCCGCTCGTCGGCGGGAATGCAGCAGAGCGAAGTGTGGTCGCCGTCGCCGATATCCTCGCGGATGGCCAGTTCGATCAGCGCGTCGACATAGGGTTTGTATTCGGTTTTCATGATCGTGATGGTTTCTGATTATTTGGGTGCAAAGATACGAATAAGCGAGGGCAATGTCAAATTTATTTGAGCATTGCCGGGCGGGAGTATCTTCGGCGCAGCCAAAGTACGAATAAGCGAAGGCAATGTCAAATTTATTCGAGCATTGCCGGGCGGGAGTATCTTCGGCACAGCCAAAGTACGAATAAGCCGAGGGCAAAAGCAAATTTCGGTTGCATTTTGCCGAGGCGGAGTATCCGTACAGTCGGTAATCGCGGAATAGAAACGTTGATTTTCTCTCTTCGTTTTCTCGCCATGGCATAGCCCGCGCGAGTGCGGCTCTGCTCATCTGGCTTAACGAAAACGTTCATTTTCATGCTCCATTTCTCGCCTCGGCAATTCGAGTAAACTCGATTGCACTCGGCTTAACGAAATGGTTCGTGCGGCGGCGTTTCGTCTGGCACCGGACAAAAAAATGCGCCGCGCTCCGATTTTCCTTTCCGGCCCGGAGTGTCGCGGCGCTCTTTGACGGCGAGCGGCGTGTGTTCAGAACCGTCCCAGATATTCGACGTCGTAGCCGATGCAGGAGAACTCCACTTCGAGAAGCGTGCCGTTCAGCTCGCCTTCGAGGTCGTAGAGCGTGTAGCGCGGCATCGGTTCTCCGCGATAATAGGGAACCGCCTGTCGCAAGTCGAATTCGAATCCGGCGGGAGTCGGGTGAATGGGGATTCCCGGCACCTCCATGTCGAGCGCCGGCATGTTCTGGACGAAGCGCGTCTTGTTCATGTAGAGGTCGATGCACGTCACGCCATAGGGGTCGGTGTAGGGCTCGGAGTATTCCCAGAAGACGTCGTAGTCGTAGAAAACGAGCCGGTCGTTTTCGAAGACGGCGATCGTGTTGTCGCCCTGTACGAACTCGTCGGGGGTGTCGTCGTCGTTGCAGGCGGCCAGTGCGAAGGCCGCGAGGGCCAGAAGGAGAAATTTTTTCATCGTTCGTTATGTTGTAAATTGATTGTCAGTGTGACGCCCCATTCGCGCGGCCGGCCGCGTTGCAGGAAGGCGTTGCCGATCGACTCGAAATAGAAGACGTCGTAGCGTGTCTGCGTGAGGTTGCGGCACCAGAGGCTCAGCGAGCCGTGCCGTTGTTCGAACCGGATCGCGCAGCCTGCCAGCGCATAGAATTTCTGCCGCAGCGAGTTGGCTTCGTTCCATTCGATCGGCCCGACGCCCCGGCCGTCGACGCTCAGGACGATTCCGTCGAGCCAGCTGCGGCCGACGGAAACCGTGTACTCCGCCACAGCAGCAGCCGTATGGCGCGGTGCGTAGGGAATCCGCTTGCCTGCGTAGTCGGCGTTTCCGCTGCGGAATTCGGCGAAGGTGGCGTGGGTGAAGCCGTAGCTCAGCCGCAGGTCGAGCCGGCGTGCGACGAGCGCCTGCACCGAGAGCTCTCCGCCGCGGCTGCGGGTGCGGCCGGCGTTGGTCATCATGCGTCCGGTGGTCTGCCCTTCGGGAAAGACGGTGAGCTGCTGGTCGCGGCAGAGGATGTAGAAGAGCGTCGCCTCGCCGCGGATGCGGCCGTCTGCGAACGCGAAGTGGCTGCCGACCTCGAAGTTCCAGCTCTTTTCGGGTTTGTAGGCCACCACGCGGTCGATGTCGTAGTGACGGTCCCAGTAGACGCCCATGCGTTCCATGACGCTGTTCTGCAACACTTCGGAGAACATCTGGGTGTTGAATCCGCCCGCCTTGTAACCCTTGGCGACCGATGCGTAGAGCGAATTGCCGTCGTTGATGCGGTAGACGGCCGCCGCTTTGGGAAGCAGCTGCACGAACGACTTGTGCAGCGTGCCCCGTTCGGTGAAGGGCGTGATGCGTCCGTCGCCGAACGTGCAGTCGATGTCGGTCGAACTGAGATAGCGCAAACGTGTGCGCTCGTAGTCGATGCGCAACCCCGCCGAGAGGTCGAAGCGTCCCAGCCGCAACTGCGACTCGTGATAAAGCGCCGCCCCCCACGTGGGGTTGCGGAAATCGCTGTCGAGCGCCATGCGGTCGGAGGCGAAATGCGGCCGGAGGCCGGTGTACTGCTCGGCCTTGTCGGCGATCAGACGCTCCAAGCCGTCCTCCTTGAAGAGTACGGGCGCCTGCATCGAGCGGTGGCGGTAGAAGCCGAAGGCGCCCACCAGCCAGCCGTAGCGCCCCTCGCCGCGCGAACGGACGACGATGTCCTCGGTCAGCCCGTGATCCTGTTTGGCCTGCGTGAGCGTGAAATAGGATTCGGGCAGGAAATCCTGGTCGAGCGTCATGCGGTCGTCGCTGTACTGGTAGCTGGTGATCGAGGCGATCTCCCACCCGTCGGCGGCGTAGCGTCTGATGTTCGCGCCGGGCCGTCGGGGGGCGTGGTGGGGGGGTAGCCGCAGGGGTCGTTGTAGGCGATGCGCCCCGTCGCGGCCGAGGCATAGGGGTAGCCTCCCTGCCGGAGCATCCCGAACGCGAGGGTGTTGTCGATGCTCCACCGCTCGTCGGGGCGGAATTGAAGCCGCATCCGTGCCCCGCCCGAACGCTCCCAGTCGCAGGTGCGTCCCGTGTATTCGTTGGTGAAAAAGCCGTCGCCGTGCATGAACCGCGCCGCCAGCGAGACACCCGTGCGGGGCGAGGGGCGGTGGTAGGTCGAGGCGCGCAGCCGCAGCGTGTTGCCCGAAGCATACTCCGCACCCAGCCGCGTCCCCTGGTAGGCGAGCGGCGAGAGTGTGTAGATGTTCATCACGCCGCCCATGGTGTTGCGGCCGTAGAGCGTGCTCTGCGGGCCGCGCAGCACCTCGATGCGTTCGATGTCCGCCAGGTCGAAGTCGTAGTCGTCCTTCGAGAGGTAGGGGACGTTGTCCACGTTGAGGCCCATGACCGGCTGGTCGATGCGTGCACCCAAGCCGCGCACGTAGACCGACGAGGTCATGCGCGAACCGTAGTCGGGGATGTAGAAATTGGGAACGAGCTGCGAGAGCTCCTTGATGGCGGTGACGCCGCGCCGCTCGATCGTCTCGCGTCCCACGACCGAGGCCGCGACGGGGCGGTTGCGCAGCGTAAGTCCCTGTTTGATCGCCGTCACCTGCACGTTGTCCATCACTACGGCCGTGTCGATCGCCTCCGGTGCTTCGTCGTGCGTGCGCACGGTGCGACGCGGCTCGGCGTGTGCGCATAGCGCGGCGACGCAAAGCAGGAGGCATACGCAGAAACGGCGGCGGAACGGTGTCGGAATCATCGCATTGAATTTCACGGCAAAGTAACGACATTATTTCCGTTCCCGCAATCCTCATTTGTAAGGAGAAGAAAAAGACGGCGGAGGTGGAGGCGTGCCGCAACCTGC
>OGPU01002955.1_pt1 | contig 11043 bp, 8 predicted proteins | sample 1552991 | NCBI WGS metagenome assembly OGPU01 (sample SAMEA2580296, study PRJEB22360) | human gut metagenome | biome: human gut; feature: human-associated habitat; material: faeces | place: Denmark | collected 2008/2010 | reverse complement strand
CGAGCGGCATAAGTGGCCCACACACCGCCGGAGCGCAGATGCGCCTTGTAGTTGTAGCTGAACTTGTCGCCCTCCCGCACGGCTCTTGCATGACCGTACTGGTTATAATAATCCATATCGTTCTGCGCCATGATCGGATCGCCGAAGTCACGCTGTGCGAATTTATCGACATCCACATAGTAGTCGCCGCCGAGCAGGTCCTTCACCTCGTCGTAGTACCACGTGCGGTTGATGCGGACGTTGGCTCCGGCCGTCAGACGGGAGTTATCCTTATAGATTCGGCTGATCTGCGCGGCGAGGTTCCAGTCCAACTGGTCGGTATGGCGCTCCTCGATGATATAGTTCGAACGGGCGCCGGGACCGTATATCGCTTCATCCTCGGCATTGCGGAAATTCATGTTGGTCTGGTACATTTCGTCCCAGTCGAAGTGGCGGATATTACCCACGTTGCGCATCCACTGATCCGCCAGACTGGCGGCAGCCATCGAAGCGGCCTCCAGGTCGGTAGCGTTCAGCAACTTGTAGCTCGGCATATAGCGGTAATAATCGGGACGGGGGTCTGCACCGTCGTACCACGTCAGCGCCGAATAACCGTTCTTACCGAAACGGAACGAAGTGGCCAGGTTGAACTGGGTATGCTCATTGGGATCGAACGTATAGTTGATCATAGCGATCGGCTCGTGGCTGTTACGCACGCGCGCATTACGCATCTTGCCGTCCTGGTAGCCCCAGTTGGGGTTGTAATAGTTGTTGCCGACCAGATCGTAAGCCTCCTGCGTGGAAGCCTGCTGCGCACCGCGCTCGGTGGGAGCACCCATAATCGTGAAGCCCAACCGGTGACGCGAATTGAAAATCTTCTCGGCCGAAGCGAAATATCCGTAGGAGTTGTAATAGACGCCGTCCACGTAGGAGTTGCCGCCCTGACGGGTAGATACCGACAACGCATAGGACCAGCCGTTGTCCAGCAGACCCGAACCATAGGTCACCATGGCACGGAAGCGATACATCGAATTGGCGTTCACCAGACTCACGCGAAGTCCCTGGCGCACCTGCGAAGCACGGGCGTTGATGTTGGTCGTACCGCCGATGCTACCCACGCCGTAATCCGACATGATCGAACCGTTGGTGATCTCCTGGTTGCGCGTAGCGTCGTTCAGACCGCTCCACAACGACCAGGGCGTATAGCCCGTCATAGCGTCGTTGAAGCGAATACCGTTCAGGTAAACGTCCGAATACTGCGAATCGTAACCGCGCACGTTGAAACGCATCTCGCTGAACCGGTAGGAAGCGATGTTGTTAAAAACGTCCTTCGAAGCCGAAAGGGACGAAGGCAGCGACTGCGCATCGTTGCCGCTCTCGGTGTCGAACTCTGCGAAGATCGAATCGTCCATTACGGTCGAAAGCACTTCGGGGACCAGAATCACCGTATTGATGTCGCGCACCATCTTGTCCACGCGCACCACGAGCGTCAAAGGCTCGAATTCGGGAGCCTCGAACTGCAACGTATATTCGCCGGGCTCGACATTCTCGATCACGAAACCACCTCGGCCGTCGGTCGTGGCAGTCATTTCACCGGGAGTGACCGAAACCTTCACCCCGTCCACCGCGACACGTCCCTCGCGGGAAACGACCTTACCCTTGATACCGCCGCTCTGAGCGAACGCGGTCAGCGACATCAGGGTAAATACAAAAATTAGTAAACTTTTTATTTTCATATCCTTTCAAGTTAAGGTATTTATTTACCGATGTAGATATAAACGGGGAAGTGGTCGCTGTAACCGCCCTGGAAATTGTTTCCGACGTACGTGCGCAAAGGATAGCCTTTGAACTGCCCCTCTCGCTGGATCATATAGTTACGCTTGAAGACATTCCCGTAGTACTTCGATCCCGGAGCCCGTACCAGACGCAACTCGCCGGGCTTCGCATTGACCAGGTTTTCCGACACTACGATATTGTCGAAGAGATTCCAGGCGTCGCCGTAAGCCAGCGTTCCCATACCGGCACGAAGCACGGCGTGGAACGGACTGAAGAAATCGCCCGGCTGAAGATCCTTGACCTTGGGTTTGGCATTCAGCCCCTCCAACATGCTCGGATCGGTCGGATCGTCGTTGAAGTCGCCCATCGCCACGATCTTGGTCGCAGGATTGACCTTCAGGACAGAGTCGGCGATTCGACGCATCTGCTCGCCGACGGCGATACGCTTGAACTCCGAAGCGTCCTTGCCGCCCAGACGCGAAGGCCAGTGAGCCACCATGAAGAAGAACGGTTCGCCGTCGATCGTACCCCACATGGTCGAAATATCGCGGGTTTTGAAATTCGGAAGCGAAGGAATCTGCGTGCGGATCGGTGCGCTGCCCTCCAGCTTGAAGACATCGGGACGGTACATAAAAGCGACGTCCACACCGCGAGCTTCGGGAGAGTCGTAGTGCGAAATCCGGTAATTGCCCGGAGCCATCTTCGGCGTAGCGATGATATCTTCGAGCACCGAGCGGTTCTCCACCTCCGATACGCCGATCACGATCGGATAATCCTTATCGATACCGGCAATGTCGAAAAGCACCTTTTCGGTATTACCCAACTTCTTCGCATACTTGACAGAATTCCATTTTTTAGGTCCTTCCGGCGTGAATTCGTCGTCATTGACCTCGGGATCGTTGATCGTATCGAAAAAGTTCTCCAAGTTGTAAAAGACCACCTTGTACGGTTTCTGCGCGAAACAGCAGGCTGCGAACAGTAAGGCCAGTAGTCCTGTAAAAATCAGTCGTTTTTTCATAAGTCAAATTAGTTTTGGATTCCCCATTGGCTCGGAGAGTTTTGTGCCTTTACGGATTCCGCAGCCGACTCGGGAATATTGGGAAAGAACGTAAAGCCGGTCTTCTTTTCAATCTCCGCCACGCTCATGCAAATGGACGCAGGCGGCTGAATATCGCCGTAGCTCTTCTGATCCACCCAAAATCCGATCGCCTTCAATTCATCGGCCGAACAATCCGCGATACGTTTACCGGTCGTACCGGTGCGCGTGCGAAGCAATACCTTGAAATAATTCGTCGGGACCGGACAAACTTTCCCGTCACGGTCGGTCGTCGTCGTATTGGTATTGGCATAATAGCAACCGGTCACCACATAAAGCGTGTCGTTGCATATCTGCGCACGCACCTTGGCTTCGAGATTGGCCCACATATCCTGGTTGAGCCGGTTGAGCTGCGGCGTCATATTGGTCGCATAAAACGTCTGGAGATTCAACTCCCGCGTAGCCGTACGGTCCGCCGAAGGGAGCTGATGTCCCCGGTCGTAACTGCCCCGATAGGAACCGGCCGCGAGGTTGGGCTGCCAGGAATAATCGACCTTCGGATCGTACTGAAAATCGTCGGTACGGTCTATCGACCCCCTATATACCGAATGCAGCGGATAAGCCACCCAATGCGCCACATGGAGCGTTTTGTCGTAGCAGAACGAATAGTTGCGCACGGTGCGGTTATTGAGCGAAGCGAAGTGGCTGACGTAAACGAAATTCTCATCGACTCGCTTTTCCGGCAATTCGGTCCAGGCCTTCGCATGACCTTCATCGTAGGGATCGTTGGTCGAAGAGGCCGAAAACTGCGTCAGCACGAGCACCTGCGGCTCTCCGCCGAAAAATTCGAATTCGATGGTCGCCGAACGTTCCCCGCTCCCGGTATTCCGCGTATAATAGACGTCCAGGATATTGCTGATGTTCGAACTCTGTACGGTGCCCTCCTTCACGAGGACCGTCGGATCGTTGAGCCTGAACGAGCACCAAGCACCTCCGTCCTTGATTTCGGCACGCCATCCGGCGCCGACAGGTCCCTCAATCTGTATGGCGGCCGAACCCTCCGCAGCTCCGACCGTCGAAGAGGTCCGCCATACGGCAGAACCCCAAAAATCGTCCGTATCGTCGCCGCAAGCTACGACAGAGAGCGCAATCATCGTCAGGAACAGCCATTTCCATCCCTTCTCACAATATCTGAACATCGACATCATCGGTAAACTATAAAAACTATCCGAGAAACCAAACTCTTGGAGGGGATGATCCCTCCAAGAGTCGGTATCCGGCATATTAAAAACTATTTGGTAATCTCGAACGATTCGATATACAAGGCTCCGACCTTATTATTGTCGAGCACAAAGGAATCAGCACCCAAACCGGCCAGATCGTACTCATGTACATACTCTCTGTAACCGCTCTTATCCGTGTATGTTTCCACAGGAGTTTGAGCAGCCCCGGCAACGGTCATCGTATATCCCGGGTTGTAGTAGCTGCCACTCTTATTCGGATACGACCGGAAAACGATCTTGATCTTCGACATCCCGTCGATCGGCGTCACGTTTTGCAGCTTCGCCTGTTTAGCCGCATCGGAGTCATAACCCTGCATCTGAATGATCGAGCCGTTGGAAGCGGGCGATTCACAGATTTTCACACCCGTGAACTCGATGCCGCCGACGGTCCAACTAACCCAGGTACTGGGCGTAGCGACAACCTGCGAACCGTAACCATTGGTGGGAAGATCTGCATTATCTGCCTTAATATCCGTGATCGAGAACGCAACGACCTCACCGGTTCCTCCACCTCCGACACCGAGGAGTGTGACAGGCACCGTCACGCTGTTGCCACCGGCAATAGCGATCGTCAGCGTCTGATTCTGAACAGCGCCGGTATTGGGCTGCGCCGTTACTGTCACCATATTGTTGGCATTATCGACAGTAGCTTCAAGCAACCCGCTCAGGCCGCTAACGCTAAGCACATTTTCACCCTTATTGGCAACCGAAACAATAATCGTTTCATTGCCGCCGATTGCCGGAATCGAAACGCTGGCCGGAGTTACCCCCGTAATCATCGGGGTCGAGCTGTCGCTGAAAGCGGCCACGTCGTCCAGATTGCGCGGAACGAGCTGGGAATTATTCTTATATACGGCAGCCAGACCGGAGATATTACCCGTAGCGGCCTTGTAAGGAACATCGAGGAACACGCTCGGGTTCTTTTCATCGCTCTGCTTGCAGAATACGGTGAAATTGGCTCCATCGGCAGTGAAAGTATGCGAAGAGAGTGCGCTGGCGCTCGCCCAAACACCTGCCTGGGCAACCGACGCATTGGCGATCGTCACGGCCATACCCTGATATTTCGCCAGATCCGCAGCAACGATCGTCGCCGTGGGAATCGAAGTCACCGTACCGGTCTTCTCGACCTTGCACCAAGTCGCTTCCTTAGCGCCCGTCACTTCGTACATACCACTGTAATTTACCACCTTGGCAAGTCCTTTATAAAGGGTTACGCGCACCTTGTCACCCTTGTTCAGACCGAGCGTCGAAGGTTCTACCTGACTGCCGTAGAGCGTGATGCCGTTACCGGCCTCCGTCGCATTCTCGGTAGCGAGGATCAGGTTGTTGAAGGTATAATTGGCACCGGCCACGTCGTTCATCACCACAGCGTCCAGATAGCGATCTGCATTGGCATCCACCGGAGCTTCCGTAGTAGTCATCTGTGCGATCAGCTCGGGAATGGTAATGGCCGTAGCCTCACCCGGATCGGGCGGAACCACACCGCCTTCGAGATCGACCTCCTGACCGCCGTTGCCATTGGTAAACGAAAGATCGTCGATCGAGAATGCGGAATTAGCAGCCTCACCGCCCGTCGTGGTAGTAAAGCGGATCGAAAGCTCCTTCAGCGCCGTTTTCAGCGTAAAATCTGACTTGAACAGAATCCAATAAGGATCGGTTTCGTCGCTGCCGCCGATCTTCTCATATTTCAACTCTTTCCAGGTCGTACCGTTTCCGACCCAAACGTGGAAATACTCGGGTTTGAAAGTATTATCGTAAGTACCATCATTATTTTTCGAATAATTCGCACCGAAAGTAATCCGATAATTGGTTTCGCCCGAAGGCAGCGTAATGTTATCTATGTCGAAATTAGCGGGAGCCGTACCGAAGAAGATCTTGTTCTGGCCCGAAGCTCCGTCATAGCCGCCGCTGTTTTTCTGCGACGAGCGTACCGACATATTCTTGTAAGCATAAGTTACGGACTCGATACCCGTGCCCGTAGCATTCTGCCAAGCATCCGACTGGTCGAGGAACGGCCAGCGATTGTTCGCGTCCTTCGCGGCAAGCGTTTTATCGAAATTGTTGCCGTAAATAACGGTCGCAGGCTTCACTTCGCCCTGAAGTACATTGACATCCTTCTGAATCAATGCGCCGTAGGAGTTGTAAACCTCGAAAGTCACTTTGGCAGACTGACCGATGTTCGAAGCGGGCACCGTAACGGTCACGGCAGCATCGCCCTCGCCTTCGGTAGCCGAAAGGCGCACCCAAGTCTGTTCGTCCTCGACGATAGCACGCCAGGGACGGTTCGTTTCAACGATAAAAGTACCGTTGTACTCATCTGCGGGCTGTCCCTCCGCATCGAACGTCAGGTTCTCCGGCGTGACGTTCAGATAGGGAGCGCCCATGTCGTCATTGTCGTCGGTACATCCCGCGAACACCGCCACGGCGAACACGGTCAATGCACTGAAGAGCAATTTCCAAATGCTACTCTTTTTCATAAACAATTAAATTTTAGAGTGATATAAAAATAGGTTAAAAATAACTTCATCGTCTTGCATATTTACTCAGGCCACTTATTCTTAAACTTTTTGTAAAAATACTATTTTTTCCTGTTTCGACAATAATTCGAACACTATTTTCGTATTACAATCCCGTTAAATCAAATATAACGACACACCGGATTTTTATTTCGTATCAAAAACCCCACCAAACCGTATTCTTTCCCGGCAAAATAAACACAAAAGGCGTGCAGTTTTGACCGCACGCCTTTTTTCCGAGAAATACGTCCGGTCAGCGAATCCGGTCGAGCGACCGCACCAGCTTTTCGTCCCGGAAGATCGCCCGCAAAGCCAGCAAGTCGAAAACCAGGCAGACCAACGGGAAAACGAGCGAAATTTTAAGGGTATGGGAGTAAAATTCACTGTCCGCGAAGTAACGGTTGCAAAGGTAGAAATAGATTCCCATCATCGCCCCGGCACCGATGAGGAGCACCAACTCGACGGCACATAACCGGATCTGCACCAGACGGCGCTTGAAAAGGAAAATCGTCACCAACGGCACCAGACAGGCGGCAACCAGAACAACCCCCAGATACACCGTCGGCAGCAACGTGATGCCGGCGGCATCCTTCAGGCCGAAAGCGGTCAGCGTACAAGTGTCCGCCCCAACGGTGAAATCGACCAGCGGCAGCCACAAGGCCAATCCCGTCAGTACGACGACCAGCAACAGATACAGAGTCTGAATACGTTGAATCATATAACTTCTATTTTGTTTATGCGAACCTCTTCGAATCCTGCCGAAAATCGCAGGCTCTGCAAGGTTTATTGATTATCCAATGTTTTTTCGATCAGGTATTTATTACGGTCTGCGGCATTCCGGTCGATCAACTCGCCCAGGAATCCCGCCAGGAATAACTGCACGCCGAGCACGACAGCCAGCAGTGAAAGATAGAAAAGCGGCTGGTCCGTTACGGCCCGCACAGGCAGATCGTGGCACTGTTTATACAACTTGGCACCGATCACCCACGCCGTCGTACAGCCGCCGAAAAGGAACATCAACGTTCCCAGGCTGCCGAAAAAGTACATCGGCGAACGGCCGAAACGCGAGAGAAACGAAACCGTAATGAGGTCCAGATACCCTTTCACCATCCGCTCCATACCGAATTTCGAATGACCGTACTTGCGGGCGCGATGCTCGACGACCTTCTCGCCGATCCGCTTGAATCCGGCCTGTTTGGCCAGAATCGGGATATAACGGTGCATCTCGCCATAGACTTCGATCGCCTTGACCACCCGGCGGCGGTAGGCCTTCAGTCCGCAATTGAAATCATGCAGCCGGATTCCCGAAACGGTGCGGGCCGTCCAGTTGAAAAACTTGCTCGGCCACCGCTTTCCGGCCGGGTCGTGGCGCTTCTTTTTCCAGCCCGACACCAGGTCGTACCCTTCGTCGAGGACCATACGCCGCAGAGCCGGAATCTCATCCGGCGAGTCCTGCAAGTCGGCGTCCATCGTGAAAACCACCTCGCCGCGCGCTTCAGCGAAACCGCAATACAAGGCGGCGGATTTGCCGTAGTTGCGAGCGAACTTGATCCCCCGCACCGCCGCAAACCGCTCGTGCAGATTTTCGATCACGCGCCACGAACCATCGCCGGAACCGTCGTCCACCAGGATTACCTCGTAAGACAAACCCTCGCCGCGAGCCACGCGATCGATCCATTCGACCAGCTCCGGCAAGGACTCCTCCTCGTTATAGAGAGGAACGACGACCGATATGTCGAGCGTAGCATCCATCGTTCTCTTACTCTTCGGATTGAGGACCGAAAGGCCGGGGTGCACGCGCCAGGATGCCGGCCAAAATAAGCCCCAGGACGAGGCCGACGATCAGGTTGCCCCAGATCGAAGCTCCTACGGTAGCCTGAATGGAAGGCTCCGACGCCTCCTGTATGGTTTTCAGCATTTCGGCGAATACGCCCTCCATCGACGCAGGGAACTTTCCCTCCTCAGCGAACCGGATCAATGCGGAAGTGTATCGGTCGATATACTCCGAATATCCGATGAAAACACTGCGGTAAAGGTATTCTACCACCCCCTTGATCATGGCCGACGCCAGGATCAGAGCCAGAATAAAACCCAAGCCGTGGCCGAAAGGAAATCCCTGCTCCTGACCGTACTGCTCGCGGCGACGCTTGGCGAAACGATAAAGCAACACGATATATACGACTGCGGCCAAGACCCATACCAGCCCCATCGTTGAAAACCACCCCGACAACCTCAGGGACTGCTCGATAACGAAAGCTACGGACATGACCAGTCCGATGATCGCTCCGTACTTGCAGACCTCGTTCCAGAATTTGAACTTTGTCATTCTTCTTCTATTTTTAGCATACGTTTATTCCCGCAACACGCCTTTGCCTTCCCGCAAAATCTCCGGCTCGCCGCCCGTCAGATCTACGACGGTCGTCGGCACCGCATCGCCGACACCTCCGTCGATCACCAGTTCTACGTCCCGGCCGTACCGCTCGTGGATCAACTCCGGATCGGTCATATATTCGGTTTCCTCGTCATCCAGCACGGAAGAGGTCAGCAGCGGAGCTCCCAACCGCTCGACGATGGCCCGAGGAATCGAATTGTCCGGAATGCGGATCCCGATGGTGCGACGCCGTTCGAGCGCCTTGTGCGGCATACGCGACGATGCATCCAGCAGGAAGGTGAAGGGCCCCGGCAGATTTTGTTTCAGCAACCGGAACTGAGCGTTATCCACCCGGCAATAATCGGCAATCTGCCCGAGCGAATCGAACACGACGGAAAACGTCGTGAGATCCTTCCCCTTGATCCGGCGCAGCCGCTCGACGGCCTTCGCCGAACGGATCGAGCAGCCGAAGGCATAGACGCTGTCGGTCGGATAGATCACCACGCCGTCCCTTTCGAGCAGGTTCACCACCCGGTCGATCTCCTTCTCGGAAGGATTCTCGGTATAGATTTTAACCAACATAGGGAGGGCAAATATACGGAAATTATTTAATATTCCGACGATTCAACTCCGCACTATAAGCCCGGGCATTAGCCAGATGTTCGCCGTACGTGCGGGCGAAACTGTGATAACCGTCGAAAGTCGGGCGGGCACAGAAGAAGAGATAGTCGTGATTCTCGAAGTTCAGCACCCCGTCGATCGCAGCGACCGAAGGCATCGCGATCGACGACGGCGGCAACCCCTTGTTCAGATAGGTGTTATACGGCGAAGGGGTTCTCAAGTGCTTGTGCAGAATCCGGCGAAGCGAAAAATCCTGCAGCGCATATTTGACCGTCGGATCTGCCTGCAGGGGCATCCCTTTCCGCAGGCGGTTGATATAGACTCCCGCCACACGGGGCATTTCGTCGGCCTTGTTGGTCTCTTCGGTGACGATCGAAGCCAGCGTCATCACCTCGTCCCGGCTCAAACCGCTGCGTCGGCGGGCGGCATCCCGCTCCGGAGTCCAGAAACGGTCGTACTCCTTGCGCATGCGGCGCACGAAATCCTCGGGCGAAACCGTCCAATAAAATTCATAAGTATTGGGGATAAAGATCGAAAAGAGCTGCAGGCTGTCGGTCCCGACCTCCCGGGCGAGCTGCGGGTCGGTCAGCGCCCGCATCAGCTCCGCAGAATCGGCATCGAGCTGGCGGGCCAGCCGCGAAGCGAGAAAAGCGCGGGTACGGGCATAGTTGAGCGTAACGCGCACGGGCGTCTGCATCCCCAGTTTGAGCATCCGGGCGATTTCGACGACGTTCATTCCCGGTTCCAGTACGTAGTGCCCCGGTTTGAAGGAGCGCTCCAGCTCCAGACGGCCGGCATACCGGTCAAAAGCCCAGTGATGGTCCGTACGGGGACGCAGAGAGTCGAGCAGCCCCGGGTAGTCCGTGCGGGCGCTTATATAAAGGTCGCTCCGCTCCCGGACGGCATCTCCGAAAAACTGAAAGATGAAAACCAAAGCCACCGTTGCCCCGACTGCAACCGCAGCAATAAACACGACAAGCAATCTTTTTTTCGCCGTCATTCTCTTCATTCATTAACTCTCCCCGCACCGCCCTCCGAGACACATCCAGGCAGCCTTTTCGGCATCCGGCTCTCGAAAAACAGCGACAAAATCGCAGATAGTTCCTTTTTATTGTTGCAAAGTTATTACAAAAAAGTGGAATACGGAAGAATGTAGTAATAGAATTGATTTACAGAGGTTTCATTTAAGCTGCCGATTATCTCCAACGCCACCACAATCCTTGCCGAAGCCAAGTCAAGACGTCGCTACGTTACTTGTTCGTAACCACACCACATAGGTGACGAAATGGATACGAATGGCAAAACAAGGCTTTAAGGATTAGTGAGTTACAGACAACTCACGCGAAAAATCCGGTTACGGAAAAAGATTGCGCCGTTCCTCCGTGTTTTGCGTACCGACGAAAGATTCTTCACCGACTAATTTTGAACCTAAAAAAATTAAGGACGATGAAGAGTACATTT
>OGPU01002948.1_pt1 | contig 11061 bp, 6 predicted proteins | sample 1552991 | NCBI WGS metagenome assembly OGPU01 (sample SAMEA2580296, study PRJEB22360) | human gut metagenome | biome: human gut; feature: human-associated habitat; material: faeces | place: Denmark | collected 2008/2010 | reverse complement strand
TAACAAAATTCTTCACTTCTTCCGACCAGTTATTAAGCATATTTTCCGCAACGTCACTGCCCGTATATTTAACGTGATTTTCAAGCATTTCCTTTAGCTTTGCAATATCCTTGTCTGACAATGTTTCAAGTCCCACAAGTTCCTTGTTACAGTTTTTGTCAAGTGAACCGTCCTTGTTATATACATATGCAATACCGCCGGACATACCTGCCGCAAAGTTTCTGCCTGTCTTACCGATTACGGCAACACAACCGCCTGTCATATATTCACAGCCATGGTCGCCGATACCCTCGACAACCGCAGTCATACCCGAATTTCTTACGCAGAAACGTTCGCCTGCCGTACCTCTGATATATGCCTCACCTTTAATAGCACCGTAGAATGCAACATTACCGATAATAACGTTTTCACTCGGAACAAATTTAGCCTCTTTACGCGGTACAACAATTATCTTACCGCCGGAAAGACCTTTACCGATATAGTCGTTACTGTCACCCTCAAGTTTCATTGTAACGCCCGGTGCCAAGAATGCACCGAAACTCTGACCTGCACTTCCGACAAAGTTCAATTTAATGCTGTCTTCAGGAAGTCCTTCCTCTCCGTGTGCTCTTGCAATTTCAGATGAAAGAATTGTACCTGTTACACGATTGATATTTGTGATTTCAAGTTTTGCCTCAATCTTCTTACCGTCTTTAATAGCCGGTTCGCAAAGTTTCAATAATGTGTTCATATCAAGAGTTTTGTAAAGCTCGTGATCCTGCATTTCATTATGGTATCTCTCATAATCGTTTGAACAGATTTTCGGTTGATACAATAGTGATGACAAATCTACTTCTTTTGCTTTCCAGTTACCCGAAACAGTCTTTTGGCTGAGTCTTTCAACGTGACCAATCATTTCGTCAACAGTCTTAACACCGATTTTAGCCATCCACTCTCTCAAATCCTGTGCGATAAAACGCATAAAGTTCTCAACAAATTCAGGCTTACCGCAGAAACGCTTTCTCAATTTAGGATTTTGTGTGGCAACACCGACAGGACAAGTATCAAGGTTACATACTCTCATCATTACACAACCGATTGAGATTAGCGGACCTGTCGCAAAACCAAATTCCTCTGCTCCCAAAAGTGCCGCTACCGCAACGTCACGACCTGTCAAAAGTTTACCGTCTGTTTCGATTACAACTCTGTTTCTTAGGTTGTTCATCAAAAGTGCCTGATGTGTTTCGGCAACGCCAAGTTCCCAAGGCAAACCTGCGTGACGCACACTTGTCTTTGGTGCGGCGCCTGTACCGCCGTCATAGCCCGATACCAAAATAACGTCTGCTCTGCCCTTTGCAACACCGACTGCAATAGTACCGACACCTGCTTCAGAAACAAGTTTAACTGTTACTCTTGCGTCACGGTTTGCATTTTTAAGGTCATGAATTAGCTGTGCCAAATCTTCGATTGAATATATATCGTGATGCGGAGGTGGCGAAATCAAGCCAACACCCGGAGTTGAATGTCTTGCCTTTGCAATCCAAGGATATACTTTACCGCCCGGAAGATGTCCGCCCTCACCCGGTTTAGCACCTTGTGCCATTTTAATCTGAATTTCTTTTGCATTCTGCAAGTAGTGAATATGAACACCGAAACGTCCCGACGCAACTTGCTTAATAGCACTGCTGCGACTGTCACCGTTTTCATCAGGAATATATCTTTCAGGGTTTTCACCACCCTCACCGCTGTTTGACTTACCGCCAAGTCTGTTCATGGCGATTGCAAGACATTCGTGTGCTTCCTGTGAAATTGAACCGTATGACATAGCACCGGTCTTGAAACGCTTAACAATGCTTTCCACGCTTTCAACCTGATCTATTGCGATTGGCTTATCAATCGTCTTAATATCAAGCATACCGCGAATTGTGCATTGATGTTGCTGATGTTCGTCCATTTCCTTTGCATATTCTTTATAAAGCTTGTAGTTACCTGTACGACAAGCCATTTGTAATTTGTAGATTGACTCAGGGTTGAACATATGGTATTCGCCCTTTGCTCTCCACTTATAGTCACCGCCTGTTTTAAGTGCCTTTTTACCGTTTACTTTATCAAAAGCCTCTGCGTGTCTTAAAAGCACTTCCTTTTGGATATGCTCAATACCCATTCCGCCTATTCTTGTTGTTGTACCTGTAAAGTATTTGTTTACAACGCTTTCCGATATACCAAGTGCTTCAAATATCTGTGCGCCTTGATATGACTGAATTGTTGAGATACCCATTTTAGACATAATCTTAACAATGCCCTTTGTACAAGCCTTGTTAAATCTCTTTACGCCGTCCTCATATGAATATTCAAGAAGTCTTTCGTCTGAAAGCTCCTTAATAGCCTCATATGCCATATACGGATTGATACCGTTCACGCCGTAACCTACAAGACATGCGAAATGGTGTACTTCTCTCGGCTCACCCGATTCAAGAACGATAGATACTTTCATTCTTGTACCTTTTCTGATAAGGTGATGATGAAGTCCGGATGCAACAAGAAGTGCAGGAATAGGTGCTTTATCATTATCTACTCCCTTATCCGAAAGTATGATTATGTTGTATCCGTTTTCGATTGCTATATCAGCCGCCTCGAATATTGTATCCATGGCGGTTTCCATATCGTTTTCCTGTTTTACGTTAAACAATGACGGAATTGTTATTGACTTAAATCCTTCAAGGTCAATGTTTCTTAATTTTTCAAGTTCTTCGTTTGTTAAAATAGGGCTTAATGCTCTGACCTTACGACAGTTCAATTCAGATGATGTCAAAAGGTTTTGTTCACAACCGAAAAGTGTGTATGTTGAAGTAACAATCTGCTCACGAATTGCGTCAATAGGAGGGTTTGTTACCTGTGCAAACAGTTGTTTGAAGTAGTTATACAAAAGCTGCGGTTTTTCCGATAATACCGCAAGCGGAATATCCGCACCCATTGCACCGATTGGATCGTCAGCCTTTTCAACGATTGATTTAATCGTTGTGTTTACGTCCTCCCAAGTATAGCCGAATGCCTTTTGACGTGTAAGCAATGAAAGTTTGTCCACACTGTTTTCGCGATTTACAAACATATTTTCAAGAACGATAAAGTTCTTCAAAAGCAAATGTTCGTTGACATTGCCTTTTGCGTCGTCCTTTAATTTATGCACCAAATCGTGCCATGTGTCGCCCTTTTTATCTGTATTAAGAGGAAGATTGTCAAGCTCAACAAGGGTTTTCTTTACCCACTCTGCATATGGTTTGTGAAGTGCCTCTTCCTTTTTGATTTCTTCGTCTGAAATAATCTTGCCCTTTTCTGTATCGATAAGGAGCATTTTACCCGGATGCAGACGTTCTTTCTTTATAATAGTAGACTCGTCAACATCTGTTACACCGACTTCAGATGAAAGAATAATCATATCGTCAGAGGTCAAGTAGTAACGAGCAGGTCTCAGACCGTTTCTGTCAAGCGTTGCACCGACATAACGTCCGTCTGTAAATGCTACAGCCGCAGGACCGTCCCAAGGCTCTGTGATACATGAGTGATACTCATAAAATGCTTTCATTGCAGGGTCCATATCCGCATTATTTTCCCAAGGTTCAGGAATTGTCATCATTACGGCTCTCGGAAGCGAGAATCCCGAAAGATGTAGGAACTGCAAATAGTTATCAAGCATTGCGGAGTCAGAACCGTCCTCATTGATAACAGGCAAAATCTTGTCCATATCACCCTCAAATTCAGGTGTTGCGAACATTCTTTCTCTTGCCTTAACCCAGTTTACATTACCGCGGATAGTGTTAATTTCGCCGTTATGGATAATGTATCTGTTCGGATGCGCTCTTTCCCATGACGGGAATGTGTTGGTTGAGAAACGTGAGTGCACAAGTGCGATTGCCGTTTCCATATCCACATCTTTAAGGTCAAGGTAAAATTCATTAACTTGGTCAGGTGTAAGCATACCTTTATATACAACCGTTCTTGCAGATAATGATGCGAAATAGAAATAGTTGTCAAGACCGCTCTTTCTGATTTCCTTTTCTGCAAGCTTGCCGATAATATATAGCTTTCTTTCAAATGAATCTACATCAAGGCTTTCGTCACCTTTGCCGATAAACACCTGCACGATATGCGGCATTGCCTCTCTGGCACTGTTACCGATACATACGTCATAAACAGGCACTTCTCTTATACCGAGAAGTTTCTGCTTTTCACCGTCAATAATCTTTGTAAGTCTTTCAAGACTTTCTTCTCTTGTATCCTTATCCGGCGATAAAAACAGCATACCAACGCCGTAATCACCCTTTTTAGGTAGCTTAATCCCTTCATTCTTACAAACCTTTTTCATGAAGGCATGAGGCATTTGAATTAAAATACCGGCACCGTCACCTGTATCAGGCTCACTGCCGACACCGCCTCTGTGTGCAAGGTTTTTCAATATCTGAATTGCCTGATTAATAATGCCGTGAGAAGTTTTTCCTTTGATATTTGCAATAAAACCGATTCCGCAGGCATCATGCTCAAATTGCGGGTCATAAAGGCCCTGTTTTTCGGGTAATCCATTATACTCCATTTTTTTCAATCCTTTCGCTGTATTCCGCCGAACAAAAAAGACGTTTCAATCAGAACATACCAATCCATAAATTGATATGTACCGATCGAAACGCCTTTGTTTCGTCAAAAAATTATTTTGTTATCCTGTGTAAACTTATTATAGCACATTATTTTTGTTTTGTCTACTAAATATTTTACAAAATTGCTTTGATTTTTTCCATTGCTTTTATGGTATTTTCCTTAGTTGAGAATGCTGTAAATCTTACGTATCCCTCACCGCTCGGTCCAAAACCCGAACCCGGTGTTGTTACAACGCCTGTTTCTTCAAGTAATTTATCAAAGAAATCCCATGATTTCATACCGTTCGGTGTCTTTGCCCAGATGTACGGAGCATTCACACCGCCGTAAACCGTAAAGCCTGCCTCTGTAAGCGATTCGCGGATAATTTTCGCATTTTCAAGATAATATGCAACAGCCTCTCTTGTCTGTTTATATCCCTCGTCTGTATAAACAGCCTCTGCCGCACGTTGAATTACATACGGTACACCGTTAAACTTTGTGCATTGACGTCTGTTCCACAATCCGTTAAGTTCAACTCCGTCAACCTTTAATTCGTGCGGTACAACAGTGTATGCACATCTTGTACCAGTAAATCCGGCTGTCTTTGAAAAACTTCTGAATTCAATCGCAACTTCTTTTGCGCCCTCAATTTCATAAATGCTGTGCGGTACGTCAGGGTCTGTAATAAATGCCTCATACGCACTGTCGTAAAGAATAACCGCATCATTCTTCTTTGCATATTCAACCCACGGTTTAAGCTGTTCTCTTGTTGCCGCAACACCGATTGGGTTATTTGGGAAACAAAGATAAATTATATCAACCTTTTCTTCCGGAAGTTGCGGCATAAATCCGTTTTCTTCCTTGCAAGGCATATATACAAGATTATTCCATTTACCGTCTGTAAAGTCACCTGCTCTGCCTGCCATAGCATTCGTATCAACGTATACAGGATAAACAGGATCGCAAACTGCAACTTTATTGTCAACAGAGAAAATATCTCCGATATTTCCGCAGTCTGATTTTGCACCGTCTGAAACGAATATTTCATCAGCCTTTACGTCAATACCTCTTGCCGCATAATCCTTTTCAACAATCTTGTTTCTCAAGAAATCATAACCTTGCTCAGGACCGTAGCCGTGAAATCCCTCTGCCGTACCCATTTCGTCAACTGCCTTGTGCATTGCCTCAATTACCGCAGGAGCCAACGGCTTTGTAACGTCGCCTATGCTCATCTTGATAACTTCTTTGTCTGGATTTGCCTCTGTATATGCAGCCGCCTTTTTTGCGACTGTTGAAAATAAGTAACTTCCCGGTAGTTTTAAATAATTGTCATTTACCTTTGCCATTTTTATTTGTTCCTTTCTGTTCTATGTTCAAATTTATCAGTTTAGATCTGTCGACATTTTGTCGACAGGCTCTTATATAGTTATTGTTCCGTCAAATACAAACTTTGCCGGACCTGTCATATATACTTTATTTTCATTTTTATCCCACTTAATATGAAGTGTACCGCCCAAAAGTACAAGGTCAGCCTCATCATCAACAAGACCGTTTAAATTTGCCGCAACCATTGTTGCACAAGCACCTGTACCGCAGGCAAGTGTTTCACCTGCACCGCGTTCCCAAACACGCATTTTTATAGTGTTTCTGTCAACTATCTGTGCAAATTCTGTATTGATTTTCTTTGGGAACAATTTATGCGTTTCAAACTTAGGTCCGATTTTTTCTATTTCAAGACTGTCCGTATCGTCAATAAATGTAACCGCATGAGGATTACCCATTGACACGCCTGTAACTTTATAAACCTTTCCGTCAACTTCAACATCTTCACTTATAAATCTGTCAAGATTTGAGTCAATCGGAATATTTTTCGGAACAAGTTCCGGACTGCCCATATTTACGCGAACAGTCTGCACTTCGCCGTCTTTAACATTTAGGTCAAGAATTTTTATACCTGCCAACGTTTCAAGAGTAATCTGTGTCTTGTCTGTAAGACCTCTGTCGTACACATACTTACCGACACAACGCGTTGCGTTTCCGCACATTTCAGCTTGTGAGCCGTCACTGTTGTACATATCCATTCTGAAATCAGCCACATCAGACGGGCATATCAAAACAAGTCCGTCCGAACCGATACCGAAATGTCTGTCACTTACGGCTTTAGCCGTTTCGTTTATATTCTTGACTTTCTCCTTGAAACAATTTACATATATGTAATCGTTTCCTGCACCGTGCATTTTTGAAAACTTAAATGTCTGCATTTACTTCATCTCCATTAAATATTTAAAATCATTCTTGCCGTATCAATAAACTTCGCACCTGTATCCATACTTCTTTTTTGTATAAATCGATGTGCCTGTTCCTCCGACATTCTGTGTATTTCCATAAGATATGCTTTTGCATCACGAATTATCTTTTCTTCTTCCGGTGTACGTTTTGCTCTGTGCTTTCTTCTTTCGATAATTCCGACAAAAGTTTCTACGGAATTTATTAAAAGCTGTCTGTTCAAAGGAAGTGTTACAACAAAAATATCTTGATTATATATACTGCTCTGCCTTTCGGCTTTGACTATGCTCATAAGTTTCTGACCTTCCATAAGGTCGTCATAAACATCATCGACAGTTCCGTCAGGAAGTTTATATCCCATAATTATAAGCACTTCGTCCATATCGGCTACAGTTCTTAAAAGTTCTGCTTTTGAGTGACAGACAGTGTAAACATCATAGCCACTGCCGTCAAGCATCATTTTTATTTTGTTGGCTGTTTCGTCTTTTGAAAAAGCCAATACTACTCTGTCCACCGCCGTCCCTCCTTTTTAGGAAATTGTTTTTAATTAATAAGCAATTAAATATTTTTCAATTTCCCACTGATTTATGGTACGACGATATTCTCCGTATTCTTCTTCCTTAGCTTCAAAATAGCTTGACGCGAATTTATCACCAAGCAATTCACTGATAAATTCGGACTTTCTTGCAATTTTAATCGCCTCGTTAAGACTTATCGGCAAACTCTTGACTCCGAGTGCCTCACGTTCTTTATCCGAAAGATTGTAGATATTAACGTCAATACTCGGCGGAAGTGTTTCATTATCTTTTATGCCTTTCAAACCGGCTTTAAGGCAAGCCGCAAGTGCAAGATACGGATTAGCTGTAGGATCGGGTGAACGAAGTTCAATTCTTGCGTCACCGGGCTTTTTCGATGACGGTACTCTTACAAGCAAACTTCTGTTGCTTTCCGACCAAGAAATATAGCAAGGTGCCTCATATCCCGGTATAAATCTCTTATATGAATTTACCGTTGGATTTGTAAAGCACGCCATATCCGGTGTATATTTTAATAATCCTGCCGTAAATTTATGTGCCGTATCGGAAAGCTTTGACGGATCATTTTCATTATAGAAAACATTTTTACCGTCCTTTTCAAGCGACATTGTAAGGTGCATTCCGCTACCGCTTACTCCCGCAATAGGTTTCGGCATAAATGTTGCGTGAAGTCCGTTACGTTTTGCAATAGTTTTTACAACAGTTCTGAATGTAACAATTCTGTCCGCGGTTTTTAATGCGTCGTCATATCTGAATGTAATCTCGTGCTGACCCGGTGCCATTTCGTGATGTGACGCCTCGATTTTATATCCCATATCTTCAAGCGTAAGACATATTTCACGGCGGCAGTTTTCGCCGTTATCAAGCGGTGCCAAGTCAAAATAACCCGCATTGTCATGCGGCTCTGTCGTTGGATTACCGCGTTCGTCCGTATTAAATAGGAAGAATTCACATTCAGGTCCCACATTAAATTTGTAACCCATTTCTTCCGCTTCTTTAATAACCGTTTGCAGAATATATCTCGGGTCACTTTCAAGACGTGTACCGTCAGGCTTATAAACATCGCATATAAGTCTTGCGACCTTTCCCTGATGAGGTCGCCAAGGGAAAATTTCAAATGTGTCAAAGTCGGGATGTAAATATAAATCACTTTCCTCAACACCGACAAATCCCATAATTGACGAACCGTCAAACATACAAAGATTATCAAGTGCGTCCTCAAGTCTTGAAGTTGTAATCGCAAGATTACGCATTGTTCCAAGCATATCCGTAAATTGCAGACGAATAAATCTTACGTCCTCTTCTTCGACCAAATCGAAAATATCTTGTTTTGTCAACATAACGAACTTTCCTTTCTAAATTCAATAATATATAATATATAAATCGTCCTAATATGCAAAAAAGGTGCTTCTATCCTATGAGGACGAAACACCTTTGCTCGTTGTAAATATTGTAACACACCTAAAAAAGTTTGTCAAGACTAATTTTAATTTAATTCTACGCACAGTGCAATATGCAAAATGCTAAATTTTATTCATTTATTTGTGCAATTTCTACATAATACTTGTACCTGCTTTGTATTTTATTGACTTTTTATATAATTAGGTATATAATATATTATATAAAAAGTCATTTTTAGGAGATGGTATCATGAAAAATATAAAAAAATTTATATGCTTGCTTATAGTGACAGTACTTATAACGCCGTCAATCGCAATAGCGGAGGACACTTACAGCGGATATTTTAATAATGAAGAAATTACAATGTTCGCCGATACTTCGGTTAAAATTTCCGAAAATGAAAAATCGGCGGTTGAAGATATTATTTCAGACTTAAATAACCTAAAAACGGAATCTGATATTCAAAAATACAACATTCCTTTGGATAACATTCAAGAACTTATTGATTCTTTACCTAAAGCAATACAATATGAGCATCCCGAATTATTTTATGTCAATTTACGTCAATTTTCTTATAAAACAGCAGACGGTCAGACAATTTCGGAAATAATAATCAAAGACCCTTTCACTATGGAAAAAGACGAAATAAAGAAAGCTCAAAAATTGATTGATGATGAATGCAATGAAATTGTATCATCTGTTCCGAAAGACGCAACAGAGCTTGAAAAAGTGCTTTTTGTTCATGATTATATCACATCTCATTATGAATATGATATGTCTTATCAAAACCGCAATCTTTACACGGCAGTAAGAGATAAGAAATGCGTTTGCCAAGGATATTCATATTTATTTATGTACATCATGAATAAATATTTTGAAATAGAATGTACAACAGTTCCGAGCGATGCGTGCAATCATATATGGAACAAAGTAAAAGTAGACGGTAAATGGTACAACTTAGATTTAACTTCAGATGACCCTACACCGAATTTATCATCACTTGCAAATCACACATATTTTCTTTTGAGCGATGAAGAATTGAAAGCTGTTTCAGCCTCTTCGGTATCAAATTCAAACGGCGGATCATATGTTGAAGAACAAGATATTCACCGCACTTGAAACGTAAACACTTGGTATGGTGAACCGGTTATAACAGCAGAAGATGACACTTATAAAGATTCAATTATTCATAACGTATCGGGATCTGTAAGTTTTTTAGATGGAAAAATCTATTGTTTCAATGATAAAAATGAACTTTCCGCTTTAGATTTATCGACAAATACTTTTACACCAGCTTATAAAGATACTTCAAAATATTATTGGTTCGTATACGGTGATAATAAATCTGCATATTCATCACATTTTAATGTTACTGTTGCTTATAGCGGAAAATTGTATTTTAACTCACCGAATAAAGTTTTTGAATTTGACACAAAAACAAATACAGCAAAAGAAATATATGAATATACGGAAATCCCCGACATTTCAAAAACATATTTGTTCGGTCTCACAGTCAAAGACGGTAATTTGTGTGCCGAGTATACTACAAATTTAATGAACGGAGTTGAATCATTTATAACAATTATAGCTGCCCCTAAACCAACCGAAACACCGATTGTTACAGAATCACCAAATGTTACAGAAACACCGACTGTTACAGAATCACCAAATGTTACAGAAACACCGACTGTTACAGAATCACCTGTTCCTACAGAAACACCGACAGTTACGGAAGTACCGAAACCTGTTATAGCATACGAATCGAAAATCACACCTAAAGATGACGGAACTTATACTATATCTGTTGACAAAAAACTTGAAACAACAGATACACCTATTTTATACGTAGCCGAATTTGACGAAAATAACATTCTTATAGGCTTAAAAGCTGTTCCGTACACAGAACCTGTTTCTGTAAGCGCACACGATGATTCACAAATGCTGAAAGCATTCGTATGGAACATAGGAAGTCAACCGATTTCACTTGTATCTCAAATCGTTTTGACAAAACCGGTTGCGTCACCGACACCGACAGATGTTCCTACAGTTACAGGTACACCAACCGCAACTGATACACCGACCGCAACCGATACACCCATTGCAACTGTCGCACCACCGACTGCAACAACACCGGCAGACAGACGCTAAAATATAAAAAACGCACTCTTTACAGAGTGCGTCAGACTGTCGACAAACTGTCCGGAACGTGCAATATATTATTTTTATATTT
>OGPU01002940.1_pt1 | contig 11088 bp, 8 predicted proteins | sample 1552991 | NCBI WGS metagenome assembly OGPU01 (sample SAMEA2580296, study PRJEB22360) | human gut metagenome | biome: human gut; feature: human-associated habitat; material: faeces | place: Denmark | collected 2008/2010 | reverse complement strand
AAAAGGGTCCGCTTTTAAGCGGACCCTTTTTTATTCCACCGCAATCGTTTTTTGGTTATTCTTGCAACGCCCAGACGGGGATATGGGGAGAAAATTGCGACATGGGTGAATTTGCCCTATAGCGCCCTCTCGAGGACGGCCACGGCAATGGCTGCCCGCCCTGTTTATGACGCACCCGATATCTCGGGGCTCAGAAACAAAATAACGCCATAGATTGCAACTTTTTTGCGATTGGCAATCGTTGCGGGTTCTCCAATCGCGGATATGAGCGCGAAAGCGCGGCAAACCGGCCGCCAAACGGTCTATTTCCACTATTCGATGCGAGGGAGGGAATTGCTAATCGAGAAAAAGTTGCAAAAAAGTTGAGATTTTTGTTTTCGCGAGGGATGGATCGCTGTAACGGAGCAGATTCAGTGAAAGACGCGGGCGGGATCGATGACGATAATGGGACAAATCCCACGGAAGAGGATAGGCACTTTGCCAATGTTGCTATAGCCTTTTTTGTTGCATCGTTCTGTACATGCCCATTTGCCATGTTGTCGTAGTTATGGCGGGTGTTTTTCGACGACGGGAGATTATCGTGAAAGTTGCAGTTAGCGCTTGTTTGCTTGGGGTTCGATGCCGTTTCGATGGTCGCTCAAAGCCTTCGGCAGAAGTGCAGTGCTTTCTGGAAGGCCACGAATGCCAGGTGGTGAAAATCTGTCCAGAGGTTATGGGAGGGCTTTCCATTCCTCATCCTCCTCACGAGCAGCGCGTGCTTGACGGGCAAGTTCGCGTGGTCGACGCCGAAGGGAACGATCATACGGAAGCGTTCGAGGCGGGTGCTCGCGCTGCTTGCTCACTGGTTTGCGAGTCGGGCTGCACCCATGCCATCCTGAAGGCGAAAAGCCCTTCATGTGGTGTTGGGGAAGTGTATGACGGCACCTTTTCAGATGTGCTGGTGCCGGGTGACGGTGTTGTGGCAAAAATGCTCAAGGAAGCAGGCGTTGTTGTGGCAACTGAAAAGAATTTTCGGGAGCGTTTCGGTTGCGAGTAGCGTCTGAAGGCACTGTTCGGTCAGAGCGGGGCTAGCGGGAAAGGCACATGTGCTCCCCAGGGACTATGGGCAAAGCCAATCCCTTTGCCGAGTGTACCGATTTGGCAGGCGTACCGCCAAGAGGCTTATCCCAGCGCAGCTAATTCTTCGGCGCTTGCCTGCTTCAAATAGTTGTCGGCGGCGGTAATCGCCCGACCTTCTGCGCCTTGCACCACGGTGATGCCAGCAGCTTTCATGCTTTCTGCGTCTTTTTCCGAAATAGTGCCACACAGGAGAACCTTGACCTCTATCTGCCGCAAGAAATTTGCCTGCGATCCGCAAAGGTGCCCTTGGCTGGGGAGGTTTCGAGAGTCTACCAACTCGCCGTTTTCGACCTGATAGAAGTTAAAGTTGGTACAACAGCCGAAATGGCTGCTGACATCCAAACCTTCACTTGCAACGGCGATTCTCATGACTTCCTAACATCATTTCTGGTACCTGAGTTAACGATAGTCTTTTCTACGGTTTTGAAATACACCTTTCGTCCAAGGGTGTTATCTGGGGTGCGATAGGGATCTGAAAAATTTTTTTGAAAAAGTACTTGCCATATTTTCTGTGCTTTGCAATAATAACCGAGCTGTTGCTTCGCAGTAAGCAATAAGTCCCCATCGTCTAGCGGTTAGGACGCGGCCCTTTCAAGGCTGAAACACGGGTTCGAGTCCCGTTGGGGGCACCATGAATGAACAGGCTCTGCTTTGCAGGGCCTTTTTTCTTATGTAGGCAGATAAAGGAGTTGGCTTGAAGAAGCTCATCGCCCAGTTCATGAAATTCGGTATCGTTGGCGTCATCGCATTTGTTATCGATTACGGTGTGATGATCTTCCTTACCGAGGTATTCGGCGTTCCCTACCTCATCAGTACCACGATCTCTTTTGTCGTTTCGGTTATTTTCAACTACTTCGCTTCGATGCGCTTCGTGTTCAAGCGCAAAGACGATATGAGTCGTAGGCGCGAATTCATTATCTTTATTGTGCTTTCCGTTTGCGGCTTAGGCATCAACGATCTTCTTATGTGGCTCATGGTTGACAGCCTCTACATCGACTACCGTCTGTCAAAGATCGTTGTTACGGTTGTTGTGGCAGTATGGAACTTCGTAACCAGGAAGATTTTCCTCGAAGCTCACGATTAATTCGGGCGATAATAATCTTTGCTGAAATGGTGTAAGACAGGCATTTCAGGAAAGGGGAGGCTCATGAATGTATCGTTCAAAACTATCCGCCGTTCGGGCGATAAGGTTTACATCTTGTCTGAGATTTCCGGTTACGACGAGCGTCTCCCTGTAGTGCTTGCCGCTTCGACGGAATCGGGTGCCCGCATCCCATCGGATACCTTTCCCTATTGCGACGTGGCCGACCCTCTGGCTTTGCGCCAGGTTCTTTCTGACGGTGCGTTAGCCAATAGGGAAATGCCTTTCCCTCCTCTTCACACCAAGAATTCTGCCGGTGTGCGTTTTTTCGTCATCGCGCTTCCTTGGTTGAGCTGTCGTAGGTGGGAACTCGAATTCAATGCTATAGATTCATCAGGCAACGTTATTACTTCTTGTCGCAAGGTGCTCGATGTTCGAGCAACCAGCCTGAAGGTGATGGCGCCTCAGCGCAGCGGGGCGGTGCCTTCCCTTATCGAAGATCTTGATGGCCGCTTTATCCACGATCGCATCCACGTGAGTTTTTTGCGCGCATTTGAAACCGGCGACAAGATTCGAGTTTCAGCACTGTTGGAAATGCCGTACCACGAGGCAAGTGTGGTCGAATGTGATTTCCTTGATAAGACGGGGCGCCGGCTCGATCTTAAACCTGCCATCGTAGAGGATTCTGTCTCGCAAAGCCCTGGGTATGGCGCTTTGCGACGTCGTTATATTGAGCTTTCCTTCTTGGTCGATGCCGATAACCCTCAGATATGCCTCTGCGCAACCGATACGGCATCTACGGTGGCTCCCGGTTTTGCCATGCTAGGCAATCGCACCCTTGAATCTCTCGTTGCCGAATTCGACGAGCAAACAACGAGCGCGGCACTTGACCCTGAATATCATGAATGGTTTGTGAAGCAGCATCGTGCCGATGTTCCTGATCTGCTCGAACAGGTGGCAACCCGCTTCGATCACGAGCCTCTTTTCAGCATTGTTTGCGTGCTTGATGACACTCCGTCGCATCACGTCCACGACCTTATGAATTCTATTGCGCTTCAGAGTTATGGCCGCTGGGAGCTTATTTTGGTTGATGCCGGATCGTCGGGCAGTGAAGCCGCCGATCTGAAAGATTCGCTCGACAGCGATCGTGTCTACGTGGTAGAAACCGACCAATCGCTTGGCATCAATGAGCGCTTTGCGGCAGGCATGGCTACCGTGGAAGGCGATTTCGTCGTGTTTATGAAGCCGTGCGATATCATGGCTCCCGATGCGCTGTTCGAATGCGTACGCGCTATTAATGAATATTCCGATTGCGATGTGCTCTACACCGATGTGGATGCCTTCGATGCCGATGGTGTGCACTTCCAGCCCGTGTTCCGCCCAGACTTCTCGCCCGAGCTGCTGCGCTCGTATAACTACTTGCGTGATTTGGTGGTAGTGCGCTCTTCCTTGCTTTCTGGTTTGCCCAACCTCCCTTATGCCATTATGGGCGCTGCGGGCTACGATTTGGCGTTGCGCGTTACGGAGAAGGCTCGCCGAGTATGCCACGTTCCGCGTGTTCTGTGCCATCGTCGTTTTGCCACAATTGATACCTCCGAAGGCTTCAAAGCCACTCAAATCGAGCAAGAAGCAGGTCGCAAGGCACTGGTTGCCCACTGTCAGCGTATGGGAATCAACGCCGAGGTGCTGAACGACCATGAACCGGGCCATTATCGCGTACGCCACGTGCTTGCCGAATCGCCGCGCGTTTCGGTGGTGCTTATCTTTGAGGGCAATGCGCCGCTGCTTCGTACGTGCGTGCGTGACCTGTATGAGAAAATCGGCTACGCCAATTTCGAGATCGTGGTGGTGAGCACCGCTGCGTTTGCTCAGGAAACGAAAGCCTGCCTTGCCGAATTGGCTGAAGATCACGATAGTCTTTCGGTTCTTGAGTGGGATGGTCCATTCAACAAAGCGCAGATTGCCAACTTTGCGGTGAAGAACACGCAGGGCGAATTCTTGCTGTTCCTCAACGACGACGCCAGCATTCTTACTGACGATGCTCTCGAGCAGCTTCTAGGCTACTTCCAGCGTCCTGATGTGGGTGTGGTGGGCCCCAAACAGCTGTTCATCGATGGTACGGTTGAGCATGCCGGCATCGTGGTGGGAGGCTCGCGTGTGGTAACGCCCCTCTTCCGCCACATGGATGCGGAAAGCCAAGGGTATTTGGATCGCGCCGTTGTTGCCCAGAACGTTTCGGCGGTTACTGGCGACTGCATGATGCTTCGTCGCAGCGCCTACGAAGAGGTGGGCGGCTTCAGCGAGGAATTCACCTTGTTCTACGCTGATGTTGATTTCTGCCTCAAAGTGCGCAATGCCGGCTACTACACGGTATTTACGCCGCATGTGCTTTTGAGCCACCTTCACAGCGTTTCGCGCATGCGTATTCGCTCCAAGGAAATCAGCATCCGACGCCGTAAGGAGGCCGCCTTACTGCAGTCGGCATGGCCAAGCATCTTCGTTGAGGGCGATGCCTTCTACAACCCTAATTTGAACCCCGACAGCTCCTATTTCGCCATGAAGCGCGGAAAACCCCCAAGGATAATTGCATGAACGCACGAATTGAAAGCATGAGTCACGGCGATGGCAAGGTCTACCTGCAAATGGTTCTTGACCGCATGCATCCTGATGCCGAAGTGCTTCTTGATGCCCGCTTGAAGGATGGCGCCAAGATACCCGCTCACTTGTTTCCTTTTAATCCGCTGGAAGAAACATCGCAGGCCAATTATGTGGTCGTGCTTCCTCATTTCGATGTACGTGAAGTTGACCTGACGTTCTTGGAATACGCAGGGGAAAGCTCTCCGCTTACTCAAAGCCGCCTTACTGTGGAACTGAATATGATGCGCTGGCGCACGCGCTTCAATGCGTTTGTCCATAATGAGCTTTTGGAGCAGATGTTTGATATCGAGCGCGAATACTGCTCGGGTCGCATGAACGTATATTTCACCGACGCCATTGAAGATGGCGATGAAATCGTGGTGAAGATGCTTGCGGATATGCCTCATGCCGAAGGTTCCGATGTGATGGTCGATTTCACCGATGGCTGTGGCGCCGAAGTCGATCTTCCCGTGTATCCGTTGGTGGATGAGATAATTCCTCCCGCAAACTATGGCGAGGGTGAGCGCCTTCGTATCGGCTTTTCTGTGCGTGTTGCCGCCGCTGCTAAGGATTTCTGCGTAACGGTTTACGATGCCAACGAGCAGATCCCCGGAGGATTCGCCTATTTCTGCGACGAAACGTTTGGGCCGCTGGGCGAGTCGTTTTCTTATTGTGCGATAGACGCTTCCATCGATTCGCGCTATGGCCGCTGGTTCGTGCGCCATTGCGAAACGCTCGCTGGCCTTGAGGAACAGCGTTCCCATTCGTTTGCCGTTCAACCTCAGATCAGTTTGGTTATGCCTCTGTATCCGGGTGACGAATGCTATCTGTCTGCCGCCATGGCTTCTTTGAGGCTTCAGACCTATACCCACTTCGAGCTTGTTCTGGTTGATATGGGCGCCAACGAATTGAGCCTCACCTCGGTCCTCCGCGAATGGGAAGGTGACGAGCGCGTTGTCCATTTGGTTCCCGAGGCCGAACTTGATGAGGGCGCGGCGCGTCTGACGGGTTTGCTCCAGTCTAAGGGCGAAGTATGCGCGGTGCTGGAGCCGAGTGTTGTCTTGGCCCCTGAGGCTCTTTACGAGTATGTTCGCCGTATCAACGAAGTGATGGACAAAGAGGGCATCAAAAACAGCCATGGTGTGGGTCCGTGCGATGTTGTGTACACGAACCACGACAGCTTTGATCGTGATGGCGGCTTGCACACTCCCCAGTTCAAGCCGGTTTTTTCGCCAGATTTGCTGTACTCCTACAACTATCTTGGACCTTTGGTTTTCCTTTCTCGTCGCGTCTTGGAAGCAATCCAGTCGTCGGTGGGTTTTTCCTCCGAATCGTTCGATTACGACTTAGTGCTGAAGGCGACCGCCCAGGCAGAACGCGTAGAACGAATCGACAAAGTCCTGTATCACGTTCAGAATGCTGCCTCTATTTCTCCCGATGCCGATAGGATCAGCTCGCGTCGCGAAGAAGAGGCGTTCCGTACGGGGAGGAAGGTGCTCGCCAACCACTTGCGCCGTAATGGCATTGATGCGTTGGTTCTTGCCGATGTTTCCGATCGTCTCTATACCGTTCGTTATCGAATGCCCGATGAGACGCCAACTCTATCGGTGGTTGTGCTTGCTGGTGACGATGCGTCGTTGCTTGATGCCTGCTTATCCTCGATCGAGCAGAGCGTAATACCGCGCGACACACCTATATATGTGGTGGTAAACCAGGAAACATCTCGTGATGTTGTGGTATACGGAGAACATTTGGTGCGGAAGAACCGTGCCAGGGTTATCGCCTATCAGGGATCCAACAATAGGGCGGCTATGGCAAACCTGGGCTTTTCCCAAAGCACCTCCGACTATGTTCTGGTGGTTGATGGGGATGTTGAGTTTGCAGACCCTGAGGCTCTGAACTGCATGCTAACCCATTGCATTCGTGAAGATGTGGGCGTTGTGGGAGCGAAAACCCTGTTCGCCGACGATACCATCCGTCATGCTGGCATGATGGTTGGTCCGTATGAATCGGCTTCAGAGATTGGCGCGAACATGCCCCGTAGTGCCCGTGGTTATTTGGGGCGTTTGCAGTGCGCTAGCAATGTTTCGGCGGTTTCTCTGTCTGCCATGATGGTAAAACGTGCTGCCTACGATAGCGCCAAGGGCTTCGACGAACGTTTCCAAGTCTGCAATTGCGATGTCGATTTCTGTTTGAAGGTGGCAAAAGAGGGTTACCTTATTGCCTATAACGGTGGGGTGGAAGCGTATCGCAAGGGGAGCGACTCCAACGGTCGTTCGGCGCTCACCAAAAAGCAGCAGCTGCGTGCCGAGCGGGAAAAGGCTTTTTTGCATTATCGTTGGCCGCATTTGTTCGTGGACGGCGACCCCTATATGAGTTCGTGCCTCGATCCGCGTGCGCCGTATTTCTTGTTGGGCTCAGTCCAATAGCTATTCTCTAAGCTTATTGCCAGTTATTAGATTTATGTATAAGCCGCATGCGGTTTGGACTATGGCATTTTTCTGCCTATGCCCTGGGCTGCGGTATGGTAGGTAGGCTGTTTTATGCGCGCTAAGTATGCTGCGCTGTGCAAAAGGAACAATGAATGATTCAAATCGAACATTTAAATAAGACCTATGTGTCGCGTCAGGGGGAAACGCATATCGCCCTGACTGATATCAATTTGACCATCGATGACGGATCCGTGTTTGGCATTATCGGCCAATCGGGTGCTGGTAAGTCGACCCTCGTACGTTGCCTCAATCTGCTTGAGCGTCCTACTTCTGGCTCGATCATCATCAATGGGCGCGATATCACGAGTCTTTCCGAAAAGGAATTGCGCGAGTTCCGCAGCTCGGTAAGCATGGTCTTCCAGAACTTCAGTCTGCTTCAGCAGCGTACGGTTCTTCGCAATGTCATGTTTCCGCTTGAGCTCCGCCATGCCGATAAGAAGGAGGCGGAAAAGCGTGCTCGTGAACTGCTGGAACTGGTAGGTTTGGCCGACAAGTGCGACAAGTATCCCAGTCAGCTTTCTGGCGGTCAGCAGCAGCGTGTTGCGATTGCGCGTGCCTTGGTGAACAACCCGTCCATCATGTTGTGCGACGAGGCCACCAGCGCACTCGACTCCATGACTACGCATTCCATCTTGAAGCTGCTGAAAGACATCAACGAAAAGATGGGCGTAACCATCGTGCTCATCACCCATTCGCTGGCTGTTGCAGAGCTTATCTGCGACAACGTGGTGGTAATCGATGAGGGCAAGATCGTGGAAGAGGGTAAAACGGAAGATATCTTTGCAAACCCGCAAAGCGACGTTGCCCGTAAGTTGCTGGAGAAGAGGTTGTAATCGTGGCATACTTGCAGACGTTCTTCGCCCAGTATGGGGCGCTTCTGGCGCAGGGAACTTGGGACACCATTGTTATGAGCTTGGTTTCCACAGCGCTTGCCTACGTAATAGGTATTCCCCTCGGCGTATTCTTGGTGTTAACCGATCCAAAGAAGGGTTTGTTGCCCCATAAGGCGGTTAATGCCGTTCTTGGTTGGATCGTGAACATTGGCCGTTCGATTCCGTTTATCATTTTGCTCGTTGCCATTATCCCGTTTACTCGCTTGGTTGTGGGCACTTCGCTGGGCGTTCCTGGTGCGGTGGTACCACTGGTTGTGGCGGCTGCGCCTTTCGTTGGCCGTATGGTTGAGCAGAGCTTGGCCGAAGTTGACGCCGGTTTGGTTGAGGCGGCTCAGTCTTTCGGTGCTTCTACTTGGCAAATCGTCGCGAAGGTGTTCCTGTGGGAAAGCTTGCCATCTCTGATTAGGGGCTTTTCCATCGTCCTCATCACGCTGCTTGGCTATTCCGCAATGGCGGGCACTGTTGGTGCGGGCGGCTTGGGCGACATCGCCATTCGCTACGGTTATCAGCGCTACATGGTCGATGTGATGATTGCCACCATCATCATTCTTATCGTTCTGGTTCAAATCGTTCAAAGCGGCTGCGACCTTGCTGCTCGTAAAATCGATCGCAAAAAGTAATTTGAAATGGCTCGCGCAGGCGGGCCATTTTTTTATGCGAACCAGCTTAGCTTGTCGTCCTTTGGAGGGATGCTGGGAAAATGGTGCCTGTCCCTATATTCCCGAGGCGTTGGCTTTTGGTGAGAAAGCGGTTTTTGCAACTTGAATGATGTGCAAGAACTATCGGTTCAGCGGCAAAAGAATTCGGCGAAACGCGCTTGTAACACCTTGCTTGTTACAATGAAACAAATATGAGCAAGCCACGGAAGGACAAGCTATGAGCACCAGCCCAGACCAGGATTTCGTCCTTAAGACAATAAAAAGCCGCGACGTGCATTTCGTTCGTTTTTGGTTCTGCGATGTGCTGGGCCACATGAAGTCTTTTGCGGTTATTCCCAGTGAATTGGAAAACGCTTTCGAAGAGGGAATGGGCTTTGATGGCAGCTGCATTCGCGGTTTTGCCTCTACGAGTGAATCGGATATGCTCGCATATCCTGAAGCTTCCACATTTCAGATCTTGCCTTGGCGTCCTGAGCGCAATGCTGTTGGGCGTATGTTCTGCTCCATTAAAACGCCCGAGGGCGATTTCTTCGATGGCGATTCCCGAAACGTGTTGAAGCGCCAGGCTGCAAAGGCCGAGCGCTTGGGCTATGTGATGAATGTTGGCCCTGAGCTTGAGTACTACTACTTCAAGGATCCCAACGGGACAGAAGTGCTTGACCATGGCGGCTACTTTGACCTTACCTCCCTTGACATGGCAAGCGACCTTCGACGCGACACCATTCTTACCTTGGAAAAGATGGGCATTCCCGTCGAGTATTCCCATCATGAAAACGGCCCCTCCCAGCAGGAGATCGACCTGCGTTTCGCGGATGCGCTGAGCATGGCCGACAACGTAATGACCTACAAAATGGTGGTCAAGGAAATCGCCATGAAGCATGGGGTGTACGCATCATTTATGCCGAAGCCCATTTCTGGAGCCCCCGGCTCGGGCATGCATATTCATCAAAGCCTATTTGATGAAGAAGGCAACAATGCGTTCTTCGATGCCAGCGATCCTGATGGATACAACCTTTCTAAGGTGGCAAAGCGCTATATTGCGGGCTTGCTCAAGTACGTTCCCGAATTCAGCCTGCTCACCAACCCCAGCGTTAATTCTTATAAACGTCTGGTTCCCGGCGGTGAAGCACCGGTGCAAATCTCGTGGGCGCGCAATAATCGTTCTGCGCTGGTGCGCATTCCTGGTTACAAACCCGATAAGGAAGAGGCGTGCCGCGTAGAGTTGCGAAGCCCCGATTCTGCCGCTAACCCGTACCTGGCATTTTCGGCGGTGCTTGCTGCTGGCTTGAAGGGCATAGAAGAAGAACTCGAGTTGTGCCCTCCTATGGAAGAAGACTTCGCTCGTGGGCTTTCTCGTCAGGAGCTGCGTGTACGAGGGTTTGAATCTCTGCCCGACACGCTTGGTGAAGCCGTGGAGCTGTTCGCCGAATCTGAGCTGATGAAAGAAGTGCTTGGTGAGCATATCCATTCGTTCCTTGTGAAGGTAAAGCGTGAAGAGTGGAACGAGTACCAGCGCCAGGTCTCCAACTGGGAGCTTGACCGTTATCTGGGCGTACTGTAACGGAGGCGTATCATGCAACAAAGGAAGAATGTCATATTCATTGCGGACAGTCTCGACAACGCCCATAAGTTCCAGGCGGTGCTTTCCAGCCTTGATGTCGATGTTGCGGCAGGCTCGTCTATGCAGTTCAAGAAGCTCTTGGCCGACAATCCCTCGTACGATTTGGTTATCTATGAAGCAACCGCAGAATCAGCGCAAACGCTGATTGCGGTCGAGCAGGCACTTATCGACGATGGCGGCGTGCCGATGCTCATCATCGTGAAAGAGGACATGCTTTCGGGCTTCCGTTTGCCTGTTCAGATCAATTGCGATTTTGTTGTGCATGGAGCAAGTTCGGAGGAATGCTCTCTTCGCATCAGACAGCTATTGTGGCCGGGAAATGAAATCTCGGTTGATGGCATGACCATCAACTTGGCAACGTATCAAGTTGCCGTAAACGGCGAGCCGATCGATTTCACCTATCTGGAATATGCGTTGCTGGCATTCCTCGTAACGCATCCTGGACGTACGTATTCGCGTGACGCTTTGCTTCGTCGCGTTTGGGGGTTTGACTATTTTGGTGGCTCTCGAACCGTCGACGTCCATGTTCGACGTGTGCGTGCCAAGCTCGGCCCTGAGCTTTCTCAGCACTTGGAAACCGTCCGCG
>OGPU01002939.1_pt1 | contig 11091 bp, 5 predicted proteins | sample 1552991 | NCBI WGS metagenome assembly OGPU01 (sample SAMEA2580296, study PRJEB22360) | human gut metagenome | biome: human gut; feature: human-associated habitat; material: faeces | place: Denmark | collected 2008/2010 | reverse complement strand
AAATCCATTTCAAACGCCCCCCCTCCCGGGGTCCCCAAAAAGCCACAATGCTGCCGCCGCGGTCGCCGCCTTCAGGTCCGAGATCAATGATATAATCCGCCGTTTTAATTACGTCGAGATTGTGCTCGATAACAAGGACACTGCTGCCGCTGTCGCAAAGGCGTTCAAGAATGGAAAGCAATCGTTCAACATCAGCAACATGCAATCCTGTCGTCGGCTCATCGAGAATATACAGTGTTCTGCCTGTATCGCGCCGAGCAAGCTCATTCGCAAGCTTGACGCGCTGCGCTTCGCCGCCGGAAAGCGTTGTTGAGGACTGTCCGAGTTTTATATAGCCCAGCCCGACATCAAAAAGCGTCTGCAATTTCTTCGCAATTTTGGGATGCGCCGAAAAGAACTCCAATGCCTGCTCAACCGTCATATCAAGTACGTCCGCAATTGTTTTGCCGCGGTATCGAACTTCCAGAGTTTCACGATTATACCGTTTGCCCTTGCATACCTCGCATGGAACATACACATCGGGCAAAAAATGCATCTCTATCTTTATTATACCATCACCGCGGCAGGATTCGCAACGTCCGCCTTTAACGTTAAAGCTGAATCTACCGTTTGTATATCCGTGCATTTTTGCATCGGGCGTCATTGCGAACACTTCACGGATAAGGTCAAAAACGCCCACATAGGTTGCGGGATTGCTTCGCGGCGTCCTGCCGATAGGTGATTGGTCGATATCGATTACCTTATCAAGATACTGAACTCCGCTTATACTGTCAAACTCGCCCGATTTTGTCCGTGCCCGATTGAGCATTCGCAGCAATGTATTTCGAATTATTCCGTTCACAAGGCTTGATTTTCCCGAACCGGAGACGCCGGTTACACATGTGAATACACCGAGCGGAATTTTCACCGTGATATTTTTAAGATTGTTTTCACGACAACCCTCAACGCACAGCCAACGTTCATCGGACGGTTTTCGGCGTTCCTCCGGAATGGGAATAAAACGCTTACCGCTCAGAAACTGCCCGGTTATGGATTCCGGAGCATTCATTATATCCTCAACGCTGCCCTGTGCAACAACATGCCCGCCGTGCACGCCGGGACCGGGGCCGATATCGACAATGTAATCCGCACTGCGCATGGTATCTTCGTCATGTTCGACAACAATAAGAGTATTGCCGAGGTCTCGGAGTCCTTTCAGCGTTGCAAGCAGGCGGTCATTATCGCGCTGATGCAGCCCTATGCTCGGTTCATCCAAAATATAGAGAACGCCGACAAGGCCCGAGCCTATTTGAGTTGCAAGCCGAATGCGCTGTGCCTCTCCTCCGGAAAGGCCTGACGCCGAGCGTGAAAGTGTGAGATATTCCAACCCGACGTTGACAAGAAAGCGCAGTCTGGCCTTCAGCTCCTTGTAAATTCGGGAGGCAATAATCTTTTCTGATTCCGAAAGAACAAGCCCGTCTATAAAAGCAAGAACGTCGGTTATGGACATGCCGCACACGTCCGCAATCGACTTATTCCCGATTGTAACTGCAAGCACTTCGGGCTTAAGTCGCTTTCCTCCGCATGTCGGACAGGTTATTTTGCTCATAAATGCTTCGTAAGCTTCCTTCATGGAATCGGATTGAGTTTCGTGATAACGTCTTTCAAGAGTGGGTATAGCGCCTTCGAATTCCGTTTCGAAAAAACCGCCGCCGTAATCTCTTTCGTACTCAACATGAATTCTCTTTCCGCCCGTACCGTAAAGAATAACCTTGCGGATTTCTTCGGGCAGTTCGCGCCACGGCGTATCCGGCGAAAAACCGTATTCGTCAGCGAGTGCTTTTAAATACATGCTTGCAATTCCGTTTGCGGAATTCCATCCCATTGCGGCAATCGCACCTTTGTTCAAAGACAGCGAATCATCCGGAACAACAAGCAGCGGATCGATTTTTTCCTGATAACCAAGGCCGGTGCAGTCCGGGCAGGCACCGAACGGACTGTTGAACGAGAACATTCGCGGTGACATTTCTTCAATGCTGATACCGCACTCATGACAGGCAAAATTCTGAGAAAAAAGCAGCTCCTCCACACCGTCCTCAACGAGGATTCCCCCGTTTGCGGCCTTTTTTTCAGCGGGAATATTCTCCTCTGCCGCATCCCTGTCGGGCAGGATATCAACCTTTGCGAGCCCGTCGCCGAGCGCAAATGCTGTTTCCAACGAATCGGTAAGTCTTGAATCAATGCCTTCCTTGATAACAAGACGATCGATAACGACATCGATGCTGTGTTTGAGCTTTTTGTCAAGTTTGGGAACATCATTGATATCGTAAACCGTGCCGTCAATCTTAACGCGCACATAGCCGTCTTTACGTATCTGTTCAAGCAGCTTAACATGTTCGCCTTTTTTTGCACGTATTACAGGCGCAACGATGAGTATCCTTGAACGTAACGGGAGCAGTTTAACTTTATCAACCACCTGGTCTATGCTTTGGCGCGCAATTTCCCTTCCGCATTTGGGACAATGCGGAACGCCGACACGCGCAAAAAAAAGCCTCAGATAGTCATAAATCTCCGTAACGGTACCGACTGTTGACCTCGGGTTGTTTGATGTGCTTTTCTGGTCAATTGAAACCGCAGGTGAAAGCCCTTCGATGTAATCAACATCGGGTTTGTCCATTTGGCCCAAAAACTGGCGGGCATATGTCGAAAGAGACTCGACATATCGCCGCTGCCCTTCTGCAAAAATCGTTTCAAACGCAAGTGAAGATTTTCCGGAACCCGAAAGTCCGGTAAAAACAATCAGTTTATCTCTCGGAACAGTTAAATCTATGTTTTTCAGGTTATTCTCCCGTGCGCCTTTTATTGTTATGCAATCTTTCATTTTTATCATATCTCTTTTCTTGCGTGACTCATTCAAAATACGAGTTATTTTCTTGTTCTTCCGCGTGCCTTTTTTCGACTGCCGGGAGTTCCGGGCTTTGCTCCGCGTTTTGTTCCGGGCTTTGGTGCGGAATCCGATGCTCCATCCGACCTGCCCTGCAATCTGTACAGTTCATCGCGAAGCTTTGCGGCAGTTTCAAACTCAAGCTCCATGGCGGCACGCTGCATCTGTTCGGTCAGCAAAGCAATCTTTTCGGCTTTTTCGTCCTCGTTCATTCCCGCAGCAGCATCTTCAACCGCGCCTGATATTTCTATTATGCCGTGAACAGCCTTCTTAATGCTCTTGGGAGTTATTCCGTGTTCAATGTTAAACGCCTGCTGCTTGGTTCGCCTGCGGTTTGTTTCATCAATCGTGCTTTGCATTGAGTCCGTTATCGTGTCTGCATACATGATAACATATCCGTCAACATTGCGTGCTGCTCTGCCGACAGTCTGAATCAGCGACGTTGACGACCGCAGAAAGCCTTCCTTGTCAGCGTCAAGTATAGCAACAAGCCCGACTTCCGGAAGATCCAGTCCCTCTCGCAACAGGTTTATGCCTACGAGAACATCGAATTCTCCGAGTCGAAGATCCCGAATGATTTCCATGCGCTCCATTGTGTCAATATCTGAATGCATATAGCGCACTTTGATGCCGATTGAATCAAGATGTTCCGTCAGCATTTCCGCCATGCGTTTCGTGAGCGTTGTAACAAGCGTGCGATAGCCCTTGGCTGCATTTTTATTCACTTCGGAAATCAAATCATCAATCTGCCCCTTGACGGGACGAATGTAAATCTCCGGATCAAGCAGCCCTGTCGGCCTGATTATCTGCTCAGCAATGTTTGCTGCTCTTGCAAGTTCGTATTCGGCAGGAGTCGCGCTGACGCACACAAGCTGTTTTATGCGTTCTTCAAACTCTTCGAACTTCAGCGGACGATTGTCAAAAGCGCTTGGAATACGGAATCCGTAATCGACAAGTTCGGTCTTGCGTGCAAGGTCTCCTCTGTACATTGCCCTTATCTGCGGAATTGTAACATGGGACTCATCGATAATTGTCAGGAAATCATTGCCCATAAAATCAAGCAGCGTAAACGGCGGCTGTCCGGGTTTTCGCCCGTCAAAGTACCTTGAGTAGTTTTCTATGCCCGAGCAATAGCCTATTTCCCGCATCATTTCCATGTCATAAAGCGTACGCTGCTCAAGCCGCTGCGCCTCAACGAGCTTGTTTTGCGCCTTCAGCTCATCAACGCGATTTTTCATATCCTGCTCGATCTGTTCAAGTGCAGTTTCAATCTTTTCTTTTCCGGTCGCATAGTGTGTTGCAGGAAAAATCACCGCATGAGCAAGAGCCGCCGCAGGAATTCCCGTAACGGCGTTAACCTCGCTTAAGGATTCAATTTCATCGTCGAAATACTCAACCCGAACAGCTCTGTCATACGCATTCATCGGGAATATCTCAACAATATCACCGCGAACACGAAAAATGCCGCGACTGAATTCATAGTCATTGCGCTGATATTGAATGTCTACAAGTCTTTTTATCAATTCTTCGCGGGGAAAGACCGCACCTTTGCGCAGTGATATGCTCATTCGCATGTATTCTTCAGGACTGCCCAAAGCATAGATGCAGGAAACTGATGCAACGATAATAACATCCTTGCGTTCATTAAGTGAACATGTCGCACTGTGGCGCAAGCGGTCGATTTCCTGATTTATGTCCGCCGTTTTTTCAATGTATGTATCGGAAGAAGCAATATAAGCTTCCGGCTGGTAGTAGTCATAATATGAAACAAAGTATTCAACTGCATTATTCGGAAAGAACTCACGAAATTCCGAACAAAGCTGTGCCGCAAGCGTCTTGTTATGCGCAATGACAATTGTCGGCTTCTGTACGCGTTCGATAAGCTTTGCCATTGTGAATGTTTTTCCTGAGCCTGTAACGCCCAAAAGAACCTGAAGCTTGTCACCCGAAAGCACGCCGTTTGCAAGCGTATCGATTGCCTGAGGCTGATCGCCCTGCGGTTCAAAGGGCGAAACAACTTTAAATTCTGCCATAGTATAAACTCCTTTTGCTCAATCCGCCGAACCGGATTATGTACACGGTCGGCTAACCGCACTATGATTATACCACAAGAATTTTAAATGTGAAATACCTAATCGAAATGATTAAAACTTTATTTTCAAAGCAAATGCTTCAGCTGTGCACACAACAGCAGTGCGCAGTCTGATACAAAAGCATATTCCGGCATTGCAGGAAAACATTTCGTTTGAAATTGTCAGCAAAAGCTGCTAATCTTTCTGTACGGCATACTAAAATGTTGCGGAGGTTCAGAATGGAAGTGTTGTTTGTTATATGGGCGGGAATCATTCCGCTTGTTCCGCTTATAGGTGTTCAACTGTTTAAGCAGCGCTGTGACAAAAGGAAAGCTGCTGTCTGCCGCTTGCTTTTTTTCGGACAAGCGATTCTTTCGCTTGCATACATAGCTGTGTATTTCGGTATTATCGGCTGACAGTATTCTGAGCAGGCATTCGGTGAGATTGCTGAAGAAGCAATCCGCTGCAGCGATTGCGTTGATTTGTTTGCCCGAAGCTTGTTTGGCAAGGCAGCAATTGCAAAGGGACCGACCGCTGCGCGGACAGTCCCCGATGCATTATTATTCAGGATACTTATGCTTGCCGGGCTTTACTCGTGAACATCGCAAGCGCGGTCTTTTTCTGCAAGCATATCAGCTGGGACCAGACGTTTTTTGAAAATAAAGTTGTACAATGCCTGACCTACAGCAGTGCAGATTATAACGGATGCTACAGCCTCGATGATTCCGTTCAAAGTCACGACACCGAGCATCATCTTGAACAGAGCATCCGCTGTTGCTGCTCCGAACTGTGCCATACATGCATCTTTTGCAAACAGATAGAAAGCTCCGAGGAAGAGGATTGTGTTCGTAATGGTTCCGACAAAGGCGGCGACCGCCATGCTTGAAATTCGAGTCTTGTCAAACTTGTTAAAAAGCGTGTACACCGCACGGGACATAACTCCGATCATGATTCTCGGTACAATAAGGCATATAATCATAAGCCCTACAGTTTTTAATCCGCCGGCATTCATTATTATCATTGCAAACGCATCGGGTTCGGTGAAGCATTTAATGACGGATGTCAATCCGAAAACGAGGCCGAAAAACATTCCGCCCTTAAACCCAAGAAAGTAGGACGCAATGATAACGGGAACCTGAATGATGACGATCGCCGCAACGCTTGTCGGGATAAACCCAAGCCCGGGTACAAATGCCATGATAAGCATAATGGCAAGAAACAGCGCGTAAGTCGTCAGGACTTTTGTGTTGAGTGACTTCATAATCATCCTCCGGCACATTTATTTTGCTGCGGGTATTATAGCTGAAAATTCTTTGCTTGGCAACATGCAAAGAACACATATATTCGGAAAAATCCGTTTTTGGGCATTTGCCGTGCAACACTTTATTCCGGCTGTTTTTTCGAGACCTGTTTCATTTCCTGATTATGCAGGGAAAGTCTAACGGATGAGCAATTCGGCGGCTTGCATGTGCAGGTGCATGATGTGTTTGCTTTTGCAGGGAAACTTTTTATAAAAAATGTTTGATGCAAAAGAAAAAATATCGCCGCAAACGTAATATATAATATTACTGTCAATATATTGGCCGATTCCACTTTATTTGCGGACGAAAATCAACTATAATAGGGTTTGAACAAAAAAGATTGAGCAATTTCGGTCTTTCCGGATGTTGTCATGATGTTTCAAACAGCCGCTGACCGGATAAGAATTGTTCTAAACATATTCCGAAGGAGGAAAAAGAATTGAAAAAACTTTTGCTTGGCAATGAAGCTATTGCAAGAGGTGCTTACGAAGCAGGCGTTCGCGTTTCAAGCGCATATCCCGGCACGCCCAGCACCGAAATCAACGAAAACGTTGCGACTTATCCCGAGATTTACTCCGAATGGGCCCCCAACGAAAAGGTTGCCGTAGAGGTTGCTCTCGGTGCAGCCGTAAGCGGTGCACGCAGCCTTGCATGTATGAAACACGTCGGCTTGAATGTTGCAGCCGATCCGTTCTTCACCGCAACTTACACCGGCGTTAATGCAGGCATGGTCGTTGTTGTTGCCGACGATCCCGGCATGCATTCATCCCAAAACGAGCAGGATACCCGTATGCTTGCACGCGCATCCCACGCACCGGTTCTTGACCCTTCCAACAGTCAGGAATGCAAGGACTTTCTCAAGCTTGCTTACGAAATCAGCGAAAAATACGACACTCCCGTCATTCTCCGTGTCACCACCCGCATTGCACATGCAAGAACCCTTGTTGAACTCGACGAACGTGTTGAAGTTCCCCTTCGCGAATACAAACGTGACATCAAGAAATACGTTTCAATGCCCGCAAACATGATCGCCCGTCATCTCTATGTTGAAGAGCGCGAAAAGAAGCTTGCCGAAGATGCAAACACTCTTCCCATCAACCGTATCGAATGGGCGGACAGGAAAATCGGCGTCATCACAAGCGGTGCGGCATATAACTACGTAAAAGAAGCAATGCCCACAGCATCCGTGCTGAAGCTCGGTCTTGCATACCCCATGCCCCGCAAACTCATCGAAGAGTTCGCAGCAGGCGTTGACACTCTCTATGTAATCGAGGATATGGAGCCCTTCTATGAGGACACTATCAAGTCTTGGGGCATCAAGTGCAGCGGCAAAGACCGCACCGGCGTTCAGGGTGAGCTTTTTGCGCGCAAGATTGCAAACAAGTTTAACGGCGAAGCGGAAGCAGGTCCCATGAACACTCAGGGCATTCCCATGCGTCCCCCCGTACTCTGCCCCGGCTGCCCTCACAGGGGTCTTTATTACGTACTCGGCAAGCTCAAACTCACGGTATGTTCCGATATCGGCTGCTACACTCTCGGTGCGCTGCCTCCTCTCAGCGGAGTTGACACATGCGTATGTATGGGTGCATCCATCGGAATGGCACACGGCATGGAAAAGGCACGCGGTCATGAGCAGGCAAAGAAAACAGTTGCAGTTCTCGGCGACTCCACCTTCTGCCACAGCGGCCTCACCGGACTTCTCAACATGGCATACAATCGCGCCGTCGGCACGGTTATCATTGCCGATAACTCCATCACCGGCATGACCGGCCACAGAACAACCCCGCAAACGGCTACGACATCCACGGCGAACCCACAACAAGCCTTGATATTCTCAAGCTCTGCGATGCAATGGGCATCAAGCATGTTCGCGTTGTCGATCCGTTCGACGTTAAAGAACTCGAAAAGGTTGTCCGCGAAGAGACCGAGCGTGAAGAGCTTTCCGTTATTATCTCCCGCCGTCCCTGTGCGCTTATTGTTAAGCAGCCCGGCACGCCGTTCATCTGCGACACAACAAAGTGCAAAAACTGCGGTATGTGTATGAAAATCGGCTGCCCCGCCATTCGCAAAACGGAAACCGGCGTTGCCGTTGATCCCACACAGTGCGTTGGCTGCGGACTTTGCGAACAGCTTTGTCACTTTGGCGCACTCCACACCGAAGCTTAAGGAGGGTTAATTATATGTTTAACATTGTTATCGTCGGCGTCGGTGGGCAGGGCACACTGCTTGCCAGCAAAATTCTCGGCCAGCTTGCAATGAACAACGGCTACGAGGTTCGCGTCAGCGAGGTTCACGGTATGAGCCAGCGCGGCGGCAGCGTTGTGACTTATGTTCGTATCAGCAATGATCAGCCGCTCTATTCCTCCATTGTTGAACAGGGCCAGGCTGATATCGTCCTTGCATTCGAGGATCTCGAAGCTCTGCGCGCACTCCCTTATCTCAAGTCGGAAGGCACGATGGTTGTCAACACACAGAAGATACTGCCCATGCCCGTTATTACCGGTGCCGCAAAGTATCCCGAAGATTGCCTTGAAAGGGTTGAAAACGCCTGCAAGACGATCAAGCTCAACGCTGTTGAAATTGCACACGAATGCGGAACCTACAAGGCTGCAAACGTCGTTTTGATGGGTGTTGTTGCAAAGATGCTTCCCTTCCCCGTTGAGGAATGGCACAAAGCAATCGAACAATGCGTAAAGCCCAAATTCCTTGAAATCAATATCAAGGCCTTTGATCGCGGTTACGGCATCTGAGTTGGCTTTTATCACGGGCACTGCTGACAGCAGCCCAAATAAAACTATGTACGATTTCACAAGTTCAATTAACAGAGCCTGTACCGGCTCCATAAAGATTGACATGGCACCCGAGCCCGTAAAGGGCTCGGGTCTTGTGCCGTTGACAATCGCAGATCAGGAATTTGCAGTTGCTCCGGAAATTTCAGACGCTGTCTGCAAGGCCGCTGCCCATGGCATTTACGGTTACACCTATGCCGATTCGGAGTACCGCAGCGCAGTTAACTCGTGGATGCTCCGCAGGCACAACTGGAACATTTCAAAGCACAAACTCTTCACGGTGAACGGCGTTGTTACCGCTCTCGGCATTGCTGTGCGTGCATTGACGACCGAGGGAGACGGGATTGTGATTCAACCGCCCGTTTATCCCCCGTTTGCAGGCACAGTACGCAAGAATAACCGTATTCTCGTTGAAAACCCGCTTATTCTGCGCAGCAATACCTATGAGATCGATTTTGATGATTTGGATTCAAAAACACGTCCTCAAAATGTAAAGATGCTCATACTCTGCAGTCCGCATAATCCTGTCGGCAGAGTATGGACAAAGCAGGAATTGCTCCGACTCGGCGAAATCTGCAAACGCAACAACATAATCGTTCTTGCAGACGAGATACATAACGATCTCATTCATAACGGCGCCGAGCACACTGTATTTGCATCGCTTGGTGATTTTGCCGACTTTACGGTCACATGTACGGCTGTAAGCAAAACATTTAACCTTGCAGGTCTTGCGTGTTCAAATATCCTTATTTCCAACGACACAATTGCAGACCGATTCAAAGCAGCCGCCGAACGCGAAAACACAAGCTGCGTTCCTTATTTTGCGCGTGCAGCGACAATCGCTGCATACACGAAGGCAGAACAATGGCTTGATGAACTGAACGGTGTTATCGAATCAAATTTCAATTTGCTGTATTCTTTTCTCCGAACCGAACTTCCGATGCTGAATGCAATTCGGGCAGAGGGCACATACCTTGCATGGATTGATATGCGCAGCCTCGGACTGTCGGATTCCGCACTTGAAGAGTTAATGCTTAAGAATTACCTTGCGTTGGATGAGGGCTATATCTTTGGCACCGGCGGCAGCGGATTCGAGCGTTGGAATCTTGCATTGCCTCAAAATGAACTCAAGGCTGCACTTGAAAGACTTAAAGCCGCCGTGCTTTCGCTGCAATCCAAGCAATGAAGATTGTTCGCTTTTAAAAAGCCTTTTTGAAAGCGTAAGCAAATCAACCATTCACTGTTCCCAAAATGCTTAATTTAAACCTGTTAAACAAAGAACAGCTTGAAGCTGTTCAAACTACCGAAGGACCGTTGCTCGTGCTTGCAGGCGCGGGCAGCGGCAAAACCCGCGTATTGACATACCGAATTGCCAACCTTGTTGAAAACCACGGTGTTCCGCCTTGGGCAATTCTTGCACTCACATTCACAAATAAAGCCGCACGCGAAATGAGGGAGCGTATCGAAAGCCTTCTGTCCGAAGATTCCTCTGATATGTGGGTCACGACTTTTCATTCGTTCTGTGCAAAAATACTTCGTTTTGATATTGATAAACTCGGATATGACAACCGTTTTGTGATTTACGATGAGCAGGATCAGACTTCATTGATAACCGACCTCATGAAGTCCTGCAACATAGACGAAAAAAAGCTTCCGAAGGGTGCAATAAAAGCGAAAATCAGCGAAGCCAAGAACTCGTCCGAAGCTCCTGAAACATACATACTGCAATCAGGTGACGGGAGTGATAAACTCATTGATTTATATCGGGCTTATCAAAAACGCTTAAAAGAGTGCAACGCTCTCGATTTTGACGATTTGCTTCTTAAAGGACTTGAATTGCTCGAAAAATGTCCTGATGTCCTGCAAAAATATCGACGCAAATTCAGATATGTGCTTGTTGACGAGTATCAGGACACAAACCACCCGCAGTACAGAATCGTTCAGCTTATTTGCAAAGAGCATCAAAATATTTGCGTAGTGGGCGACGACGATCAAAGCATTTACGG
>OGPU01002929.1_pt1 | contig 11135 bp, 6 predicted proteins | sample 1552991 | NCBI WGS metagenome assembly OGPU01 (sample SAMEA2580296, study PRJEB22360) | human gut metagenome | biome: human gut; feature: human-associated habitat; material: faeces | place: Denmark | collected 2008/2010 | reverse complement strand
TTGGGCAGCAGGCTGCCGGCGATGGTGTTTTCGATGGCCGCGATGCCCAGCAGCGAGGGGTTCGCCGCCATCCGGGCGAACAGTTCGTCGAAGCTCAGGCAGGGGAGGATGCCGATCTGCCGGCCGTTGAAGTAGCTGCGCGCTGCCGTTTCGTGATAGCATCCTGCGATGCCCTGTATTGCGATCTGTTCCATAGTTCGTTCGAAAAAGAAAATCCCGCTCGGCCGAGCGGGATTTTCGTATCATCATTAATCTATATCTCTAATTTCATACAGTTAATTGCACGCGATCCCGCTTTTTCCCTTGCCGTAAAAGAAAAAGTAATAAAAATAATATGCGAAACCGTATGCTCTCATGGTCGAGATGGACTTTATCATCGGCAAATGTAGCGAAATAATCCGGAAAACCAAACTCCGGAGCCGTTTTTTTGCGAAAATCAGCGTTTGCGGCGCCGGAACCGCTTGCGCAGTTCCTTGCGGCGTCCGAAGGCGAGGCGGAAGAAGGTGCCTTGCAGCAGCGTGTCGTCGATGTTCCAGCCGCGGGCTTCGGCGTAGCGGTCGAGGATGAAGAGGAACGCCACGGCGGGGCAGGAGAGCCTCCGCAGGTTGACCATGCAGGCGCGGGGCCGCAGCGGCCGGTCGGCGAACCGCATGCGGTTGATGTCGATCAGCTGGAAGCGGATGGCGCCCGTCGCCGTGTCGCGGCGCCAGAGGACGTTGCCGTGGTTGAAGTCCCGGTGCTCGATTCCCTGTTCGTGGAGCTGTCCGGCGAAGCGGGCGAAGGCTTCCAGCACGGGGACGGTTCCGGCCGAGGGGAAGTGTCCGGTGGTCTGCGACAGGGGCGTGTAGTCCGAGCAGCGCGAGATGTAGTAGCTGTCGCTCAGCAGCCCGTGGCGGCGGTATTCGCTCCACGCGATCGGTTCGGGCGAGTCGATGCCCAGCGCCCGCAGCCGCACGGCGTGTTCATAGGAGCGGCGGGCCTTGCTCCGGCGGAAGAAGGTGTAGACGAACGCCTGGAACAGGTTCGGACGGCGGAAACGTTTGCCCGCGACCCGATACCCCCCCCCAACGTCGAAGGCTTTGATCGTGTTGCGTCCGGTATGGAGTACCTCGCCGCCGTTTTCGAACAGTTCGGGGAGGTGCTCCGCGAAGCTCCGCAGGCGTTCCGAGGCGGGATTGACGTGAATGCGCATGGTGGGAAAATTTTATGCTGCAAAGTTACGTTCCCGCAGCCTATGGCGTTAGTCCTATTTGATTGCGAAGTTGTCCTGAAACGGAAAAGAAAGGCGGATTTCATCGGGTGGCGTGCGGAGAACGCGCTCCTTTTCCCCGAAGGCCGGGTGCGGTTTCGGACGGGCATGAAACGAGCGGAACTTTTTCCGCTCGTTTTCAGGATTTATCTCATCCGGATGTGGAACGCTTTGGGGCGTGTCATCGTCTTCGTGGAGGTGCGGTCGAACGAGTCGGCGACCTCGATGCGGACGGTCGTCGCAGGTCCCGAGGCGCGGTAACGCCACATGTGGAGGGGCAGGCCGTCTGGAACGGTCTGGTGCCGCGCGTGTAGGTGATCTTGTGCAGCCGAAATCGTTGGGCGTGACCGGTCCCCGGGCGAAGCCCTCGGCCGCGGCGGCCGTCGCCAGCGACAGCGCGCAGCACCGGTTTTTCGGAAACGGGTTTCCGTGGGGCGCGTTATTTCGAAGAGGGGTCGAATACGAAGATGTTCTGGTAGTGTTTCGTATTGTCGGCGGTGATTCCGCGGGCCGTGTATCCCAGATAGAGCTTGTCCTTGCAGACCTTGATGCCTTCGGCTTCGAGCGTCCCGAACACCGAAACGCCGATCTGGGTCAGTTTGTCCTTGTCCGACACGACGGCCACCTGCGTCCGCTCCTCGACGATGTTGCCCTCGAAGTCGAACACCGTGACGTAGGCGAACGAGCTGCCCGAGTAGAACGAGCCGAAGAGGTTGTAGTTCGACTGCCCCTCGGTGTAGTAGAGCCGGTTTTTGTGGACGTCGTAGCCCTGCCAGTCGTAGTAGGTGGCGCCGCTCGCGCCGTATCCCGTCTTGAGGAAGCGCGGCCGGGCGACGGGCGTCAGCGTCGTGAGGTCGTGGCAGCGCACCACCACGCTGACCGAGTTGGTCGAAGCGGGTCTGTCGGTCTGGAAGCCGTCGGTGCAGGTGATCGTTACGTTGGTCATCGGGGCCTTTTTCGCCTCGCTCAGCTTGTAGATGACGAAACACCGGTAGGACGAATTTTTGCTGTCGCCGTAGTTGATCGTCAGCAGGTCGTTCTCCGCGTCGATCGAGGGATGCAGGTCGGTGTAGTCGCCGATGTAATAGTAGTCGTTGCACTCGTTGGTCTTGACGGTGGCTCCCTTCACGTATTTGACGCGCCCCACCAGCTTTTCGTTCCAGTACTGGCCTTTGGCGTTGCAGACGCCGTAGGCTCCGGCCCACAGGTAACGGTCGGCGCCGTCCTCTTCGAGGGCGGTGTTCGTCCCGTGGCCGAAGTAGGTGAGTTTCATATAGTCCTTGTTCTCGGTCTGCACGTCCGGGGTCTTGTTGGGCTGCGCGCGGACCCAGTTCAACTGCGCCTGGTTCGTGTTGGAGAGCTGCGTGTACCAGACCGAGCCGTCCGAGTCGAGGTTGAAGCCCTGCATCGCCGTGTTGTCCGGCAGGTAGGTGTTCCGGCTGAAGATGTTCGAGGCATCGAACCGGTCGATGCCCGTGGTCGACGATTTGTCGGGACCTTCGGGTTTGCCGGGACCGGGCGTTTCGCCGCCGTCTCCGTCGCCGCCGCAGGCGGTGCAGAGCGAGAGGCCCAGAATCGAAATAAGCGTGAATTTCAGCAGTTTCATAGCATGTTGTTTTAGTTGCGGTAAATTCGGTATTGCCGCCCGAGGCGGCAATACCGAATAAAACCTGTTGTTTCTAATTTGTGATTATCGGTCTTTCGTTACCTGGATGTCGTCGATCCACAGGCGGTAGTGCTTGGTTCCGTAAGGATGCGCCGCGATTACGATACGGGTCTCCTTGGTGGCTCCGGCGATCTTGACCACATGCTCCGTGGGGTTTACGTAGTCGGTCGTGGGAATTTTGTCGCTGTCCACGTGCGTCGTGCACTGTACGGTCACCTGCTTGTCCGTGTTGGCCGTGGCGGCCCCTGTCGGTTCGGCCTTGGTCGGGCCTCCGTCGGTGATGGTTCCGGGACCTTCGACCTGGATGTAGTGCTGTTCGTGGTCCTGTCCCCACGAGTGGTACGGCTCGAAGTAGGGCGCCGTGTGGCACGTTACGGTGATGTCGGCCGTCCCTTCGCCGATTCCGGTCAGCTTGGGCGTCTTGATGTAGCCCGAAACGGATGCGGTCGAGAGCAGTGCGGCTCCGGTCTGGGTGCGTACCCAGAAGCCCTGCCAGCCGGGATAGTCGGCGTCGGCGTAGTTCGTGCCGTAGGTGTCGCCTTCCCACCATGCTTCCCACAGTTTGGCCGCTTTCACCGGACCGCGGTTGTCGGTCGCGCTCCCGACGTAGTTGAAGAACGAGTCGGTGGAGTTGACGGGGTTTACGATTTTTCCGGTGGCCGCCGGGCAGTTCGGGTCGTCGGGGTCGATGTTCGCACCGATCTGGGCGTTGGTGACTTCGACGCCGAATGCCTGGTAGATCGGACAGCCTCTGAACCAGAAATCGTCGAAATCCTTGTAGAGGATGACGTTCGGCGCCAGATTCTCCTCGGGAGTGGTGAACGAGAACCACGTCTTGTCGGAATCCTCCTTATTGGGACCCAGCTCGTGGGCGACGATCCAGAACCAGTAGGTCGTGCCGGGTTGCAGGTTGCCGAAGGCGAAACGGTTGTGTGCGAAGAACATGCTGCTGGCGGTGAGCCAATTGGCCGTCTTCGAGGTGTAGTTGCGCAGGTTGTCGCCCTCCTCTTCCAGCGCGAGGCCGAAGCTGAACGAGCGGGGCGTGCCGTTGTTGAAGTTCGTGCCGGTACCCTTCTCGTAGTCGCCCCAGTCGAGGACTGCCAGGCGGGGCAGCAGTTTGAACATCGTGACGGTTACTTCGCCGGCCAGTTTGGCGCGGCTCTCGGCGGTGAGGTCGTAGGGGGTCGCGACGGACGAGATCTCCACGTGCAGTTTGACCGTGATCGGGCCTTTTTTGGTCGGCGTTCCGCTCAAGGCGAGGGGAATCGCTCCGTCGCCCGCCTCCATTTCGTATCCCGAGAGCGATTCGATGGCGATGCCTTCGGCTCCCGCGCCTTCGAGCGTTGCCGTGACGTCGGCCTTATAGCCGGGCTTCGATTTCTGGTAGGGGATCGTCACCCGCTTGTCCACGAGCTCCTCGTAGAGGTCGAAACTGGGGGCGATCTCGGGCGAGCCGACGGTGAAGAATCCGTCCTCCTGCGTAACCCGGATGACCAGTTCTTTCAGTCCGTCGGAGAGCGTGACGCTGCCGGTACGCTCCGCGCCGTCGTTCTGCGCGACGGTGATGTTCACCGCCTGTTCTTTCGGCGCGCCGTTCCCCTCCCCGGGCGAACAGCTGATCCACGTGTCGTCGGGTGTGATTTTCCAGGACCCGTTGGTCAGGACGAGCAGCTCCTTCGTCGAATTGAGGTACGGGAACGAGAGCGCGTCGTGGCTCCGCTGCAGGAAGTGGGTTTCGTCGTCCTTGCAGGATGTGCCGAGGGCGACCGACGCCAGGCACAAAAACGAAATTATAGCGTGTATTTTCATAAAATCGGATTTTTGATCGTTTCGGGTAAGCGGCTTAGTCGTCCCAGCCGGGATTCTGCGGCCGCAGGTTGGGGTTGATGTCGAGCGCATTCTTCGGAACGGGGTAGAGGTACTTGTAGTCTGCCCATTCCCGGTCGAGAATGTAAACCAGGCAGTTGTCCTTGTTGACACTGTATGTCGTGACGTTGTCGCCCTCTTCGGCGGTCACCTCCACGTACGAAACCCCGGTCTGGTTGCTGCCCGATTTGGGATGGCTCTTCGAGTAGAAGCAGAGGTCGTTCTTTCCGTCGCCGTTCATGTCGAACGGCTTGCCCAGTTCGGGAATGTGGATGCCAGCGAATTCGACCGTCAGTTTGTGGCCCATGCGCCAGCGCATCAGGTCGTCGCGCCGGGTGTTCTCCATGTACAGCTCGATGCTCCGCTCGCGGCGGCATTCGAGTATCCACTTGTCGGTCACCCCGTCGTAGTAGCTGGCCAGATAGGGGTCGGCCGTGGCGGGCATCGCGCCGCTTACGCCCGAACGCTCGCGCAGCGGACGGATCGTCTTGTTCCACACCGTCTGGTCCATCTCGCCCAGTTCGGCCTTGGCTTCGGCCTCGTTCAACAGGATTTCGGCGTAGCGGAACACCGGGAGCGAGTTGGCGCTGGAGGTGTTGCTCTCGTTCGCATCGTCGTCGGTGTTCCACTTGATGATGCGGTAGTAGGTCAGCTGCGTGGTCAGGCCGGGGAAGACCTTTGCGAATTCGTCGGTCTCCTTGCCGCCGACCTTCTTGACGTAGTAGGGCGTGATGAAGGTCTGGCGCAGGCGGTAGTCGCGGCCGGCGAACTCGTCCTTGAACTGCGTCTTGTTGTATCCGTCCTTGTCCGTGAAGCGCGTCCCGTCGAGGTTCAGGTACATGTTGACGAACGCTTTGGGACCCGAGTTGCGTTGTCCGTAGCTGCCCGAGGCGTAGTACCACGAGGCGTCGTGAAACCGGTTGAGCGTGGCGTTGAACTCGTTGGCCAGGATCACTTCGGTGTACTGCGGCTCCTCGCTCTTGAAGACCTTGCTGTAATTGGTCGTCTCCTCGCCGGCCGTCGAGACCAGCGAATAGGGGCTGTCGCCCATCAGCTCCTCCGAGGCGGCGACGCACGCGCGGAGCCATTCCTCGCTGCCGTCCAGCCCGTGGTACTTCCGCCAGGTTCCCTCGTAGAGGCAGATGCGCGATTTCAGGGCCAGCGCCACATAGCGGTTGATGACGTTGGTGTTGACGTATTTGCTGGCCTTGGAGCACCAGGTGGCGGCGAAGTCGAGGTCTTCGAGGACCTTCTGCATGACGTAGTCGCGCGGGTCGCGGCCCTTGTAGAGCTGTTCGTCGTCGTCGGGGTCGATCGGCTCGTCGTACCAGGGCACGTCGCCGAAGGTCTTGACCTTGTCCCAGTAGAACCACGCGCGCCAGAAGCGGCCGACGCCCTCGTAATGCTTCATTGTTGCGTCGTCCACATAGGGGGCCGCGTCCTTCATGTGCTTGAGGTAATAGTTGACGTTGTAGAGCGGACGCCAGTTGCCCCGCGCCCAGTTGTTGGCCTGCTGGGCGCTGTAACCGCCCGTCTTGAGGAATCCTTCGGTCTGGGTCGTGACGCAGATGTCGCTGTACTGGTCGCCGCGCGTGAGCGTCGCGGCCGAGGGCAGGTGGCTTTCGAGAAAGCCGATCGCATAGGTTTCCAGCGCCGTTTCCGAATTGAAAAAGGTGTCGGTGGTCGTCGAATAGACGGGGTCTTCGTCGAAGAAGCTCTGGCACGAGGCCAGGAGGGACAATCCGGCGATTATCGCTATCTTGTTCAGTATGGGTTTCATGGGATTGCGTGTTAGAAGTTGATGTTCAGTCCGATGGTTACGCTTCGGGTCATCGGGTATCCGTAGCCCTGGCCGTCGGTGCCGGTCTTCGATGCGAAGTCGGCGTCGCCCGCCGTGATCATTTCGGGGTCGTAGTTCTTGGCGTACTTCTTCAGCGGCGACCAGAAGAACAGGTTTTCGCCCGAGACGTAGATGCGCAGTTTCTCGATGTGGGCCTTGCGGGTGATCTGCTGGGGCAGGGTGTAGCCCAGCGAGATGTTTTTCAGGCGGCAGTAGCGCGCTTTCTGCAGGTAGCGGTCGTTGGCGGCGCGCAGCGTGCCGCGTCCGCTGACGGCCAGCGAGCCGCGCAGTCGGGGCCAGTATGCGTTGGGGTTGTCCTCCGACCAGCGGTCGGCGTTCTGCCACGGCAGGCTGTATCCGTAGGGGCGGTCGTATTGTCCCCAGAAGAGTCCCGACTCGCCGGCGGGATACCAGTCGCGTTTGCCGACGCCCTGGAAGAAGACTGCGAAGTCGATGCCGTTCCAGTTTGCGCTGAAGTTGATGCCGTAGTGGTAGCGCGGCGAGGAGTTGCCGATCTTGCGCAGGTCGCCGTGGTCGTCGAGGCGGTTGCTGCCGTTGTCCACGACGCCGCTCTCGTCCAGGTCGGCGAATTTCAGGTCGCCGGCGTTCCACGACTTGTTGTCGCCGCTCCAGAAGGTCTTCTCCTGTGCCTTGAGACCCCACTCCTGCGCCTCCTCGTCGGTGGCGAAAAGCCCTACGACGTGGTAACCCCAGATTTCACCCAGCTCCATGCCTTCGTAGTAGGCGTTGGCGTAGAGCGTGGGCAGGGTGTTCGACTTGCTGGTGTATTTGGTGATGATCGACTTGCTGTCCCAGAGCGAGAGGCGCACGCTGTAGTTGAAGGGTTTGTTCGCCATACGGAAACTGTCGGTCCAGCCCAGCGAAACCTCGAAACCGCGGGTGCGCATGTCGGCGTTGTTGCCGTAGGGCGCCGAATAGCCCGTCACGGCCGGCAGCTCGGCTCCGGTGACGAACATGTCGGTCGTCTCCTTCTGGTAGATGTCGCCTACGAAGCTCAGGCGGTTGTTCAGCAGGTTGACGTCCAGTCCGAGGTTGATCGTCGAGGAGGTCTCCCACGTGAGGTTTGCCGGCAGCACGGACGAGGGCGCCGAGGTGTAGGTGCGCTGGCTGCCGTCGACGATCACGCCGGCCTTGTTGAAGCCCAACAGCTCCATGTACTTGTAGGGCGAGACGTTGCCGTTGCCGGCCTTGCCGATCGAGAAGCGCCATTTGATGTTGTTGATCCAGGAGATGTCCTTCATAAAGTTCTCCTCCGACATCCGCCAGCCCACGGAGGCCGACGGGAAGAAGCCCCAGCGTTCGTTGCTCGGGAATTTCGAGCTGCCGTCGTAGCGGCCGCTCAATTCCGCGAGGTATTTGCCCTTGTAGGCGTAGCTGGCGCGGTAGAAGATGCCGACGAACCCCCAGTCGTAGCTGTTGGCGTCCTCCAGGACGTAGTCGATGCCGTTCATCAGCGAGTAGTTGGGTTTGCCGTCGACGATGAATCCGTCGCGGCCCATGCGGGTGTTGCGCGCCCGCTTGTGTTCGATGTTCCATCCGGCCATGACGTTCAGCGAGTGGTCTTCGGGCAGCCGCGGGGTGAACGAGAGGTTGGCGTTGCCGCTGTGGTACTCGATCTGCGTCTCGGTGGTGCGCATCGAGCTGCTCGCCGGATAGGAGATCTGGATACCCGGACCGTTGGAGTAGGTGACCTGCGAGATCACGTCGTTCTGGCGCGAGTGGTTGAACAGGTAGGAGTAGTCGGCTTTGGCCACCAGCACGTCCTTGATCAGGTCGATGGTCACGACGGTCGTGTTCTTCATGTCGAACTTGAGGTTGTCGCGGTAGGAGTTGCCCTCGGCCATGTTGGCGTAACCCGTGTAGACGGCCGCCGCGGTCCACGTCCCGTCGGGGTTGGTGACGCGGGTGATCGGGAATCCCTGGTGTTCGAGGTTGCGGCGCACCAGCAGGTTCTGCGCATAGGTCGTCGGCTGGTGGTAGCTGCGGCGCACGAAGTCGGTGTTGTTCTCCACGGTCAGCCATTTGGTGATGTTGACCGTACCTTTGGCCCGGGCGTTCAGCTGGCGGAATTTCTCGTCGCCGACGCGGTAGATGCCGTCCTGCTCGTAATAGCGGGCCGAAGCGATGAAACTGGAGGTTTTGCCGCCGCCCGAAATCCGGATGTTGTGCTGGTGGGCCGTGGTCGATTTCTTGTAGAAGAGGTCGTACCAGTCGGTGTTGCGTCCGTAATACTGGTATTTGCCGCTGGCGTCGAGTTCCCATTCCAGATAGCTCCGGTCGGGGTCGTTCATGCGTTTTTTGTACTCGTCCTCCCAGCTCTGCGTCCAGGGGAAGAAGTTGTTGATGCCCGTCGGCAGATGGTGCGAGTAGCCCACGTAGGCGGTCATGTAGTTGTCGTACCAGGTCTGGCTGTCGGTCTCGTATTTCGGGCGTACGGTCTCGCTGATGATCGAAACGCTGCCGCTGTAATCGACCGAAATCTTATCCTTGCGGGCGCTTTTCGTCGTCACCAGCACCACGCCGAACGCACCCCGGGCGCCGTATACGGCCGTCGAGGAGGCGTCCTTGAGCACCGAGATGCTCTCCACGTCCTCGGGATTCATCGCCGTCAGGTCGCCCTCCACGCCGTCGATCAGGCAGAGCGCCGATCCGCCTGCGCCGATCGACTGCGTGTTCGCACGGATGTTGATCGACGCCGAACGGCTCGGCTTGCCGTCGGCCATCGTGATGTTCAAGCCCGGAATCTGGCCCTGGATCGACCGGAGCAGATAGGCGTTGGGGCGGTTTTCGAGCACCTCGCCCGAAATGTTCTCCACGGCCCCGACGATGTTGCGCCGCCGCTGGGTTCCGTATCCCACGACGACGACCTCGTCCATCAGGTTCTGGTCCTCGGTCAGGACGACCTCCAGTTTGGTGCGGGTTCCGACCTTGACGCGCTGGCTCTTGTAGCCCAGATAGGAGACGGCCAGCATGTCGTCGGGTTTTGCCTGAAGCGTAAAGGCTCCCTGCGCATCGGTCGAAGTGCCCTGCGTGGTGCCTTCGATGAGGATGGTGACGCCTGTGAGCGGCTCACCCTGTTGGGATTTCACGGTTCCGGACACGGCCTTGCTTTGGGCGAGGACCTGTCCCGTCGCCAGCATCAGGAGGATGAAAATTCCCCCCCCCGAGATTTTCCGGCGGATTGCGGATCGGTAGTTAAAAAGATTCATATACGAGGTTCTTTGAAGTGTTTGGGTCAGAGTTCGGTGTGTTTCGGGGCGCGGGTCGTCGTCCGGACGATGCAGTCGCGCAGCCGGGTCAGCTGTTCGGGCGTGGCGGTCAGCCATCTGTGCCGTCCGTCGGGACCGGGGGTGAAATTCGTGAATCCTTTGTCGTCGACGGCGACGGTTCCCGGCTCGCTTTCGGTGAAGTATTCGGGATGGAGCAGGTAAACCACCGACAGCAGGTCCCACGACGCGCGGTCATAGGGCATCTTGTGGTAATTCTTGTAGCCCTCGACGACGGGATGGAGTTTCGCCCAGCCGAAATCGTTCTCGATGGCCGCACCGGGATACATGACCTGCTTTCCCAGCTCGAAGGGGTTCTGCACGATCGGCGTGTCCCATTCGGCGAAGAGTTTCCGCATGGCGGGGATGTCGTTGACGACGTTGAACTCCGCGCGCTGCTTCTCGCCGTAGCTGCCCGCCATGATCGAGAGCGTCTTCACCTTGCGGGCCACCAGTTCGCGGCCCGTGAGGGGCGAGATGTCGTCGGCCGGGCTGTCGAGGAGTTTTGCCAGTTCGGTCGCGAATCCTAAAGAAAGTACGGTTACCGAGCAGTCGGGCTGCGCGGCCAGCGTGCGGCGGTAGAGCGTGACGGGGTCCTCGATCTGCTCCGGGGTCTTGCTCCGGGCGAAGGCCGGGGAGCCGTCTTCGCGGGTCATCGCGCACACCGCCGCCGTGTAGTCGGGAGCGTGGTCGTTGAGCACCGGGGTCGGCGACTGCGCCAGCGGAATGTCGGGGTAGCCGTACCACGTGTTGAGGATGTCGATGTAGTCGGTGGCCGTCGGGCTGAGTTTGTGGTTGCCGATGGCGAGCAGGTCTACGCGGCCGTCGTCCATCGCCTTGTAGATCAGATCGAAGGCCAGTGCGTCGTCGATGTCGTTGCCCATGTCGGTTTCGACGATCAGCCGGATCGGTTCCGGCGCCGGCGCTGCGGACCGGGAGCCGCAGCCCGTGCCCGCGAGCAGCAGGGCGGCCGCTGCGGGGAGCAGTGAGATTTTCATTTCGGATTCGGGTTTTTAGTTGCCGCCGGAGGCGATGATCGAAGCCAGTCCGGCGATGAAGAAGAGGAACATCACGGCCAGCAGCGTGTTGGTTTTGCGGTCGGCGCCCTTGAACTCCTTCCAGATGAAGACGCCCCACACGGCGGCGATCATCGGCGCGCCCTGTCCGAGCGCGTAGGAGATGGCGGCCCCGGCCTTGCCGGCGGCGATGTAGCTGAAGGCCGTTCCG
>OGPU01002921.1_pt1 | contig 11159 bp, 6 predicted proteins | sample 1552991 | NCBI WGS metagenome assembly OGPU01 (sample SAMEA2580296, study PRJEB22360) | human gut metagenome | biome: human gut; feature: human-associated habitat; material: faeces | place: Denmark | collected 2008/2010 | reverse complement strand
CGTCGGACGGATAAGAAAGCCTTTCATGGCTATTGTCTGAAACCGGGCTGGAACAACAAGTATCTCGGTATGCTGAGCTTTACGAACTGGACCGTATTTCGTATTGCTCTCTTGCTTCAGAACCGTATCCACGCTTTTAGAAACTGAGTTGTAGCAATTTTAATATTCATATATTAGGTTGTATATCTTTACGCTACATCAAAAAACGCGAGCGGCTTTCCCCGGGTATCGGCATTCGATGAAGCAGTTCTTCAACAGCGAGCACCGCAACCGGACAGCTGACTACAAAATATTCCGTTTTCTGATCGCGCTCAAGCTGGCCTTGGGAATGGGCCCCAAAGACATGTCATGCAACAGGGAATGACAGAAAACACGTCCGGCGCAGACACCTCGTACGAACAGGCGCTCAAGTCGACCGGAATCGTCGGGGGCGCGCAGTTTCTCACGATCCTGATTACGGTCGTCAAGACCAAGATCGTCGCCCTGCTGCTGGGCGGCTTCCAGCGCTTCGGCTACGCGGCCGCGGTCGATTTCGTCGTCGGGAACGCCCAGCGCGACGTTGGCCGCGAAGCTTCCGTCGGCGATGAAAAGGTTTTGCGAGACGTAGCCGATGCGGTTTTGCCATGCGCGGCGGTTGGCGGCGGTGAGGGGCGTGCCGTCGATCGTTATTTCGCCCCCGGTCGGTTCGTAAAGTCCCAGCAGCAGGTTGAAAAGCGTCGTTTTCCCTGCGCCCGATGCGCCGCGGATGCCGATGCGTTCGCCCTTGCGGATCGAGAGCGTAAGGCCGCGGAAAAGCTCGTGCCCGTCGTCCGCGAAGCGGAAGCCGAGGTTGCGGACGGCGATTTCATGTTCGAAAGACAGTATTTCGGACGCGCATGCTCCGGATGTGCCGCCGGCCGAAACGGATTTCGTTGATTTTGCGGTGCAGGGCTGTTTGGCCGGGGCTGTTTGGCCGTAAGGAGCCGTTTGTCTGCCGGATGCGGTTCGTTTGTCCGGAGCCGTTCGCCTGCCGCGGGCGGTCTCGCCGCTCTCCGCCGCGGAGTATTCCGACGGCGGGATAGCGGCGGCATCAGTATGGGGGCCTTTCCCGGCTCTCTCGGCGGCTCCGGAGAGCGTGTCCGGCGATGCGGAGGAAGGTTCGTCCCCGGCCGTTGCGTCGCGCAGGACGGCGATCGTGTAGCGGTTGTACTTGATCGAGGTCCAGCCCGCCATGATGCTGCGCACCGAAGGCATCAGGCGCAGCGCGGCTACGGCGAAGACGCCGAAAAGCAGCTGTGCGCGTCCTTCTTCCGCGCCCAGACTCAGCGCGACCAGCAGGGCCATGCCCAGCGCCAGCCCGATTTCGGTAAAGGCCTGCGGAAGCATGCCGATCGCCGTTTCGCGCAGGCGCGTGCGAATCACCTGATCCATCGCCCGGTCGAACGAACGGAGCATCATCGGGAAGGCGTTGTTGATCTCGATGTCGGCATAGCCGCGGAAGGTCTCGGCCACGAGCCGCGCCTTTTCGCGCTGGGCCTTGTTTTCCAGCTCGCCGTAGCGGTTGATGCGGTTGCGCACCAAGCCGTAATAGATCCAGATCGAAGGCAGGAAGACCGCAACGGTCAGAACCGCCGCAACGGGCGCGTACCAGAGCAGCGCCCCGAAAAGCAGCGCCAGCAGCAGCGCTTCGGCGGCGATGGCGGCGGCGGGTTTCAGCACGCCGGCCGTGAAGGCCAGACAGACGACATTGACGTTGCGGGCCAGCACGGCCGAGTTCGACGACTTGACGAACGGCAGTCCCCGGTCGTGGTAGGTGACGTAGAGCCGCCGCGAAAGGGTGCGGTAGAGGTCGTAGATGTAGTTGCGCTCGATGCGCGCCAGCCAGAGATTTGTCAGGCATTTGAGGACGATAACGGCCACCACGGCGGCGCAGACCGTCAGCGCGAAACTGCGCGGCGACGTGAAGCCCAGCGCCGTGTAGATGCGGGCCAGCTGCCCGCCGCCGTCGAGACTCCGGGCGTCGAGCGCCAGCGCCAGCACGGGCAGCAGCACGGCCAGTCCGAGGAAGTTCAGCCCTGCGCGCAGCAGCAGCGTGCAGGCCATGCCGAAGCCCCTGCGGCGGAATTTGTGCGGTATGATGCCGATGATTTCGTTCATGTCATTCCTCCACCTTTTCGATTCTTCCCAGTTTCACGTACCACAAATACCCCTCGGTTTCGGTGTAGCCCATCTGCCGCAGCAGGGCGAGGTATTCGCGCACCTGACGGCGGTAGCGTTCGGGTTCGCGGCCGCCGAACTTGTAGTCCACGACCACGGCCCGCGTGCCGCGGATCATTACGCGGTCGGGACGCCGCGCGGAGGAGCCGCCGGGAATGATGATTTCGTTTTCGTTGCGCACGCGCTCCCAGCCCCCGGCGAACCATTCGCGGGCCGCGGGGTGTGCCAGCGCGCGGGCGATCATCCGCCGCAGGGCGGCGGCTTCGGCGGCGGAAAGCGTGCCGTCGGCCTGCATCCGCTCCACGGCGAGGCGTATCTGCTCCTCGTCGTCGGCGTTTTCGAAGGCCTTGTGCATCAGGATGCCGAAATTGCGGGGCGAGAGTTCCACCTCTTCCTCCTGCTCGAAATAACGCTGCGAGGGGAGCCGCAGGCGCAGGTCGGCGCGTGCCGTGGGGTAGTTTTCCAGCACGACGTGTTCGGCGCCGGACGTTTTGCCGCCGTCGGCGACCGGGCCGCGGAACTGGCCGAATTCGAACCGCTCGCCCGTTTCGGTGACGGTGTAACGCCCTTCGGCGCTGCCCGCGAGGGCTTTGTCGCCGTCGGTGAGGATGCTTTGGAGGAGCAGTCCGCCGACGGTTTTGCCGCCTTTCTGCGGGATGAAGACATGCAGCGATTCGGCGGCGCGCGTCAGCGCCACGTACAGCAGATTGACGTTGTCGACGTGCGAGTAGACCAGTTCCCGGTAGTACTCCGCCGAGAATCCCGATTCGGCCATCGACTTCTTGTATTTCACCGGAAAGCGTCCCACGGCTTCGGCGTCGCCGTGCGCCTCGGCCCAGACGATGTTGGTCACGTTGCCGCCCGACTTGGGGTCCAGCTGCCACGAGCAGTAGGGGATCAGTACCACGCGCTTTTCTAGTCCCTTGGCCTTGTGTATCGTGGTGATCTCGACGGTCGTTTCGCTCTCCTCGACGCTCAGCGAACGGTTCTGTCCCTGCTGCTCCCACCAGTCGAGGAACAGCGCGATGTCGGCGATCTTGCTGGAACAGAAGCCGATGATCTGTTCGTGGATCGCCTGCAGGTAGGCCGTCTGCTGTTTGTCGTCCTGCAGACCGTGCCGCATGACGATGCGTTCGAACGCCTCTTCGGGTGACAGCAGGCGGATCGAGCGGAAGAACGTCCGTTCGTCGTCGGACAGCGGGCGGGCGAAGCCGCGGCCGAGGTAGTGGTTGTAGACGGCGCGGCTCAGCGAGTCGTCGGGGTTGAGCGACAGCCGCAGGGACGCGGCGATGAACGAACTGACGGGGGCGTTGCCCACGATCAGCGCCTCCTGCGTCATCACGTCGAAACGGTAGCGGGGATCGGTGTTGCGGCGTTTGAAGTCGAGCAGCTCGGCGGCGACCTTGGCGCCGTCGGTGGCCCCGCGCACCAGTATCATGATGTCGCGCGGCCGGAATCCCTTGTCCAGCACCTCGCAGATGCGCTCCACGACGGGCGGCTGCTCGGCGAAGGTCGAGACCGAGACGTAGCCCGGCCGGTCGCTCCGGCGGCGGGGTGTCTGCGCGTGTCCGCGGTAGGCGTCGCGCAGGGTGTCGTGCAGTGCGGCCGCCGCCGCGGGAGCGATGCCGCCCTTTGCGGCCGCTTCGTCGAGCGTCTCGTTCAGCGCCCGGTTGTCGGTCTCGACCACGCGGCCGATGATCTCGTTGTTGAATTCCACCACGGCGGGCAGGCTGCGGTAATTCTCCCTGAGTATCTCCACCTCGGTGCTGGCCGGGTCGAGTTGCGCCTGCGCCTGCGAGTGGAGGATTTTCCAGTCGCCGCCCCGCCAGCGGTAGATCGACTGCTTGATGTCGCCCACGATCAGCACCGAGGTCGCCTCGCTCTGCGACATGGCGTTTTGCAGCAGGGGCAGGAAGTTCTCCCACTCCTTGACGGAGGTGTCCTGAAATTCGTCGATCATGAAGTGTTCGAAGCGGTTGCCGACCTTCTCGTAGATGAACGGCGCGTCGTTGTGGCCGATGAATTCCGAGAGGATGTATTTGGTCTCCGAGAGGAGCATCATGTTCTGCTCGTCGCACAACTGCTGCACCTTGGCGTAGAGGTCCGACAGCAGCGCGAAGCTGCGGTAGTTCTCGCGCAGCAGGTCGCAGGTGTTCCACGAGCGGACGTTGGCGTCGTACAGATCGCACATTTCGCGCAGCAGGGGTTGCAGCCGGGCGGCGAGCGGCGCGGCGGGCGATCCCTTGGGCGCCCAGCCTTCGGTCGTCAGGCTCATTTTGCCGACCGTGGCGGTGTAGGGTTTCAGCTCTCCGGCCGCGACCGTGAGGAAATAGTGGGCGAAACTGCGGCTCTTGCCCGTGAAGTCCGCCGGGCCGACGCCCGCATCGGCCATGATCCGTACGGCCTCGGCCGCACGCTCCCGCATCTGCTGCTTGGTCGCCGCGGCGCGCGCCGTCGCTTCGCCGACGATGCGGCCCAGCTCCTCGCGCGAGCGGGCGAGGGATAGAGCCTCCTTGTTCTTCTCCTTGAACAGTTCGCCGCCGAGCGTCAGGATGCCGTCGCGGACGTCCCACTTCTTGCCCTCGTCGATGCGCTCCTGCACGAAGTCCGTGAGCCAGCGCTGCAGGTCGCGGTCGGTGGTTATCTGCTCGATGAGCGTGTCGGCGCTCTTGGTCAGCACCGAGGCGGTCTCGATCTCGACGTTGTAATTGAGGTCGATGCCCAGCTCCTTGATGAAGGCGCGCAGGATGCGCTGGAAAAAGGTGTCGATGGTCAGCACCGTGAAGCGCGAGTAGTCGTGCAGGATTTTCGAACGCACCTCCGCGGCCCGCCTGCGCACCGTGGCGGCGTCCATGTCCAGTTCGCGGCAGAGGTTTTCGAGGTAGGAGCTTTCGCCGCCCGAAGCCAGCAGGTGTATCTCCTTGAGGATGCGCGACTTCATCTCCTCGGTGGCCTTGTTGGTGAAGGTCACGGCGAGGATGTGGCGGTAGATGGAGGGCTGTTCGACCACGTCGCGCACGTATTTGTATGCCAACTGGTAGGTCTTGCCCGATCCGGCGCTCGCGTTCAGAATTTTCGCTCTCACTGTCCGAAATGTCGTTTTAGGTAGTAAAAGTACAAAACAAATCCCGAACGGCAAACCGAGGTTTGCAATAATTTCGTAAATTAGCGACGTATTAAAACCGAAAAGTATGAAGAAGATGATTCTGAGCGCGGTGATGCTGGTTTTTGCCGCATCGGGTTATGCGCAGGAAACGGGCGCTGCGGGCGCCGGAGAGCGCAACGAGTGGCTGCCCACCTTCGAGGCGGTTGCGGTCGATGCCGATCTGGACGTCAAATTCGTCCGGGTTCCCGACACCGAGGCCCCGAAAATCGTATACGACACCAAAGGCTCTTACACCACCAAGTTCCGCGCCGAGGTCAAGGACAAGACCCTGCGCATCAGCGAGAAGCCCGATTCGCGCCGTCCCGAACGCACCGAGGTGACGGTCTATTACAACGCGCTGCGGGCCGTTTCGCTGTCGGGCGCGGCCGCGACGTTCGTGGGGACGCTCGACGCCGCGGTGCTCGACGTGACGGTCAACCGCAAGGCTTCGCTGACGGCGAAGCTGGAGGTCAAGGACCTCAAGATGGAGCAGACGGGATACAGCACGGCGAACCTTTCGGGTTCGGTGCGTTACCTGACGTTGTATGTATCGACGGGCAAGGTGGCCGCATCCGATCTGGAGGTGATGTCGGCCGAGGTCAATGCCCAGAGCAAGGCCGAGGTGTCGTTGTGGATCACCGACCGTTTCGTGGGCAAGACGACGACCAATGCGCGGATCAGCTACAAGGGCGATCCTAAGATCGTACGCGGCGGCGCGAAGTTCATGGGCGGCGAAATCAACCGCGTGGAGTAGCGGATGAAGGGTTTTCGCATATCGGCCCGCCGGAGCGCTCCTGCGGCGGGGCCTGCCGGCTTCTCCGGGCGGGGTGGAACGGGTATTCCTGCGGCGGACGGCGGAGCTGTCTGGCTTTGCCGGTGTAACCGGCGCACCTGCCGGGATACGGAGACGATTCGGCGGGGGCCGGTGGGGATGCCATTGTTTTACGGGACTGAAAACACTGTAGGGCGGCTATGAAAGGATTTCTGGAAGAGGTCGCCGGGGACCTGTATGCCCGATACGGCGAGGGACTGTCCGAGAGGGCCGTGCTCTTTCCGTCGCGGCGTGCGCGGCTGTTTTTCGTCGATGCCCTGACGCGCGTCGCCGGGCGGCCCATGTGGCAGCCCGAATGGGTGACCGTCGACGACCTGATGAGCGAAATATCGGGCCTGCATGCGGGCGACCGCGTGCGGCTCATCACCGAACTCTATAAGGTCTATTCGGAATTCCACACCGAGCCGTTCGACAAGTTCTATTTCTGGGGCGACATGCTCCTCACGGACTTCGACACGATCGACAAGTACCGGATCGACGCGCAGATGCTCTTCCGCAACATCTCCGAAATCAAGGAGATCGAAGCCGACATCTCCTACCTGACGCCCGCCCAGCTGCAGATTCTGTCGTTCTGGTCTTCGCTGGGCGAGGAGGCCGATCTTTCGGAGGAGAAACGCCGCTTTCTGGCGATCTGGAAGACGCTCGGCCCCGTTTACCGCAAATTCCGCCGGCGGCTCGTGTCGCTCGGCATCGCCTACAACGGCATGGTCCAGCGGGCCGCCGCCGACCGCATCGCCGAAGGCGCGTTCGCCTTTCCCGAACCGCGGAGGTATGTAGTGGCGGGATTCAACGCCCTGTCGGAGTGCGAAAAGCAGCTCTTCAAATTCCTTGCTGTTGCCGCCGAAACCGATTTCTACTGGGATTACGACGCTTATTATAAGGACAACCCCGAACAGGAGGCCGGGATGTTCGTGCGCTCGAACGTCGCGCTGTTTCCGCCCCGGACCGAATTCGCGCACGACAACATGCGGGGCGAAAAGGAGGTCGTCTCCGTGGCCGCCGTGTCGAACGCCGTGCAGTGCAAATACGCCGCGGCGATTCTCGCGGACCTCGCACGCCGCCGCGCGCAGGAGGACCCCGAAGTCGCCGCCGGGCTGAAGCCCGCCTTGGGCAAGGAGACCGCCGTGGTGCTGACCGACGAAAACCTGCTGCTGCCGCTGTTGTACGCCCTGCCCGCCGATATAGGCCGTGTGAATGTCACGATGGGTTTTCCCCTGCGGCAGAGCCTTGCCTATACCTTCGTCGAACGCCTTGTGGAGCTGCAGAACCACCGCCGCAAAAAGGGCGGCGGCTGGACCTTCTACCATGCCGACGTGGCGGGTATTCTGGCGCATCCCTATGTCGCCGAGTGCGACGCCGCGCTGACCCGCACGATGCACGAGGAGATCGTCCGCGACCGGCGGATTTCGGTCGATGCCGCATGGCTGGGCCGCAACGAACTGCTGAAACGGATCTTTTCGCCCGCGGCGGAGTGGCGCGAGCTGTCCGATTACCTGCTGGGCGTGATCGCCGCCGTGGCGCGCCAGCCCTACGAGGGCGACGACGCCAGACAGCGGGTCGAATTTCTGGCCGTCATCGCCGAGCAGGTGACCAAACTGCGCAACTCGCTCGACGAATGCGACATCGAGCTTGCGACCGAGGTGTATACCTCGCTGCTGCGCCGCCATTTGCAGACGCTGCGCATCCCCTTCGAGGGCGAACCGCTGGAGGGGATTCAGATCATGGGTATTCTGGAGACCCGCAATGTCGATTTCGAGAACGTCATCCTTCTCTCGATGAACGACGACAATTTTCCGGGCAACCACGTCGCGCAGTCGTCGTTCATTCCCTACAACCTGCGTGCGGCCTACGAACTGCCCACGCCGGAACACCACGAAGGGGTCTATGCCTACTATTTCTACCGCCTGATCCAGCGCGCGAAGAGCGTGCATATGCTCTACTGTTCGCATGCCGACGACAAATCGACGGGCGAGCCGAGCCGCTATATCTACCAGCTGGATTACGAGAGCGGCTTCGACGTGCGCAAGATCGAGGTGGGGGTGGACGTGAACCTCGCCGAGACGGCTCCGATCGAGGTGGCGAAGGACGGGGAGGTGATGCGGCGGCTGGAACGCTTCGTCGATGCCGAAAGTCCCGCCGCGCTTTCGCCGACGGCGTTTTTCCGCTACGTGGCCTGCCCGCTGCGCTTCTATTTCCACTCCGTGGCCCGGCTCGAAGCCGACGACGAGATTTCGGAGGAGGTCGATGCGCCGATGTTCGGCACGATCCTTCACGCCGCCGTGCAGACGCTCTACGCCCGGATCGTGGGCGAGGAGCATCCCGGCCAGACCCTGCGGGCGATGATCCGTTCGGGCGAGGTCGCCGCGGCGGTCGAGCGGGCGATCAACGAAAATTATTTGCAGGACGAACGCGCTTCGGCCGAAGATTATACGGGCAACCTGCTGCTGGTGAAGGATATCGTCACGCGCTACCTGCGTGGCGGGGTGATGCCTTACGATGCGGCGCACGATGCGTTCGCCGTGTCGGGACTGGAGGAGCGGGTGGCTTATTCCTTCCCGTTCCGCGCCGGGGAGCGCGAGCTGGAGATGAAGTTCGGGGGCATCGCCGACCGTATCGACATGCTCGGCGACGGCGCGCTGCGGGTCGTGGACTACAAGACCGGGGCGCCGCATCTGGAGTTCGACGGCGTGGAGAGCCTTTTCACCGGAACCGGCAAACAGCGGCTGTCCAATATCCTGCAGACGCTGCTCTATTCGATGATCCTGCACCATACACGGGGCTGCGACGCCGAACCCGCGCTCTACTACGTCCGCAGCATGAACCGCCCCGACTATTCGCCGCAGCTGGACGACAAGCAGTTGGGCGTCAGGGGGGCGCGCTATACGCTTTACCGCGAACGTTTCGAGGAGCTGCTGCGCGCGCAGCTGGCCGAAATGTACGACCCCGCGGTGCCGTTCCGCCAGTGCGAGGACGCCGATACGTGCAAGTTCTGCGATTTCCGGATAATCTGCAAACGGGGCTGAGACGGCTCAGAGTTTCACCCTGAAATACGACGCTCCGCTGCGGCGGGCCGCTTCGAGACCGATCTCGGAATCCTCGAAAATCAGGGTTTCGCGCGGCGTGCAGCCCTCGCGGCGCATGGCTTCCAGAAAACAGTCCGGGGCGGGTTTGCTGCGCGCGACGTCGGCGCCCGAAAGAATCCCGTCCACCGCGTTTTCCTCCGGCAGTCTCTCTTCTTTGCGTGACGTGTCTTCGTCCGGCGTTTCGAGACGTCGGACGGCTTGCGGTCCGGCGATTCCCAGATGCCGCATGGCGTTGTCGATATTGGCGCGGCTGCCCGTCGAGACGATCCACACGCGGCCGCCCTGCGCACGGAACTGCCGGCAGAAATCCCATAACGGCCTATTGAGCCGCACGGTGTCGAAAAACGTGGGGTAGAGCGCGATCTTGCGCAGCCGCAGCCGTTCGCGTTCGGCCGGGTCGGCGATGCCGATCCGGGTCAGGAATTCGTCGCACCGCATGCCGAAATAGCGGGCCGCATACTCCTCTTCGGTGAGCGTATAACCCGCTTCGCGCAGCGTGGCGACATAGGCGAGCGTGTTGGCACGCCGGGTGTCGGCCAGCGTGCCGTCGAAATCCAGAAGGATCAGTTTTATTTCGGAGCCGGGGTGTGTCATGTCGTGGCGGAAAATAGGGAACGCCGCAGAAGGCGCGGTTTTTTGAGTTGCGGTGCAGGCTGTCAATCGAACGACTGCATGCCCGACTGGGCGATGCGCATCAGACGCTGGTATTCGGTGGGCGAAAGCTCCATGAAGAAGTAGTGGATCGGGTCCACGCGCATGCCGTTGTAGCGGACTTCGTAATGGAGGTGGGGCGCCAGCGAAAGGCCCGTGTCGCCCGAAAGGGCGATGATGTCGCCGCGGCGCACCTGCTGGCCCTTGCGGACGTTGATCTTCGAGAGGTGGTTGTACGAAGTCTCGTAGCCGTTGCCGTGGTCGATGACGACGGTCTGTCCCGACGTCGAGTTGCGCTGGGCCACCTCGCGCACCGTTCCGTCGGCCGTGGCGAAGACGCGCGACCCTTCGGGAATGGTGTAGTCCACGCCCTGATGCGATTGCAGCGTCTTGTAGAAGGGGTGGATGCGCATGCCGTACGAAGCCGTGAGCAGCGTCAGCTGCTTGTTGATCACGGGCTGGATCGACGGGATGTTGTCGCACCGGCTGCCGGCCGAGTCGATGCGCGCCTGCAGGTCGAGGTAGGTGTCGTTCAGCTCGTCGAGCCGCGTCTCCATTTCGGCCACGCGTTCGCGCAGCTCGCGTTTGAGACGGCGCGACGAACGGTTGAAGATGTTCTCGTAGGTGGCGGTCTGCTTGCGCTCGTACTCCGAGTCGAAGTCGTAGGGGTCCGATTCGAAGAGGATGCGGAAGACGTTGCGGTCGCGCTCCGAGAGGTTGCGCATCACCGTCGTCAGCGTGTCGTATCGCTGGACGAGGGCCGTGTATTCGCGGCGCAGGCGGTCGGTCGAATGCTTGAGCTCGTACTCGACGGGCGTGTCGAAGAACACCGAGAAACCGATGTAGTAGAGCACGGCGACGCCCGCCCATACGAAGAAATGGATCGTGGCGCGTATGATGTTCTGTTTGCGGCGCTTACGCTTGCGAAGCCGTATCAGGTCCTTTTTCCCGGCCATACGTTACATTTCGAAATTGGTTTCACGCATCCGCGCCATCAGGTCGTCGTATTCGGCGGCGGTCATGTCGCGGTTGAAATAGTTGACCGGATTCACGGGCGTACCCTTGTGAATCACTTCGTAGTGGAGGTGGGGGCCTGTCGAGCGGCCCGTGTTGCCCGTTTCGGCGATCACCTGACCGCGGGTCACGCGTTCGCCCGGTTTGACCAGCACCTTGCTCAGGTGGGCGTAGCGGGTCTTGTAGCCGAAACCGTGGTTTACGAGCACCTGATAGCCGTAGCCGCCGTTGTAGCCGC
>OGPU01002920.1_pt1 | contig 11160 bp, 7 predicted proteins | sample 1552991 | NCBI WGS metagenome assembly OGPU01 (sample SAMEA2580296, study PRJEB22360) | human gut metagenome | biome: human gut; feature: human-associated habitat; material: faeces | place: Denmark | collected 2008/2010 | reverse complement strand
AAAAAAATATTCAATGGAATAGAACAACATCTTGGGTTAAAGATAATTTAGTAAATCATGTTGAAGTGATTCATGATGGAGATGATTATCTTGAAGAAAGAATAGGCTTGCATGAATTAGAATTTATAGAAACACGTCGTTTTACAAGTAATCATCAAACAGACCATGGATTTAATATGTTAAATTTAGTTGAAGGGCAAACAGCACTTGTTGAAAGTCCTAAAAATGAATTTGAACCTTATACAGTACATTATGCAGAAATATTTACTGTTCCTGCAAATGTTAAAGAATATACAATTAGACCTTTAAATGATGAAATAATAAAAGTTATTAAAGCATATGTTAGAAATTAAGCGGGCAAAAGTCCGCTTTTATATTGCTTTTATTATCGAATATCGATATAATGAGATTGAAATATTTATCGATATTCGATAAAAGAGGTGAGAAAATGGCGAGAAAAGAATTTGAAACATTAACTCCACAAATGTTTTATATTTTACTTTCATTATATGAGCCTTTATGTGGTTTAGAAATTATGGAAAAAGTAAATGAAATGACGGAAGGTGATGTTAGCGTTGGTGCTGGAACACTTTATGCATTGTTGCCACGTTTTGAAAATATAGGATATATTCAATTATTAAAAGAAGAAAATAAAAGAAAAATATACATAATTACTCAAAAAGGAAAAGAAAGACTTGAATTAGAAAAGGAAAAGATGCAAAAACAAATTATTTTGTTTATGAAAAAGGATTATGAAGATGAAATATAAGTATACATTTTTAAAAAATAGATTGTTTTATGATGAAATATTAATTCCTTATCTAGATAAAATGTCTAAAAAAGGATGGAATCTTGTATCAGTTAATTCATTTTTTAAGTTTGAAAAATCCTCACAAGTTTATAAATATCAAGTTGACTATAATCCATTAACGGATGACTATTTAGAAACTTTAGACCATTTAGGATATGAACATGTTTGTTGTATGCAAGATATGCATATTTATCGAAATGTTAATTTAGATGCGGAAGATTTATCAAGTGATGAAGATGTTTTATGTGAGGCAAAATTAAAAATGTTTAAACCATGGGCAATTGCTATGTGCATTCTTGCGGCTATGATCTTTTATGGTTTTACAAGTTTCTTTTCTTGGTTGTACCGTTTTTCTTGGGGTTCGATATTTTTAAATTTAGATGTTTGTTTTAGTTTGTTTCTTATTTATGTAGGCTGTTTTTTATGGCTATTTGCAGCATTGTTTATTTATTTAAAGAGACGTGCTTTAAAGAAAAGAACATATTCTTATCAAAAGTTTAAATATTTAGATGGGTTTGTTCGCATTGTTATAGATATTTTAGCTATTTTGATGATTGGAATGTTATTTGTCTTGAAAATGAATAACTTAAGTTCACTTTTAAGCTTTTCGGGTTATTTTATATTAATTACATTATTTGCGACAATTATTAATACAAAAATTCCTTTAATTAAAAATCCAATCAAAAAGAAAATAGCAGTGACTGTTTCTGTTGCTGTTTTTGTAGGAGTCAACTTTTTGTATAATGAAATTGATTTTTCGAAATTAGATAAACAAGAAATGACGATCACTTTGCCAAAAAATAAAAGGATAGATGAAAATAATTCAAATTTACTTGTTGATACGACAACTTTTATTCAAAAAATCGGTAAAGATAAAGATGATGGAGAAGCAATTTATTCTTTTGAAGGTTATTATCAATGTTTAAATACTTTTGTTTCAAAAAATATTTTTAAAGAATTGGTTCTTGAATGTGAAAGACAAACAAGAATGCCAAGTGATAAAGAGATTGACCAAATCGTTGAAGAAAAAGGTTCATGGCGTAGCGATGAAATTGGGTATAATACGTATCAAAATGTTTTAAAGAAATTTAAAAAAAGAAAATCAATGTATTTTGATCAAGTTGTTGAAATTGGTCATTATCAATTAGGAATCAAAGGTAAAAAAGTGTTAATTGTATATGATGAAGATATTGATGATTTTTATCATCATTACATAAACTTTATACAAAAATAATGGAATATTGACAAATTTTTGTAATTATACTATTATAATTTTCAATAATAGAATCAAAGGAGAAATGTAAAAGTGGATTCTGCCCAGATAATGAATATTATATCATTAATCATTTTATTAATTTTATCATCGTTGTTTTCTTGTAGTGAAACAGCTTTTTTATCGGTAAGTAAAATTAAAATACGTACACTTGCTGAAGAAGGAAATAAAAAAGCAAAATTAGTAGAGTCTTTATTAGATGATCAAGATCGTTTATTAAGTGCTATTTTAGTAGGAAACAACCTAGTAAATATCGGTGCTTCGTCACTTACAACAGCAACGATTATGGCTATTTTTGGAGATGGTGCACAAACAGTTGCAATCGCAACAGGTGTTGTAACATTGTGTATTTTGATTTTTGGTGAAATCACGCCTAAATCTCTTGCTACTCAAAACGCTGATAAATTAGTTTTTGCTTTAGCACCATTTATTCGTTTTGTTTGTGTAATTACTAAACCAGTTGTTTTTGTATTGAATATTATTACAGGATTTATTATTAAACTTTTAGGTGGTAATCAAGAACATGGCCCTAGTTTAACTGAAGAAGAATTGAAAACAATTGTAACAGTTGGACACGAAGAAGGTGTTCTAGAAAAAGAAGAAAAAGAAATGATACATAATGTTTTTGAATTTGGTGAAACTGAAATCAAAGAGATTATGACACCACGTATTCATGTTGAAAGTTTACCGGATGATTGTACGTATGATGAATTAATGAATGTTTATCATGATGCACAGTATTCTAGATATCCTATTCATGATGAGTCTTTTGATGAAATTATTGGTGTTTTAAATATGAAAGATTTGTTGTTTATCGATATTGATAAAGAACATTTTGATGTTAAAAAGTATATGAGAGAGACTTTTGTGGTCTATGAATTTAATCAAGTCAATGATGTTTTTGCTTCAATGAGAAAGGAACATGCAACACTTGCTATTGTATTAGATGAATATGGTGTTATGAGTGGAATTGTTACTTTTGAGGATATTGTTGAAGAAATCGTTGGTGAAATTGATGATGAATATGATGATGCAAGTGATGATATTGTTAAAATCAATGATCATGAGTATTTAGTAGATGGTAGTTTAAATTTAAATGAGGTCAATGATGAAATTGATACTCATTTTGAATCGGAAGATTTTGAATCAATCGGTGGTCTTGTTTTAGGAGAGTTTAGTGGTGTTCCTAAAATAAAAGATAAAATTGAATTTCCAGGAGTTACAATTATTATCGAAAAGATGCATAAGAATCGAATTGAACTTCTTAGATTAATAATACATGAAATGAAAGAAGAGGAAGAAGGAGAGGAAAAACATCAATAAGATGCTTTTCCTTTTTTAAGGAGGCTATATGAAAACAACAGTTGAAATAAAAAAAATGGGAATCAATGGAGAAGGTATTGGTTACATTAATCGTAAAATTGTCTTTATTAAAGGGGCATTATTAAATGAAGAAGTAGAAATTGATGCCAAACAATACAATAATAAAAATTATTATTTTGGTGATTTAATTAGAGTCATTAAACCTTCACCAATGCGTGTTAAAAATCCATGTCGTGCGAATAAAGAATGTATGGGATGTAATTTATTACATTATGCTTACCCAGCACAATTAAAACATAAAAAAGATTTAATTAAAGAATCTTTAAAGAAGTATACAGAATTAGATCGTTCACAAATTAAGATTGATCAAATTATTGGGATGAATCAAAAAAATGGTTTCCTTACACAAGCCAATTTACCTATTGTAGATTTTAAAGGAAAAGTTACTTTTGGAATTTATCAAAGAGAAACAAAATATTTAACAGTGATGACAGGGTGTATGAAACAACATCCATTAATTAATCAAACATTATTACAATTGGAAGAAGTTTTTAATAATCATCAATGTAAAACATATAATGATAAATTTAGAACAGGTTTAAGATTTATTAAATTACGTGTTTTCCAAGATAAAGTACAAGTCATCATTATTACAGGGAAAGACGGTTTAAAAGATGAAGTGGTAAGTGATATTAAAAAATTAAAACAAGTCAATGGTTTATTTATGTCAATTAATACTTCTAAATATCAAGATTTTGAAAGTCAAGGTTATAAGAAGATTTTTGGAAATACGAAAGAAGAATTTATTTGTGATGGTAAAAAATATATTATGTCTGTTAAAACAACTTTACCAGATCATTTAGAATCTTTTGAAATTAGAAATAAGATTGTTAAAACAATGGTTAAAGGAAGTAAAAAGATTATTTCTATTAATTGTGAAAATGGTATTTTAGAAATGAATTTAGATCAAGAAGTTGTTGCTATTGATGAAAAGAAAGATAATATTGAAAGTGCTACTTATAATGCTAAATTATTAGGAAAAGAAAATATTAAATTTGTTTATGGTCAACCAATTAAGAAAATGGTTACTTTTGCAAAAAAGAAAGTGTATGATACAGTGATTATTCAAGGAGTCAATGGGATTTCTAATGAATTAAAGGATACTTTAAGACTTGGAAAAGTACAAACAGTCATTTATATGAATTCTTCAACATCTATGCTTGCAAAAGATTTGCAAGAATTATCAAAATATTATAAAGTAGAAGAAATCAAAGCAGTAGATAGTCATATGTATCAATCATATGTGACATCAATTGCTAAACTTACAAGAAAATAGGAAGAAGGAATAAAAATGGAATACGATTATACACCAAGAGGTGTCTGTTCAAGAAATATCCATGTAGAAGTTGAAGATGGGATTGTTAAAAATGTTATCTTTACAGGTGGATGTTCAGGAAATACTCAAGGAGTTGCTGCACTAGCAAAGGGTATGAAAGTTGATGAAGTTATTGAACGTTTAAAAGACATCAAATGTGGAGCAAAACCAACAAGTTGTCCAGCACAGCTTGCAAAAAGTTTACAAGAGCATGCTAAATAAGTGCTCTTTTTTTGTTTCTTTCATAAAATAAAATGGTGGTGTTATGTTAATTAGAATTAAAAAAATGCAGTTTCTAGTAGGGATTTGTTTGATTTTGCAAATTATTTTGTCTTCGTTATTTTTACCTTTTCATTTTATAGCGATGTTTTTATCTATTGTCATTATCATTTGGCAAAGAAGATTTTGTGTTTTACAGATTCGTTATCATTACTATGCAGTTATTTTATATATCTATAGGTTGTTTGTTATGCTTGTTTTAACGTATTCTTTTTTTGAAATGTTGTATTTATTTTTAACTTTATATGTTGGTTTGATTTTAATTTTATTATCTTTGAAAACATTTTTGTAATTCTTTTAATCAAGGATGATTTAGCGTATAATATGGAAAAAGGTGGTGGCAACATGATTGGTGAATTGAATATCTATAGTTGTTATAGTTTTCAAAATAGTACGATTTTGATTCAAGATTTATGTAAAAGAGCGAAAGAATTGCATATGGAAGCATTGGCTTTAACAGATATCAATAATATGTATGGTGCGATTGAATTTTCTAATGCTTGTCATCATTATGACATCAAACCTATTTTTGGAATGCAAGGGGATGTACTTATTGATCAAGAAGTTTATCCTTTTTTATTCTATGCAAAAGATCAAATTGGTTATCATGATTTAATGAAAATATGTAGTGATATTAATTTAAGTGAACGTAAAGCGATTGAATTAGATAGATTATCTTTATATCGTGAACATCTTTTTATTCTTTCTGGATGTAAAGAAGGAATTGTTGAAAGGCTTGTTTTAAAAGAGTTAGAATCTGAGGCTTTAAAATATATTGCGTTGTTTAAAAAGATGTTTAAAGATAATTATTATATTTGTATTCAAGATCATCATTTAAAAATGCAATCATTTTTAAATGAACGTTTAAAAGCACTTGCCACTTTACAAGAAGTGAAGGTTTGTGCTTCGAATGAAGTACGTTATTTATATCCACAAGATGCTATAGCGGTTGATTTAATGCAAGCAAGTATCCATGGCGAAAAAATTGATCGAAATTATAAAGTACAAACAAATCAGATGTATTTAAAAGATGCTTATGAGATGTCTTTATTGTTTGATCGCGAAATTATAGAAAATACAAATGATTTGTTAAGAAGATGCAATGTCACTATTGAAACCAACCAAATGCATTTACCACACTATCCTTTACCTGAAAATGTGACGAGCCAAAATTATTTACAGCAACTTTGTATTGTTGGTTTAAAGAAAAGATTTAAAGGAAAAGAAGTTCCTAGAACTTATATAGAACGTTTAAAAAAAGAATTAAAAGTCATTGCTAAAATGGGATTCAATGATTATTTTTTGATTGTTTTTGATTATGTAAGATTTGCGAAAACACATGATATTCAAGTCGGTCCAGGAAGAGGAAGTGCTGCTGGAAGTTTAGTGAGTTATGTTTTAGGAATCACGAATATTGATCCTTTAAAATATGATTTATTATTTGAACGTTTTTTAAATGAAGAGCGTGTTTCAATGCCTGATATTGATATTGATTTTCAAGATGATAAAAGAGATGAAGTTGTTAAATATGTTACAGAAAAGTATGGACAAGAACATGTTGGACAAATTGTTACTTTTGCTACCTATGGGCCTAAGGTTGCTTTAAGAGATTTAGGAAAAGTCGTTTCAGTTCCTTTACCTAAATTAGAAATGATGTCAAAGTATATTCCAACACAAGGAAAAAATAGAAAAACAGTAAAAGAAGTTTATGAATCTTCCTATGCTTTTGCAAGTATGGTCAATCAAGAAGAAATGTTACGAAAGATTTTACCGGCAATCTATCTTGTAGAACATTTACCACGTAATATTTCAATGCATGCTGCAGGGGTCGTTTTATCAGGAGATTGTTTAAATGAAGTGGTTCCTCTAACAAAAGGTCCTAATCAAAATGTATTGACACAGTATTCTAAAAATTATATTGAAAGTGTTGGTTTATTAAAAATGGATTTTTTAGGATTGAAGAATTTAACTGTAATTTCTGATATTTTAAAAAATATTGAAAAGTATGAAGGTGTTCATTTAAATTTAAATACGATTCCTTTAAATGATGAAAAAACATTTAAGATGTTATCAAATGGAGATACGTTAGGTGTTTTTCAATTAGAATCACCAGGGATGAAGAATTTATTTAGAAAATTAAAGCCAAGCAGTATTGAAGATATTGGAGCTGCCAATGCTTTATATAGACCAGGACCTATGTCACAAATTCCTCATTATATTGCTCGAAAATTTCATCAAGAAAAAGTGGAATACCCACATGATGATTTAAAAGACATTTTAAAATCAACGTATGGTATTATTATTTATCAAGAACAATTAATGCAAGTAGCACAAAAAATTGCTGGTTTTTCACTTGCTAAAGCAGATATATTAAGACAAGCAACTTCTAAAAAGACACTTGGGTTAATGGAATCAATGAAAGAGGAATTTATAAGTGGTGCTTTAAAAAATGGTTATGAAAAAAATCAGGCGGAATATATCTTTGGATTAATTGAAAAGTTTGCAGATTATGGCTTTAATAAAGCTCATGCAATTGCCTATGGTTTAATTGGTTATCAACTTGCGTATTTAAAAGCTAATTATCCCTTATCTTTTTATGGAGCAATTCTTTCTAATGAACAAAATAGTGATGTTCATAAAATGGAATATATTGCAGAAGCTAAAAAATATCAAATTAGAATTTTACCGCCATCCATTAATTATTCTGAACATTATTTTAAACAAGTAGAAGGTGATTTACGTTTTTCTTTATTAGCTATTAAAAATGTAGGACAGGCAGGTTATCTAGCAATTGTTGAAGAAAGACAAAAGAATGGCTTGTTTAAAGATATTTTTGATTTTGTTTCGCGAATGGAAGGAAAGAAAATCACGAGTTTAATGTTAGAAAGTTTAATTGATGCGGGTGCTTTTGATGAATTTGGACTTAATCGTGCGACTTTAAAAGCTAATTTAGAAAAGATTACAGAGTATGCACATTTAAAAAATATGATTGGTATTGATGAACCACCTATTTTAGAAATTATTAAAGAAAATAAAATGGTGCGTTTAGAATTAGAAAAGAAAGCGATAGGTGTGTATTTAACACAACATCCTTTAGCTTATATGAAACAAAAAATCAATCAACCAATTCTTGCAGTCGCAAATTTAAATGAGTATGTCTCAAAAAATGTGAGAGTATTATTATCTTTATTAAGGGTCAAAGTGATCGTTGATAAAAAAGGAAATGAAATGTGTTTTATTGAAGGATTTGATGAAACAGGAAATGTTGAGGGAGTCGTTTTTTCTTCAACGTATCAAAGATATAAGACATTATTAGAAAAAAATAAGATTGTATGTATTGAAGGAAAGATGAATTATCGAGATAAGCTTTCTTTAGTGGTACAAAATGTTAAAGAAGTAAATGAGGTATAAAATGGAAAAATTAGTTGTAATAGATGGGAATTTTTGGTTATTTAGTTGTTATTATGCAACAGCTGCTATGGGGAATTTAATGGTCAATAAAGATGGTGTACCAACCAATGCAGTTTATGGTTTTGCTAATAGATTAGAAAGTTTATTGAAACAAAATCCTGAATATATTGTGGTTGCTTTTGATGCAAAAGGGAAGACTTTTAGAAGTGAGCTATTGGAAGAATATAAAGGGACAAGAAAGCCAACACCGGATGAACTTGTTTGTCAGTTTTCAATGATTAGAGAATATTTAGAAGCTCATCATATTCCTTATATTGAAAAAGAAGGATATGAAGGTGATGATATTATTGGAACGATTTCTAAAAAAGCGTCAAGTCAAGGCATGGAAGTAGCTGTTTATACAAATGATAAAGATATGATGCAATTGATCGATTCAAATGTTAAACAATACAAAAAGCCTCAAAAGACCAATGATTATGAAGTTATTACAGTTGAAAGTTTTAAAGAAAAATATAATTTAGAACCTGATCAAATGAGAGATCTTTTAGGTCTTATGGGAGACAGTGCTGATAATATTCCTGGAATTCCAGGAATTGGTGAAAAAACGGCTTTGAAGTTATTAAATCAATATGGGACAATAGAAAATCTAAAGGAACATATGGATGAATTAAAAGGTAAAATGGGTGAGAAAGTTAGAACGAATATTGAATTAGGCCTTTTATCTAAAAAGATTGCCACAATTATAACAGATGCACCTGTTGAATTAGATTTAGATGCTTGGAAATATGAAGGACAAGAATATAATGATGATCTTGCAGAGTTTTACAGACGTTATGATATGAATTCTTTACTTAAAAGAATGTCTCTTTCTACAGAAACAAAACAAAGTAAACCTTTAGAATATAAAATTGTTGAAACTTTGCCAAATATTAAAAAGAATACATCTTTAATTGTAGGAGTCTATGATACGAATTATCATAAATCGGCTATTTTGGGATTTGGTCTTTATAATAAAGATGAAGCCTATTATATTTCTTTAGAAAATGCTATGCATGATGAAAACTTTAAGTCTTTCTTAAAAGATGAAAAGATTGAAAAATATGGTTATGATATAAAAAAATGTATCAATGCTTGTCGTTGGCATGGATTAGAAGTTAAAGGGTATACTTTTGATTTACAGCTTGCTTCTTATATTTTAAATCCTTCTTTAAAAGATGAAATTAAAATCGTTTGTGATTATTATCAATATTTTGATTTACAATTTGATGAGGAAGTTTTTGGAAAAGGTGCTAAAAAACATGTTCCTGAAGAAGATGTCTTATCGAAACATTATGTTTTACAAGCTAAAGCAATTTATGAATTAAAAAATGAAGCAGAACAAAGATTGAAAAAAGATCAACAATTTGATTTATACAAAAATGTTGAAATGCCTGTAGCGTATATTTTAGCGGATATGGAATTTCAAGGAGCTAAAATGGATAAAGATGTTTTAAAACAATTAGGAGATACTTTTAAAGGACAAATTGATCAATTAGAAAAAGAAATTTATTTATTGGCACATAAAGAATTTAATATTTCATCTCCTAAACAATTAGGAGAAGTTCTTTTTGAGGATTTAGGATTACCTAATGGTAAGAAAACAAAAACAGGTTATTCCACATCAGTAGATGTTTTAAATAAATTAAAAAATGTTCATCCAATTATTGATAAAGTTCTAAATTATCGTACATTAAGTAAACTTTATTCAACTTATATTATTGGGTTACAAGAACAAATCTTTATTGATGGAAAGACACATACTATTTATAATCAAGCTTTAACTCAAACAGGACGTTTATCATCAACAGATCCTAACTTACAAAATATACCAGTCAAAACAGAAGCAGGAAAACTTATTAGAAAAGCGTTTGTTCCTGAATATGATTATTTAATATCTTTTGATTATTCGCAAATTGAATTACGTGTACTTGCTCATCTAGCCAATGTCGCAAGTTTAATAGATGCCTTTAATCATGATAAAGATATTCATCGTCATACCGCAAGTGTTGTTTTTGGTGTAAGTGAAGAAGAGGTTACATCAACAATGAGACGAAATGCAAAAGCTGTTAACTTTGGAATTATTTATGGAATGTCTGATTATGGCTTGGCTGAACAATTAGGTGTCACTGTTAAAGAAGCTAAATCATTTATTGAAAAATATTTTGAAAAATATGCTGAGATTAAAGACTATATGAATAAAAGCATTGCTTTTGGAAAAGAAAATGGTTATGTTTCAACTGTCTTAAATAGAAAAAGATATATTCCAGAAATCAATGAAAAGAATTATATGAGACAAGAATTTGGAAAAAGATTAGCGATGAATTCTCCAATTCAAGGATCAGCCGCTGATATTATCAAGCTTGCAATGATCAAAGTGGATCAATTATTAAAAGAAAATCATATGAAATCAAAAATGATTTTACAAGTACACGATGAGTTGATTTTTGATGTTTATCAAGATGAATTGGATAAAATGATGAAACTTGTAAAAGAAGGAATGGAAAGTGCTTATCAAATGAAAGTGGAATTAAAAGCGGAAGGAACTTACGCTAAAAATTGGTATGAGTTAAAGTAGGTGAAAAAATGCCAGAATTACCAGAAGTTGAAACGGTTCGACGAACATTAGAAAATTTTATTTTAAATAAAAAA
>OGPU01002918.1_pt1 | contig 11169 bp, 13 predicted proteins | sample 1552991 | NCBI WGS metagenome assembly OGPU01 (sample SAMEA2580296, study PRJEB22360) | human gut metagenome | biome: human gut; feature: human-associated habitat; material: faeces | place: Denmark | collected 2008/2010 | reverse complement strand
GATGGATTTGAGATCTGTCGTCAGATCCGCAGCCAGAAGAATACACCGATCATTATGGTTTCAGCGAAGAAAGATGATATTGATAAGATTCGTGGGCTTGGACTTGGCGCAGATGATTATATGACAAAACCGTTCAGTCCAAGTGAACTTGTAGCGCGTGTGAAAGCACATCTTGCAAGATATGAGAGACTGATCGGAAGTAATGTAGAGCAGAATGAAGTGATCGAGATCCGTGGATTGAAGATTGACAAGACAGCACGTCGTGTCTGGGTGAATGGAGAAGAGAAGTCTTTCACAACGAAAGAATTTGACCTTTTAACTTTCCTTGCAGGACATCCGAATCATGTGTACAGCAAGGAAGAGCTTTTCCGTGAGATCTGGGATATGGAGTCGATCGGAGACATTGCCACTGTTACAGTACATATTAAGAAAATCCGTGAGAAGATTGAGTATGATACTTCACATCCTCAATATATTGAGACAATCTGGGGTGTGGGATACAGATTTAAAGTATAAGAAGAAAGAGAGGACTCTGCCAGTGAATGGTGGGGTCCTTTTTTATATATTAGGAAAGTGCTTTCCTAATATATAAAAAACGCTCCGCTAAGGATGCGCACTGCGGCGTACAAGGTAGGTGTCGCAAGCGACCGCCGCAGGCGCAAGAATGTGCCGAGGCACATTCTTTGTTCTATTTAAGTAAAAGCAAACTGCTGTCAGGGGACAGCAATGCAAAAAAACAAAAAGGAGAAGAACAATGGCAAAGAAATTAGTACAGAATATCACTGCCAGGGAAGAAGATTTCGCACAGTGGTATACAGATGTAGTGCGTGAGGCAAAATTATGTGATTATTCAGGCGTAAAAGGTTGCATGAATTATCTCCCGAATGGGTATGCATTATGGGAGAATATCCAGAAGGAACTGGATGCACGTTTTAAAGAGACAGGTGTAGAAAATGTATATCTTCCGGTTATGATCCCGGAAAGTCTTCTTCAGAAAGAAAAGGATCATATTGAAGGATTTGCACCGGAAGTTGCATGGGTGACTCATGGAGGAACAGAACCGTTACAGGAAAGATTCTGTATCCGCCCGACATCTGAGACACTGTTCTGCGATGTGTGGAGCAAGACGGTACAGTCTTACCGTGATCTGCCAAAAGTATGGAATCAGTGGTGTTCTGTTCTGCGTTGGGAGAAGACAACAAGACCGTTCCTGCGTTCCAGAGAATTTTTATGGCAGGAAGGACATACGATCCATGCCACATATGAGGAGGCAGAAGAGCGTACAAAGCAGATGTGGAGAGTCTACAGAGACTTCGTACAGGATGTACTTGCAATCCCGGTAGTATCAGGACGCAAAACAGAGAGTGAAAAATTTGCGGGAGCTCAGGATACTTACACGATCGAAGCACTGATGCATGACGGAAAAGCTCTTCAGTCAGGAACCAGCCATTTCTTCGGAAGTGCATTCCCGAACGCATTCGGTATCCAGTATTCAGATAAAAATAATGAACTGCATGAAGTTTACGAGACATCCTGGGGAATGTCCACAAGAGTAATCGGAGCATTGATCATGGTACACGGAGATGACAGCGGTCTTGTGATTCCACCGAGAATTGCACCGGTTCAGACGATGGTGATCCCGATCGCCCAGCATAAGGAAGGCGTACTTGATAAGGCAAATGAACTTCTTGATACATTGAAGGCAGCAGGATACAAAGCGAAGATCGATGATTCAGACAAAGCACCGGGATGGAAGTTCAGCGGACAGGAGATTCTCGGAATCCCGACACGTATTGAGATCGGACCGAAGGATATTGAGAATAACCAGGCGGTTATCGTTCGTCGTGATACAAGAGAAAAGATCGTAGTTTCTCTTGATGAGATTACAACAAAGCTGGCAGAGGTTCTTGAGACGATGCAGAAGGACATGTTTGAGAAAGCAAAGACATTCCTTGAGGCACATATCAATACAGCGACTACCATGGACGAGATGAACGAGAAATTCAATGAAAATCTTGGATTTATCAAGGCAATGTGGTGCGGTGATGAAGCGTGTGAAGAAGAGATCAAAGCACAGACAGGCGGAGCAACTTCCAGATGTATCCCGGAGGAAGAAGAACAGCTTTCCGCCACCGTACTGGTACAGGCGACCCCGGCCCAGGCCAAGATCCTTACCCAACTTGAAAATGACGGCAATATTCATGTGGCGCTAGTTTTCCGTGGCGACGCCAAGACGGCGGATGAATTGATTGCCAAGCAAGATGAACTTCTGAGCGGTAAAACCAACAAGGAGGATATCCATGAGTAAAATCATTGCCATATGGGGCAATCCCGGTTCCGGCAAAACCACCTTTTCCTGCTTGCTGGCAAAGCGATTGACCCGCGATAAAAGCAAGGCGATCATCGTCAGCCCGGACAGCGCCACCCCCATTCTCCCCGTTCTGTTCCCCAACGAGAACATTGAAAAGAGTATGTCACTCGGCAATGTCCTATCGGCGGTGGAAATGGACAACGCGCTGGTCGCAAGCAAGGTGGTACTGTACAAGCCCTATCCTTTTGTGGGAGTAATGGGCTACAGCGCGGGTGAGACGCCGCTGAGTTACCCGGACACCGATTATGCCAAGGTGCTGGAATTCATCGATGCGGCGGCCTCCCTTGTCGATTATCTAATTTTGGACTGCACCTCTTCTGTCGTTTCCGCTTTCACGCCCGCAGCACTAGAAGCAGCGGACACGGTTATTGGCATTCTATCCCCCAACCTTTTCGGGATTCACTATTACCGTGCTCACCAACCGCTGTTGGCCGATCCGCGTTTCAAACTGGACGAGCAGATCGCGTTGGCAGGCAAAGCGCGCCCTTTTCAGGCAATCGAGGAAATGGGGCACTTAATCGGCGGCTTTGCCGGATATCTACCCTACAATAAGGAGATCGAACGAAGCGCCACTTGCGGCGAACTGTTCACGATCCTCAATAATTGCGGACAGAAATATACCGCCGCGCTGGAAATGGTGGTGAAAGCGGTATCTCCGGAGCAGCCGGTCGTTTCCAAAGGCAAAGGAAAAGAAGGGGGCAAGCAAAGCGATGAACAGTTTGAATGAGGTGTTTTTTCGCCCCAATTCTCCCACGTCCAAGCCATATGAAGAAATCCTAAAAGAAGTGCAGGAGTATTGTACCAGCCACTATGCCACCGCCATTTCCTCCGACGATTCCGAAGAAGCCAAGAAAATGCTGCGGCAATATATCCAGCAGTATGTGCAGGAGCGGCGGCATGCCGTCGAAGACCTGTCCGCAGAGCAGTTGTCCGATAAGATCTATGAGGATATGGCCGGGTATTCTATCCTGCGCAAGTGGATTTACATGGATGGTATTGAGGAAGTCAACGTCAACGCCTGGAACGATATTGAAGTTATCCATCAGGGCGGGCGGAGCGAAAAAATCCCGGAGCACTTCGCTTCTCCGCAGCAGGCCATCGACGTGGTGCGGCGGATGTTGTCCTCTTGTGGGATGATTATTGACGATACCATGCCCTCCGTACTCGGGCATTTGACAAAAAATATCCGGATCAGCGCCGATAAGACGCCTCTCGTCGATCCCGAAGTCGGTGTGAACGTCAGTATCCGTGTTGTCAACCAGCAGTCGGTCAGCCGGGAAAAGCTGCTCCGCAGCGGCAGCGCCACAGCGGAAATGCTGGATTTTTTGACGGCGTGTGTGCGGTACGGCGTATCCGTCTGCATCGCCGGGGCTACCGGCAGCGGTAAAACCACCATTATGGCCTGGCTGCTGTCCAATGTCCCAGACAATTACCGGCTCATCACCATCGAGGAAGGTTCCCGTGAATTCGACCTTGTGAAGCGGGACGAAAACGGGAATATCCTCAACAGCGTGGTGCATTTGCTGACCCGTCCCAATGAAAATCCCACACTCGATATCGACCAAGATTTCCTTTTGGAACGGGTGCTGCGCAAACACCCCAACGTGATCGGGGTCGGAGAAATCCGTGCGGCGGCAGAAGCGATGAGCGTAGCGGAAGCCTCCCGCACGGGACACACCTGCATTACCACCATCCACTCTAATTCGGCTTTGTCCAGCTATCGCCGTATGATGACGCTGGTAAAGCGGCAATACGACATAGCGGACGCTATGTTGATGCAAATCATGATAGAGGCATTTCCTCTAATTGTTTATACCAAGCAGTTAGAAGATGGATCGCGCAAAATCATGGAAATCCTCGAAGGCGAGGAATATACCGACCACTTAATATACCGTTCCCTGTACCGCTACGATGTACAGGACACCCGCCGACGCGCCAACAGTCCAGAGGTAAAAATCGTTGGACGGCATCAGAAGGTGGGTCAAATGTCCGATGCCCTTGTCAAACGCTTCCTGGATAACGGGCTTTCCCGGCGAGAGGTTAGCCGATTTCTAAAAAAGGAGGATGAAGAACCTTGCAATGGATCTGTATAGCCGTCTTTGCGCTCCTGTGCTGCGGCGTTGTTTCCTTCTTCCATTTAACCTATCAGGATTTTATGGCTTTGTTTTCCAGCAGAAGGCGTGCGTCGTTAAAGGACGAACTGGAAATGCTCAAAGGCAAGCCTCCGAAAGGCTTTTTTGGGAAAGAGTTTTACGAGGTAGAACAAATTTTAAAGGCGACCGGTCGGGAGGGAAAGTTTGACTTTCTGAAAAAGATGATGCTGATCCTCTTTGCCGGGGGTGTTGTCCTGGCTTTGTTATTGAATAACGCCTACATGATTCCGGTGTTTGGTATCGGCCTGGGGCTGGCTCCCCTGTGGTACATACGCGCCACCTCGGCCAAGTATAAGCGCCGACTCAATGAAGATTTGGAAACAGCGCTTTCGATTGTTACCACCAGCTATCTTCGTACCGAGGACATCCGGCAATCCGTCAGAGAAAACCTGGAGTACATGACCGACCCTGTTAAGACGTATTTCCAGGAATTTGTTATCGAGATTGACCTTATCAATGCCAACATCATCTCCGCGCTCAATACGCTCAAAATGAAAATCCCGAATGCCATATTCCACGAATGGGTGGATACCTTAGTCACGTGCCAGTCAGATCGGAATATGAAGCATACGCTCACCAATACCGTACAAAAATTTTCCGATGTTCGCATAGTACAAGGCGAGTTGGACGCCATGCTTGCGGAACCGCGCCGGGAGGCCATTACCATGATGTTCCTGGTGGTGTCCAACATTCCGCTGCTGTACGTTCTCAACAAAGACTGGTTTCAATCCTTGTTGTTTACCACGCAGGGCAAGATCGCATTGGCAATCTGCGCGGGCATTATCCTGCTGGCGATGGCCCGCATCATTAAACTCTCCAAGCCGGTGGAGTATCAGGGGGGATAAAGAATGTACATTTTGTGGTTTTTAGCCGTGATTTTAGCCGGTGCCGGTGTATACAGCCTGATTTGCGCTGTGTCGGAGGTGCCGACTGCCAAAACCACGAAGATGATGATGCTGACCGCCAAACATCACGGAGAAAAGCGGGAGAAACTGCTGGATGTGTATGTCACCCGCCTGGCCGTCAAACTGGAGCGGTTTGTGCGGCTGGACAAGCTGCAGCGTGCGAAAATCCAGATTGCGTTGGAGGCGACAGAGCAACAGATCTCCCCTGAAGTTTATCTGTTAAAGGCGCTTATCAAGGCGCTGCTGCTTGTCCTGTGCGGCCTTCCTTTCCTCTTCATCCTGCCGCTCTTCTTTCTGGTTTTTGTCGGGTTGGGAGTCCTGATGTTCCTCAGCACCTATTATTCCGCTCTCGACTACAGCAAAAAGCGCCGGAAACGGATCGAAAACGAGCTGCCGCGCTTTGCCGTTGCTATCGCCCAAGGGGTTCAGAATAGTCGTGATGTGTTGGCGCTGCTGTTATCCTACCGCAAGGCTGCCGGAAAAGAACTGGGACAGGAATTGGACACGACGATTGCGGAAATGCGCACCGGAAACTATGAGCAGGCTCTCATCCATTTGGAGGCCCGCGTCGGCAGCCCTTTACTTTCCGATATTACGCGCGGCCTAATTGGTACAATCCGGGGCGACGATCAGACGATTTATTTCCGTATGATTAGCTTCGATATGCGACAACTCGAACAGCAGAATTTGAAAAAAGAGGTTGCTAAAAAGCCAAAACAGATCCAGAAGTATTCCATGATGATGCTGCTCTGTATTTTGATTATCTACGGTGTCGTCCTCGGCACGGAAATCGCCGGATCACTGGGCGTTTTCTTCAGTTAGTCGGTTAGGAGGAACAGTTGTGAGCAATCCGTATAAGTTGATCGGACAAGGCGATGGGCGGCACCCGAAACCGGGACTGCCCATTTTTCATATCCACAATGGGAAGGCAAGGGGAAACCATGCGCGGTTTTATGCTAGACGCCGGGGCCCGCCCCTGTGGTGCTGCTTGTCTCCGGTTTGCAAACGGAACAAGGGGCTAGGACGCAGCTTTTCCATTCTCTCAACAATCCATTCACTTGGCAGGCCGGGTATCCGGCCTTATTTTTATAAAATTATTGGAGGAATCTCTACCATGAAAAACTTCATTTCAGCTCTCAAAAACAAGGTTACCGCTTTGGCGGTTCGTGTCCATTCCAATGCAGTCTGCGCACAGACGGCCATCGTCAATGACAATGGTGATTTTTATATCAGCGATGGGGTAAAAGTCATCATCGCCGTGGTGCTGGGCGCTCTCCTGCTGGCAGCCATGACGCTGATCTTCGATGACACCATCATCCCCCGCATCACCGAAGAGATTAACAGCCTGTTCGCATAAATCAAATTTTAAAAAACTATTGGAGGAATCTTTATCATGAAAAACTTTCTTTCTGCTCTGAAAAACAAGGTCAATGCTCTGGCGATCCGCGCCCATTCCGCCGCCGTCTGCACACAGGCGGCAGTAAACAACGACACCGGTGATTTCTATATCAGCGACGGGGTACGGGTCATCATTGCCGTGGTACTCGGCGCTCTTCTGCTGGCGGCCATGACCCTGATCTTTAACGATACTGTCATTCCCCGCATCACCGAAGAGATCACTGAGCTGTTCGGATGATGTCCGGGCTGCTGGAACGGTTGGCGAGAATGACACGGTGCGCGTACCTCTCGGATCTCCGCCAGTTGGATAAGACGGCTCTTGCCGGCGCTATTCAGCGTATCCCGGCAAGGGATTACTCTGTGAAAGAGTGGATGGATGCCGCGCAGTACCTCGTTGGTTTAGAACGTCCTTTTGATTCCCATGATGCCGTGCGTGCCGCCTTGCTCGACTGCCTTGCCTGACACAAAAGGTCTGGGGCCGGTGTAAAAAGAACACCGGCCCCAGTAAGGAGGGTAACAATGAAAAATGTCCATTGTCAAACAGATGTTGGCATTGTTCAAACCTTTTTACGGCTAACGGAAAACAACTGGAGAAATTCTATGTACATTGAATGCCGGGTCTGCAAATTTCCCCGTTCTCCCATCTGTGCTAATTGCGCAGACTTTTTATGTATTCCTGGAGAACATGGCGAACCGGTCATGCTGCCAGTACAAGAAGCTGAAATTATATTTCACCGTCTGATTGATAAATCGGAGTGCCTTTTAGTGATAAGCAACGTCGTTTTCCGTGATCTATACAGCAATTACTTCCGACGTGTTGCCAATAAAAGTGGGGAATGCCCGTTTCTTCAGGCACTAAAACATGAAAAATAATGTTGTTTATCGCTCATTTTTTGCCTGCCGACGCCTGGCCCATGTTTGCTTTTTGGCAGCTTGGCATTGCGGCCGGTTACAATATTTGCTGCCCCCTAAGCTCGTAAAAGAATGATGGCAGTTTAAGCATATTTTTATTGTTTTCGGAGGATGGCAAACCACACAATATTCTCTTTTTCCCTTAGACCAAAACGGTTGTCCGCATCCCTTGCAGATTCTTTTGGGATCAGGTTGATATTTAGATGATTTGCGATGGTTTGGTCTGCATCGGGGACAATACTGAAAATTTCCCTGCCCGGCCACAGTAAATTGCATACCACACTCTTTACAAATAACGGTTTTCTTATTTTTCGGTTTCGGTGCCTCTTTGCACGTTAAGCAGTAATGATGATTTCCTCGCCCGCTTATCCGAAATTCATTTCCACATCTTTGACAGGTCCGGATTTGTTCTGCCTTTTTTCTTGGGGTTCTACAAGTGGGGCAATACAAGTAATGGCCTTTCCCCGGTGAAGCAAACTCATTCCCGCAATTTTTACAGATTTTGGTTTTCTCGGCTCTTTCCTTTGCATTTTTGCAAGTAGGGCAATACCGGTAGTTTCCTTGCTTAGGTATGGTAAACTCATGTCCACATTCTTTACAAATAGCAAAATGGCGTGATTGCTCTACTCTTGTTTCCGCAAATTGATTGTCATGATTACCATATGTTTTCATAAACAACTCGCCTATCACCGCAAATAATTTCATAAATTACATTATAAGGTTTTGTAAATTATATAATAATCAGTTTAAAATTTCAAGTAATTCTGAAAATTTAGGAGAGGATCTCTTGAAAAAATATGTATATACATTGATAAAACGCAAAGTGGCGTTGACGATTTTGCTTGCCATTGGAATAGTGTTGATCGGAATCTTGTACTGGGTCATGCAAGGAGATCGGATTTTTTTAATTCTTAGCTTATCTGTTGCCCTTTTTAGCATAGTAAAGGCTGCTAACTGCGTGCAGAAGTATAAAAGGCAGCAAATTGAGGAAATCGTTGGTATGTGTGAAGCCATATTTCCGAAGCCATTTACCAGATATACGTGTATTCATTTAGCTACGGATGATAACACTTTAGAACTATGGGTGCCTAAACAGACTAAATTACGGATTGGGAGCTGCTACTGCTTGTACTATTGGCAACACGGCGCTTCCACGGGGATCGACAGCATTGATGCGCGTATTTGCAGCGATATGTTTTTGGGCTATCGTCCCATAGAACAGCTTAAAAAAGCCGATTGAACAGTAAAGTTCAGTCGGCTTTTTTTGTTTGAGAAATATAAATGTAAATTATTTATGAATATTTTTCTTCAAAAACTGTCTATTTTGTTTATGAATCAAAGTGTTTTCTCACATTACAAAGTATTGTTCAACAAATTTTTGATATTTTCCTTTGATTTTTGCTGTTTTTGCTGTCGATTTGCGTTTTGAAAAAGACGGAATATATGGTGAAAGGGCAAATAACCACACGTTCATTCATGGCAGGAGGTGTAAATCATGATGACACGCGAGCAGCAGCAGTTAGTCATTGACCATTTAAAAATAGCCAAATCACTGGCAGCACACAGAACAAATATGAATTGTCCGGGGCTATCCTTTGAAGACTTGTACCAAGAAGGTTGTCGGCTACTTTGTATTGCCGCTATGCACTACGATGGACACACGGCGTCTTTTTCTACATACGCCAATAAAGTTGTGGTGAATGGATTGCATACCTACTGTTCCCGTATGGCAAAAAAAGATAGGGTGGAAATCCCTGTAGAAGATGATGCGTTAGAATTTTATTTGGGAGTGGAGCAATACAGTGTCAACACCAACCAATTGCTGGAATTCCGGGATTTGTGTCGTCAAACACAGCAACGATATAGCGGCGTGGCATACTGGGGGATACGCGCTCTTATCTTGGAAGCGGAGGGGTACTCTTTTCAGGAGGTCTCCAGGATGCTGCACATCAAAAGTAATTTGTTGGGAGCCATGATCTCCAGAGCAAAATACAAGTTGCGCAAAGACCACCAGTTTATATCTGATATTCAGAATTAAGGGGGAAAACACATGGAACTTTATACGGCAGTGGGAAAAGCTATTGGATCGCAAGAGCAGAAGCTGATATTGCAGATAGGCCAGCGGGAATTGGTGGCCGATCAACAGGAAGGCATTACATGGTTATTTTTAAACTGGAAGATATACTCCAAAGAGATGCTTACCGGTTATCTCGCTCAACAGTACCCCCAATTAGCAGAAGGAAGAAGTTATGAGGACTGTTTAAACCGTATGGTGCAGCGTGGAATGATAGCGAAAGGCAGCGGCCAACATCCAGCCGAAGCCCATTACCGGATGTTTGCGGATCTTTCTATACTGCCGATGTTTGATAAAAAGAGATATCGCTGGCGCGCGGCACTCAACCTCTTGGGGAAATATCCTTTAAGAGAAGCCATCGATATGGCCCGTCCACTCATTTTAGAGGATTTGGATAAGATGATCCTGCGGCTCATTCATTCGGGCTGCCTATCGACGGCAGAAATTATCACCTATATGGATAAGTTCTTGCTGCCCATAGACAAAGGAGACCCGGATTACAGTGGGAAGAACATGGAAGCCCTGCTGTTTACGGCAGAACACTCTTTCCAATGTATGCCTGTTGTCTCTTCGCTTCTCCGCCTATACAAACAGCGGGCCATTATATTTGATGGCCCACAAAATACAGTATATTGAAATTTTTATGTTGACACATACTATATATTGTGTTATAATGCCCTTGTAATTGATTTTTGTGCGTACCGGTTAGCCGGGAAGCATACGTTGGTTAAGGTTGTAAGTGTCAGTAGGGTAGCTGCGCCTATTATGGCGGCAGCTGACTACTGGCACTTTTTTTATAGATATTTTTATTTTGTGAAAGGAGGATCGTAAAACCGCTTTCTGCTTTCAGCGGAAGGCAGCCGGATGGGATACATTCGGCAACGTTAAGAGGAATCATGCAGCCATTTTTGTGCTGTGTGGTTCCTCTTTTTTTATTTTACGAGAGGAAGTGTTCAGCATGAATGGAAAACGCTCTGGATTGGCCTGGTTTGTCGGTGTGATCCTGCTCATTGTGGCATTTGCCAAAGGGCAGTGGCGCGACATCCTGCTGCTGGTGGTATTCGGTGCGTGGGGCGCCGCCTTTGCCGGATATCTGATCGCCCGCACGATCCGAAAAAGACGGAGTAAGCAAAAAACGGACAAGGAAAGAGCGCGTGAAAAATATTCACGCACTTATGAAGCTCCCATGCTCAATGTGCTGCTGTTGATTGCCGGTTTGCTCTTTATATGGTGCTTCGTTGACGCGTATGTGAAATGGACAATCGCCCTGCTCGGTTTGTGGGTCATCTATTTTGCCGGTACGACGGCGATGGCGCACAGGCGGGAACTTGCTGCGGTACTGTGGCGGGCGCAAAC
>OGPU01002913.1_pt1 | contig 11195 bp, 8 predicted proteins | sample 1552991 | NCBI WGS metagenome assembly OGPU01 (sample SAMEA2580296, study PRJEB22360) | human gut metagenome | biome: human gut; feature: human-associated habitat; material: faeces | place: Denmark | collected 2008/2010 | reverse complement strand
CCGCCGGTGAAAACACCGTTAAGAGGTCTTACCTATATCGGAATGATCCGACAGTGGTATTATATAACAAAGAAATACAAAATTCAACAAAGTATACAAAACGAAATACAAATGTAAATGAGCGCACAAAAAAACGGCATTATCGAATGCCGTTTTTTGTATACTTAAAAACTTATCTTTGTACACGACCTGAGCCGTCGCCGCCTGCAAGAGTTTCAACTTCTTCTCTTGTAACAAGGTTAAAGTCACCAGGGATTGTGTGCTTAAGAGCTGATGCCGCAACACCGAATTCAAGAGCGTCCTTGAAGTTCTTACCGTCAACAAAACCGCAGATTGTACCGCCGGCAAAGCTATCTCCGCCGCCTACACGGTCAACGATTGGACGAATTCTGTATTCTCTTGAATGATAGAATTCATCATCTTCGCTTGAGTAAATACAAGCTGACCAACCGTTATCAGAAGCTGACTTAGAAACTCTAAGTGATGAAATAACATACTTAAATCCGAACTTAGCAACCATCTGCTTGAAAATACTTTCGTAACCTGCAAGGTTAAGTTCACCGCTTGTTACGTCTGTGTTTTCAGGCTTGAAACCAAGAACTTTATCTGCATCTTCTTCGTTACCGATACAAACATCAACATATTGCATAAGGTTTGACATAACCTTTTGAGCCTTTTCGCTTGTCCAAAGCTTCTTTCTGAAGTTAAGGTCACAAGAAACTGTTACACCGTGAGCCTTAGCAGCTTTACAAGCAGCCTCTGTAAGTTCAGCGGCAGCGTCTGAAACAGCAGGAGTGATACCTGTGAAGTGGAACCAGTCAGCACCTTCAAAGATTTCGTCAAAATCGAAATCAGAAATGCTTGCTGTTGCGATTGATGAGTTAGCTCTGTCATATGTAACGTTTGAAGGTCTCATTGACGCACCTGTTTCAAGGAAGTAGATACCAAGTCTGTCGCCGCCCTTAGCGATGTGCTTTGTTTCAACACCGTATTTTCTTAGTGCCGCAACTGCGCAAGCGCCGATTGGGTTTTCAGGAACTTTTGTAACAAATTCAGCGTCGTGACCGTAGTTTGCAAGTGAAACTGCAACGTTTGCTTCACCGCCGCCGTAGTTTATGTCAAACTGTGTAGCTTGAATATATTTTTGATTTCCAGGGGTTGAAAGTCTAAGCATGATTTCGCCCATTGTAACAACTTTTGCCATTATATAAATCTCCTTTAATTATAAATTACTTGTTAAGTTCTGCTCTTGCAGCCTTGATATTTGCAATAAATTCTTTAGCTGTTTCGGTAATTGCGTTGTAGTCGCCTGTCTTAGCACCCTTTGTAAGTGATGAACCTGCACCTACTGCAACAACGCCTGCCTTAATCCAATCAGCAACGTTATCCTTGTCAACGCCGCCTGTAGGCATCATTTGAGCCTGAGGAAGAGGACCCTTAATATCCTTTATAATCTTAGGACCGTATAGATCTGCAGGGAATATCTTAATGATGTCAGCACCTGCCTCCATAGCTGTGATAACTTCTGTAATTGTAGCACAACCAGGCATATAAGGTACTCTGTAACGGTTACAAAGCTTAGCTGTTTCTGCATTGAAAGCAGGGCTTACGATAAAGTTTGCACCTGCCAAGATAGCCATTCTTGCTGTTTCAGGATCAAGAACAGTACCTGCACCAAGCATCATTTCGCCGTTTGAATATTTTTCAGCCAAAGCAGCAATAACCTTGTCGGCACCCGGAACTGTAAATGTAAGTTCGATACCTGTACAACCGCCTGCAAGGCAAGCGTCTGAAATTTTAATTGCTTCTTCAGCTTTGTTAGCTCTTACAACTGCAACAAGACCGCAGTCAGTTAGCTTTTTAAGCACATCTTCTTTTAACATTGGAAAAAAACCTCCTAAAATATTTTACTGTATATAATTTTATCACAAACCTTTACGATTTGCAATATCTCAACATAAAAAAATACACTGTAACGGATAATTTTGCCGATACAGTGCAAATTGATTTAGACTTTTTGACTTTGAGTCGATTTTTCTTACATATTCCACAGCATAGTGTACATCACTTCTCCGTTATGTTCGTGGCGAAGTGCACCGTCAATGATAAAGCCGGTACGGGTTGCGAATGCAAGAGCCTTTCTGTTTCTTGCGTAAATAGGTATATGGAGCATATTGTACTCCGATTTCAGAAAATTTATAAGTGCCGTTCCGATACCTTTGTTTTGATGTTCGGGATCGACGAAAAGCCCCGTTATTCTGTTATCCTCCGTCACACCGGTAAAAGCGACAATCTTGCCGTCAATAATGTAAACAAAATTTTCTTTGCCGTTTATGTATTTTTCTTTTACAAAATCGTAATGTGTTTCCCAAAAGTTTTCTTCAACAAATGAATTTGAATGAATTGTTGTTCGCAGCCATAAATCCATTACTTCATACGTTTGAGAAGGTTTCATTCGTTCTATATTTTCCATATTATCAAGTCCTAAATATTATAAGTAAATTCTTCAGGCGTTACAGTGCCTTTTGCGATTGCCTCAGCTTTTAAATCAAAGTAAAGCTGAGTAAATGATGCCGATATATACGGCTCAAGAAACAAAAATCCTATACCGAATGTAATACAGCTTAGAATTATCCAACCGAAAAACGAAAGTGAGAATAAAAATATTCTGCCTTTGTTTCCGTCGGTAAGCGATTTTGTAACTTCAAATGCTCTGCGTCTGTCCATAGCCGGATTTTCGGCAAGAATATAAGGAATCATTGAGTATTGGAATGATTTGATAATTCCCGGTATGATGAACAACAGCGACCACAAAAACGTATAAATCGCAACAAACACATTAATACCGATTACGTTGCCGAGATTGTTTTTATAAGGGAAAAACAAATCGTATACATTAGGTGCGTTGACAGTTGCCTTTATGAAAAATCTGCACGATCCCACGCTTAGAGGGAATGTGACAAAAAGAGTGATTAATATTTGAAGTACGGCTGATATTGATGTACCTGCCGAACCGGCGTCCGAATTAACCATATTAGTCACTGTGGCAACCGAAGTTCCGAGTGATGTGATAAGTGAAACCAATATACATACTCCGAATGAATACCAGTAGTTTGACTTTAAAACGTCTTTAGCTCTTGTTTTTAGTTCTGCAAAAGTAGTTTTATACATATTGCCAAGACCTCCTTTATATTTAAGATATATCGCATAAAGTATATCATATGCAAAATAATTTTTGTAGTAGGAAATTCATAATGTAAAGTAAACTTAATAAAATATACTTGTTTATACAAAGAAAATGTTATATAATAAAGGAGTATATATATTATTGTAATTTACAAAGGAGATATAGCGATGAGTAAGAGTGTCAATTTGTATGTAGTGGTACCGTGCTATAATGAAGAAGCTGTTTTGCACGAAACATCAAAGCAAATGCTTGAATTATTCGGTGAAATGAAAAATGACGGACTTATAAATGACAACAGCAGAATCGTTTTTGTAGATGACGGTTCTAAAGATAAAACATGGAGCATAATAGATGAACTGACTAAGGCTCATACAGAAATATCGGGAATAAAGCTTGCCAAGAATGCTGGACATCAAAATGCACTTTTCGGCGGCCTTATGACAGTTAAAGACGACTGCGACTGTGCAATATCCATTGATGCGGACTTGCAGGACGATATACACGTAATACCTGATATGGTGAGAAACTTCATTGACGGATATGACGTTGTTTACGGTGTAAGAAACAAACGTGATACCGATACATTCTTTAAACGTACAACGGCGGTAGGATTTTATAAATTAATGCAGTTTATGGGCGTTAATATTGTATTCAATCACGCGGATTACAGATTGATGAGCAAACGTGCGCTTGACGGATTGGCACAATTCCCTGAGAGAAATCTGTTCCTAAGAGGAATGGTTCCGCTTGTCGGCTATCGCTCAACGAATGTGTATTACGACAGAAACGAACGCTTTGCGGGCGAGTCAAAATATCCGTTAAAGAAAATGCTTTCATTTGCGTTTGACGGTATAACTTCATTCAGCATAAGCCCAATCAGAATGATTTCGGCATTCGGTGCGATTGTGTGCGTGTTTGCGTTCGTTATGGCGATATACGCACTTGTGCAGAAAATTATAGGTCACACAGGTGCAGGCTGGGCGTCACTTATGGTTTCGATATGGTTTATAGGCGGTGTACAGCTTTTGTCTGTCGGACTTATAGGCGAGTATATCGGTAAATTGTATAAAGAAGTTAAACGCCGTCCAAGATATATTATTGAAGCATATGTAAATGAAAAAGAGAAAGAGGACGATAAATAATGATATATGATGTTGCAATAATCGGCGGAGGTCCTGCCGGAATGTCAGCTGCCATATATGCCGCAAGAGGCGGTATGAAAACGCTTGTAATCGAAAAAATCGCATACGGCGGTCAAGCAATAAAAACATATGAAATAGACAATTATCCGGGATTTGCAAACAATCCGACAGGTGAAGAACTTTCAAAAGCAATCGAAGAACACGCAAGAAAATTCGGTGCAACATTTGTTTCGGAAAATGTTAAGTCAATCGAAAATGCCGAATACGGCATAAAGGTTATTCACACAAGAAGAAATACTTATATGGTAAAGTCAATAATTTTTGCAACAGGTGCAGTACCAAAAACGCTCGGTGCGGACGGTGAAGAACAGTTTGTCGGTGCAGGTGTTTCGTATTGTGCGACTTGTGACGGTGCGTTTTTTAAGGATAAGGACGTGTGTGTTGTAGGCGGCGGAAATACGGCTATGGAGGACGCATTGTATCTTGCGGGATTTTGCCGTAAAGTCTATGTCCTAAACAGAAGCAAGAAGTTCAGAGCGGCGGCTACAATGGTTGAAAACGTAAAAAGAAACGGCAAAATAACCGTGCTTACAGATACCGTAGTTGATAAATTCGTAGGCTCAAATATGCTTGAGGGTGTTGATATTAGAAACACGGTAACAGGCGAAAAGAGTATTTTGAACGTATCGGGCGCTATCGTCGCAATAGGTGTAAAGCCGTCGTCCGATCTTGCAAAAGATTGCGGGGTTGAATGTTGTCAGCACGGATTTGTCAAGACGGATATGTACCTTGCGACTAACATAACAGGTATATTTGCGGCAGGTGACGTAAGAGTATCACCGTTAAGACAGGTTATAACAGCGGCGGCAGACGGTGCAATCGCCGCGACAAGTGCGGTTAATTATGTGAATGAACTTGGAATTAAAAGCATATAAAAGGTAAAAGGATAAAACTATGAAGACACTTATAAAAAATGCCGAAATAGTAACAATGACAGGCGAAAAGTACAAGAACGGCTGTATATTGTTTGATGAAAAAATACAGTATGTAGGTGAAGATAAAGCATTTGAGGCGGATAAGATTATTGACGCAGAGGGTAAAATCGTTATGCCCGGACTGATTGACGCACATTGTCATGTCGGAATGTTTGAAGATTCGCTTGGATTTGAGGGTGATGACGGTAACGAGGACAGCGACCCGATAATGCCGCACCTTCGTGCGATTGACGGAATAAATCCGTTTGACCGTGGGTTTAAAGACGCATATAACGCAGGTGTTACAACCGTTGTAACAGGACCCGGCAGTGCAAACCCTGTGGGCGGACAGTTTGCGGCGGTTAAGACGTACGGAATATGCGTAGATGATATGATTATTAAAACACCTGTTGCAATGAAATTTGCACTTGGTGAAAACCCAAAATGCGTGTACAATGAAAAGGACGAGGCACCTGTTACGCGTATGGGAACAATGGCATTGATACGCGAATTGCTTATAAAATCAAGAGATTATATGAATCAGCTTGACGCATATAATGAAAACAGCGAAGAACACGACAAGCCTGAATTCGACATAAAGCTTGACGCAATGATACCTGTACTCAAAAAACAGATACCTGTTAAAATTCACGCACACAGGGCAGACGATATTTGCAGTGCAATCAGATTGGGCAAAGAATTTGATATTTGCGTTACGCTTGAGCATTGCTCGGACGGTGACAGAATAGCACCGATTTTGGAACGTGAAAAATTACCTGTAATGCTTGGTCCGACACTTTCGGACAGAAGTAAACCGGAGCTTAAAAACTTAACCTTTGATACATATAAAAATCTTTCGGACAGAGGTATTGACGTTGCGATAATAACAGACCACCCCGAAATTACGATTGAAAATCTGTCGCTTTGTGCGGTTATGGCGGTTAAGCACGGTATGGACGAAGAAAAAGCACTGAAAGCGATAACCTCCACAGCGGCAAAAAACTGTTGGATTGACGACAGAGTAGGTACGCTTGAAGTCGGTAAAGATGCCGATATTGCAGTGTTTACCGATTTGCCGACAAGATTTGAGTCTGAATGTGTTATGACGTTTATAGACGGAAAATGTGTAACAGACATAAAGTAAGAATGGGACGATAAAACGTCCTTTTTCTTTTATACAAAAACATGGTTTTGAATTAATTTGTTTTGGGCAAAGTGACAAAATTTGTAGAAATAGATACAAAATAACTTATAAGTGTCGGAAAATAAACACCGATATGAAAATTGACTGTTGACGTACAAAGTGACGGAATTTATAATATGTATTGATGAGATTAATGTTTTCGGAGATGTAAATATATGAAGAAAAATGATGTGAAAAATGATAGTCGAAAAGACAATAATTTAATGGTAAAAATAGCAACTTTTATTGTTGATAAAAGACGTGCATTCTATTTAATATTTGCACTTGCACTTGTATTGTGCGTAATATCAATACCGAAAGTGCAGGTAAACAACGACATAAGTTCATATCTTCCCGAAGAAACGGAAACAAGACGCGGACTTACTTTAATGGACGATGAGTTTATTACATACGATACGGAAAAAATAATGGTTACGACCATAACGACCGAAACAGCGGAAAAGCTGAAAGATAAACTCGAAAAGGTTGACGGAGTAAAAGAGGTTGAGTTTGAAAATGACGACGACCACTATAAAGATTCTGCGGCATTGTTTACGGTTACGCTTAGCGTGCGTGACGATTTGGACAGGGAACTTGAAATTGTCAATGATTTGAAAGCACAGCTTGACGGATATGACTTCTATGCTTATTCCGACAGTATAGACGACAGTTCTAAACAGCTTGAAAAAGAAATGACCGTTATTTTGGGTATAGCACTTGTGATAATTATAGCGGTTTTGCTGTTCACGTCACAGAGCTTTATGGAAGTGCCGATATTCCTTATAGTATTCGGCGTGGCGGCACTTTTGAATATGGGTACGAACTATCTGCTCGGTGAAATTTCGTTTATTACAAAGTCGGTTGCGGTGGTGTTGCAGTTGGCTCTGGCGATTGACTATGCGATTATCCTTTCGCACAGATTTGCGGAGGAAAAGCAGACAAAGAATGCGTATGACGCGATAGTAACCGCACTTTCAAAGGCTATCCTTGAAATCAGTTCATCAAGTCTTACAACACTTGCAGGTCTTGCCGCACTTATGGTAATGCAGCTTAGAATCGGTATGGATATGGGTTTGGTACTTTGTAAAGGTATCATATGCAGTCTTGTTACGGTGTTCTTTATTATGCCCGGCTTGCTTTTGGCATTTTCGGATAAGATTGATAAAACAACTCACCGTTCTTTTGTGCCGAGTATCGAGAAATGGTGTAAGGTTGTTATTAAATTAAAGAACATTGTACCTTACATATTTATTGCGATTATAGCAGTCGGTGCGGTGCTTTCGTCAATGAGTAACTATGCTTTTGACGCCACAGCCGAACAGCTTAAAAAGCCGACCGAAAACTCAATCGCAAAACGAAAGGTTGACGAAATTTTCGGTACGGACCATCAGCTTGCTGTAATTGTTCCGTCCGGTGACTATGACAGAGAGGCGAAAGTTATATCGCTTGTCGAGGAAAATCCGAGCATAAATTCGGCTTTGGGGCTTGCAAATACGGAGCTTGACGACGACCACATACTTACCGAAAAAATCAACGCAAGAGAAACTTCAAAGCTTATGAATATTGATTATGATTTGTGTTGCCTTTTGTTCCAGGCATACGGCGCGGAACACGATGAATACAGTGCAATATTCGGTGATGTAAATGATTACGAAGTGCCTATAATCGACTTGTTTATGTATGTACACGAGAAGATGGATTTGGGTGTAATCAATCTTGACGAAGATCAAACGAATGATATTAACGACCTTTACGACAAGCTGACAGACGCGAAAGACCAGCTTGAAAGCGATAATTATTCAAGAATAATCTTTACATATAAATGTGATATTGAAAGTGACGAGGCATATCAAATGCTTAAAGACGTCAGAAGTGATGTTGAAAAGTATTATGACGAATGTTTGCTTGTCAGCGACAGCGTAAACAGCCGTGACTTGGGTGATTCGTTCGGCGGAGACAATAATAAGATTAATCTTATCACAATCTTGGCATTGCTTTTGATACTGATGTTCACATTCCGTTCGGCAGGTGTTCCTGTACTTTTGGTACTTGCGATACAGGGAAGTGTGTGGATTAACTTCTCAATTCCGTTCCTTACAGGGCAGAGATTGTACTTCCTTGCATACTTGGTTGTAAGTTCAATTCAGATGGGTGCTACGATTGACTATGCTATCGTATTTACGAACAGATACCTTGAATTAAAGGAAACAATGGATAATAAACAGGCGGCGGCAACCGCGCTTAACCAATCGTTCCCGACAATTCTTACATCAGGTTCAATCCTTACACTTGCGGGATTTCTAATAGGTATGATTTCGACAAATGCTATTATATCGGCACTCGGTACGGTACTTGGACGCGGAACGTTAATATCAATAGTTATAGTAATGATGGTACTTCCGCAAATTGTACTGCTGTGCGATAAGTTTATTGAAAAGACCGCATTCGGTAAAAAAGCGACTGATAAAGACAAGGCGGCAAAGAGAGAAATGTCGGGCATTATGTTCGTCAACGGTCGTGTCAGAGGTCACGTTTCAGGCTTTATGGACGGTGTGTTCTACGGCTTGGTAAAGGGTGATATAGACGCGAAAGTCGAACTTGGAAATCAACAGGATTTGTTGCTTACAGAGAGTAATGAAGATAATATAAAAATAGATGAAAAGCAGGAGGATGAGGATAATGAGAACAACGAAGAAGAACAATAAAATCATATCTTTTCTGACTGCACTTGTTATAATGCTAAACATATTACCTATGTGCATTGTACAGGCAGACGACACTGTTGCAATATCGACAGTGAACGACCTTAAAGAATTTTTTGAAAAGTGCGTATATGACGAGTATTCAAAAAATAAGAAGTTCGTATTACAAAATGATATTGATTTAAACGGTGTGGAAATAAAAAGTGCGGAGGTATTCTGCGGAACTTTCGAGGGAGGCGGTCACAGTATAAAGAATGTCAAGCTTTCATTTGAGGGTTCAAATAAAGGACTTTTCTGTTCAGTGACAAAAGAAGGTCAGATCAGAGATTTGAACATAACAGGAGATATAAAGGTTACAGTCGGAACAGATACGGAATCGATTTTTAGACAAAAAGCCACCTCGATTTTGAGTAAGACTGATATAAATACTCAAAATTTTGATAAAGGCTCAAAAGGTGCAGGCGGACTTGTCGGCTATAACGAGGGTAAAATCGTAAACTGTTCATACGGCGGAAATGTCAAAGGTCAGAAACAGGTCGGAGGACTTGTCGGCTACAATGCAATGACAGGTGTTGTCGATTCTTCCGCAAATTTGGCTACAGTTGTTGGTGACAGTGAAACAGGCGGTATAGTCGGTTACAATGAGGGCAGAATAAAGCTGAGTAGAAATGACGGAAAAGTGTGTCCGGACGCAAACGAAAATACGGTAAACGCCGGCGGTATCTGCGGTAATAACGAGGGTGCGGTTGTTATTTGTACAAATAACGGCGCTGTCGGCGGCGAAAGTTTCGGCGACAATATCGGCGGTATAGTCGGTACACAAAGCGGTGAAGTAAGAGAATGTATCAATAATGCCGCTGTTCAGGGAAGAAGAAGTGTCGGCGGTGTAGTCGGTCGATTTGAACCGTATACAGATATTGACTTGTCTTATCAGAGTGCAAAAGCGGCAATAGAAAAAGATATAGATACATTCCAAAACGATATTTCAAGTGCAAGAACAAAGTTGATTGAATACGGTTTGAAACTGTTGACAGGTTCAAATGATGTGTCGGGACTTATGTCGCTTTTAGGCTTGGGTGACGCAAAAAATAATACACGTTCAAGGCTTGACGTTCTTACGGATTCGGCAGTCAATATGATGGACAGTATAACAAATGCGGTGAATTCGGCGTCTGACAGTAATGTGACAGGTTCGCTGAAAGATACGCTTGACCAAGCAAGAGGAGATATGTCTTCGTTTACAGACGAATCAAAGCAGTCAATCAGAGATGTGAGTGATTCGCTTAATACTTCTCTTGAATCGCTTGATGATTTTCTTGACGAATTTGACGGCAAGGGTGATGAATTGTCAGACCTTATCGACAATTTAAACGATTCGCTTGATAAGGGCAAAGATGATGTTGACGATTCAAAAGACAAACTTTCAAATCGTCTTGACAAGATGGAAAAAGATATTGATGATGTAATTGATAATCTTGACGATACAAATGAAGAATTGAAGAAACTTTTAAGACAGCTTAAATATGTATCGGGTGATGTCGGTGATTCGGTCAGTGATACAATGGAGGATCTTGACGACCTTGTTTTGAATATAAGCAAGGAATTGAAAGGCTTAAAAGATACAATTAAATCATTTAAAGACTTACTTGATAAGTTGGGTTCAACACTTCCTACATTAAAGCCGTTGCCTACATTAGGTCCTATGATAAGACCTACAGCAACGCCAAGCAATGGCGGTAGTGACAGCAGCGGCGGTAACGGCGGTGGAAGTGACAGCAATAATGATACTTCTTCGGAAAGTGTAAAAAATGAGGACGATATTGATCCGGGCTACAACGTAACACCTGACGGTGAGCTTGACAGCAGTTATGACGTTGAACCGTCTGTTGTCGGTATGCTAAAGGATATGTTGTTCACAACGGCTAAAGCTGCGGAAACAGATGATGAAAAAACTGCAATAAGTGATTTGAAGAGTACGGATATTTCATTGCCAAGACTTATCGGTGA
>OGPU01002911.1_pt1 | contig 11204 bp, 6 predicted proteins | sample 1552991 | NCBI WGS metagenome assembly OGPU01 (sample SAMEA2580296, study PRJEB22360) | human gut metagenome | biome: human gut; feature: human-associated habitat; material: faeces | place: Denmark | collected 2008/2010 | reverse complement strand
TGACCGAGAATGTTGCGTCACTTCGTTCCGTCAAGGTGGCTACACCCCCTTGCGCTGTTAAAGCGGCTATCCCCTGTGGACTTGCCGCCAGCAAGTTTGAAGATTAGACATAAACAAATCCTCCGCATGGTCTAAGCCATACGGAGGATTAACTGTTTTACGGACACCCGTCTATAAGTCAGTGCTTTTTGTTTTTTATGAAATCGGTTTGATTCTGCGGACTGCGTTAATCGACTTTGAGCGGAATTCCGTTCACGGCAAAATGCACTTCGTTGATGCTGCCGTAGGGCAGAGCAGTCAACAACACGGACTGGGTCGCAAGATTGAGCAGCCCCGCATCGTTTGCAACTGTTTCAAAATCGGATGAAAGATTCACGGTCAAAATGCCGTTTTCGATAACCGCTCCGAGAACAAGCGTGTTTTCCGGAAAACAGCTGCGAAGCCCGCGCAGCTCCGTTCCCGCTGCAAGCTGCTGTATACAGGAGTATAAATCCGTGCTGCCCTCCGCGTAACGTGTTATGGGAATCATCAGGCTTCCGGATTCATTCGGGAAATACAGTGTCAGCGGTTTAGCCGAACCGGAGGTCGCAATTTCGGCGTTTTCAACGTTTAGGGCATATTTGCCGTGCTTTTGCGGCGGAAGACTGCCGTTTGCGGTGATGTCATTGCAGCCGTTCAGAAAGATTGAAACGGTTTCAATCGAATCGAACTCAGTGAGCGTGTTTACAACGGCGGCAAAAAGCTGCTGTTCACTGTCGTAATCGGGCATGACGGGCAGATTCACAAGGTTCACGCGCGCTTCGCCGTTCTGAATGCTTATCTGAATCTCCGCCCCCTGCGGTATCACGGCTTTAAGGCCGTTTTTGGAAAGTGCGGCGCGGTTTTCGTCCGAAGCAGTCATTTTTGCAAGGCAGGCTTTTGCAATGCCCGCTTGCTGCGGCACGGATGCAACAACCGGAAGGAGATAGCCTTCATCGGTCAGATAATAAAGAGTTTTATTGACTTTTTTGCCATCAGGTGCGGCGTCGGCGGTTGCGGGTGCGGAACAGACGGGAGTCGGCACGGCAGTCGGCACGGGGCTGCATGAGGCCGGCGGCGGAGTCGTGACGCAGTCCGGTGCATCGGAACAGCCGCAGAACAAGGCTGCAATCGTCAGCAGAACGAGTATAAGCGCAGAAAATCGCGCGGTATGACAGCATGTTGATTTCATTGTTGTTTCAATTCCTCCGAGAAAATTTTGCGGGCGGCGTTTCGTCTGTGCGGAAGCAATTCCGCTCGGCTGATTAATTATATTTGCTTTTTGAAACAAAAATACTTGAACGAATGCAAATTTGCTCTGCTCGAAATTATTCGATAGTCGAATTATCGATAGTATAACGATCGAAATAATGAAATTATTTGACAAAAAACGAATAAAAAACTTGACATGCGTCAAAAAAATGATATAATAAGTTTGAGCGAAAGCTGTATTCCGTCCCTGCATCCCGTGCAGCGGAATGCTGCCGTCGCAGCTGCAACTGAATAGAACAGGCTTTCTTCCTGCGTTACGCAAAGGGGGAATCGGGTGCAAATCCCGGCGAGTCGGTCACTGTGAAGTTCGGATTGTTTTTGTTTTTTATTAAACAGAGTATATCGATATTTTGATATCGATAATGCATGAAATATAGAGATAAAAACATTCGAAATAAGTCAGATTACCCAAAGAAGGCCTGAGCTTCTGCCGTCACCGGAGGCTGAATGGATTATGCACAGTCGCGTTTTGTTTTGGGAACAACCGGGTGTGAGCTGAACGGTTTGATTTTTGCAAAAATTCGGGATGAAAAATCCCGGATGAACGAGTTCTGCAAAAGGATTTTGATTCAGCATTCACAAAAAGGGTGTTACCTTTGCACTGCGTCTCGATTCCGTCTTCCCGATTACGACCGGCTGAAGCGGAATCATTTTGTTTATACGGCTGTTTTCGGAAACTTTTCAGCTCATTTCAACCGCCGAACAAATTCGGCATACAACATTCAAAATCCGACAGAATCGGAAACAGGAGGTTTTTCAGTGATCGAACTTATTCAGCACGGCATGTACCTTGTGAACGGCGTTCCCTGTGAGAGCGTTCCGGTGCCTCCGGCAGAGGCACGCCGCGAGACCATGGCATACAAAATCTTGCAGGCGCACAACACTTCGGACGACCCCGAGAAGCTCAAAATCACATTTGACGCGCTTGTGTCGCATGATATCACATATGTCGGCATTATCCAGCAGGCGCGTGCTTCCGGAATGAAGCAATTCCCGATGCCCTATGCGCTTACCAATTGCCACAACAGCCTGTGCGCCGTCGGCGGCACGATAAACGAGGATGACCACGTGTTCGGACTTTCCGCTGCAAAAAAATACGGCGGAATTTACGTTCCCGCAAACCAGTCCGTAATTCACTCTTACGCACGCGAGCAGATGGCGGCCTGCGGAAACATGATTCTCGGTTCCGATTCGCACACACGCTACGGTGCATTGGGAACCATGGCCGTCGGCGAGGGCGGACCGGAGCTTGCAAAGCAGCTTCTTAAAAACACTTGGGATGCGCCCATGCCCGAGGTTGTGCTTGTGTACCTGACGGGAAAACCCCGCCGCGGCATCGGACCGCATGATGTTGCGCTCTCTCTTGTTAAAGCAACGTTTGAAAGCGGTTTCGTAAACAACCGTGTGCTTGAATTCGTCGGCCCCGGCATTGCCAACCTTCCCATCGATTTCAGAAACGGCATCGATGTTATGACAACGGAAACAACCTGCCTTTCCTCAATTTGGGAAACGGATGAAGAAACTCAAAAATTCTATACGACTCATAAACGTCCCGAGGCTTACAAAAAGCTGCATCCGGGTGCGATCGCTTATTACGATAGAATGATTACGATTGACCTAAGCAAGCAGGAGGCGATGATCGCCCTGCCGTTCCATCCTTCCAACGGCTTCGAGATCGACGAGCTCAACGAGAACCTCGAGGACATCCTGCATGAGGTGGAGCTCGAGGCTGCCAAGATCGGCGAGGGCAAGACGCACTTTAGCCTGCTCGACAAGATCGTCGACGGCAAGCTGCACGTGCAGCAGGGCGTTATCGCCGGCTGCTCGGGCGGTAACTACGACTCCGTGGTCCAGGCTGCCCGCGTGCTTAAGGGCGCCAACACCGGCTGCGGCGAGTTCTCGCTGTCGGTCTATCCCACAAGCCAGCCCGTGGCGCTCGAACTTACGCGCCGTGGCTATATCTACGACCTTATGGAGGCCGGTGCGATCGTGCGCACGGCGTTCTGCGGTCCGTGCTTTGGCGCCGGCGACACGCCTGCCAACAACGGCCTGTCCATCCGCCACACCACGCGCAATTTCCCCAACCGCGAGGGTTCCAAGCCGGGTAATGGCCAGCTGAGCGCCGTGGCCCTGATGGACGCTCGCTCCATTGCGGCGACGGCCGCCAACGGCGGCGTCCTGACGCCGGCGACCGACCTGCCCGAGGAGACTTGGGATGAGGCCTGCGAGTACACCTTTGATGACGCGCCGTACAAAAAGCGTGTGTACTGGGGCTTTGGCAAGGCGGAGCCTGCAGACGAGCTGGTCGAGGGTCCCAACATCAAGCCGTGGCCCGCGATGGAGCCGCTTGGTGACGATATCCTGCTCAAGGTGTGCTCCAAGATCATGGACCCGGTCACCACGACCGACGAGCTCATTCCCTCGGGCGAGACGAGCTCCTTCCGCTCCAACCCGCTGGGTCTGGCCGAGTTTACGCTGAGCCGTCGTGATCCGGCCTACGTGGGCCGCTCCAAGGAGGTTGACGCGGTGGAAAAGCGCCGCGTTGCCGGTGAAGCCGCGGGCGACCTGGCGGCGCTCGATGCAGAGCTTGCAAGCGTGTTTGAGGCACTGGCCGGCGCGGGTGTCGCGGCCGATGCCAAGACGACCGAGTACGGCTCCACGCTCTATGCCAAGAAGCCCGGTGACGGTTCTGCCCGCGAGCAGGCTGCGAGCTGCCAGCGCGTGATCGGCGGCCTGGCCAACATCGTCCACGAGTACGCCACCAAGCGCTATCGCTCCAACGTGATGAACTGGGGCATGGTGCCCTTCCAGATGGAGGCCGAGCCCAACTTTGAGGTGGGCGACTACGTCTTTGTGCCGGGTATCCGTGCCGCGCTCGATGGCGACCTGAAGGACATCGCCGCCTACGTGGTGCGCGCCGACGGTTCGGTTGAACAGATTGAGCTCTACATTGCCGACATGACGGCCGAGGAGCGTGCCATCGTCAAGGCCGGCTGCCTGATCAACTACAACAAGTTCAAGGCCTCTGCCGAGTAACGTTGCTGTACGCCCCGGACACACCTTTCCCTCGTGCTCACGCGCTTCGCGAGGGTCGCCCGAGGGAAAGGTGTGTCCGGGGCTACCGCGACGTTCTCGTTGGGTCTTGAGGGACGCTAAAAAAAGACTTGCTTGATGCCGCCTCTGTTAATGGGGCGGTTTCTTTTTGTCGAAAACCACCACATTGGGGACAGTGCACCTTTGTGGTGGTCCCGTTTGTCTCGACCTGCAACATCTGGGCCCCTATTTGACGAGCGGTTGTTACAGATTGAGACAAACGATCGCCGCTGATCATTTCATCTCAATCTGTAGCATCTAAGATCGAAAAGGGCCGCTAGATGTTACAGATTGAGACAGTTGAGCGCCAGAGTCGAAAACCACCACAAAGGGGCCTGTCCCTTTCGTGGTGGTGGGGGCGAGCTCGATGCTGCCGTGCTCGCTGAACGACATTCTAATGAGCGTCTCTACAGGATTTTATCTGGGCTGGCGGGCTTGGTTGTTTTGGGGATGCCGAGTTTGGATGACGCGAAATCGTCAACATTGTCCTTAATTCCGTCTTTGGTGTAGACAGTGACCATATAGGTGCTGTGTCCGAATTCGCCCTTGTCGCGTGTTGCCCAGGCATCCCAGTAGGCGGCCCCGTTTCGCCCTTTGATTTTTCCGACACGGCGGAGTTCTGTTCTCTTTAATTTCTGGTTGCTATAGATGGTTCGACCGGCCTCCTCGGTGAGCCCGCACTGTCCAAGCATCTTGTCGAGGACTTGGTTCATGTGGCGCTCATCGGTGTTTGGTGCGTAGTCGTAGGCGAGGGTGATGGAGTCGAGGGGCTGGTCGTCGATTAGATAGTTTAGCGCCTGAGGTTCAAGGCAGAAATAGGGGGAGCATCCGTCGACCTTGCCGAGCAACGGTAACTTGGACTGCCAACTTCCGGTGGGAATTGCATATTCGTAGAACACGCCACGGCAGACAAAGGAGAGCGAGGTGGCGCGCGAACCGGCGTCGATCATCCCGCAAAGATCGAAGGGCGAGGCGATACCAAAAGAAAAGGGCGTGATGACGATAAGGAAGAGCATCACGATGGGTATGGCGAGAATGGCGATGACGTTGCGACCGGTGGAATGAGACGGCTTCATATGCGCTCCTCGAGACAAAGAGCTGTTGAGGATAGGCAGAAATGGATATGTTCAGAGAACAATTCAAGTTTAATCTCATGGCGCGAGATGGTCGACCGTTAGCGTCGAAAACCACCACAAAGGTGCCTGTCCCCTTTGTGGTGGTGAGGAGCGCGCGGCTTCTTTTGGTAATAGTGTTAGCTGGCGGTATCATTAGTGCAGGTGGCGAAGGTTTGCATTGTGGGGTGTTTTGCCGTGAGCCGTTCTGCCCGTATTGGATTGATTGTCTTGGCGCTTGCGATCGCTGTGGTTGGCGCGGGCGCTGTCGGTATGGCATTTCTACCTGCTGCGGTGACGGAGCCGGTGGTCAAGCCTGTGACTCAATCTGTCGAACTTCTGACCGGCGCTGCCAAGCCCGAGGCCATTACCGTTGATTTTGATGAGCAGCCGGCTGTGCTGGGCATTAGCAATTATCCGCGTATTCAGCTTGGGGCCATGCGCTATACCACGGATACAAGCCTGATCGATAGGGCGTCCGAGCTACTCAAGGGCAAAACATTTAAGCGTTGGTACGGATATGCGTCCTATCGGGCAAAAGCGAACGACATGGTTGGCGGATGCCACTCTTCCATCGAGCTGGACACTGCAAACGGCGCAAAGTTATGTGATGTCTCGTACGATCCGGGCTACGAGGGCAATGAGGGTCCGGGCATCTACATCATGGACGGCGATGTCGCCTATATCATGGAGGGCGACCAGACCGAGCTCAACGATTTTATGGGTCAGTGTATCCAAGATGCCTATAAACAGACCTGCTTGCCTGACCCGCGGACTGCACGCGATAGTGGGTCTGCCCGTACATGGCTGTTCGAGGATGAGATGCCCTGGACCGTCGAATCGGGAAGTACGGGTTCGGCGAAGGAGTAGAGACCGCGACCACCACAAAGGCGCCTGTCCTCTTTGTGGTGGTTTTCGGTCTGTCTCGATCTGTAACATCTTGGCCGCTAAAAGTGGGCCTGGTGTTACAGATTTAGATTTTCGATTCAGGTGTCTTCTGTTCGTCTCGATTTGTAACAGATAGAGCCCTATTTGCCGATTAGATGTTACAGATTGAGACAAACGGGTGCCGCTGAACAATTCGTCTCGATCTGTAACATCTGGAGCCAGAAACGGTCGATAGATGTTACAGATTGAGACGGTAGCGCACCTGTGCGGCGGCGGGCCGACATCTTTACCCCTATCCCTCAATCACTCAGAAAATCTTATATATAGAGACTTAGATTTATGTATAAGATCGCGCAAAGCTGGCAACAATACTTCTCGAACAACGTGAAGCCGCCCCGTAGGGTGGCCGCCCCAAGAGAGGTGATTCCATGAGAATCGATAAGCTAGCAATGACGTCGCGCGAGGCGCTGCAGACCGCCATGAGCACGGCTGCCGACGCGCAGGCCGGCGCGGTGGAGCCGATTCACCTGCTGTCCGCCCTGCTCGGTGCCGGCGAGCGCAATATCTCCGTGATCATCGAGCGCATCGGTGCCGACCCGGCTCAGCTTGCACGCTCCACACAGGATGCCATCGACCGCGCGCCCAAGGTTTCGGGCGAGGGCCAGCAGATGGGTCTTTCCAATGAACTCGTCCGCGTCATCGAGAAGGCCGAAAAGAAGGCCACCAAGATGGGCGACAGCTTTGTGGTGACCGAGCATCTGCTGATGGCACTTGCCGAGGACAAGGGCGAGGCGGGCCGCGTGCTGCGCGACGCCGGCGTGACCAAGGAGCGCATCGAGCAGGTCTACGAGGAGCTACGTGGCGATGACCGCGTGACGTCTGCCGAGGACAAGACCCAGTTTGAGGCGCTGGAGCAGTACGGACGCAATATCTGCGACCTTGCCCGCGCCGGCAAGCTCGACCCGGTCATCGGCCGTACCGACGAGATTCGTCGTACCATCCAGGTCCTGTCCCGCCGCACCAAGAACAACCCCGTGCTCATCGGTGAGCCGGGCGTCGGTAAAACGGCTATCGTCGAGGGCATCGCCCAGCGTATCGTGGCCGGCGACGTGCCGAGTACGCTGCGCGACCGCGACCTCATCGAGCTCGACATGAGCGCGCTGGTCGCCGGCGCCAAGTACCGCGGTGAGTTCGAGGACCGCTTGAAGGCCGTGCTCAAGGAAGTACAGAAGTCCGAAGGTAAGGTCATCCTGTTCATCGATGAGCTGCACACCATCGTGGGCGCGGGTGCCACCGAGGGCTCCATGGACGCCGGCAACATCCTCAAGCCTGCGCTCGCCCGTGGCGACCTGCACGCGATCGGCGCGACTACGCTCGACGAATACCGCAAGTACATCGAGAAGGACGCGGCGCTCGCCCGTCGTTTCCAGACCGTGATGGTCAGCGAGCCCACCGTCGAGGACACTATCTCGATTCTGCGTGGCCTCAAGGAGAAGTACGAGATCTTCCATGGCGTGCACATCACCGATAGCGCACTCGTGGCCGCCGCCGACCTCTCCGATCGCTATATCGCCGACCGCTTCCTGCCCGACAAGGCCATCGACCTGGTCGATGAGGCGGCAAGCCGCCTGCGCATGGAGCTCGACAGCATGCCGGTCGAGATTGACGCCACCACGCGTCAGCTCACCCAGCTGCAGATCGAGGAGCAGGCACTCATGAAGGAGACCGATGACGCCTCCAAGGAGCGTCTGGAGGCCCTGCGCCAAGAGATCGCCGAGGTCCAGGAAAAGCTCAACGTGCAAAAGGCCGGCTGGCTCAACCAGAAAAACGCCATCGACCACGTGCAGGAGCTCAAGGGACAGCTCGACGAGGCCAGGAGCGAAGAGGAGCGCGCGACGCGCAACGGCGACCTGGGTCGTGCGTCCGAGCTGCGCTACTCCGTGATTCCTGGTCTGCAGCAGCAGATTCAGGATTCCGAGGCTGCGCTCGAGGCACAAAAGCAGCAGGACGGCGAGGGTCTCAACGAACAGGTGACCTCTGATGAGATCGCCGAGGTCGTGAGCGCCTGGACCGGCGTGCCCGTCTCCAAGATGATGCAGGGTGAGCTCGACAAGCTGAAGGGTCTGGAGGGCGAGCTGCATAAGCGCGTCATCGGCCAGGACGAGGCCGTCTCCGCCGTTGCCGCAGCTGTGCGCCGCAGCCGTGCGGGCCTCTCCGATCCGGACAAGCCCATCGGCAGCTTCTTCTTCCTGGGCCCCACCGGCGTGGGTAAGACCGAGCTCGCCAAGGCGCTTGCCGAGTGCCTGTTCGACGACGAGCGCGCGCTCGTGCGTATCGACATGTCCGAGTACATGGAGAAGTTCAGCGTCCAGCGTCTGATCGGTGCGCCCCCGGGATACGTGGGCTACGACGAGGGCGGCCAGCTCACCGAGGCCGTGCGCCGTCGTCCGTACTCCGTGATCTTGCTCGACGAGATGGAGAAGGCTCATCCGGATGTCTTTAACGTGCTGCTGCAGGTGCTCGACGACGGCCGTCTGACCGATGGCCAGGGTCGCCAGGTGTCCTTCAAGAACACGATTATCATCATGACGTCTAACGTGGGCTCCAAGGCTATCGCCGAGCTTTCGGGCAAGGACGAGGAGGAGATGCGTCATCAGGTCGACGCGGCTATGGCTCAGACCTTCCGCCCCGAGTTCCTCAACCGTATCGACGATATCGTGGTGTTCCATCCGCTCGGCATGGCGCAGATCGAGAAGATCGTCGACATCCAGCTCGCCGACGTCCGCGCGCGTCTGGCCAAGGAGCGCATGACGCTTGCCATCACCCCGGCGGCCAAGCAGATGCTCGCCGTGGGCGGCCTGGACCCGGTCTTTGGCGCCCGTCCGCTCAAGCGCCTGGTCCAGCGCGAGGTCGTGGATGCCATCGCCGCCGCCATCATCGACGGTACGGTGCGCGAGGGCGATCAGGTGACGGTCGATGTCGACAAGGACGGCGGCTTTACCGTCGTGTGCGACAACACGCCGGCGGCCACCTACGAGGTCCCCGACGCCGAGTAGATCTTTAGGGCATGCCTTAAAATCTGCCTTTTGAGCCGAATGCCAAGGGCGGCGGATCCAATTGGGTCCGCCGCCCTTTTTCGTGCGACAATCGATGATGCTGAACAGATGCGATGCAAGGAGCTATGCAGATGAAAGACGAGAACAAGACGAACGCACCGGTGGCTGAGGCGGCGCCCGCCGCACCGAAGACTTCGCCTAAACCGGCGCCCAAGCCGCGCGATCCCTACATTCGCGCCGAGAACGAGGACGACGACGGCTACGATCCCTACAGCGACCGACGCCCCGAGCGCGAGCCAATGTTCGAAGCCGACCCGTGGCGCTGAGTGCCACCCAAAAGGCCACCAATAAGTTGCGGTGAAATAGGGACTGTTTTGCGGTTTGACCAGCAAAAACAATCCCTATTTCACCGCAACTGCGTTAGGGATATGGGTGTTGGGCGGCTGTCTTCGGGCCGGCTAGTCCTGGGCTTTGATGCTTGGCAGGAGAATCTGGGCGAGGTAGTCGGTCTCGAGTTTGGTGGCGGCGTCGGCCTTGCCGTCTTTGCCGACCAGCACGTTCTTGATCTGGCTATAGGTGTAGCGGTTGCCGGTCGTGAGCTCGACAAGCTCAATCGCCGTATCCATGGGATAGGTCGACACGGGGTCTTGCGTCCGTCCGTTGATGGTCTGGGGCACCACGTACGGATAGACGGGGCCGCTGGCGTAGACGGTGTAGCCGTTGCCGAGGTTTGCCGCACCCAAAACCGCGTCGCCCTCATCGGGCGTAAAGCTCTCGCCGTCGCGCACCGCGACGAGCGTCACGAGCGGCGTGTTGGTGTCGCCGTCCAGATAAATGCACAGCGTGCTGCCGTTTTGCCAGGTTGCGACCTTGCCGTACCACTCAACCGGAATATCGAGCTGATACAGGTCCGTTGCCTTATGTCGAGCATCGGCGTCGCGGGCCGCCTGTGCCTCGCGGGAGCTCACGGCGTTGACGGCGGCGTCACGGCGCGCGGTTGCCGCCTGCTGGAGCACCTTTGCGACCGCGGCGGAGTTCACCCCGCCTTCCTCGGCATACTTGGCGGCGGCATCGATCTGGTCGTCAGTCACTGTGTCGGCCGAAGGCACCTTGAGCTTAAAGGTGGCCTGGGCACTCAAATCCTGCCCATCGCTCTTAATGGTGACCTGCGCCTTGGTGGTCGGCACGGTGTAAATGGTACCGTCGGCTGCGATGGGGGACCCAGCGATGGAGAGCGTATAGTCGCCGGGCAGCAGCTTAATGCCGCGACCGTGTTCGTCAACGTAGAGCGTTTCGCTCACGGAAGAACCGTCGGAATCCTGGCCGCTCACCTGCACGGGAATCTTGGAACCAGTTGAGCAGTCGAGCCCTGCGGCATGCACGCCAATCTGCACCGACATCATCGTGTGCGCACTGGCGGCGACAGCGGCAGCCTGCTCTTGCTGATATCCGTTCCAGGCAGCATAGCCTGCGCCGCCGGCGACGAGCGCGACGGCCACAACGCCGGCAACCATCAGGTTGCGGCGCTTGGGCGATATCTTGCGGTGACGGGCCTCGGCCTCATGTGCCGAAGGAACAGACGGTAGGGGGATATCGCCCATGGCGATGGTCTCGTCCACGGCAGGCGCGGAGCCCAGGCCAGGGAGCTCGCGGGTCAGCGAATCTTCGGCCGGCAAGTTGTCGAGCAGGATGGTTTCTTCGCTCGTGTCGGATTCGGGCTGGTCGTCGGCCCTGCTATCGTCCTCTTCGGCTTCGGCTTCGGCTT
>OGPU01002907.1_pt1 | contig 11224 bp, 7 predicted proteins | sample 1552991 | NCBI WGS metagenome assembly OGPU01 (sample SAMEA2580296, study PRJEB22360) | human gut metagenome | biome: human gut; feature: human-associated habitat; material: faeces | place: Denmark | collected 2008/2010 | reverse complement strand
GGGGCTTCAACTCCTTGGCACCGGCGATCTCGTTGGAAGCCATAACACCAGAGAGCAGGGAGTCCTCGGAGAAGTACTCGAAGGTACGGCCGGAGAAAGCGCCACGGTGGATGTTCATAGCCGGAGCGTACCAACCAGCAACGTGCATGTCATGAGCCATGTCGCCGATCATCTCGCCGAACTGCTTGGCCAGATCCTTGTTCCAAGTGCAGGCGAATGCGGTGGAAGCCGGGAAGCCGATGGAGCCAACGCCGGTGAAGTTGTTGTTCAGCGAGGCCGGACCGTCAGCATCGGTGAGCTGGATCTTGCCAACGGAGGAGACAGCCGGGGTGCCGTAGCCACCGTTGGCGATGAGGTTGTCCATATCATCGAAGGTCAGCTGGTCAAGCAGCTTCTCCCAATCAGCATCGTCGTAATCCTTGCCGTACATGTCAGCCAAGCGGAGACCATTCTTGGCACCGGTGGTCGGCATTTCGTCGGAATCATCGTCATACTTGGTCGGATCATAGTTGCCGTTGTTGGTGAAAGCAGCCTTGACTTCGTCGCTCATGGAGAAGTTGGTCGGGGCTGCGGTGGCTTCAGCGTAGTTCGCGAAGTGATTGGCGCGGGACAGATAGGTCACATCGCCAGCGGCATAGTCGAACTGGTTGGTAGCCACGGTCTGATCATCGTTGTGGGTGTTCGACTCGGAGTCGTAGGTGATGGTGTCAGCAACGTTGATCCTCTTGGAATCGATCACATGGTGAGAATCGGACTGGATAGAGATGGCGTAATCACCCTTCTCCAGCACCCAAGCCTTGGCATCCTTGTTGTCATAGGAAGCCATATCGTCATCATCGAACTCGATCTTCACAGTCTCAGAGGCGCCCGGCTCAAGCTTCCCGGTCTTCTCGAAAGCGACGAGGTTCTTGGAGGCCTTCTCGATACCGCCATCGGTGTACGGCGGGTTGTAGTAGACCTCAACAACGTCCTTGCCGGCGGTGTCGCCAGTGTTGGTGACGGTCACATCAAACGTGACCTTGCCATCCTTGTGGAAAACGTCACCCATCTTCTGCTCAAAGCTGGTGTAAGACAAGCCGTAACCGAACGGATAGATGACCGTGTCATCGTAGTTGATCAGACCTTCATCGGCTGCAGTCTCATAGAACTTGTAGCCCACATAAATACCTTCGACATAGTTAACGAAGGACGGAAGCACGGTAGTTTCCTGACCGGTGAAGCCGGTGTACTTAGCAGCCAGATCGTCGACGTTATCGTAGATGAATGCACCATCGGCACCAACGGAAGACGAGCTGGCAGCAGCAGCGCCATCAGTGTTGTTGAACACTGGGGTCTTGGTCAGATCCTTAACGAACGCGTCGGAAGTCTTGCCGGACGGGTTGGTTTCGCCAGCGAGCACGTCACCGAGTACGGAGAAGCCGGTCTGGCCTGCAGGCGGGCACCACAACACGGACTTGATCTGCGGGTAGTTGCTCAGGAAGTCGAACTGGAAAGCATTTGCACCGTTATAGACGAGCGTGACCTTGTCGAAGTTCTTGGTGACCAAGTCAATCATGTCGCGCTCAGTCTTGCTCAGCTGCAGGAAGTGCTCACCATCCTGGAAGTCATCATAATCCTTGGAGTTGTTCTTGTAGGTAATGGTTTCGGCCTTCATGTTGGTCGGCAGATCAGCACCTTCGCCACCGACACGGGTGATCACCACAACAGCCTCATCGGAGAAGCTCTTGGCGTCAGAAATCAGCGAATCGGAATATTGGCCGGCCGGAACCTCAGGCAGGGTCCAATCCTGGGACCACATAGCAACAACCGGACGGTCCGCACGATAGTCGGTGTACAGCTTGCTCAGATCGGCGTTGGTTTCAAGACCAGCTTCCTTCATGCCATCAAGCAGGGAAACGGTGTCGTACTGGTCAGACATGGAGCCGGAGCCGGTGCCTCCATAGACCGGGTTGGTGGAGCCCCCAACCGAACACGTTGACCTTCTTGTTGCTCAGCGGCAGGTTGGAATCATCATTCTTCAGCATGGTGATAGCTTCCGACTGCACTTCCTTGGCCAGCTCATTAGCCTTGGAAACAGTAGCGTCAGACAGCATGTACTTCGTGAGGGTCGCGTTGTTGAGCAGCGTCGCCATCGGACCGGACAGCATCATGGAAGCCGCGACGACAATACCGACCAGCGCCACAAGCCAAGACTCGGAGTGGATGATCTTACGGGTCGCGACTTCCTTCACCGTCTTCTTATTGACGGCGAAAGTGACAATCAGCGCGAGCACAAATAGCACGCCAATCGCAATCAGGTACGGCGTCAACGAACCGATAACGTTCATGACGTCAGCCATGTTGATTTGCAGCATGGTCTGCCTCCTCCTTGATTCTCATAACCGAACGACATGCAGGCTCCGATTCCCTCATCGAAACCAGAAATCGCGTAACGCTGCCCCGCGTCGCATGATTTCCAGAAGTGAAGACACTTCTTCATGTCGATATCTCGATTTCACCAAAATCCGCGGAAAAGTGCGCTGATTTTTTCCCAGCCTGTCGTTTCGCGTGCATAATCTGCATACCACTTGCGCATGCAAAACTACCGTTCGTGCACATATAGTTCTGTTGCATGATTGCGTATGCAACAATATGCATTCCTCCGCAGATTGTTGCAAATCCTTGCTTGTTTTACTGAATATCGTTGCTCTATTGCGCAAATCTCAGTTCTTAATCGAACTTTGGATACACGATCGCGGTTTTTATGATGATTTCGGCACGCTGCGGCGAACTGTTCCAACGGCAACTCACGCAAGGCAAGTACCATGGATGCCATGAGCGACTTAAGCGCATTGAATCTGGAGGCGGGCAGCCTCGTTGGCGGATATACGTTGATTTCACGGCTTGGATCGGGGGCAATGGGATCGGTCTGGCGTGTGCGCGATGACGGCGGACACCAGTATGCGATGAAGATCTTGCGCGATTCCCTTGCCGAGGAAGATGCATCCGGCGAACGTTCCCGCGATCAGCTGACCGCACGCGAGCGCCTGCGCAGGGAGGCGATGGCGCTGCAGAAAGTGCGTCACCCCGGCGTGTGCGGCATTGTGGACATGGAATTGGATGATGCGCTGGCTTTTATCGTAACCGAGCTGATCGATGGCAAGAATCTGCGTGAGGATGTGCGAGCCAACGGCCGGTATGTGGGCGACGATCTGGAACGGTTGGGACGCAAGCTGATCGAGGCGGTGAAGGCCGTGCATGCGGCCGGTATTGTGCACCGCGATATCAAACCGACGAATGTGATGGTGTCGAATACCGGACCGGTGTTGGTGGATTTCGGTATTGCCATGGGCGAGGGCGAAAGCCATGTGACGCGCACGGGTTTGGTTATGGGCACTCCGGGATTCATCGCACCGGAAATCATTGATGGCGCGGAATCCGATGAGATGAGTGACTGGTGGTCGGTAGCGAGCGTGCTGGCGTTTGCCGCTACCGGCGAACCGGTGTTCGGCACGAAGCCGATGATGGCCGTGTTGGAGCGTGCCGCTGCGGGAAGCGCGAATTTGGTCGGGCTTCCGGCGGGAACCATGGCCGCGTTCCGTTCAGCGTTGAATCCGGATCGTACGAAACGTTGCACGCCCGACGAATTGTTGCAGGCGATTGCGTTGGATGCGTTGAATCCGCAAGCTTGGGATGCTGCGGATACCGCTTCGGATTCGGGTTCCACTGCCGGCATATCGGAGGCGATGCCCCCTTTTGCTGAATCGCCTGACAATCCACGAGAACTTTGGCGGGCACTGGATCATATAACGGGCGAAGACGCCATCGGGACGCGCACATTGCCGCAATTCGTTGAGGCCACACAGACCATCGGCACAACCGGTATTGCTGACATAACCGATACTGTTATTGCCGATGCGTCCGATGCCGGCACCTCGGTCATGGATATCAACGCACATACCACGACGATTCCTCTTGGCACCGGCACGCGCGTGCTGCCTGTCATGCTGCCTGTCGATAGCGGAGATACCAGCGTGCTGCCACAAGATGCACCACAGGACGCACCGCAATCCACGCGGGTGATGCCGGTGCAGGATGCGTGGAATCCCACTCAAGAAGCCACACAAATCGATCCGGCCATCAAACCGGCGTTGCAACGCATTGCCAACCAGCGACCACCGGCGGTGATACCGAATGCGTCGGTTGAAAAGGCGCAAAACGTGCAGGCGCAAGACATACCAACGTCCACTATGCCAGTTATGCCGGCCACTCCGATTACGCAGGCATCCCCAGCGGCCCCGCTCAACCTGAATGCGCCGCAACCGCCGAATCCGGCCGACGTGCTTCGTGGCGAACTGTTGAGCCGAGGCACGCTCCTCTGCGCGCTTCTGGCCATTCCTGTGGCGCTGTTCGGCTTGTTCTCGCCTTGGCTGGCCTGGGCTGCGGGTGCACTACTGGCTTGGCTGCTCGCCACCATCGGATTCAATATGGAAGCGCAGCTGGAGCGTGAAGGCCGCCGTGGAGGCAACCGAAAAGCCTCCGACTGGCTCGCACGCGCGGCCACGCTGCCTTGGCATGTGCTCAAAGGGTTGGGCTATGCGGTGCCACGCGCATTGATCATGGCTGCGATCGCCACATTGGGATTGGCGATCGCCACAGTCGCGCTGCAATTACCGTTCGCCATGGTGGATACCTCGATATTCGGATTCACGATTCCACTGCCGACTTGGATTGAAGGACCGGTTTCGCAAAGCGGCGTCGTCCAAGCCGGCTGTTGCGCCATCGGTTGGCTGATATGCGCCCTCACTCCGGGGGCTCTGGCGCTGCGATTGGGAGCTGGAACGCTACGTGGCCGCCCGAAATCCAGCACTCCCGCGGAATCGTATGAAATGTAGCGAAAACCAAGAATCGGCAAACGTTTGCAATCCTCAGAAAAACATCAGACAATCGCACGTAGTATGACAACGTAAGCTTTTACGAAATACTTCATTCAGCGATAGCACGCCCACACTACTATGGTGCGCAACAAACGATGAGACATCGAAAGGAATGTGGATGGCCCAGAACAGTAAGGATGCGCAGAAGCGCGCCAGCCGCGCCGAGCGTAGGGCCGCTGAGGCCGCGGCCATGAAGGCCCGCGCCGAACAGATGGAAAAGGAACGTAAGCAGCAGACCATCATCGGCTCCATTGTGGTGGCCGTGCTGGTGATCCTGGTGGCGATCGGCGCGTTCACCGTGTATCACAACATGCACAAGAATGCCGAAACCCAGGCTTCCACCCAAACCGTGGAAGAGGCATACGACAAGCTGCAGAAGGTCAAAAACACGCCAAAGCTCGTCGACGACAAGGGCGGATTGCTGATTTCGAAGAATGGTTACGGCAAGTCCGTCGACGGCGCTCCGACGGTCGCGATCTACATGGACTTCCTGTGCCCGGGTTGTGGCAATCTGCATCGTCAGCTTGATGCGGATCTGCAGAAGATGGTCGATGCGGGGCAGATCAATCTTGATTTGCATTTCATGGCGTTCATGGACAAATGGTCCACCGACGAATATTCAAGCCGTGCCGCGAATGCCGCAATCTACCTGGCCGAGCATGACAGCAATCCGACGCATCTGATCACGTTCATGGAAAAAATGTACGCCGAGGATTTCCAGCCTGAGGAAAGCTCGAACTACAAGTCAGTCAGCGATGATCAGATCAGGGAACAGATGATCGCCTCGGGAGTGTCTGAGGATGTTGCGGACAAGGCGTTCGGCCGCGACTACCAGGATTGGCTTGACGCCGTCGACACCTATACGCCGAAGCGTTCCGAACTGTGGAACACGTCCGGAACCTACAAAGACAGCATGACCACTCCAACGGTGACCATAAACGGCAAGTTCTGGAATATGAACCAGCTGAGCACCGCGCAGGAGACCATCGAGGAAGGCCTGCTGGAGGCCATCGGAATCAAGTCAGACGATATTGGAAAGGAAGGCGTAATGCCCTCCATCGGCTCCGACAAGGATCCGATCTCCAACACCACTGGCGAGTGATTAGCCCCACTCAATCCTGACAATCGAAAAATAATGCCCCCTACTCGCCAGCGTGCCAGCCAAAGCGCAGTTCTAAGTTGACGGCATCGGGCACGCTGGTTATGCTATTCAATCGTTGCCATTTTTATGCATTATGCTAGAAAGCGGCACAAGCCTCCTTAGCTCAGATGGCCAGAGCGGCCGCCTTGTAAGCGGCAGGTCGTCGGTTCGATCCCGACAGGAGGCTCGAACCCGTATGACGGGCTTGGACCTCTTACCATGGGTAAGTGCTCCAGAAGTCTTCCCCCAACTTGAGACTTCCGGCAAAGCGGACGAGACGTCCCCCAACCTGTCTCGTCCGACCGGGGGCAGGACATCCCCTTCTCTCCTGCCCCCTTTTTATTTTTCGCTTTTCGCACCTGCTTTCAAAAATGTGGCGGTATGGATAAAACCATCGGAAAGCACGGCGACCGTTCCAGCTGAGCCGTTACAATAACGGCGTTGTAGGCAGCGCTGAAAAGAGGATAAATGACGAGAAGGTGGACCCCTCGGAGATTCGTGACGCTTCGTCGTGTCCGCGTCATGGCATGCGTGGCCTCATTGACTTTGACTTCGGCGTTGGCGTTTGGTGTGGGCGCGCGCAAATCCGTGGCATTGACCGTCAATGGGGAGACCACCACGGTGACCACATATGCGATGAGCGTGGACCGTCTGCTGCAGGAGCAGGGCGTGAAAGTCAAAACGCACGACCTGGTGGAGTCGACCAGCCCGACCAGCATGCTGAAGAACCATGATGTGGTGAACGTGCAGAGCGCATACCAGACCACCATCACCATCGACGGCCAGGAAGTGCCGTTCTGGACGGTCGCGTCCAGCGCCGAGCAGTTGCTGGACTTCTTCAACCAAAACGAAACCGAAGCGGCGAAAATCACCGTCAATATCAGCAACGTCTACAACAAGCTCACCGGCGGTCTCATCATCAACCAGAAGGGGCCCGTCACCGTCATCGCGGACGGGAAAAGCTCGGTGGCGCCGAACGGCAAGCTGCCCGCCGCCTCCATTCTTGACGCCAAAGGCATCACGTCGGGCAAGGAGGATCGCGTCAGTGTCGAAAAGGACGGCAAGACGACCATTCTGCGCGTCCGCCGCGTGACGCATGGTGAGGAGACCCGCACGAAGGAAGTGCCGTTCGGCACGCAGACCATCATCGACCCGAACCTGCAGCCGGGCGAAGTCACGGTACGGCAGGAAGGCGAAAACGGCGAAATCCAGCAGACGTACGCCGTCACCTACGTGGATGGCGTGAAGGAAAGCGAGACGCTGACCGGAGAGAAGACCACGAAAATCGCCATCGACAAAGTCATTGCGGTCGGACCGGAAAAAACTACGGACGATACCGACAAATCCGACAAATCCGACAACAGCGGCAACAGCAACAGCAACGGCGATTCCGGCAAGACGGACGACGGCAAGAACGATTCGGATAAGAACAATTCGAACAACAACTCGAATAACAATTCCAACAACACCAAGAAGGACGATCCGGCACCGACCCCCACACCAACCCCTGCACCGCAGCCGACTCCCGCACCCCAGCCCAAACCGCAGCCCACGCCGCAGCCGAGCAATCCTTCCGCAGGCTGCCGCTTGTACCATCCTTCCGCGGCACAGGCACAGGCCTACGCTTCCGGCGCGGCGGCGCAGCGCGGCTGGACCGGCCAGAACTGGACGGATCTGGTCAAACTCTGGAATCGCGAATCCGGATGGAGCTGGAGCGCGGAAAACGTGTATTCGGGCGCATACGGTATTCCGCAAGCGTTGCCGGGCAGCAAAATGGCCACGTTCGGCGCGAATTGGAAGGACGATGCCGCCGTGCAGATCGACTGGGGTCTGAGCTACATCGCACAGCGGTACGGCAGCCCGTCCGCGGCGTGGCAGCACTCCGAACAGACCGGATGGTACTGATCCGGCTAATCGCCAACGATTTTCGTACCGGCATGAACGGATAATGAGGGAATGACAGAAGAGGGAATGACGGAAAACGTGAACGAGCATACGCAGGGCCATTTGCTGGGGGCGGCCGACATCCGACGCATCGCCGCCGACGCGGGTATCAGCCCGACGAAGAAATTCGGGCAGAATTTCGTGATTGATCCGGGAACCGTGCGTCGCATCGTGCGCGAGGCCGGCGTGACCGCCGACGACCATGTGCTGGAAGTCGGTCCCGGACTGGGTTCGCTGACGCTGGCGATTCTGGAAACCGGCGCCACGATGACGGCTGTGGAAATCGACCCGCCGGTCGCCGAACGCCTGCCGAAAACCATCGCCGAATTCATGCCGGACGCCGTGGACCGCTTCCGTGTGGTCAACCGCGACGCACTTACCGTCAATCCGGAGAATCTGCCCGATTTCAAGGATGACGATTCCTTCACGCTGGTGGCCAATCTGCCGTACAACGTGGCCACGCCGATTCTGCTCACCCTGTTGGAACGTTTCGACAATCTGGGCACCTTCCTGGTGATGGTGCAGAAGGAAGTGGCGGACCGTTTGAGCGAGAAGCCCGGTTCGAAGATCTACGGCACGCCGAGCGTGAAGCTCGCATGGTACGGCACCGCGGAACGCGTGGGCGTCATCGGCCGCAACGTGTTCTGGCCGGCCCCGAACGTCGATTCCGCGCTGGTGCTGTTCAAGCGCTACCCGGGCGGTCACCCCCCCGCCGCGGACAATGCGGACGGTTCCGTGGTGAATCGCGAAACCGTGTTCCGTTTGATCGACGCGGCTTTCGGGCAGCGCCGCAAGACCCTGCACGCCGCATTGAAGAAAATCGTGCCGTCCGAAGCGTTCGAGAAGGCCGGCATCGACCCGACCCGTCGTGGCGAGACGCTCACCATCGACGAATTCGTGGCGTTGGCACGCGCGTTGGATGAGGTGTTCGCGTCATGAGCACCATTGATTCGCCTGCCATCGGAACGGCCACCATCAACGCCGTGAGCGTGGACTGCCCGGCGAAAACGAATCTGACCCTGCATGTGGGCCCGTCGCATGCCGAATGGGGCGGCCGTCATGAACTCGACACCATCTATTGCGCGGTCGGCGTATACGACACCGTCACCGCCACGCGCAAAGCGCCGGGAAGCGGCTTCTCACTGAATCTCGAGGGCGCGTATCTGGGCGACCTGGCCTCTTCCGGCAGCGATATGCGCCGCAACCACGCCGTGCTGGCATTGTTCGCCATGGCCGAAGCGAGCGGCCATGAGCCGGACGTGGCGTTGAACATCGACAAGCGCATCCCCGTCGGCGCGGGCATGGCCGGCGGTTCCGCCGATGCGGCGGCGACGATTCTGGCATTGAACATGTTGTGGGATCTCGATTGGCCGATCGAACGCCTGCAGGAAGTCGCGGCCACGCTGGGCGCGGACATGCCGTTCTGCCTGACCGGTGGCCTTGCATACGGCACCGGTTTCGGCGAACGCATCGAACAGCTTGATGACGATGGCGATATCGTACGCGATCTTACGGAACGTGGGTTTACCGGCCATCTGCTGGTCGGCGCATACCGTGCGGAACTGCGCACGCCGGAAGTGTATGCCACATTCGATCAGATCGGTGCCGGCGATGGCGATGAGAACCACCTGCAGAAGGCGGCGGTCTCCCTGCATCCGCGTAGCGGACAGGCGATCGAGGAAGCCTTGCGTGCGGGAGCCAGCCAGGCGTTCGTCTCTGGTTCCGGCCCGTCCGTCATCGCGTTCGTGCCGACGGAGGATGCGGCGGACGCCGTGCAGCGGGCATGGCAGGACAGCCGTTGCGTCGATCGCATCATCGCCACGAACGCCCCAGCCCGACCGATTGTGCATATCGCCGCATGACACATATCACCGCATGACAGTAAAGTTGATGGCAATTGGTTTGTTCAAAAGGAATTCGTAAATGACCCAGGCTAACGACGAGCGCGCCGCGCGCAAAGAGTACATTCGCCGCCGTCAGAAGACGGTGTTCAGCATCGTCGGAGCCGTCATGGTGGTCGCCATGGTGGTGTCCCTGCTGTTCTTTTTCCATGTCGGAGGCCTGGGCAACGTCAAGTCGGCCGCCGTACAGCCGAACTACGGCCAGCAGGCACCGTGCCCCATCAAGGAAGCCGACGGCAACAAGGCCAAGTATGTGGAGAATCGCAACATCACGCTGCGTGTGCTCAACGGCACGAAGTTCTCCGGCTTCGCCAAGGCGGTGAGCGACGCGTTGCAGAACCGCGAGTTCAACCCCCAGACGCCGGGCAACTACACCAAGAAGGTGGATCGCACGATGATCGTCTTCGGCAAGAACGGCGTGAATCAGGCGTACACCGTGGCAAGCAATTTCACCGATGCCATGCTGGTTATGGACGACCGTCAGGACCAGCTGATCGACGTCATCGTGGGCGCCACATTCGACAATCTGCAGGATACGAAGAAGGTTCCCGCCGCAGGCAAGGCGATCACCGGCATCCAGGGCTGCGTCGCGGTGGACAAGATGACCGACCTGCCCAAGGCGCCCGAGCATGATGCGGTGAATCCGCAAAGCTGACCGCCAATCGAAATCGATATAGGCAATATGAAAACCCGCGCTCCCCCAATCGGGAACGCGGGTTTTCGTATTCGAGCTGTTCCAAGCACACTGTTCCATGCATGCGGCGAAACCACCGCATGTCAATCGCTATTCGCCCTGCTCCTTGTACCAGCGTTCCAGCTCGGCAACGGCCACGTCACGCTCCACCGGACCGTTATCGAGGCGGTATTCCAGCATGTGCTTGTACGCCTTGCCGACCATCGGGCCTGGTTCGATGCTTAGCAGCTGCATGATCTCGTCGCCGTTGAGGTCAGGACGGATCGCGTCGAAGTCTTCCTTTTCTTTCAGGTCGCGTACACGCTGTTCCATCTCGTCCATGGCCGTCGAGAACATCATGGCCTTGCGCTTGTTCTGTGTGGTCGTGTCGGCGCGCGTAAGGCGGTTCAGACGCTCGTACAGCGGGCCAGCGTCCTTGACGTAGCGGCGGACCGCGGAATCCGTCCACGGCTCCTCCACGTAGCCGTGGAAGCGCAGATGCAGGTTGACCAGCTCGCTGACGTCCTCGACCATGTGGTGGTCGAAATGCAGTGCCTTCAAACGCTTGCGCGTCATCTTCGCGCCGACGGCGTCATGACGGTGGAAGCTCACCTTGCCGCCCGCTTCGAAACGACGGGTCTTCGGCTTG
>OGPU01002903.1_pt1 | contig 11253 bp, 7 predicted proteins | sample 1552991 | NCBI WGS metagenome assembly OGPU01 (sample SAMEA2580296, study PRJEB22360) | human gut metagenome | biome: human gut; feature: human-associated habitat; material: faeces | place: Denmark | collected 2008/2010 | reverse complement strand
AAAGCTGATCTAACCATTGTTCTACAATAGTACCTTTGTTTAGACCTTCCTTTGTATATTGACCAGCTACGTATTGGTTGGAAATCTCTGATAGATCTCGTCTGGTTTGTAATAATTTGTTTTTGTATTCTAAGAGTTGTCTACCACTGTCCTCACTTGAGGTGGAAATTGTTTCCATCTGAGTGATTTTGCCTGTTAGATCAGAGGCTTGGTTTATTTTGTCCACTAATTGAACGTTGTGAATGACCCGTTTAATGTTACTGTCCATTTGCTTTTCAAGTTCGTTCAGCATTGCTTTGGAACTGTTGTAGTTGAATAGTACATCTTGCTCTCTCAGTTCGAACTCTTTGTTGATAGCTGCTATTTCTTTTGTTTCATCATAATAGTTTATAATACGATTAGTGACATTATATTGTGTAAGATCGTCTTCGTAATTTGTCAATTCTTTACCGATTCGTTTTAATTCTGATCTAAAATATTCTATAACTTTGTCAGTACCTCCATAACGTAATGCCTGATATTCATTGACGAACTCTTTCATGAGAATTTCAACAGTGTTATATGCAATACCAGGATCACCGGATTGATAGCTTACTCTTAATAAATCGCTGCTTCCTTTGCGGTCTACCTTGATGTTTTTTAGGGCTTTATAGCTATAATAAATATGTTGAAAATAGAACAGCCCATAAATGTAGTTGTTCATATCCGGACGTTCATACTTTTGGAAGTTCTCCATCGTTTTATCTTCACTACTTCTATCAATAAGAGAGATAAGAGTTTTACCATCCTTACTATTTTTCATATGATTGTAAGTGAAGTTGTAACAGGCAGAGGTTATGCCTTCGTTGTCTTTATTTGGGTCTCCTTTGACCAAAACACGTGAAAAGAGTCGTAAAGATACACGTTTTAAAGTGCTCTCAGCCTGTATTATATTGATAAGGTTATCCATGGAATTTTGAGCTAAGGCCCAGTCTACTTTAGTATTTTCTTCGATACTATAGCCAGACACAACTCCTGTGTAGAGAGTTGCCTCTACATTATAGCCACCCTTCATATTTCCTGTCAAGTAATAGGCAATAGCAGATATGATGAGAGTTCCTAATAGAATCCACCATTTGACACGGTATAATGATCGGAAAAGATAGAGTATATAGTCCATAATGTTATGTTTATTTTCGTAGAATTGGTGTACGGGTTATAACTTCAAGGATCATTAGACTTTTGGTTAACTCAAACCGGCTCTTTTCAAAAGCTTCTAAAGCTGTTGATTGTCTTCCTTTTTCTACAGATAAAGTGCTTGATTCTATTGTTCCATTTGCAAAATCTTTTTCGGCAATACTGTATTGAACAGTAGCTAATTCTAAAGCTTCCGCACGTAATGTCAAAACACTTAATTGGGATGTCGCTGTTGCGTAAAGCTCAATAATTTCTTTTTTCATATCTTCGAATTTGGCTTCGCGCTCTAAAGCTGCTGTTTTCACATTTAGCTTCTGGCGCCTTACACGTGGAGCAAGGTCGAATAACTCGTCAAGAGGAATATTCACGGCCGCTCCTACAGTGTATGTCTGCTGTTTGGAAGTAGAATAATTATATAAAATAGGTGTTGAAACATCGGTAAATGTATAGTCGTTACCGAACTTTCCCCATTGATAACTTCCCCGTATATTAAAAAAGCTAAGTACCGCCCGTCTTTCTTTTGCCAGCAGTTTGCGTTCGATCTGCTCTTTTACACTGGCAAGTTCATAGATCGGTCCTCCTTTGGCGTTTTCGAATAACAGATCGAGGGGAGGAAGTGAAATGTTGGTGTAATCTTCCGGGTTTAGTTTTGAGAAATCACTGGTTTCCTGGGCATTTGCGAAAGAAACCGGTGAAAATAGAAGTAGGGGTATACTACATAGTATGAATAAAACTCTTTTCATATCGATGTACTTATTTGTATATATTGCCTGTTTGCTTGTGAAATCCGTGCAAATATAAGACAAATTTGCAACTAATGCCCTAAATATACCCCTTTTTTTAGAAATAAAGCATCGAATGCAGTAATATTTTATTTAGTGCCTGTTTAAGTTCTGTCGGGAGGGAAGATTTGTTTTCAAGGATATTTCCCCGTCTTTGTGGGAGCATAGCAGGCTATGTGAGGCATAAAAACGGGGAAACAGACTGAAAAGAAACTCAAAAACAGGTCGAACCTATATTGAGAATTTATTCAGGAAGAATATAAAACAGGTTCTCAGAATGCTTCTGTCATGTTGAAGTAGAACAGATTTTGCTTGTTCACCATGTTGCGTCCCAGGTCGAGGCGGACGTTCATGCGGGGCTGCACTTCAATGCGGAGACCCACACCCATGTTAGGCAGGACACCTTCTATTTTTCCCGGGTTAGGGCCCATGAATCCGCATCCCGCCCAAGCCACATAGCCCACATGGTTGAGCATGCGCTTCACCCAGTTGCCTTTGTCCGTATTGATCATCTGACGATATTCCGCCATGACGACATGTGACGACTTATCACGATATTGGCCCATGTAGTAACCTCGGAGATCGAACGGAGTACCGCTGAGAGCGTATTTGTTGAGAGGGACGTCGCCAAACACGTTTTTCGTTTGTGCCGTCCAGGCAAGCACGCCGCGTTTGCGCAGAGTCTTGTATTGGCGGTAGTCTATCTCCAGGCGGTAGAAATTATTGTCGCTTCCCAGGAACTTCTGGTACATCATGCCGCGGAAGTCGAGGTACATGCCCCGATAGGCATTGGCGGGCACGTCGCGTGTGTCGTAAGTCAGCAGGAAGCCGACACCGGAACTGAAGTTCTTATAGCCTTTGTCCGTGCCGCCGGCAGCTTTGTAAGAGGGCTGGTCGACAAGGTATTTGGCCGGATCGTACATGTGATCATAGTTGAGGTCGACCTGCGGGCCGGCAAAGAAATTGCTTTCACCCAGGCGGAACAGGAACCAGGGGTTGATCTGTAATCCACTGTATCGGTACTGGCTGGTGGTGTCGCTGCGCACATAATCTTTATTGGTGCTGTAACCGATGCCGTAAAAGTTTTCTTGTGTATTTTTGTAACTGAACTGTCCGAAGATGCGGAAGCGGTCGCCTTTAAAGAATAGTTGCGGCTTGGAGAACAAATTGAGTCCGCCGTTGAACATTAGTGCGATGGCTACAGGTACCACGGAGCGTTGTTGGGTGGTGTCGCTCGGGTTCATACGAAAAGTCATCAAAGCGCTTCCGCCAATCAGCAGGCCGAAGTCGGGGGTGTAGCTGGGTCCTCCGAGAATGTTGTAATGAAGGTTGCGCCGGGCTACCCGCTGACGCCGCAGTTCACGTTTCGAAAGGGCAGGGGTGCTGTCTTGCTTGGCTGTGTCCGTGTTGAATGTGTTGCCGACGGCTGTCTGTCCGTCTTTTACTGTTGAAATGCCTTTGTCTTGGGCCGTAACGAATGCGGCAGGCATGATCGCCATCAATATACCTATTATATATCTTTTCATTGCTTTGTATGAATATTGGTGCAAAGGAAACTATTTTATTTGGATAAGTTTTCATCCAAATAGATAATAAATCTAAATACTGTGACAAAAGTTCCGGAAAAGGATACTATTTTTGCAAAAGAAAAAGGAGAAGACTCCTTTATTAACCAAATTACTTTACCACATGAATAAACGAATATTATCTGTTTTTGCTCTAAGTGCCGCATTCCTAACCGTATGCGCGCAGCAAGACAAGGGAGGTATCAGTCCGGAAATGCTGAACCAAATCAAACAAAGCTACCAAGGCACGACAACCGACAAAGCCATCCGCAATGCAATCGGTAACAATGACATCCGCAAGCTGGCGCTGAATCAGGACAACCTGAAGGGGATGGATACTCACTTTTCCATCAAAGTTGACTCAAAAGGAATTACAGATCAGAAGTCGTCGGGCCGTTGCTGGCTGTTCACTGGGCTGAACGTGATGCGTGCCAAAGCAATAGCCCGGTATGGACTGGGGTCTTTTGAATTTTCGCAGAACTACAACTTCTTCTGGGATCAGCTGGAGAAGGCCAATCTTTTCCTGCAGGGCGTTATCGATACCCGCGAAAAGCCGATGGATGACAAAATGGTGGAATGGCTCTTCCGCAATCCGCTGAGTGATGGCGGCACGTTTACCGGGGTGGCCGACATTGTCTCTAAATATGGCCTGGTACCCAAAGAGGTGATGCCCGAGACGAACAGCAGTGAGAATACATCGCGCATGGCAGGGCTGATTGCCGAAAAACTGCGTGAGTATGGTCTGCAACTGCGCGACCGCGCCGCAAAGGGGGCCAAACAGCCTGCGCTCGAGAAGGACAAGACGGAGATGCTGGGCACCGTATACCGTATGCTGGTGCTCAACCTGGGCGTTCCTCCCACCGAGTTTACCTGGACACGCAAGGACGAGAAGGGAAATCCGGTGGAGACTGCACAATATACGCCGATGTCTTTCCTGGAAAAATATGGTGACAAGAACCTGCTGGATAACTACGTGATGCTGATGAATGATCCGAGCCGCGAATATTATAAATGTTACGAAATTGATTTTGACCGCCACCGCTACGACGGACGTAACTGGACCTACGTCAATCTGCCTGCTGACGAAATCAAGGAGATGGCCATCGCATCACTGAAGGACAGCACAATGATGTATTTCTCGTGCGATGTGGGCAAATTCCTGAACTCGGAGCGAGGATTGCTCGACGTGAACAATTATGATTATGCATCGCTGATGGGAACTACCTTCGGGATGGACAAAAAACAACGCGTGCAGACGTTTGCCAGTGGATCGAGCCATGCCATGACTCTGATGGCGGTGGATGTCAAAGATAATAAACCGGTGAAATGGATGGTAGAAAACAGTTGGGGAGCAACCAACGGCTATCAGGGACATCTGATTATGACGGATGAATGGTTTGATGAATACATGTTCCGCCTGGTAGTGGAGAAGAAATTCGCAACTCCCAAGGTGTTGGAAATCCTGAAGCAGAAACCAATCCGTTTGCCTGCTTGGGACCCGATGTTTGCACCGGAACAGTGAACGCTTTTGAACGATCGGCGATGAACGGTTGTTGAACGGCGAACGATCAACGGTCGGAAATAAATACGGATTGACCGTCGATGGATGGGCCGGTAATCGGTAACATAGAAATGAAAGGGTGTAGCCATACGGGAAGGAGGGCTACACCCTTTTTGTGTTAAGGCTACACCTTCAGCCCCGTATGGCTACACCCTTTTTCTTAAAATTATCCCTCAGTGCTGCCGGAGATTGCTTCCTTCCGTCATCTTCTTCTGCTACATCTCTCTGCATCCCTTCGTTATCCGTTGTTAACCGTTCTTCGTTTAAAAGCGGTCCCTGTTGATCGTTCCTCGTTCACAAACACTGATCGTTTAGAATTAACCACCGTTAATAGTTCACAGTTAATCACCGTTAACGGTCCATCGTTCAACAACCGTTCATCGTCGATCGTTCAAAACCCTTCCTCGTTTTTTAGCCTTTTTTATCTATTGATGCTTGTTCAAAGGGTGAATTACGGAGAAATTTCCGTAATTCCTTTCATTTTTCCTCTTTATTCACATTATTATTTATTACTTTTGCGGGCAAATTATGAAACCATTATTTTATATAATCACATGGCAAATGTAATAAAGTTACGTAAAGGCCTTGACATCAACCTGAAAGGAAAAGCTGCTGAAGAGCTCTCAACGGTGAAAGAACCGGGATTCTACGCACTCGTACCCGATGATTTCCCAGGAGTGACTCCGAAGGTGGTGGTGAAAGAGCAGGAATATGTGATGGCCGGGGGACCCTTGTTTATCGACAAGAATCATCCTGAATTGAAATTTGTTTCGCCCGTTAGCGGCGTAGTGACAAGCGTGGAGCGTGGTGCACGCCGCAAGGTGCTGAACATCGTCGTAGAGGCTGCCACTGAGCAAGACTATGAGGAATTCGGCAAGATGGACCCGTCCAAGATGAGCGGCCAGCAAGTAAAAGAAGCTCTTTTGCAAGCAGGTATGTTCGCTTTCATCCGCCAACGTCCGTACGACGTTATCGCTGATCCGACGGTAACTCCGAAAGCTATCTTCATTTCGGCTTTCGACAGCAATCCGCTGGCTCCCGATTTCGAATTCGCGCTGAAGGGAGAAGAAGCAAACTTCCAGACGGGACTCGACGCTTTGTCAAAGATGGCAAAGACGTATCTGGGTATTAGTGTAAAACAAAAGTCTGCTGCTCTTGTGCAGGCAAAGAACGTTACCGTAACAGCTTTCGACGGACCACATCCGGCAGGCAACGTGGGTGTACAGATTAACCACATCTCTCCGGTAGTGAAGGGTGAAACGGTCTGGACCATCAGTGCCGAAGCCGTGCTCTTCATCGGACGTTTGATGAATACCGGTCGTGTGGACATGACCCGTACGGTGGCTGTAACGGGTTCCGAAGTGTTGAAACCCGCTTATTGCAAGCTGAAAGTCGGCGCTCTGTTGACGAACGTTTTCAAAGGTAACGTGACTACCGACAAAGACCTCCGCTACATCAGCGGCAACGTGCTGACCGGTAAGAAAGTTTCTCCGAACGGCTTCCTCGGCTCTTTCGACAGCCAATTGACCGTTATTCCCGAAGGAGATGAAATCCATGAAATGTTGGGTTGGATTATGCCGCGTTTCAATCAGTTCAGCGTCAACCGCTCTTACTTCAGCTGGTTGATGGGCAAGAAGGAATATGTGATAGATGCCCGTATCAAGGGTGGTGAACGTCACATGATTATGTCCAACGAATACGACCGCGTATTTCCGATGGACATCTTCCCCGAATACTTGGTGAAAGCAATCATTGCAGGTGACATCGACCGTATGGAGGCTCTGGGCATCTACGAAGTAGCTCCCGAAGACTTCGCTCTCTGCGAATTCGTATGTTCTTCCAAAGTGGAAGTGCAGCGCATCGTACGTGCAGGGCTCGATATGCTTCGTGCCGAAATGGCATAATCGGGGCGTATGGCAAATCGTAAATTGTAAATCGTAAAATCGTAAATATATTAATGAAAGCGTTAAGAAATTATCTCGACAAGATAAAGCCGAACTTTGAGGAAGGCGGCAAATTCCACGCATTTCGTTCGGTGTTTGATGGCTTCGAAACATTCCTGTTCGTGCCCAATGCCACTTCGAAATCGGGAACGCATATTCACGACTCCATTGACAGCAAACGCATCATGTCGATGGTGGTCATTGCGTTAGTACCGGCGCTGCTGTTCGGTATGTATAACGTAGGTTACCAGCATTTCCACGCTACCGGTGCTGCCGGAGGCTTCTGGGAAATGTTCATCTACGGTTTTCTGGCTGTATTGCCAAAAATCATTGTATCTTATGTAGTAGGTCTCGGCATTGAGTTCGTAGTGGCTCAGTGGAAGAAGGAGGAGATTCAGGAAGGTTTCCTGGTTTCCGGTATCTTGATTCCGATGATTGTTCCGGTAGATTGCCCGCTGTGGATTCTGGCGGTGGCTACTGCATTCTCTGTAATTTTTGCTAAGGAAGTATTCGGTGGTACGGGTATGAACGTGTTCAACGTAGCTTTGATTACCCGTGCATTCTTATTCTTTGCTTATCCTACGAAGATGTCCGGTGATGCCGTTTGGGTATCGGGCGACAGTATCTTCGGTCTGGGACAGTCGGTAGATGGTCTGACGGTAGCTACTCCGTTGGGTGCAGCCGCTACCTCGGGCGCCGTTCCGGAGTTCTCCTGGGACATGGTGACCGGCCTTATTCCGGGTTCTATCGGTGAGACAAGCGTTATCGCCATCGCTCTGGGTGCCATTCTGCTGTTGTGGACGGGTATTGCAAGCTGGAAGACGATGTTCTCCGTATTCGTAGGCGGTGCCTTCATGGCATGGGTGTTCAATGCAATCGGTCCCGACACTCCGATGGCACAGATGCCTTGGTACGAACACCTCGTGCTGGGTGGTTTCTGCTTCGGTGCCGTGTTCATGGCTACCGACCCCGTTACATCGGCACGTACAGAGACCGGTAAGTATATCTTCGGATTCCTGATTGGTGCCATGGCTATCATTATCCGTGTGCTCAACCCCGGTTACCCCGAAGGTATGATGCTTGCCATCCTGCTGATGAATATCTTCGCTCCGCTGATTGACTACTGTGTGGTACAGGGTAACATCAGCCGTCGCGAGAAACGTGCAATCAAGTCTAACAATTAAATACCGGAAAAGAAATGAATACCAATAGTAATAGTTATACTATCATTTATGCTTCGGTAATGGTTGTTATCGTTGCATTCCTGCTGGCATTCGTAAGTTCTTCCTTGCGCGAGACGCAGAACAAGAATGTGGAACTTGACACGAAGAAGCAGATTCTTGCTGCACTCAACATCAAGGACGTGAAGGATGCCGAAGCTGAATATAATAAATATGTAAAGGGCGATATGCTGATGAACGTTGACGGTACTCTGACAGAGAATACCGGTGCATTTGCTACCGCTTACGAGAAGGAAGCCAAAGAAAATAACCGTCTGCACGTATTCGTGGCAGAGGTTGACGGTGAGAAGAAATATGTATTTCCCGTTTACGGTGCCGGTCTTTGGGGCGCTATCTGGGGATATGTTGCGCTGAACAGCGACAAGGATACCGTTTATGGTGTTTACTTCTCTCATGCCAGTGAGACTCCGGGTCTGGGTGCCGAAATCGCCAGCACGCATTTCCAGGGGGAGTTCCCCGGAAAGAAAACGTTGGAGAACGGCGAGGTAGTCCTCGGTGTTGTGAAAAACGGTAAGGTAGAGAAACCTGACTATCAGGTGGACGGCATTTCCGGTGGTACCATCACTTCTGTAGGTGTGGATGCCATGTTGAAGGCTTGTCTGAGCAGCTACAAGAACTTTTTAACTAATAATAATGAGGAGGAATAAGAATATGGGACAATTGTTTTCAAAGAAGAATAAAGAAGTATTCTCTACTCCGCTGGGACTGAACAACCCCGTTACCGTGCAGGTATTGGGTATCTGTTCTGCTTTGGCTGTTACTGCCAAACTGGAGCCTGCCATTGTGATGGGTCTTTCAGTGACGGTGATTACAGCATTCTCCAATGTAGTGATTTCACTGCTGCGCAAGACGATACCCAACCGTATCCGTATCATCGTTCAGCTGGTGGTTGTTGCCGCGTTGGTAACTATTGTAAGTGAGATTCTGAAAGCTTTTGCTTACGATGTAAGTGTGCAGCTTTCTGTATATGTAGGTCTGATTATTACCAACTGTATCCTGATGGGACGCTTGGAAGCATTTGCCATGCAGAACGGTCCCTGGGAATCTTTCCTTGACGGTGTGGGTAATGGTTTGGGATATGCCAAGATTCTGGTAATCGTAGCCTTCTTCCGCGAGCTTCTGGGTTCGGGAACGCTGCTCGGTTTCAACATCTTGAACTATGAACCTCTGCAGAAGTTGGGCTATGTGAACAACGGCTTGATGCTGATGCCGCCAATGGCGTTGATTCTCTGCGCTTGCATCATCTGGTATCAGCGTGCACGTCACAAAGAATTGCAGGAAAAGCAGTAATAAATAAATGAAGAATGAAAAATGAAAGGATGAAAAATGGGCTGCTCTGCTGCAGTACAAGTTCTCATTGCTTTAATTCTTTAATTCTTTAATTCTTAATTTATCGAAGAGATATGGAACATTTAATAAGTTTATTCGTCCGCTCTATCTTTGTGGACAACATGATATTCGCGTTCTTCCTCGGTATGTGTTCTTACCTTGCCGTATCGAAGAATGTGAAGACTGCCGTAGGACTGGGTATCGCCGTAACTTTTGTGTTGCTGGTGACGCTTCCGGTGAACTACTTGTTGCAAACTAAGGTGCTGGCTGCCAACGCTATCATTGAAGGTGTCGATCTTAGTTTCTTGAGTTTTATTCTTTTCATTGCCGTTATTGCCGGTATTGTGCAATTGGTGGAAATGGTGGTGGAACGTTTCAGCCCGTCGCTGTACGCTTCACTGGGTATCTTCCTGCCGCTGATTGCCGTAAACTGTGCTATCATGGGTGCTTCTTTGTTTATGCAACAACGCATCAACCTGGGTGCAAGCGATCCGAAATACATCGGTGATGTATGGGATGCTCTTTCTTATGCACTCGGTTCGGGTATCGGTTGGCTGCTGGCTATCGTTGGTCTGGCTGCTATCCGCGAGAAGATGGCTTACTCTGATGTGCCTGCTCCGCTGAAAGGACTGGGTATTACATTTATCACTGTAGGTCTGATGGCAATCGCATTTATGTGTTTCTCTGGTTTGAACATCTAAAAAGAAAGGAATAAGACAATGGATATGAATTTAATATTAGCGAGCATTGGGGTATTCCTTGTGGTTATTCTGCTGCTTGTTGTTATCCTGTTGGTTGCCAAGAATTTCCTGGTACCGTCAGGTAACGTGAAACTGACAATCAACGGTGAAAAGGAATTGGAAGTGGCTTCCGGTTCTACTTTACTGAATACGCTGTCTGTCAACGGGATATTCCTGTCATCCGCTTGTGGTGGTAAGGGCTCTTGCGGACAGTGCAAATGCCAGGTGCTTGAAGGTGGCGGTGAAATCTTGCCTTCCGAAGTTCCTCACTTTAGCCGTAAACAGCAGCAAGACCATTGGCGTCTGGGCTGTCAGGTGAAAGTGAAAAGTGATATGTCTATCAAGATTGACGAGTCTGTGCTCGGTGTGAAAGAGTGGGAGTGTGAAGTTATCTCCAACAAGAACGTGGCTACATTTATCAAAGAGTTCATCGTTGCTCTGCCTAAGGGTGAACACATGGACTTCATCCCCGGTTCTTATGCACAGATCAAGATTCCTAAATTCTCAATGGACTATGACAAGGATATCGATAAGAGCCTGATTGGTGACGAATATCTGCCTGCATGGGAGAAATTCGGTCTGTTGGGCTTGAAGTGTAAGAACGATGAGGAAACAATCCGTGCTTACTCTATGGCCAACTATCCGGCGGAAGGTGACCGTATCATGTTGACTGTACGTATCGCTACTCCACCGTTCAAACCGAAAGAACAAGGTCCCGGATTTATGGATGTAATGCCGGGTATCGCTTCTTCTTATATCTTCACGCTGAAACCGGGTGACAAGGTTATTATGAGCGGTCCTTATGGAGATTTCCACCCAATCTTGGATTCTAACAAGGAAATGATGTGGATTGGTGGTGGTGCCGGTATGGCTCCGTTGCGTGCCCAAATCATGCCCTTGACGAAGGCCAGGACCA
>OGPU01002895.1_pt1 | contig 11285 bp, 5 predicted proteins | sample 1552991 | NCBI WGS metagenome assembly OGPU01 (sample SAMEA2580296, study PRJEB22360) | human gut metagenome | biome: human gut; feature: human-associated habitat; material: faeces | place: Denmark | collected 2008/2010 | reverse complement strand
AAGTACACCACCACTGTTACCAGGGTTGATTGCGGCATCTGTCTGAAGAAGATTCATTGTTCCATCTGTTAAAGATACTTCTCTGTTCTTTGCACTGACTACACCTGTTGTAACGGACTGTCCATATCCCAATGCATTACCGATTGCTACTACTTCTTCTCCTACTTTTAAATCATCAGAACTTCCAAGTGTTGCAACTTTAATCTTTGATGCTGTAGAGTCTTTGATATCCTTTATCTTTACAGAAATAACTGCAAGGTCTGCACTGGAATCTGTTCCTACAACTGTAGCTTTTGCTGTTGTATCATCTACAAATCCTACGGTGAGGGAAGTGGCATCGGATACTACATGATTATTTGTTGCGATCATAAGATTATCTTTTGTCTTTGCAACGATAAATCCTGAACCTGCTCCTTCTGATTCCTGTGTACCAAAGCCATAATAATTGGAAGACTGAATTGTGCTTGTAATAGATACAACAGATGGCATCACTTCATTAACTACACTTGCTACATTACTGCTGGAGCTGCTTGAGCCGCTTGATGATGTCTCGCTCTTTGCACTTGTTGTTCCCGATGTTGTTTCAATTCGATCTGCTGTAGAAGGATATAATTTATCTTTTGCTACGGACACTCCTACAAAGCAGGCTCCCGCTACAAGACCAAATACTGCTGCAGATGCAACTAACTTGGCGGCTTTCTTACCCATTCCGTTCTTATTATTTTTACTGCCATTCTTTCTCTGTCTGCGTCTCTTATCAGGTTCCGGCGGGATATTCCCATAATAATTTTCATTATTATAAGTACTCTCATCTCTCCATCCGTGGCTGCTATAAGAATTATTATAAGTATCGTTGGAATTATTTCCATTGTCATACTGATAGGAACTGCCACCTGTACCTTGTTCTCTGTAAGAATATCTATGACTCTCTGTATTCTCCTGTGTTACCGATTCCTCAATCGGTGTTACATCTATAGCTACTTGCTGACTGTTGTTTTCCTGGTTATTTATCCTGTTGTTCTCTAAATTCTCATTATGGAATCCATTTTCAAATTCGTTCATAATGTTATCCCCTTTCCTAAGTTTGTAACCTTATCTTAGCAACGATGTGTGATAAATTTGTGTTGTATTTATGGCAAATTTATGGATTTCTACTGATTTTGCAGCTTTTTCACACTTTTTTCGTAAAAGCAGGAAAAGAAATAACCTTGTGGAATGCCCTGTTCTATTGTATAATAAGTTAGAAAATTATCCCAGTAAGAGGTATATTACGCCCTTTTTTCCATATATATATCCCTTTTGGGTGATGGAGGTACACTTTTATGATTAAAGAGAATCAAAAATATCTTAACCGGTTCCACGTCGTTCTTGATGCACTGGTTATTTATTGTTCCTTTTGTCTTAGTTACTATATTCGATATATATGCCCTCTTTTTAAAGACATTTTCCCTCGTTTTGGTTACTGGCGGCAGTTGTGGCAATATCAGGGTATACTTCTTGTTCTTATTCCTGTATACCTTATTTTATATGCAAAGTTTAATTTATATAAACCAAAAAGATTTCAAAATAGGACTTCAGAGTATGCGAATCTCATTAAGGCGAATTCCATTGGAATGGTTTTCTTCTTTATATATATAATCTTTATGAAGATTCCCCATGTTTCACGAAGTCTTCAGTTAATGTTCTATGTTCTTTCCATGCTTCTTACCATTGCTGAAAGGGCGGCAATCCGTTATGCATTAGAAAGAACTCGCAGAAAGGGATTTAATCTTAAACATGTTGTTGTTATTGGTTTCAGTGCAGCAGCCGAAGCCTACATCGACCGTATTAAGTCAAACCCACAGTGGGGCTACACCATTCACGGTATTTTCGATGATAATCTCAAGGCTGACTTTTCTTACCGCAATACTTTTTGCATTGGTAAGTTAAAGGATGTAGAAAAGTTTCTTCAGAACACTTCTATGGATGAGGTGGCAATCGCACTCAGCCTGAAAGAGTATTATAAACTGGGAGATATGGTTGCTATCTGCGAAAAGTCTGGTGTGCATACAAAGTTTGTTCCAGATTATTATAAATTTATTTCTACTAACCCAGTTACTGAGGATTTGAACGGACTTCCGGTTATCAACATCCGTAATGTTCCGCTTACAAATACTGTAAACAAATGTATCAAACGTCTTGTGGACATTATTGGTTCTATCGTTTGTATCATTCTCTTTTCACCGATTATGGCTGTTGTTGCTGTTCTCGTTAAAAAGAGTTCCCCAGGACCAATTATTTTCTGTCAGGAACGAGTCGGTCTTCATAATAAACCTTTTAAAATGTACAAGTTCCGATCGATGGGAGTACAGTCTGCCTCTAAGGAACAAAAGGCCTGGACAGTACACAACGATCCCCGGGTCACTCCCGTGGGAAGAATTATCCGTAAGACCAGTCTTGACGAACTGCCACAGTTATTTAATGTATTAAAGGGTGATATGAGTCTCATTGGTCCACGGCCAGAACGACCTCTTTTCGTTGAGAAATTTAAAGAGGAGATTCCTCGTTATATGATAAAGCATCAGGTACGTCCCGGTATGACAGGATGGGCACAAGTTTGCGGCTTCCGTGGAGACACATCCATTGAGGGACGAATTGAACATGATATTTTTTATATTGAAAACTGGACATTATCTTTTGATATTAAGATTCTATTTCTTACTGTATTTAAAGGATTTGTCAATAAAAATGCTTACTAACACAGATTTTTTAACTAATGAATGTACTCTCCGAAACATTCCATAAACCTATTAAATTTCCAGAAGTACCTATGACAGAATGGAGGCATATTTTATGAAATATGGTTCAATATATAGTAAAGATAACATTGAAAACAAATATAACTATTCCAGCACAGGCGGCAGACGAAGTTCTCAGAATAATTTCAAAACTTCTCACGACCATCATACACATTCCACATTGAATACTGATGGCCTGCTTCGAAGTTCTTCCGGTACAGGATATCATTCCTCTGGTTCTTCTATAAAAAATTCTGGCAAACCATCAACAAAGAAGTCCTCTTCCCAGAATAAGCCTGATACAAAGTCTCAAAAGCGGCAGACTTCTGGCGGACGAGCTTTAACTTATCATGAACGTAAAAAAAAGAAAAAACGGGGATGTTTTCCTTTCCTTCTTTTAATCATTCTTTTAATTGCCGGGGCGGTTTTTGCATTCCGTTTCTCATTAAAAGGTGCCTTTTCCAAAATAGAAAAATATCCTTTAGATAAAACAAGTGTAACTGTAAATGATACGGATGCTAATATAAAAGATTATCAAAATATTGCTCTTTTTGGCGTTGATAGTCAGGATAATAAAATTAAAGATAAAGGTTCCCGTACTGACTGTATCATCATTGCCAGCATCAATAAATCAACCAAAAAGGTAAAATTGATGTCTATTTACCGTGATACCTATGTAAGTATTGATGGCGAATACGATAAGATTAATGCAGCATATTCTTATGGCGGACCAGAACTTGCTCTTCGCACAATTAACCGTAACCTGGATTTAAATATCACAGATTTCGCCACGGTTAACTTTAAAGCATTAGCCGATGCTGTTGATGTGCTTGGAGGTATTCCATTGACCATTAATTCTGAAAAAGAATTACAGAATTTAAATGATTATATTGGTAATATGAATCATATTAATGGTGGAAATTCTCCGAAGTTTGAAAAAACCGGAACTTATACCTTCGATGGTAATCAGGCTGTTGCCTACTCTCGTATCCGCTACATGGAAGGCGGAGATCACGCAAGAGCTAACCATCAGCGACTTGTTCTTGAAGGTATTATGAATACAGCTAAAAACCAGCCGCTAAAACTTGGAAAGTTAATCAGTACTGTTCTTCCACAGTGTAAAACGAGCCTCTCTAATGACGCTCTCACAAAGCTGACTCTTTCCATGGCACGTTGTAAGATAGAAGATTCGCAGGCTTATCCTTTTAAATCTGAAGATGAACGATATAACGGCATCTATTACGGTTTTCCAATTACAGCCCAGGCAAATGTAAAAAAAGCACACGAATATCTCTTTGGTACGAAAGACTATAAACCAACAGAAGAGCTTCAGAAGATCAGTGCGAAGATTAAGGTTGTAACGGATTATATTGGGATTACGGAATAGCGCCATATAATACCCTATATCTGTGGCCTCGGAGCAAGGTTTGGATGCAAGCGCATAAGCGAGCATTCAAACCGCCGCGACTAAAGTCACAGATATAGGATATCTTCTCTTTGGTGTTTCGTCTATTTGCCTACGGCAAATCACTATTCTTCGTAATAATTAAACTTCGGTGTTGCCTGTATCTGACAGGATGCTTTCATTGTTCTTCTATTTTTATGAAGTTGTACGTTAATAAGAAGCATTTCACCGTTTTCTACCATTTCCTGAATATCATCTTCTGTTAATTCTTCGTAATCCTCTGTTATCATATCTGCATATTTGAGTTCAAGATATACATCACACATATTTCCTAATGATTTGTGATATTCGATTTCATCTGGGTCAAGCTCATTTTCACTTTCTGCTGGTGCATATCCGTAGGACATAATAATCGGAATTCCCAGTTCTTTTGCAAGTTTACGGATTCCATCCATGAGCGGTTTCATATCCTCAGAATCTTCTACTGAGAGTATATTTTCAATATTATCAATAAATACCACTGGCTTATGTGCTCCCTCTGTTACGATGGAACGAATAAGTTCTGCTAATATATCTCCTGCGGAGGCATCTTCCATATTTTCTACATATTCAGACACTGCTTCCTGATCAAGTACAAAAAGATGTTCACTGATTCGTCCTCTGTACCAATTCAATTCATCTTTTAAAGAACGAATATCTGCGCCTTTTTCTCCTGTCATGATTGCCATAGAGGATACTGCTTTTTCTTCATCTTTTTTATTCATTTCATAGCTGAGACGAGAGATGGTATCTACCATAAGGTCATAGCGGGTAAGCTCTGTTGAAATATAAAGTACATCTACACCGCTTTCTGCTGCCCGGTCGGCTATCTGCTGCATAAATCCGTTCTTTAAATACTGAGGTGTAGCATCTACAAAGTAACTTCCTTTATGAAGGCCATAGCGGAGCATTGCATCTAAACGTTTGAATCCTGTGCTTAACTTTCTGTTTTCCTGTGTATCTACAATATACTCTTCAAATTTATCCATAAAGCTTGCAGAGTTTTTGAGAACAAATGGATTGCGGACACTTACCTGGAATTCTTTTTCTTCGACATTCTTTCCTGTTAGAACTACTGCGCTAAATTCTCTTTCTTCTTTTTCTGGAGCTGTTTTTTCCTTACGTTTTACAATATTCTTGTGTTTTCTGGAATGTGATGTTCTCTCACTGTGCGCAGACTTCTTCGTCTGTGAAGATGTCCTCTCTGCCTTTTCCGGTCTTGTTTTTTCTACCTGAATTGTGTCTTCTGATTCAGAAATGTATTCTGCTTCCTTGTATTCTGCTTCTTTCTCTGTTTTCTTAGAAACGCCCTTATTTGCTATCTCTTTTTCCTCTGTCTCAGAGCACTCCCTATTTGCTGTCTCTTTCTCTTCTGTCTCAGAGTACTCTCTATTTGCTGCCTCTTCTTCTGTCTCAGAGAACTCCTTATTTGCTGCTTCTTCCTGAGCTGCCTCTGAGGTCTCTCCCTCTTCTTCCTCAGAGTTTTCCTCTTCACTGCTTATTTCTTCCTCAGAAGCTTCTTTTAAAATACTTTCTGGCTGTTCTGATACATCTTCGGCACCTTCCGTCTTATCAGATTCGTCCTCCGTTTTTTCTACAGAGTTTTCTTCTAAATCCTCCTCAAAAACTGCCTCTTTTTCTGTTTCTTCAGATTTGTCCTGACTGCTTTCTTCTAAAGTTTCTTCATTTGCAGGTTCTTCTAAATCTTCCTCAATAAAGTCTTCATCCATAGCAAGTTCTAATTCTCGCTCGAGGTCATCTTCATCTAAATCTTCTAAATCTTCAAGAGCATCTTCTTCTGTATCTAACGCGGATACCGCTGCCTTTTTCTTCTTGCCATTTTCCTGTTCTTCAAGCCATGCATCAAGTGCTACTTCTGAACCAGCAAGTTCCAGTAAGAGCATTCTTTTTGCACGCTCATAGACTTCACCCTCCAGGCCAAGAGATGCCAGATTATCCAAAGCTTCATCTATCTCTGCCTGTGTGTGGTCTCCAAGAACTAATTCGCCCGGATCAACATATTCAAATTCTTCCGCTTCTTTTTCTGAAACTTCAGAATACTCAGGCTGTTCTTGTACTTCTTCTGCTGTCGGCGCAGGGGTTATCTCAGAACTTTCTTCTGTTGCTGTCTGTTCCCCGGCTGTTGATGCACTCTCTTCCATCGGCTGTTCTGTTGCTTCTTCCACTTTCGGAATTTCTTCTGATTTCTTCTCTTCCTCTGCTTTCCCGGCTTTCTGTGCCGCTTTTAACTGCTCTGCTGCCAATGCTTCTTCTGCTGCCTTAAGCTGTGCCTTTAATTCTTCAATGGAAGGACTTTGACTTTCTTCGGACTCCTCTTCTAAATCTAATTCATCAAAGTTTAAATCATCCTCGCTCAGTTCTTCCTCTGTCTCCGATATTGGTTCAGCCTTCTTCTGTACTGCGTTTTCTTGTGCCTCTTTTGCAAGTTCTACTGCTGACTTTGTTTCTCTGGCTTCCTGTGGCTCTGGCTTAGCTGCCTGCTGTGCTGCCCTGGCAAGTTCTACCGCTGACATTGGCTGGCTCTGTGATTCTGACTGTGAACTTTCCACTGCTGGTTCCCTCGTTCCTGCCATTCCACTTCCAACAGCACTGCCTGCACTTTCGCCTTCAAATGCCATCGGTGCCGTTTCAGCTGTAGTACCTGTTTCCGTCTGCGCCAAAGTTTCTTGTTTTTCTTCTGAGTCAGAAGACGTATTTCTGGAAATAACTTCTCCGATCAAAGATTCCATATCTTCCTGCGTCACAGCTCCGCCAGTCTGACTCATTAGATTTTTCAAGTTTTCGAAAATCGTCTCGTTAATTAATCCTAAGTCTGCATTGGCATCTTCAGCCAGAATCATCTCTGCATTTTCCTGTACTACTTCCTGACTAATCATACGAAGCATATCATCTGAAAATGTCGGCATTCCCTGTGATTGGCTGGTTTGCTGTGCTGTTGTTCCATCTCCCTGTCCGGCAGACTCCTGACTATTCTGCTCTCCTGCTGTCTGATCTGGTGCGATTCCAGACTGTTCCAGAATCTCATCTGGTAACTCATCACTGATATCTTCTGGAGCCACTCCCGCTTCAATCTGTTTTTCCCGATAAAGTTCTTTCTCTATCTCTAATTTTTCCTCTGGTGATAAATCTTCATAATCTTCAAAAGAAACGAGTTCATCACTGTTCTTTTCCATATAATTTAAAATTTCCTGCTGATGAAGTGCAAATTCCATCGGATCTTTTCCGCGCTTTCTTGCCTCTTCCATAAGACGTTCTGCTCTCTTTTCTGCCTCAAGCTTCATCTGATCCTCTTCTTTGGCCTTCGCGATTGCTTCTGCGGCTAACTGAGAAGCTGATTTGGTTTCTGGCATCTTCATCTCTTTAGGTTCATATTCCTCTTTCTGATGTGCTTCCTCATCCTTATCCACAGCTGACTGTGCAAGTTCCCAGGCTGAAACTGGCCTTCTTCTCTGCTCTTCTAATGCTCTCTCTTCTGCCTTGTTGGCCTCATCTTCTGCAAGCATTTCCGTCGCTGTCTTTTCCCTTCCATATCGAATCTGAGAACGGTCAAATGGATATTCTACCTTAGGATCATTTAATCCCATCATCTGCATAAAATTATTATAGATCAAATCATTAAGATTCGCCGCTTCCTGATGATTTACATCGTCTTGTCCAAACATATCGTAAGAACTGCCATTACCATAATCTTCGGACGCACCACTGTCTGTGGATGCCATATTTCCATATCCATCTGCAGTTTCTGACTGTTGCTGAATATTCGCATTTTCATTCTCCATTACCTGTGCAAAAGGATTCTCCTCATGTGACTCACTCTGCATCTGTGAACTATTCTGCTGTGGAGTCATTTCCTGTTGTGACTGTGGGGCTGCTGTCTCTCTTCTTCTGCCACCATTTCTTAACCGTTCCTCTATCATATTCACTGCAGAAGCTGCCTGCTCGGAATCATCCATCTCCTCAAATGTCTTCGGTGGGAAAATATCTGGTGCCAGAGATTCTGCCAGCTTCTGAATCGTATCAGAAAGTTCCTGCTGTTCCTCTGGTTCTTCTGGTCTCCCGGTAATATTCAGCGCCATATCAATAATATCATTAATATCAAATGGTCTTTCTTCGCTTCCTTCTGTTGCAGTGTGCTGTGCTCTCACCACATCCAACAACGCTTTCATCATATCTTCCATTATAGATTAACCTCCGTTACATGTTCTGTCTGCCTGTTTAGCTTCTCATTTTCAATAAAGATATTCTAACACCTTTATGCAATTATTACAAACAAGTATTGCATTATTACACATTTTCCATCACTTTCTTTCAATTCATATAAATAATTGTCATAGACATTGATTTTTTTAACTAATTCTGCGATACTAGATATAGAATATTATAGATACTTGATTGATTATTGCATGAAAGGAGTACATTTTGAAAACTTATATTGATTTACATATTCATTCTACTGCTTCTGATGGTACATTTTCCCCAACAGAAATTATAAATGATGCCCTAAAACTTGCTGGTGATAAAAATCCTGTTGTAATTGCTCTTACCGATCACGATACAGTTGCTGGCACAGAAGAATTTCAGAAAGCTGCTGCCAAACATAAAGAACGACTTACTGCCATCTCTGGTGTAGAGATTTCTACAGACTATCACGGAGTAGAAATTCATGTTCTTGGCTATAACATCGACACAAAAAATAAGGCTCTCTTAGAACGCCTTGCCGTTTGTCGTGAAAGCCGTGACGGACGTAATGCAAAAATTATTGAGAAACTTCAGGAACAGGGCTTTAAGATTTCCATGGACGAAATCAAACCAGATAAGCCAGGCGAAACAATCGCCCGCCCACATATCGCAAAGCTTCTTATGAAAAAGAAATATGTTTCTTCTGTTCAAGAAGCATTTGATAAATATCTTGCAGAGGGAAGATGCTGCTATGTGGAACGTATCATGCCTACTCCGCAGGAAGCAATCGAACTAATCAAAAACAGTGGCGGTGTCCCTGTTCTTGCACACCTTATGTTCTATAAAAAGTTAGATTCCGCCCAAAAAGAAACTCTGGTCCGCGAATTAAAAGAAGCCGGCCTTGTTGGAATTGAAGCTTACTATAACACTTACACTCCTGTTGAACAGGAATATGTTGCTGGTCTTGCCAAACAGTGGGGTCTTCTTAAAACAGGCGGAACAGACTTCCACGGTCAGAACAAACCACATATTTCCTTATTTAAAGGACAGGGAGAAATGGAAGTACCAGAAAGTATTCTCCCAGAATTTTTGGCTAGTTTAATTCGTTAAGAGACAGACGCCCCGGAAGAGAAACGCTATCCTATATTTGTGACTCTATCACTGCGGGTTGAATGTTCGCTTACTGGCTCCCATTCAATCCTTGCTCTAAGGCCACAAATATAGGATAGCGTTTCTCTTCCGGGGCTGTCTTTGGCTGTTTTTAGTTGAATTAAAATAGTGGTTGGAGAGATTCGGGGATGGAAACAGAGGGCTTTGGCTGAATTTTGTTTGAATTAAATAGTAAATCCATCTCCTTGACTTCTGGTAGCAGAATTTGTTATATTAGTCAGATAGTAAATTATCAATGACCATTAATACTATGAGAGAGGAGATTTTTCATGAAAATAACAAATAAACTCTATCTTTCTGTCGCTTCAGCCCTTTTATTCTTCGGGCTTTGCACTTATCCGGCAGTTTCTCTGAATGCAAGTCAGACAACGGTCAAAAGCCAGAGCACAACCAGTTCAACCGAAGCCGTCTCACTGAAAGCACCTTATTTTACTGTTACACCAGGATATAAAAGTGCACAAATCACATGGAAAGCCGTCACTGGAGCTAATAAATATAAACTCTTTTGTTCCGATGGACGTTCTGTTAAGTTTAAAAAAGCCGGAACTTATACATTTAATCAGTTAAATGAAGGCCAGACCTACACATTTACTGTAAAAGCATTCGCTCCTAACGCAAAAACGGTTTCCAGAAAGCTCTCTGCTACGATTCCCGTAACCATTTCACAGAATGTAACTGGATTATCTGTCTACGCAAGCAATAGCCGTCTCAACTTAAAATGGAACACACTTTATAACGCAAGCGGTTATAGTGTATATATAAAAAAAGGCAGCAGTTACACTCTTTTAGCAAACACCACCCGCTCCACTTATCAGACTTCCATTACAAGCGGCGCTTCAAGTATTACTTTTATGGTAAAACCTTACACAACGATTAATGGAAAGAATTATACTTCTTCAACAGGAGCTACTGTAAGCTGTACCCCTAACACTTTACTTTCACCATTAAAAACAATAAGAACGATGACTTACTTCTGCAAGACAACCAAGAGAGTTTCTCTTTACCGTTCCTGGACTTCTAAAAAAGTTGTTAAAACATTAAGCAGCGGTGTAACCGTTGATTTAATCGGACGTAATACCAAATATAAGAGAAGCGAGATTCTCTATAAAGGAAAGACCTACTACCTCACTACAGGAAGTCTTCGCGCTTTCAAATGCAACTACACAACATCCAAATATTCTACTGCTCAAAAACTTGCTTATGTTAAAAAGTATTCCAGCAAAACCAGCTATTTAATCTGGGTCAGTCATTATACACAGGAAGTCAGCATTTTTCAGGGTCGAAAGAACAATTGGAAATTAATCAAATCGTTCCCTTGCGCCTCCGGAAACTATAATACCCGTTCTCCCCATGGAACTTTCCGCATTGGTCAGAAGGAAAATGGCTGGTATTATGTTAATACTTATGAAGAATACATAACTCATTATTGTGGAAGAAACTCTTTCCACACCAGAGTACACCGTTACCCATCCGGCAGTAGCCAGAATCATCATAAATTTCCAATTGCAAGCACGGTGTATGCAGATGCTACAATTGGTAAACCAGCATCTAATGGATGTGTGCGTCTGATGGACTCCGATGCATATTATATCTGGAAATATATGCCAGCGAATACTACGGTAATTTCTTATTAAGCTCTGGGTTGCCGCAGGCAGAGAGACGCTCCCAACGAGAGAAGCCATCCTATATTTGTG
>OGPU01002894.1_pt1 | contig 11296 bp, 10 predicted proteins | sample 1552991 | NCBI WGS metagenome assembly OGPU01 (sample SAMEA2580296, study PRJEB22360) | human gut metagenome | biome: human gut; feature: human-associated habitat; material: faeces | place: Denmark | collected 2008/2010 | reverse complement strand
ATCAGCCAAATGCCTGATTTTGCAGGCGCATGGACGGCAACCCCCAATTCTTGCTATTTCGTTGCTTTTGAAAATGCTTGTTCGATGTCCGACTGTTTTGCAGGTGGACGCATCACTCCCCCTCAATGTAAGGAGTGAGATCGAAGTTGAACGAGATGTTGATCTGATATCCACGATAAACATCTACCCTGCGGATAAGCTGATTGACAATCATTTTCTTTGCTTCAAAACTGGCACTGTCGTACAGGTCAGCATAGGAAATCAGCTCATCATACAAGTGCCTGTCGTTATGCGATTTTTTTCATCGTTCAGCATTTCTTCAAACTGTGCCATATATGCCTTGTGCTGTTTGAGAATCTTCGTGGTCTCCACTTTCACATAGACATCATCAGGCACCTTGGGGAGATACTTCATCAGGAAATCAACATCCTGTTGGATTCGCCGGACGGCAGCTTCCAGTGCAGAATAGTTGATTCCGTAGAATAGAAATTCTGCTAGCTTTCATAATCTACTAAAAGTACGCAAGTATGAAGGAAAAGCAAGAAATACGCAATGTACCCTCTTTTAAAAAGAGGGTACAAAGAAAGGAAATTCAAAAACTGTAGTTTGAGTTATAAATACTGGATAAAGAATTTCTGCGCGGCCTGCACTCGTTCCTTTTCACCAGCCTCATGGGCGAAGCCCGGAAGGATCGTCAGCTCCGTATGGACGCCGTGCTCCTGGAAATTTTTCTGCAGGCTCTTCATACGGGCTACGCGGTTATCGCCATACGGGGAGTCGCCGATAAACTTGTTGTCGAGCTCGCCGACACTGATGAGGACGGGTACCTTCTTTACGGCTTCGAGGTCGACATCATAACCGAAGTAATCCTTGAAATCACGGATACCCCAGAAGTAGTCCTCGTCTGGATTCAGGAAGGTCGGACGGCCAGGTGCACCGATGGAGCAGGCCTTCAGACGATCAGGGTGAGCGAGCAGGAAGCGGTTTACGAACTGCCCGCCACCAGAGTGTCCGAACATGAAAAACTGATCTGTGTGAACGCCTGGATAGCGCTTCGCCATATCCTCGATCATATCGAGGAGAATCAGATCATAGCGGATGCCGTCGCAGGAGAGGAGCTTATAGCTGTTGAAGTCATCGCGCTGAATGAGTCCACCCGGGAACATAGGCGCAAGCACAGCCATATGATATTTGTCGGCGAGTTCCTTCGCCTGCTTGATGTACTCTTCGATTGCACAGCCGGTTCCATGGATGATGACGAGGAGAGAGTACTCATGCTCCTCTTCGTCGTAGTAGTAGTCTGGGAGATGCACCCAGTAGTGGAAACGCAGGTCGGTCGGACAGTGCCAGAGCATATTTAAGTAAGCATTGCCGAACAGGTTTTTCTGCTGCTCAAGCGTGAGATTCGTAGCCAAAGGATTCTGATTTGCCATATAGTACCTCCAGGATTACAGGAATTTACCGAAAATGAAGCTTGCGATGACGAGCATGATGGCACCACCGATTCTGGAAGAAATCTGAGCATAGGACATCAGCTCCATGCGGTGCGCAGCGCCGAGACACTGTACGTCGCCGGCACCACCGCCGTTTGCCATACAGAGTCCGGCAGTCAGCATTCCTTCTACAGGATAGAAGTGGAACAGCTTACCGACGATGAAGGTTCCGATCATCGCACCGATGACAGTCGCCATGATGATGACGATATACGCTGGGTTTGTGAAGACCTTCGCGTAGTCTGTGAGGTTCGTACCGATACCAACGGTAATCATCAGTGGGAAGGACATATACTTTACGAAGAATTGCTGCATGCCCCTTGCGCCGGCCTTCACGTTTTCCGGCAGGATATTCGTCATATTCAGAATCGCCATCAGGATGACCATGAAAGCGAAGGTATGAATACTGAAGCCGAGGTTTGCATGGTTGATGATGGAGATGTGCTTTGCGTAGAGGTTAGCTACATTGAAGCATACGACACCGAGTGCGAGACCGGTTGCGTAGTCGGCTGCGGTCGGCTTCACGTCACTGGACTTCGTGCTGACATTTTCTTCACCGACCATGAGACGACCATTACCCGTCATGGATGGCTTGATCTGGCCGAGCTTGTTCAGCAGTGCAGACATGAAGACGGCGCAGAGATTGCCAATGCTGATGATTGCAAAGGCAGATGCATACCAGGAGGAGGCATCACCGCCGGTTGCAGCAGCCCACATCTTGCTCATCGGTGTGATACCGGCACCATTGCCACCGCCCATGACTGGAATTGCATAGGTGGCAATCGCCTCGATTGCGCCGACGCCAGTGATGGCACCTACGAGACCAGCGAGGCCGAGTGCACCTGCAATACCTGCAAGAATCGTCGGAATGAATCCGGCGAAGGATTTGATGAGCATCTTACGATCAACCGAGAGCACAGAGCCGGTGATCAGGACGAGAATGTAGAGATCGAGGAAACCGGTGGAGCCGTTGAAGGTATTCAGGGCTTCCATCGAGCCTTCACCGATCAGGTGGAAGGTGTTCATCGCGCCGGCTACGAGGCAGGAGAAGAGCATGCCGCCGCCGAACCAGGTCTTCCAGACCGGGATATGGTCACCGACCCAGCCGAGCAGCGTGCCGATGATCATCGCGAAGGCGAGTGCGCCGACCATGTTGGTCAGCATCCAGTCATTGGCTGCCATCACCATCATCAGTATACTGAATATAAGGTACATCCACAGAGGGAACCCAAGGATTTTCGTTTCTTTTAACTTGTTCACAGTAAATCCTCCCAAAAAGTGATACAGAAATTTTAAAGCACTTTTATTTGCCGGCAAATTTGATAAATATATTGTACAAAAATGGGAATAATTGTGCAAGACTGTGACAATGGCGATTCTTCTATGGGACGATAACCATTTGGAATGGACATAGCGCCATAAAACAGAAAAAGAAGCACTCGCTCTGTACTGCAAATTGAATGACGAATGCTTCTCCTTTTTCTGTTATGAACCTGATTCCAAAATGTTATCGATTTTTAGCAGATGCGCTGATCATGTAGCGCCAGACGATTTCTGCAGAAGGGGATAAGTTGCGGCCCTTCTTTCGGGCGACGATGACATAACGATACAGAGTATCGCCTTTTATCGTGCCATAGACCGGGTTTTGACCAGTAGATGAATTACGAATCGTCGTGTGCGGCAACAGGGCGATGCCACAGCCGCTGCAGGCAACGAGATATCGTGTGTCAACATAATCAATGCGCTGCGGATGAATCGGTGTGATGTGATATTTTCTGAAAAAAGATTTTTCGGCATCATACAGCCCCTGACCTGGCGTCGCCAGAATATATCGGAGCGACGGATTACGGAAACGGCTGATGTCGATTTCAACCGGATGCTCGAGTGAATTATCGGAGATATCTAGGTCCTCCAGAATCGGTGATTCCTGTGGAATGACAAATACGAGCGGATCCTCCTGTACTGGCATATACTCGATGTTTTCGGAGTGTACAGGTTCAGTATAGATGGCTAAGTCGATGGATTCGCTTTCCAGCTCTTCTTCGCACTGCTGAGAGTTGCGATTCAGGTAACTGAGATGTATCTCTGGATGTGTCATCATGAAAGGTGCTGCCTGAACAGCAGCGTAGGCGCCACCACGATGCGTTGTGGCAATCAGTACAGGCTCTGCTGGAATCTGATTAAACTGTCGAAGACTATCCATCATCTCGCTTTCGAGCTGCACATAGCGCCGAGCAAAATCGAGAAAAATTTCGCCCTGTGGTGTAACGCTGATCGGGCTGTGCGTGCGGTCAAAAGGCGAAAAGCCCAACTCTTTTTCAAGCTTATTCAGCTGTTTGGTCAGTGCCGGTTGCGAGATAAACAGTCGCTTCGCCGCCTGGGTGATGTTTCTGTATTTTTCTACCTCGAGCACATAACGGAAAATACTTGTATCCATGTGGACCTCCGAAATCGATGTCTTAACGATAGTATATCAGAATCAGAGCGAAAAATAATTAAAATTTCGGGTGATGTGCTGTTTCTGCAAAGCAATAAGGCCTAGCTTATCCATGCCGTTGAAAGAAAACAGCTATCGAAACTATAGATTCCAATTGCAAAAACATTGAAGAAAATGCCAAAAAAGAGACTCCGGATACTGAAATGAACCCCAAAAGTTAGACAAAAATGGGTCTTTCCCAAATTTTGTGTAAAGTCCAGACAGCTATAAAACAAGAGCGATTTTAATATGAGGCGAAAGACGGCGAAACCGGCTGTCGCCTTAACAATAACATAACGCCGGCAAGGGGGAATGTCAAGGGCGGCAGTGGCATTCATGCCGGGCATGAGGCTGCCGGTGTCGTCGATGCGGATGGTGACGGGGTAAGTGGTGGTGCCGCCGCTGGTGGTGCCTACAGAGGAGATGCTGGTGCCGACGCCCTCAAAGGTGCGGTCGCTGATGGCGTCGGCGGTGATCTCGGCCTTCTGGCCCACCTGAATGTCGAGAATGTCCAGCTCATCGACGTCCAGCGTCATCTCGAGGTAGCTCAAATCGTAGATGACGCACATCGCCCTTGTTGACCGTGTCGCCCACCTCGAAGTCGGCGGTCAGGACAGTACCCTTGACCATCGGCTTGACGGTGTAGGTGTCGGCGGCGGTGATGGTGCCGTCGGCGCTGTAGATGTTGACGATGTTCCGCTTTTCGGGTCTCGTCTCGACATACTGGGCGCTGGCGGCAGTGGGCTTTGCACTGTTCTTCGGGACAAGCACGGCTGCGGCCACCACTGCCGCGCAGATGGCGGCGGTGATGGGCTTCCAGTGCTTTTTGATAAAGGGCTTCACGCCCGCCGGAGCCGGCTGGGCAGAGGCCGTGTCAAGGCCGACGAGATATTCAGGATCGACCTTGTCCTGTGGTTTCTTTTTTGATAGCATGGTGATTTGCCCCTCCTAAGAGATTTCGCGGGGAGCACTTCTCCCCATTTGACAGGGAGAAGTATACATTCCAAATCTTAGGAAATGCCCGAGAAATTTATTAAGAAGGACTTAAGAGGTTTGAATTTTTTATGAAAAAACGGCGCAGCCTGTGGCTTTTCCACAAGCTGCGCTGTTTTTGTGCAATGTAAACCTCTCAGTCTGCTTCACAGACAGCTCCCCTATCGAGGGGAGCCTCTGGCGAAGAGATTAAGTTTTCCGGTATGCCAAGGCCTCTCCTCGTTAGGAGCAACAACCCGGGCAGTGGCAGCGCGTCAGCGCTGACGGAGAGGTTATTTCTCTATGGGAAACAGCAGTGTGATGCAAAAGCGTTCGCCGCTCTGCTTGATGCGGCATGCTGCGTGCATCTTTTCCATCATGGTCTCGATGCTGGTGAGGCCGACCTTCGTGCTGTCGGTGCGGTGCTGGCTGGGGAGGACGGCATTTTCAAAGGCAAGCCCGGCTTTGCCGTTCTCTTTAACGAAGCGGACGGAAATGTCCTGCGCCGGGTCGGCGTATTTGAGCAGGTTCGAGGTGATGTTGTCGAGGATACGGCGGACGTACTGCTCTTTTACGGTGAGGGTGTCGTCCTCCTCGCCCAGCTCGAGGGCGCAGGCAAAGCCACGCTCCTGCAGCTCGCCCACCATCTCGGTCAGCGGCTCCTCGAATATCTGGGAGAAGCGGGCCGGCGGGTCGAGGACGGCCACGGTATCCCGGGTGACGAGGGCGTATTCGAAGAGGTTGTCCGACAGCTGCTTGAGCTGGCGGGCCTTGGTGTCTATCTTGGTAAGGTAATCTTCGGCTTGCGCCGTCGTCTCATATTTGCGGTGGCGAAGGATCTCGGTGTAGAGCAGCAGGGTGGTCAGGGGCGTACGGAGGTCGTGGCTCATCTCGGTGATAAGGTTCTTCACCTTGGCGGCGGCGGCCGCCTCGTCCTCGTGCTGCTGGCGGAGGGTGAGACGCATGGAGTCGAGGCTGGACGCCAGCGTCGTCAGCTCGTCGCTGCCCTGCACCGTGATGGGGTGGTCGAGGTCGCCGCCCTCCATGGCCTGAATTTCTTCACTGAGCTGGACGATGTACTTCACGATGCCCCGGCTCCCCCAGAGGAAAAAGAGGGGGAAGGATGCGAGGCAGATGATGAGCAGGAGGTCACAGCCAGTGCTGTAGTAGGCGTCGAAACCGTTGTAGTAGAGCAGGGCCGTGATCTCACCGTCCGAGAAGTTCAGGGTGTAGACGGGCGACCAGTCGTAGAAAGGGCCGTGCTGGTGACTGTCGGTCAGCTCAGGGGCCTCCGGGTTGTTGTTCTTGTAGTAGTGGCGGGGGGCGTAGGACGAATAGATGAGCTTCTGGTCGCGGTAAAGCTCCAACAGGTTATAGCGATGGCTCCGCGTCCAGTCGGTGAGCTTTTTGATGTCTGTGCTGGAAAGGGAATTTTCGGTGATATAGTTCTGCAGCTCGTTGACCTGATACTGGGAAGCTTTGGTCTGAACCTCGGGCTGGTCGAAATAAAGACGGAGGCCCTTGTTCAGCACCACCTGCAGAAAGCCCAGCAGCAGAAAGCTTGCCAGTCCCGACAGGATGATGAGCCGGGTGAACTGCTTCGCCAGACCGTGCTTTTCAGGTGTTGCCATTGCCGTCCTCCTGCGCCGCAAAGCGGTAGCCTTTGCCCCAGACAGTGCAGATGCGCTGAGGATTCTGAGGGTTATGCTCTACTTTCATCCGCAGATTGCGGATATGCACCATGACGGTGCCGTTGGAGACGTAGAAATACGGCTCGCCCCACACGGTCTCGTAGATGACCTGCACCGGGAAGATGCGCTGGGGGCTCTGCATCAGCAGCTTGAGGATCTTGTACTCGGTCTCGGTCAGGTCGGCCTCCTGCTCGTCCACCCAGACCCGGTTGCAGTCCAGCGCGATGCGCACGCCGTGGAGCTCCAGCATCTGGGCGTCGGGCCTGGGGTGGTGAGGTTCGGCCTGGTCTTTGCCCTGATAGACGCAGTAGCGCCGCAGCAGAGCCTTGACCCGGGCGCTCAGCTCCGCGAAGGAGAAGGGCTTGGCCAGATAGTCGTCGCCGCCCGCTGTCAGGCCCAGAAGCTTATCGGATTCCTGCGATTTTGCGGTGAGAAAGAGGATGGGGACGGTGGAGGTCTTTCGTATCTCCTCGCAGACCCGCAGGCCGCTCATGCCGGGCATCATGATGTCAAGGATGACCAGATCGACTTCCGGTGTGAGCAGGCTGAGGGCGCGGGGGCCGTTTTCGGCTTCGAGGATGCGGTAGCCCTCCCCGGACAGAAGGATGCGCACGCCGTCCCGGATGTCCGGGTCATCCTCTACGATCATGATGGTCTGCATAGTCTATGATTCCTTTCCTGTATTGCATAATATCAGTATAGCAGATTTTCTGCATTGTGGACAGCTTATCACATACTTCTTGGGATTTGTGGGATAAAATCCTAAGGAATTCTTAAGAAAGCGGCCATTTTGCCTCTTGCGGAGCGGGGCGGGGGAGAGTATTCTTATAGAAGAATACACAGGAAGTGAGGGTATCCTTATGCACAAAAAAGTTTTGGTATGTCTGCCCCTGAACGACGCCCACCGCGCCGCGCTGGAGGCATCCGTGCCGGAATTTGAATTCCGTTTCAACGCGCTGGACGACGTCCACGCCGAAGATGTGCTCTGGGCCGATGTCGTGCTGGGCAACGCACCGGTGTCGATGATCAGCCAGAACAAGCACATCGAGTGGTTCCAGTCCAACTCCGCCGGCCCCGACGCCTACCTGAAGCCCGGCGTCCTGCCCGAAAACTGCATGATGACCAACGCCACCGGCGCCTACGGTCTGGCCATCAGCGAGTGGATGCTGGCCATGTGGCTGGGCATCCAGAAGGATATGTTCCTCTACCGCGACCGCCAGAACCAGCGCCAGTGGGCTCCCATTGACCGCCCCGTGAGGGGCATCACCGGGGCGCGGGTGCTCTGCGTCGGCATGGGCGACATCGGCTCCAACTTCGCCCGCCGCGCCCATATGCTGGGCGCTGAGGTGGTGGGCATCCGCCGCACGGTCCACCCCGACACGCCCTGCCCGGACTACTGCCTGCGTGTGGTGGCCCAGAGCCAGCTGGACGAGGAGCTGCCCGAGGCCGACCTCATCGCCCTGAGCCTGCCCGGCACCCCTGAGACCAACAAGCTGTTCAACGCCGAGCGCTTCGCCCGCTGCAAGGACGGTGCCATCCTCATCAACGTGGGCCGCGGCACCACCGTGGACAGCGACGCCCTCGTGGAGGCCCTGCGCAGCGGCAAAATTTTTGGCGCGGGCCTCGACGTCACCGACCCGGAGCCTCTGCCTGCCGACCACCCGCTGTGGGGTGAGCCGGGCGCTATCATCACGCCCCACAACTCCGGCAAGTTCAGCCTGCCCAAGACGCTGGACAACATCGTGGACATCTTCATCCACAACCTCAAGCGCTACGCTGAGGGCCTGCCGCTGGACAATCAGGTCAACCGCACCACCCGCTATGCCGCTGACCAGAACGGCGGCCACCGCCTGCTGAGCACCCTGTAAAACGCTGTAACGATGAAAACGCCATCTGCGCCGAGACGCAGATGGCGTTTTTGCTACTTCACAGAGATGACCGGCGGCGGGAAGCTGTCCAGCGCCGTCCAGTCGGGCTCATAGATGCGGAGGAAAAGGTGGAATTTTTCGTCCGAGACGGGGAGCCAGTTGGTAGTGTCCTCGGGCGCGTCCTTGGAGAGGGTGACGTCCACCGAGCCGTCGGCGTTCCGATGGAGGCCGGAACGATCGTTCACGCAGTAGCGGCTGATGGGGTTGTCGATGAGGAAGTTGTCCTCGCCGTAGGCCGTCACCGACCAGAAGCCGTTGCCCACTGTGGGCGGGAGGGCGTCGAAGTGGAGCGTGTAGGTCTTTTGGCCCGTAAGGTCGGCCCCGGCGCTGTCGGTGGAGGTGCGCGGGTAGATGGCGATGTCGGTGGTGTTGGCCCCGAGGCCCATCAGGGCGACCATCGTCCGGTAGTCGTAGGCGGTGCCGAAATTGCCGATGGGGTCGCCATAGTAGATCCACTGGCCCATCTGGCGGGAATAGCGTGCTGCCTGTGCCCGGAGGCTGCTCTTGAGCTGAAGGAGCAGCCGCTTCCAGCGCAGCCCGCCGAGAGGGCCGAGGGCGGAGGCGTCGAACTGCTGGCCCGGGCCGACGGAAAGGGCCGCGAGGCTGCGGAGAAGAGGCGCGTCCGCCTCGGCGGGCGGGTCTGTCTCCATCAGCCGGTTGGCGGTGTCGAAAAACTCCTGCGGCGTCATGGCGAGTACCTTCTGCACCGGGACGAAATCGTTCTCCGGAGAATAGCTCCCTTCCGGCGCAGCGGCCAGCCCGGCGGGGTAGGCCGAGAGGGGCATCAGCTGCATCCGGCCCTGAAGCGCCGCCACGTTCGGCAGGTCGTCCGGCCCGGAGAGCATGATGCGGGCGATGGTCCAGACCGTCCGGGTGGGAATGTCGATGCGCCGGACGCCCTCGGGAAGCGTGCCCTCCCAGCTCGAGTAGGCGATGGCGTAGGCCCCGGGTGCTTCCAGCACGGCGGCGGTGTTCGTCCATGCGTCCAGTACCTGCACGTTGAAAAAGCGGTCGGCCTCCGGCACGACGTAGATTTGAGGCTCGGCGCTGACGTCCAGCCACGCCTGCGTGTAGATGGTGTCCACATTGGGGCTGACGACCGTGCGGCTGGAAGCGTCCAGCAGCTTCCGGGCGTGGATGAACTGGTTGACGGGGGCGCGGCTGGCGGAAGCGGTCTTCGTGTTGGTGGAGACGGTCTTGGTGGCGTCCACGAGCATCAGCGGGAAGGCGTAGAGATAAGCTTCTTCCAGCAGGGTCTGGATGGCAGAAGCCGCATCGGCTTTCTGGGCCGGCAGCAGCGTGACGCCGCAGGCGGCGGCAGCGGCAGAGGAGAGCTTGAGGAAATCGCGGCGGGTCATTTTCATGGCGGGAGTCCTCCTGCTTTGTCAGATTCAGCGGGCCAGAACGATGGAAAGGGTGACTTCCTTGGCGTCGGGCGAGAGGTCGAAGCTGCCGCCGTCCTGTGCGGTGAGGCAGATAGTGTAGACCTTCTTCGCGCTGAGACGGGCCGGGGCATCGTCGAAGTGCCAGTCGGACACCTCGTGGTAGCGGCCATCCGTGCCGAGGGCGAAGAGCTTATAGTCGGCGGCATTTCCGGTCAGGCCGTTGATGCGGAAAGAAACAGTAGTCGCGGGGTGAAGGTTGTCGAGGGTGGCGGTGTGGAGCCAGCTTGCGGGGGTGCCGGCGCCGCCTGCGGACTGGAACTCTGCCGCCGAAAGCACCCGGCGGGAGGTCTTGTCCAGATCGACCTTCCGGTAGGGCATCTCGGGCAGGAAGACGAAGCGGTCCTGCAGGCGGAGCAGCTCTTTGTAGCCGGTGGGGCAGTAGAGCTTGTTGCCGTCACGGCCCGCGTACATGCCGATGGCCATGTTGTTGTAGCCGTAGAGGGAGGCAACGTCCACGGTGAGGACGGTCTTTCCGGTGTCGAAGTCCAGCACGATGTACTGCCACATGCCACTGTCCACGTCCTGCACGAAGCCGTAGATATAGCCGGTGGCGGTGGAGAGCTTCATCATGGAAGTGTCGCTGAGGTCGTCGCGGCACCAGATGCTCTTCATGGTCCAGCCGTCGGCGGTGCGGATGGTGTCCACCCGTTCGACGCCGGGCATGATCATGCAGTTGCCCTTGAGCAGCCAGTTGCGGTCGTAGATGTTCTCGTAGCTTTGGATGGACGAGTCGCTGTCGGGCTTTGCGAGGTTGGGGCTGCCTGCGCCGAACCAGTTGCAGACGATGGTGCTGACCCGGCCATTGCCGTGGTCGTAGACGATGGCCGAATTTTCCACCGACACCGGCATGTTGGCGGGCAGCTCGTCGATGACCGGGTGGCTGGCGGCGACTTCGCCGGTGTGGATGTCCACAGCCATCAGGCTGACGGTCTCGAGGTTGTCGGTGAAGAAGACCAGCTCCCGGCTCAGAGAGGGCGAGCAGCCGCCGCCCCATGCCAGACCGCCGCCGGTGGTGGCAGCGCCTTCGCGGCTGTCTTTTGCGCCCACGCTGTCGTAGGGGGTGCGCCAGACGACTTCAACGCCGCCGTTGGCACGCAGCAGGTAGCAGGCAAGGTTCGTCAGGATGACTGCACCCTCCCGGCAGGAGGCAATGCCGTTTTCAGCACCCTCGCCCGGAGCGGGAGCGTAGACATGGACTTCGTGGTCGAGGTCGGCAGTGCCGCCGGCAAGGATGGCGTCGATGGCATTGTGGGAGATGTAGCCCATCGCGCCCTGCTGGCCGCGGCTGGGG
>OGPU01002888.1_pt1 | contig 11317 bp, 9 predicted proteins | sample 1552991 | NCBI WGS metagenome assembly OGPU01 (sample SAMEA2580296, study PRJEB22360) | human gut metagenome | biome: human gut; feature: human-associated habitat; material: faeces | place: Denmark | collected 2008/2010 | reverse complement strand
CAGAAACGAAAAGGTAATATAGAATGATACAAGCCGCTCTCTCCCCCTAATCACTAACCCCTAATCATCAAACCATGTCCAGAATCAAAAAACGGGGACTTGACTATTTCCCCTTGAACACAGACTTCATGCACGACCGTCTGGTGCGCCGCATCATGAAACGTGAGGGTGACGGCTCCTTTGCCATTCTGCTGGGCGCCCTCTCCTGCATTTATGCCGACGAAGGCTATTACGTGTGTGCCGACGAGCTTTTCTACGAAGACCTTTCCGCCTGCCTCTATGAAAAGACGGCTGCCGACGTGAAGCGCATTCTTGCCCTGGCTGTGGAGTACGGCATTTTCAATGCCGCCCTTTTCGGCAAATACGCCATCCTGACTTCTGCCGAGATACAGCGGCAGTATCTGTTCAGTACCAAGCGCCGGAAATCTTCCGCCATAGACACACGTTATTGTCTGGTGGATGATTCTCAGAGCGATGACGATGCCGCGCCGACTGCCGCCGGGAGAGTGCCGTCTGCCAATGGAAGCGTGCCGTCCGCTGCCGAAAGTGCAGCATTTAAGCCCGAAAATGCGACATCGGGTACACATAGCACAGCAGAGCATAGCACATCACAACACAGCAAAGAAAATCCCCTCCTCCATAGTTCCCCCGGAACCGGGGGAACTGAGGGCGCGGATGTGCCATCCGCGGAGGGGGAATATCTTCGGAAAATAGAGCAACTGCAACCGCCGCAGGATGGCACGGACCGCAACCTGGACGGGTTGCTTTTCAATCTGAAGCAGTTCCATATTCCTCCGCAAGAGCAGTATGCCATTATCCTCAAAAGTAATTTCGGTGCTATCGGCCACCCCCTGTGGAAGGGCTTCTATGCCTTGCGCGAGAGTCATGGCAAGATACGGCAACCGGGGCGATACCTGCTGAGCCTGTGCTGTAAATAGTGTTTTCAATATGTGAATAAATTCATGAAGAAAAACGGTTTTTTTAATTTGCACACTTTTCCGGATAGCGTTATCTTTGCAATGTGGTTAAGCTTAATACACGAAAATAAAACAATGTTGTTTCATTTGAAAAAAACGAATCCTTGAATTTCAAGACAAACTATTAATTTTTAAAACAAAACTACTATGCCAGTAATTTACAAATCATTTCAGTCGGTTCTTGCCAACAAAGAGGGCAAGAAGCTTTTCTATCCCCGCGTGGTGCTGACGGGGAATGTGGACACCGAGCAGGTGGCCAAGGAGATTGCGGAATTGTCTTCCCTCTCTACGGGTGACTCGAAGAATGTCATCGACAACCTGGTGACCGTGATGACACGTCACCTGCAGTCTTCCGAGAGCGTGACGCTGGACGGTCTGGGTACTTTCCGCCTTACGATGAAGTCCACCATGAACGGTGTGGAAGACCCTCTGAAGGTATCGGCTACCCAGTCCACACTACGAGTGCGTTTTCTGCCCACCTCCAAGCGTAATCTGGACCATACGGTGTCTACCCGTTCGCTGGTGACCGGGGTGAAGTGCGTGCGCTTCGACCTTCAGGACACGGCAGGTTCGGGCGGCAACGACGGTGGCTCGGGCGGTAACGACGGTGACCAAGGTGAAAATCCGTTGGGATAAGGCCATTTACGATTTGACGATTTACGATGTACGATTGAAATTCGTACTGCTAAATAACCGCGCCTATGCAGGCATTTATGATACGAAAAGTAATCGTACATCGTAAATCGTCAAATCATAAATTACTAATCTTCAATCATTAATCACTAACTAATCTTATGCGAAAAATCAACTACATCGTGGTGCATTGCAGCGCCACGCGGGAGGGCTGTACGCTTACTTCCGAGGCTCTGGAGGCAGAGCACCGCCGCCGTGGCTTCTGCACGACGGGCTATCACTACTATATCCGGAGAGACGGTACCGTGCTCGGAACCCGTTCCTTGGAACTGCCCGGTGCGCATTGCCGCGGTCACAACAAGTATTCGATAGGTATCTGCTACGAAGGCGGGCTGGATGCCCGGGGAAATCCGAAGGATACCCGTACGCCGGAGCAGCGTTCGGCCCTGCACCTGCTGGTACACCAGCTGCTACAACAGTTCCGGAACGCCCGTGTATGCGGCCATCGCGACCTCAGTCCCGATTTGGACGGTGACGGGAAGGTGGAGCCGCGGGAGTGGGTGAAGCAGTGTCCGTGCTTCGAGGTAAGTAAAGAATTTTAGAACAATCATCTTTAAAACATGGAATTATGAAAATAAGCAAAGAAACCTGGAAAGATATCTTGAAAATTGTGGGCACCATCATTGCCACCATAGCCAGTGTGCTGGGCGTGCAGGCGATGCCGCTGTAGGAGGCTGAAAAGCCAGCAAGGGAATGGGAGAGGCTTGGAAAACAGCCTCCCCATCCCTTATCCCGCAAAATATATTGAATAATTTTTCTAATAACAACGATTTATCATGAAAAGAATATCCTTGTTTTTATTACTGTTCCTTTTACTGAAGGCAACGGTTATGTATTCGCAGGATGGCCATCCTGAAACCAACTTCCGGATTGTTCCGGTATCTCCCAATGCAGCTTCATTGGGAACGTATGGACTGATACCTACTGACAATTATGTGGGGCAAGCCCGAATCAGCATTCCCATCTACGAGATTGACCTTGACGGAAAGAAGTTCCCCATTGCACTATCGTACCATACGGACGGAACACGTGTTGCACAAGAAGCTACTTGGATCGGCCTTGGATGGACCCTCCAGGCAGGAGGGTGCGTCGTCAGACAAGTGCAGGGTACGGACGACTTTGCAGCACGTGGGTGCTATAACCTTACTGATGCTCCGTGGCTGACCAATCCCAGATTTGAAGTGACCGACCAGAATTTGGAGAAGTATATGGGTTATTTCAAAGGTGACTATGATGCCGAACCTGATATGTTTTACTTCAATGCAGGCGGACATTCGGGCTCCATGTATTTCGACGTATTGAAGAACAACCGACAACTGAATGCCGTCCCTACCATCCAAACACAAGAAAAAGTGGTAAAGATGGTATACAATACAAGTAACAAAACATGGACCATGACGGACTTGGAAGGATATGTCTATTCCTTCTCGACAAAAGAAATCACATACTATTTCTTAAATACCATTGATTTTTTTCAAACAGATATAACTAGAAGTCATATATTTCCATACTATAACGAACCGCAGATTGTAACAGCCTGGATGCTTGACTCTGTGACATCTCCCAACGGTGGAAAGATTACGTTTAGTTACAAAAAAGAAAGTATTTTTACTCCCATTTCTACTACAGAAGACGTTATATCTTTGTCTAAAATAGTGAATGGCCAATTGTCTTCACAATCTCCGCAGTATTTCACCAATAAGTTCAACTACAATTACTCATATTCCAAGATAGAGCAATGGACATTGTCGGCTATTACTTTTGAAGGGGGTAAAGTAGAATTCGGTACAACTGATCGTGAGGATATAGAGAGTGCGGAAACCGGAAAAAAGGTACAGAAGCTGTCGAGTATCAAGGTGAGTGATACTGCCGGTAACCTTATCAAGACCACCATGCTGGAGTATAAATATCTGCTTAGCGGAATGGCTGCCACTACCAATGGTTATGATGACCGTTTGTTATTGTCGAAGGTATATGATGTGGCTGGTTCGAAGAAGAACAATGTACATACCATGGATTACAATATGGGGAAATTGCCGCCCAAACGCTCTCTGTCTGTAGATGCCTGGGGATTCTACAACGGTGCGTCACCAATGACTGCTTCTTTAAAGATTAGCCCCAGCATTTATTGGTCGGAGTCGATAAAGCCGAGCAGTAAGACGAGTTTGTTTAAAGAAGGTATGGACCGTTCATTCAATGAGGCGTTGTGCAAGATAGGGACGCTGCGCACTATCACCTATCCTACGGGTGGCACAACTACCTTTGAGTATGAAGGACATCGTTTTGAAACTTTGCCTATGATGCCCCCCTTGCGCGAAGGAACCCTTAACCTGGTAGACAACGGTATGCCGCCCGTGGCACCCGGAGCTCCTGTCCTTATGTATATTGGCGAGCCTTTTGAAGTGGACGATGCCAATCCCAAGATTATCATCCGCAGAAGACATGACGAACCTCATCCCAGTGAACATCTTGCTTCGTCGCTTACTTACACAACACAACTCGAAAAGAAAGAGGGTAATGGTTATAGAACCTTGTTCTCTTCTCCCGATTATGATGTGATGGAGCCCTGGCCTGATGACACTGAAAAGCAACTGGACAGAGGTACGTATCGTGTGACATTGGCAGTGCAGAATGTAAGGTTGGAGTATCCTATCAATATTTCGGTAGAGATAGTAGGCAAAACGAATGCTCCCTTGGATAAGGATTACCTGGGTGCCGGGCTGCGCATCAAGTCCATCACGAATACGGACGGCAACGGTAACCAGAGTTGGCGTAAGTTTGAATATCAGGATGCAAAGCTGATGGTGAAGCCGGTATTCAACGCACCGGTCTATGTAGAACAAATGCAAAGTTGGGCGGGAAACTGGATGAATGCTTACTATGAACTGATTCAATCTGCTCCTTATATCCCTTTGACGAATCTTTCCAGAGGAAACCTTGTGGGATATACGGCGGTCAGTGAATCATATGGCGACATGGATACTCAGGGATATACCACTTACAGATACCATAACGTTCCGGATGAGGTTACTGATATATACCTGGCCGGCATTCCTACGGTGCCTGACTATGAGAACGGTAAACTTTCGTCGGTAGAATATAGGGATAAAAATCATAAACTGCTGAAGAGAGAGGAGTACACCTACTCACCTTCTTCTTCGGAAGAGGTTTGGGCACCGAAAATACGCAACTATTATTTCAATCCGGATTATTCCCATCCTACCCGTACCATGCAGCCTTACAATCTGTGGGCACAATCGTACTATCTCAGCAAGAAAGTGATTACCGACTATCGCGCTGAAGGCAATATAGTGGACGAAGAGAGATATGCCTATACTGACTATGGGGTACTTTCTTCTTTAAAGAGTAACAAGCATGGGGTGGAGAAAGAAAAGCAGTTTAAATATGCAAACAGCTTTACAGATGCCGTTTCCGTCAAGATGAAAGGGAAATATATGGTGGGTATGCCTATAGAACATGTCGAACTCTCTGCCGGCAAAGTGGTGAATGCGTCGAAGACGGAATATAAAGATACGCTTAATATGATATTGCCCAAACGTACGTTGAGATTCAACTCTACTACTCCCAAGACGCTGGCCGATTATGCGGGAGCCTATGTGCAGGATATTTGGTTTGGCAAGTACACTTCGAGAGGCCGGCTGCTGGGTTATATACGCAACAATTTGCCGGTGAGCTTCCTATGGGCCTATAACAATCTTTATCCGGTGGCCAAGATAGAAGGAAAGACGTATGAGGCTGTAGAGAAAATCTCGTCGGCGAGCATCAGCCAACTGCCGGCCAATGCGAATACTGCGTCTATTACAGCTGTCCTGAACACAGTGCGAAACGGGCTTGCCAACGACAATGCTTTGGTTACTACCTATCTCTATCGCCCGCTTGTGGGTGTTACGGAAATTGTAGAACCGAATAAAGAGAAAGCGACCTTTACCTATGATGACTTCAACCGCTTGTTCCAGGTTAAGGACCATAATGGAAAGGTAGTGAATGAATATCAGTATAATTACAAACCCCAATGAAACGAAAGAATTGTATGAAACGAAAATATATGTTCATGGCGTTGCTGTGCTATGCACTGACAACAGCGGCGCAGGATGCCAGCCACAATTATGTGCGTACCCGTAGCATGCTGGATGAAACGGGAGGTAAATATCTGGACAAGGTGGAGTATTTTGATGGCCTGGGACGTCCGTTCCAGACGGTATTGAAGAAGGTGACGGCAAGCAGCAGCAATCTGGTGACGCTGCAGGAGTATGACGTTGCAGGACGTGCCGTGAATTCCTGGCTGCCGATAGTCTCGTCTGCCGAGTATGTGGCGCCTGCTGCATTCAAGAGCAGTGCGCCCGGCAACTATGGTAATGACTCGCGTCCTTACAGCCAGCCGGTGTACGAGGCTTCTCCGCTGAACCGTACCGTCAAGGAATACGGACCGGGAGCCGCATGGCATGGCGGGCATTCCGTCAATACGGACTATCTGGCCAACAGTACGGCTAACGCGCAGTTGAACTGCATCAACTATAGTGTAAGCAGTGTAGGCGCACTGACGAGCAACGGCAGCTATGCTTCCGGCCAGCTTTCGGTCGTTAAAACCACCGATGAAGACCTGAACGTGAGCTACACCTTCACCGACAAGATGGGACATGTTGTATTGTCCCGTCAGATGAAGGGCAGCGAAACGCACGACACTTACTATGTGTATGACGACAAAAGCAATCTTTGTTTCGTGCTCCAGCCTATGTACCAAAGCTTGGCCAATCTCGACTTGTATGCCTTCCAGTACAAATACGACGGACGTAACCGTTGTATCTGGAAGAAGCTTCCCGGTGCGGGATATATGGAAATGGTGTATGACAATGCCGACCGCCTGGTATTCTCGCAGGACGGCAACCAGCGTGCCCTTACATCCGGTAACTGGACGTACTACAAGTACGACGGGCTGAACCGCCTGACGGAACAGGGGACTTGTACCAACAAAGTGACCACTTCTGGAACGAATGTACTTGTGCAGCACTTCTATGACAGTTACGCTTTCCGTTCGCAAGCAGGTTTCAATAACAGCAATTTCCCTGATGATGCTTCGGGCAATGGAAAAGGTGCCTTGACTGCAAGTGTGGCAACGGTACTTGGTAGTAGTAACAAGATTTATACCGCATACTACTATGACATCAAGGGCCGTGTGGTGAAGACTGTGCAAAGCAATCTCTTGGGGGGCTATGATGTGACGGCTACCATATATACCTTCACCGATAAGCCCGCTACTGTAACGCATACGCATACTGCAAGCGGAAAGCCCACTCGTACTGAAATGTATACTTACAGCTACAACCATGCGGACAGACTCTTGAAAGTAGAGCATACATTAGGCGGCACCAAGATAACCCTTGCCGACTATGCGTATGACAACTTGGGCAGACTGCAATCAAAGTCCCTGCACGGAAGTGCCACCAACAAGCTGACGTATGCCTATAATGTCCGTGGCTGGCTGACGGGAATTAGTGGAAGCAAGTTTACACAGAATCTGTACTACAACAACGGCAACGGCACCGCCAAATACAACGGCAGCATCAGCAGCATGACGTGGAAAGCTGGAAATGAGAGCACTATCCGTGGCTATAAGTTCACTTACGACGGATTAAGCCGTCTGATGAACGCCACTTACGGCGAAACAGCCGGCATCAATACGAACACCAACCGCTTCAGCGAGAACGTGACGGGCTATGACAAGAACGGCAACATCAAGACCTTGCAACGTTACGGTCAGACCGCTGCTTCCAGTTACGGTTTGATTGATAACCTGACTTTCACCCTCGCCGGCAATCAGTTGAGCCGTGTGGACGATGCGGCAGCAGCTTCTGCCTACAATGGTGGTTTCGAGTTCAAGGACGGTGTGAAGCAGGCGAACGAATACACTTACGATTCCAATGGAAATTTAACTAAAGATTTAAACAAGGGAATTAGTACAATTACCTATAATGTATTAAATTTGCCCAATATGGTCACGTTCAGTGACGGTAGTACGATTGCCTATACTTATGGTGCCGACGGCACAAAGCTGAAAACTGTCCATAAGACAGGCAGCACTACCACCACGACGGACTATTGCGGAAACGTGGTCTATGAGAACGGTGTTCAGAAGTTGCTGCTGACCGATGAAGGCTATGTTACTTTGAGCGACGGCAAGTATCATTACTACTTGAAAGACCATCAGGGTAATAACCGGGTTGTGATTAACCAAAGCGGCACGGTAGAGGAAGCGAACCATTACTATCCCTTCGGTGGTGTGTTTGCAAGTTCAGGCAATGTGCAGCCTTACAAGTACAACGGCAAGGAGCTTGATGCGAAGAAAGGGTTGAACTGGTATGACTACGGTGCAAGGCATTATGATGCGGCGCTGGGGAGGTTTACGACGGTGGATCCGTCTGCGGAAAACTATTATTCAACGAGCCCGTTTACTTACTGTTTAAATAATCCGTTGAATTATATTGATCCGTTGGGAACTGATACTGTAGATGTAAAGGACGTTGATTGGAATAAATTTGATCCGAAGAAGGACGTTGTGGCTTTGGATGAGGTGGCTGTTTCTGTACCTAATGCTTTGACAAAAGTAGGGACTAGAGCTTTAGAACCAATTTCCGGCTTTTGGGGGTATGTGGGTTATTATCTTTTAGATATTGGCTCTACCTATCATAGTGAACAAACGCGGTTTACATATAAGGTAGGAACAGATGGAGTAATAACGGGTGTTGCTCCAATGGTGGGAACCCCTCCTTTGCCTGGTTTTGCAAAGACGTCAAATTTGAATACAATTAGAGGATTATGGAGTTTGACCAAACAAGGATCCTCTAAAGTAATGAAACATCCCATTAGAGGTCTATTTTATAAAAGTAAATCAGATGGGCTATGGTGGGTAAAAGACCAGACAAAGCATGGCGGTAGTTTTTATAAAGTTTATAAAGAGACAAATAAAGGCTTAGAATGGCATAAAGATGCTGATAAGTATGGAAATTTCATAATTAATAAACATAAAAGTGATGTAGGGATTTTTATCCCATGGAAGGAGCTTTCGAAATGAGAAAACAGATATTAAAAATGCAAGAAGGTGAATCTTTCCCATTCTGTTGGGTAAAGTTTGATTCTGATTCTTGTATTGATGTTCAAGGGCATAAAATCGAAATATACATAAAAAAAGATTCAGTTAGCATTGACGACATGAAATCTCTATTTTGTGATTTGTTTGGTACAGTTGTAGATGAATTATCTATCTTTAGTCCATCATGGTGGGACTTTTGCATAGATACTTGGAATATTCAAGAGAATACATTTTGCTACGACCCTCAATTTTTGTCTAAAGAAACGGTATCTTATTTGCATATCTTGCAAGATTCGAATATTGCTAAAGGATATTCTGGCTGTTGTGTCTGTAATGATTGGGATACTTACCTATCTGTTGCATTAGATTGTATTATGAAAGGAATTGCTCCTTATGGAAACTTTATATATAACTCAAAGGAACAATTCTTCTTCTATTTTCATCATACCGGTAGTATAGGGCTTTATTATGAAAATGAAACTCCATCTATATTTGCATTAAGAAAGAATGATAAATATGAGGTGTTATCTTGCTCTGATGTGAGTAGATTATCTCAAATAGAATGATTTTTAATCGCTATCCTAACATCAGATATCCTATATCTTACATGTTAGGATAGCCTTTTTCAGATTTAACCGAAGGAATTAGCAGCATTCAATATAATGTATTAAATTTGCCAACGGGCGTCACTTTTGCTTCCGGCGGTTTCATACAGCATGGCTATACTGCCGACGGCATCAAGCGGCGCATGATGTATAAGGAGGCAGATGGTTCGGGCAATCCGGTTCCTGTTCTCTTAGAGCTCACCGATTCTGCTGTCATGCCTAATCTTTACCGTTCAGGCATTAAACGCTGCTTTGTGACTGCTAATGCCACCGGCGAGTTAGCGAGCGAACGTGTATTGATTCGTTTAGACCGCTTGTCTTGTATCGACGAAAACGGCGGAGCCGTGGATAAGAAGATCCAAGGATATGTTTCCGGAGAAGACGGCAAGACCGGTCTTCGTGCCCGCTTAGTCACCAAGAGCGGACAAGCCATTGCGAATGCGCTCTTTACCGGAACTTTGGCCGGTCTCGGCAAAGCGGTATCTCTCGCATCTGAGAACCAAACGACTTCTATTACCGGAACGGTTTCTACTACTGTCACGAATCCTTGGAAAGCGGGATTCGGAGAAGGCGCCACACACGCCATGAATCGAATCACCGATTACTACTTAAAGCTCGCAAGCGACATGTTCCCGGTCCTTGAAGTGGATTCCGGACGCAATGTCGAGATTGTGATCTCAAACGGCATATCGATTGAACGAAACACTAAACCTTAATTTACTGCCATGTTTAAACCATCTTCCCTTTTAACTGTCCTTGTCTCTGTGGGTCTGGCCGCACCGATTTCGAGTTTTGCTTCCGGTGCGTGTGTCAATCCTGACTTTAGGGCTCAGAAAGTTTCTGCCGTTAAAACTTCGGCACCGCAGAAGGCAGCCGCCTCTGAAACTCCGGCCTCTAAAGAATCTAATGCGCCATCTGTTCCTTTAATCGCCGGACAAGCCGATGAATTGAAGATCGCAGCGGATAACTTCAAGACGCGTTATCCCAAGACGAAAGTCCTTGCCTATCGCCTGACGCCTCTGGCCGGAATCTTCGAAGCGACCGTCGGCAAAGAAGTCATCTACTTTGATAAGACTGCAAGGTTTGTGTTTTCCGGCCGTCTCTTAGATATGGATCGAGGAGAAGACTTAACCGACCAACGTCTTAAAGACTTAAGAAGAATCGCTTTTGATTCTTTACCTCTGGATAAAGCACTCAAGACCGTATACGGAAACGGTAAAAGAAAGCTTGTCGTCTTTACCGATGTCGATTGTCCTTTCTCCCGCAAACTCGGAACCACGCTTGAATCCCTAAAAGACGTGACTATCTATACCTTCCTCTTTCCGCTGGAGTCCATCCATCCGGAAGCCCGCGGAAAGTCCGAGGCGATCTGGTGCGCTAAAGATCCTTCTAAAGCTCTTACCTCTGCCTTAAAAGGCGAACCGATGCTCAAAGCCATTGCCGACAATCCGGTTTGTCCGTCTCCCGTGAATGACGTTCTGACTTTAGCAAAGCAACACGGCATCGGCGGCACGCCAACGCTGATCAATGAAGCCGGAGACCGTACGGCCGGCGCCCTTCCGCTCGACAAACTTGAGGCGTTTATCAACGCTCCTTTGCAGGGAAACTAAATGAAACGACTCTCCTTAATCGTCTCTGCGGTCTCTGCTGCACTGATTCTTTCCGGATGCGGATCGCTCACAGGATTTTCTAATGCAAAGACAGACTTTGCCTGTGCCGATCTTTCCGGCGGCCCGTCCTGCAGAAACATCTCTCAGGTCTATGATGGAAACAATCCGACCACTCCGGTTGTCTTAGCGGCTTCTGAAGAAGACTTTGTTCAGCCGTTCTTTGAACCCAATCAGACAAAGAGCAGTCCGGAAGTTAAAGCGGAGCCAGCTGAAGTATCCGTCGAGCGGGCACAAACGAGCGCTGTTGAACGGACTTCCGACTTC